>Ga0126312_10000135_pt1 | contig 34281 bp, 35 predicted proteins | sample Plot104A_FD_92537 | JGI IMG/M metagenome (GOLD analysis project Ga0126312, IMG submission 92537) | Serpentine soil microbial communities from UC McLaughlin Reserve, CA, USA - Plot104A | ecosystem: Environmental > Terrestrial > Soil > Grasslands | place: USA: UC McLaughlin Reserve, Lake County... | reverse complement strand
GACCTCGTCACGATCCTCACCGAGCCGCGCAACGCGCTCGTCAAGCAGTTCCAGCGCTTCTTCCAGTTCGACGGGATCGAGCTGGTCTTCGCCGACGACTCGCTCCAGGCGATCGCCGACAGGGCGCTCGACCGCGAGACCGGCGCCCGCGGCCTGCGCTCGATCCTCGAGGAGACACTCCTCGACGTGCAGTTCGAGCTGCCCTCACGGCGCGACGTGAAGAAGTGCGTCGTGACCAAGGAGACGATCGAGAAGGGCCTGAAGCCCACGCTCGTGACCGAGGCCGCGCCCGAAGAGGACACGGGCGAGCAGCACGCCGAGTCGGCCTAGCCGACTCGGTCCGAGTCGGCGATCAGCGAGACTTCTCGACTCGATGGCCGAGGACCGCCTGAAGACGCTCGAGGAGCGGACGCGCTACGAGCCCGCGGACGTGGAGGGCCGCGTGTTCGCGGGCTGGGAGCGGGCCGGGATCTTCCACCCGGAGCCCGACGGGACGCCCGACGAGAACTACTCGATCGCGGTGCCGCCGCCGAACGTGACGGGCAACCTGCACATGGGCCACGCGCTGAACGCGTCGATCCAGGACCTGAAGATCCGGGTCGCGCGCATGCGCGGGCAGCGGGCGAAGTGGATCTTCGGCAAGGACCACGCGGGCATCGCGACGCAGCGCGTCGTGGAGAAGCAGCTCGAGTCCGAGGGGAGCTCGCGCGAGGCGATCGGACGCGAGGCGTTCGTCGAGCGCGTCTGGGAGTGGGTCGGCGAGTACGGCGACAACATCACCCGCCAGTTCCGCGAGCTCGGCGCCTCGCTCGACTACCAGGACGAACGCTTCACGATGGATCCCGACTACGTGCGCGCGGTGACCAAGGTGTTCGTCCACCTGTACGAGAAGGGGTTGGTCTACCGCGACAACTACATGGTCAACTGGGACCCCGGGCTGCGCACCGCGATCTCGGACCTCGAGGTCGAGCAGCGCACTGTCGAGGACAGGCTCTACGAGATCGACTACCCGCTCGAGTCCGGCTCCGGCTCGCTGACGATCGCGACGGTGCGCCCCGAGACGATGCTCGCGGACACGGCGATCGCGGTGCACCCGGACGACGAGCGCTACTCGCGGCTGGTCGGCGAGGCCGCGCTGCTCCCGCTCGTCGGGCGGCGGCTGCCCATCATCGCGGACGAGCACGTGGACCCCGAGTTCGGCACGGGCGCACTCAAGATCACTCCCGGTCACGACGCGACCGACTTCGAGATCGGCCGCCGGCACCGCCTCGAGGAGATCATGGTGATCGGCGAGGACGGCCGCATGACCGACGCCGCGCCGGAGCGCTTCCGCGGTCTCGAGGTGGACGAGGCGAGCGACGCGGTCGTGGCGGAGCTGCGCGAGCAGGGACTGATCTCCGGCACGCAGGCGTACGTTCACGACGTGCCGCACTCGCACCGGTCGGGCAGACGGGTCGAGCCGCTCATCTCGCTCCAGTGGTTCTGCGACATGGACAGGCTGGCCAGGCCCGCCATGGACGTGGTCCGCGACGGCCAGATCACGTTCCACCCGGAGAAGCCCTGGACCGGCGTGTACCTGGCCTGGCTCGAGAACATCCGCCCGTGGTGCGTCTCGCGGCAGCTCTGGTGGGGGCACCAGCTGCCGGTCTGGTACCGCGGCGAGGACACCTACGTCGGCGAGACGGCGCCGTCCGGCGACGGCTGGGAGCGCGACCCGGACGTGCTCGACACGTGGTTCTCGTCCGGGCTGTGGCCGTTCGCGACGCTCGGGTGGCCGGAGGGCACTGAAGAGCTGCGCGCCTTCTACCCGACCGACGTGCTCTCGACGGCCCGCGACATCATCTTCCTCTGGGTCGCCCGGATGGTGATGTTCGGCAAGGAGCTCACCGAGCAGGTCCCCTTCACCGACGTGAACATCCACTCGGTGATCCAGGCCCCGGACGGGCAGCGGATGTCGAAGTCGCTCGGCACCGGCATCGACCCGTCCGACCTGATCCACGGCGGCCCGCGCCCGCCTGTGTACGAGGAGGGCGGCGACTTCCCGGCCTACGGCGCGGACGCGCTTCGCTTCGGGCTGCTCGCGATGTCGTCCTCCCAGGACGTGCGCTTCAACGAGGAGCGCGTCAAGCAGGGCCGCGACCTGGCGAACAAGCTCTGGAACGCGGCGCGGCTGGTCCTGCTCCGCGTGTCCGAGGTGGAGCCGCACGCCGGGGCCGGCACGGCGGTCGAGGACCGCTGGATCGTGTCGCGGCTCGAGCGGCTGACCGAGCGGGTGACCGAGCTGTACGACGACTTCCGCTTCTCGTTCGCCGCCCTCGAGCTCTACGGCGGCTTCTGGTCCGAGCTGGCGGACTGGTACCTCGAGCTCGCCAAGCCGCGCCTTTACGAGGACGACAACGAGGAGGTCTCGGCCGTCCTCCTGTGGTCCCTCGAGCGGATCCTGCGGCTGCTCCACCCGGTGATGCCGTTCGTGACCGAGGAGATCTGGTCGCTCATGCCGAGCGAGGGGCGCGGCCTGCTCGCCGTCGCCGAGTTCCCCGTGGCCGACCGCTCGCGCTTCGACGAGGACGCCGAGCGTGAGGTTGGGCGGATGATCGAGGCGGTCACGGCGCTGCGCCGCTATCGCGACGAGGTCGGGGCGAAGCCGAGCGCCACGCTAAATGGCGTGCTGGCGGCCGAGGGCTACGACGGGCTGCGCGACCACATCGCGCGCCTTGCGCGGACCCAGCTGGTCGACGCCGTCGCGGGCGGCGTGCAGGTGCTGGCGACGGTGCCGATCCCGGGGGGCGGCGTGGAGGTGCTGCCCTCGGAGGCGTTCGACCCCGAGGAGGCGCGCCGGCGGATCGACAAGAAGCGATCGGGACTCGTCGAGGAGATCGAGCGGGCCGAGCGGAAGCTCGCGAACGAGCAGTTCGTGGCGAAGGCGCCGGCTGCCGTGGTGGACGAGGAGCGGCGGAAGCTGGACGAGTACCGCGAGGCGCTGGCGAGGCTGGACGCGTGAACCCTCAACCACCCTCAAGGGGTCTGACCCTTGATCAAGCTGAGGAGTACCTGCTCTCGCTCGAGCTGTTCGGCATGCGGTTCGGGCTCGACCGCATGCACCGGCTCATGACGGTGCTCGGCCTGCCGCAGCGACGGTTCGCGTCCGTCCACGTCGTCGGGTCGAACGGGAAGTCGTCGACGGTGCGCTTCTGCGCCGCGATCCTCGGGCGCCACGGGCTGCGGGCGGGGAGCTATACCTCGCCACACCTGCGCTCGTTCCGGGAGCGGATCGAGGTGGGGGAGGAGCCGGTGTCCGAGGCGGACTTCGCGGCCGCGGTCACCCGTGCCGCGCAGGCGGCCGAGCTCGTGAACCGCACCGCGGAGCCCGACGACCACGTGACGCAGTTCGAGGCGCTAACCGCCGCGGCGTACCACGAGCTGGCGCGCCGCGGGGTCGAGGTGGCGGTGATCGAGGCCGGGCTCGGCGGGCGCTTCGACGCGACGAACGTGATCCCCTCGAAGGTGCAGGTGCTCACCTCGGTGAGCCTCGAGCACACGCGCTGGCTGGGCCCGACGCTGACCGACATCGCGCGCGAGAAGCTGGACGTGGTGCACGACGACGGGACGCTGGTGGTGGGCCCGCTCCCGCACGCCGTCTTCGCGATCGCCCAGCAGACCGCCGCGGACCACCACACTCGGCTCGTCCCCGCAGCCCCGACGGACCTGCCCCTCCGCGCCGCCGGCCGCTTCCAGCACGCGAACTTCGGCCTCGCCGCGGCCGCTGCGGAGGCCTTGCTCGGCCGGGCTCTCGACGACCGGGCCTTGAAGGAGGCGGCGACGGAGACGGTCGTGCCCGGGCGGCTCGAGGCCGTCGGCGAGCGGCCGCTCACTCTCTTCGACGGGGCGCACAATCCGTCTGGCGCGCACGCGCTGGCCGCCTCACTGCCCGATGTCTTCGGCGCGCGCCGCCCGCGCGTGGCTGTGATCGGCGTGCTCGAGGACAAGGATGCCGCGGGAATGCTCGAGAGCCTGCTTCCGCACCTCGACCGCGTCGTGTTCACGCGTCCCGCGAACCCGCGCGCGCTGTCGCCGGCGACGCTCATGACGCTGGCCGAGAAGCTCGGCGGCCTGCCGCTCGAGACGGTGGCCGGCCCCCGGGCGGCGCTCGCCCGCGCGCGCGAGCTCGCCGGGACCGGCGGCGCGGTGCTCGCGACCGGCTCGATCTACCTGATCGCGGACCTGGTGCGCGAGGACGCGGACGCGCGCGCGTCGACGCTGTAGTGCCGCGCCGCGTTGTCCGCGCGGTCCTGTTCGACCTCGACGGGGTGCTCGTCGAGTCGCGTGAGGCCACGGAGCGGGTGTGGGTGGACTGGGCATCGAAGAATGGGATCGGAGTGGATGAGCTTCGGGCCGCCATGCACGGCGTGCGGTCGGTTGAGGTGGTCCGGGCGCTCCGGCCTGAGCTGGACGCCGTCGCCGAGGCGGAGCTGATCGAGCGGCGGCAGGCCGAGGATGTGGACGGGCTGCGCGCCATCCCTGGGGCCGCCTCGGCTCTCGCGGCACTGAGGGCGGATCGGGTCGCGGTCGTCACGTCGGCCACCCGGCCGCTCGCACACGCCCGGCTCGCTGCCGTGGGGATCGAGCCGCCCGAAGTCGTCGTCTACGCGGACGACGTCGAGCGCGGCAAGCCGGATCCCGAGGGCTACCTCGCCGCGGCGGCCCGCCTGGGCGTCGATCCCGCCGAGGCGCTGGTGGTGGAGGACTCGCCTCCCGGCATCGAGGCGGGCAGGGCGGCCGGGGCGGCGACGGTCGCGGTGACGAGCACCCACTCGGCGGCCGCGCTCTCGGCGGCCGACGTGGTGGGGGAGACGCTGGAGGAGCTGCCGGGGATGTTGGCGGAGCGATTCGATGCGGCGGCGGTCCTGCGGGCGGACGACGGGCATTGAGGGTGGGGGTGGGGGGACCTCCGTCGCTTATGCACCTCTACGGTGCATAAGTGACGACGCACCCCCTCGGACCGCATCCCTCGCCGCCGTCGTAAACGTTCCGTGAACCGACGACGTGCCAGGATTCACCCAATGGACGGTGACGGACCCCGCTTCGGCGCGATGATCGGCCTCGTCGCCGTGGTCGTGGCCGCGGTGATTCTCGTCTTCTTCGGGATCGGCTACGCGCTCGGGCGGCTCTTCCTGTAGATGGCGCCAGTACACTCGCGCGTTCTAATGGGCCCCATTGCGTTGTTCGGCATCGAGAACAGTGGGCTGGCACTGGCCGTCAACCTGCTCCTGCTGTTCCTCGTGGTGATCTGGCTCGCGCTGGTCTACTGGACCTGGAGCGACGCCCACCGTCGGATCGCGGATCCGATGCTCGTGGCCTGCGCGACCGCGGCGTCGCTGTTCCCGTTCATCGGGACGATCGTCTATCTGATCGTCCGGCCGCCCGAGTACCTCGAGGACGTCCGCGAGCGCGAGCTCGAGATCGCCGCCGCGCAGGCGCGGCTCGCCAACCTCGAGCACCAGCACTGCCAGTACTGCGGCTTCGAGGTCGAGCGGGCCTTCCTCCGCTGCCCGAGCTGCCTGCGGCGGCTCAAGGAGCCCTGCACGGTCTGCGGCAAGCCGCTCGACCCGCGCTGGAAGATCTGCCCCTACTGCGAGGCCGAGGTGGGCCAGCCGAGCGAGGGTCGCCGGACGCGCCCGCGCCGGACCGCCGCCGGCTCGCCGCCGCGCCCCGCCGCAACACGATCGTCAGCGCAGGGCCGGTCCGGGCTCCCGCCGGAGCCCACGGCGGACCGGCCGGCACGGGCCGGCCGCGACCGCCCGCAGTCGGCCGGCTGATGGACCGCACACTCATCCTGGTCAAGCCCGATGCGTTCGAGCGGGGCCTCACCGGCGAGATGATCGCCCGCTTCGAGCGCAAAGGGCTCAGGATCGTCGCGATGAAGCACATGGCCGTCGAGCGCGATCTCGCCGAGGAGCACTACGCCGAGCACCGCGAGCGCCCCTTCTTCGGCGACCTCGTGGACTTCATCACCGGCGGCCCGCTGGTGGCCCTGGTGCTCGAGGGCTATGAGGCGGTGACCGCCGCCCGCCAGGTGATCGGCGCTACGAATCCGCTCGAGGCGGCCCCGGGCTCGATCCGGGGCGAGTATGGCCTCGAGGTCCAGACGAACCTCGTACACGGCTCCGACTCGCCTGAATCGGCTCAGCGCGAGACCGGGCTGTTCTTCCCTGAGCTCGCCTGAGCCGCTGATCCTCGCCTCGAGCTCGCCCCGGCGCAGGGCGATCCTCGAGCAGCTCGGCGTCGAGTTCCGCGTCGAGGCGCCCGAGGTGGACGAGCTGAGCGAGGGCGACCCGCGCGAGCTGGTGGTCCAGAACGCGCTGCTGAAGCTGCGCGCGGTCCCCGGCGAGCGCGTGCTGGCGGCCGACAGCATGGTCGTCTGGGATGGCCGCCCCCACGGCAAGCCCGCCGACGCCGCCGAGGCCGAGAGCTGGCTCCGCGAGCTGTCCGGCCGCTGGCACGAGGTGATGGGCGGGATCGCGCTGCGCGAGCACGGCGAGGAGCGCACGGCCGTGGCCGTGACCCGCGTCCGCTTCCGCGACCTCTCGGAAGCCGACATAGCCCGTTACCTCGACAGCGGCGAGTGGCGCGACCGCGCCGGCGGCTACGCGATCCAGGAGCTCGGCGCGATGCTCGTCGAGGAGATCGAGGGCGACTGGTTCAACGTGGTGGGCCTGCCCGTGCCCGCATTGCTTCGCCTGGCGCCGGACCTTTTGCAGCCATAGTTGGGGGTCCTGGCCGTCCTCTAGACTGCGGGCGCGTCCCATGGGCTTCTTCTCCTATCTCACGGGGATGGGCGGTCGCGACATGGCCGTCGACCTCGGAACCGCAAATACTCTCGTCTACGTGCGCGGCCGCGGCATCGTGCTCTCGGAGCCGTCCGTCGTCGCGATCGACTCGCGCACGGCCGAGGTGCACGCGGTCGGGATCGAGGCCAAGCGCATGCTCGGCCGCACACCGGGCACGATCCAGGCCATCCGGCCGCTGAAGGACGGCGTGATCGCCGACTTCGACGTCACGGAGCAGATGCTCCGCCACTTCATCCAGAAGGTGCACCAGAACCGCTGGGCGCACCCGCGCGTGGTCGTCTGCGTGCCCTCCGGCGTGACCGGGGTGGAGAAGCGCGCCGTCGAGGAGGCCTGCCTCTCCGCCGGCGCGCGCCAGGCCTACCTGATCGAGGAGCCCATGGCAGCGGCGATCGGCGCCGGGCTCCCCGTGGGCGAGCCGACCGGAAACATGGTCGTCGACATCGGCGGCGGCACAAGCGAGGTTGCGGTGATCTCGCTCGGCGGCATCGTCGTGTCGCAGTCGATCCGCATCGGCGGCGACGAGCTCGACGAGGCGATCATCAACTACACCAAGCGCGAGTACAAGCTGATGATCGGGCAGCAGACGGCGGAGGAGGTCAAGCTCGAGATCGGCTCCGCGTTCCCGCTGTCCGAGGAGGTGCAGGCCGAGATCCGCGGCCGCGACCTCGTCTCCGGCCTCCCCAAGACCATCGTCCTCACGAGCGAGGAGGTCCGGATGGCGCTCGAGGAGCCGCTGCAGGCGATCATCGACGCCGTCAAGGAGACGCTCGACCGCACGCCGCCCGAGCTGGCCTCGGACATCATGGACCGCGGCATCATGCTCGCCGGCGGCGGCGCCCTCCTCCAGGGGCTCGACGACCGCCTGCGCGACGAGACCCAGATGCCCGCGCACCTCGCCGAGTCGCCGCTCACGTGCGTGGCGGTCGGCTCCGGCCGCAGCCTCGAGGAGTTCGAGGCGATCCACCGCAGCAACAAGAATTCCCGATCGAGCCGACGGCGGTAACCCCGCCGCCGAGGGGCGCCCGGCGTGTACGACAGGAAGGTGGTCCGCAGGCGGCGGGCCGCGCTCGCCGTCTTCGTCGCCCTGTCGATCGCGATACTGACGGCCTACTTCGGCGAGTCCGGCGGCGGCTTCTTCCACGCCCTCCAGCGTGGCGCGCAGGAGGCCTTCGCCCCGATCGAGACCGGCGCCAGCCGCGCGCTCAAGCCGGTGCGCGACCTGTTCGGCTGGGCCGGCGACACGTTCGACGCGAAAAAGGAGAACAAGAAGCTGAAGGGTGAGGTCGAGCGCCTGCGCTCCGCGCTCGCGGAGTCCCAGACCGCGGAGCGCGACGCGCGCCAGCTCAAGGGCCTCGTCGGGCTGCGCGACGACGCGATCTTCCCGCGCGGCACCCGGCCGATCGCGGCGCGCGTGATCGCCCGCTCGCCGACGGTCTGGTACTCGAGCATCCACATCGACAAGGGCAAGAGCGACGGCATCCGCGTGAACCAGCCGGTGATCGCGTCGGGCAGCGACCCCGAGCATGGCGAGGCCGGCGGCCTCGTAGGCAAGGTCACGAGCGTGACCGGTGGCACCGCGGAGGTCACGCTGATCACGGACACCTCGTTCGGTGTCGGCGCGCAGGTGATGCCCTCGGGCGCCACCGGCGTAGTGCGGCCTGCGGTCGGGAACCCCCGCGACCTGCTGATGGAGTTCGTGGAGGGCGGCCGCGTGACCGAGAACACGACGGTCGCCACCTCGGGCTTCACGATCTCGAAGGGCGAGTCGCTGTTCCCGCGCGGCATCCCAATCGGCAGGGTCTCGGAGGCCGACCTCCAGGAGGTCGACATCTACCAGCGCGTGCACCTCGAGCCGTACGCGGACCTCAAGTCGATCGACATCGTGCAAGTGCTGACGCGCCGCCCGCGCGGCGCCCAGACGGCGGGCGTGCTGCCGTGATCCTCTCGCCGGGCGCGCTGCTCAGGGTCGGCGTGCTGCTCCTGCTGGCCGTGGTGCTCCAGCTCTCCGGGATCAGCCAGCTGGGCATCCTCGGCGGGCACATCGACCTCGTCGTGCTCGCCGTGGCGGCGGTCGCGTACTACGGCGGCTCGGTCGCCGGCTGCGCCACCGGCTTCGCCGCGGGGTTCCTCCTCGACCTCCTGAGCGGGGCCACGATGGGCGTCTCGTCGCTCGTCCTGACCGCCGTCGGCTACGGCGTTGGGCGCTTCCGCGAGGTGCGCGACCCGAGCCACGGGCTGCTGCCGCTGGCCGTCGGCGCGGCGGCCACCGGCGGGTTCGTGGTCACATTCGCCGCCGTGTCCTTCATGCTTGACGTGGGCGCCAGCGTGAGCCCGCTGGTGATCCGCGACGCGATCGTGACCACGCTCCTGAACGTGCTGCTTGCCCTGCCGGTCTTCACCGGCGCGCGCAAGCTGCTGCGGCCGTCCCTCCGGTTCGACCCGCTCGAGCGGCGCAGGCGGCGCCGGCCGCCGCGCGAGACCGGTCCGCTCGGCCTCAGGGGCCTGGAGGTCTAGGACCCCGTGTACCTCGACAACGAGCGCCGCCCGACGCTCACGCCGAAGCTGGCATTCCGCGTCGCCGTGATCGGCGGCGCGGCGCTCGTCATGTTCTCGGTGATCTTCTTCCGGCTCTGGTACCTCCAGGTGCTCTCGGGCGACAACTACGTCGCGGCGGCGCGCGAGAACCGCGTGCGCGAGATCAAGGTGCAGGCGCCGCGCGGCGAGATCGTCGACCGGCACGGCCAGCGGCTCGTGGAGAACCGCCACTCGCTCTCGATCAAGCTGACGCCGGACAAGCTGCCGCAGCGCAGGGCCGACCGCGAGCAGCTCTACCGGCGGCTCGCGAAGCTCCTCGGACTCAACCCGCGCCGTCTCGAGCGCCGCGTCGAGCGCGAGCTCAGGGCGCTTCCCTTCGCCAAGCCGACGATCAAGCAGGACGTGAACAAGAACCTCGTGGCGTTCGTGCTGGAGCGCCAGGAGCAGTTCCCGGGGGTTGAGCCCGAGAGCGAGTTCCTGCGCGAGTACCCGCACGGGCCGATCGCCGCGCACCTCGTCGGCCAGGTCGGCGAGGTGAGCCCGAAGCAGCTGAAGGACCAGCGCTTCAGCGGCGTCGCGATCGGCGACCGGGTCGGTCAGGCCGGTATCGAGTTCGAATACGACCGTTTCCTGCGCGGCCGCAACGGCGCCGCCCGCGTGGAGGTGGACGCGCTCGGCAACCTCACCAACACGCTGAAGCGAGAGCAGCCGATCCAGGGCAAGCAGCTGCGCCTGTCGCTGGACCTCGACGTCCAGCGGGTGGCACAGCAGGCGCTCGCGGGCGGCACCGGCAAGGGCGCGTTCGCGGTCATGAACGTCCAGGACGGCGAGGTGCTGGCGCTCGGCTCGGAGCCGTCGTTCGACCCGAACGTCTTCACGAAGCCGATCACGAAGAAGCAGCTCGCGGCGCTCACATCGAAGGACCTCGGCGAGCCACTGCTGGACCGAGCCATCCAGGCCGGCTATCCCACCGGCTCGACCTTCAAGCTCATCACCGCCACGGCAGCGCTCGAGAGCGGGCAGATCACGCCCTCGACGCCGCTGAACGACCCGGGCTCGCTGACGGTCGGCGGCATCAAGTTCGAGAACGCCGGTGGGGTCGCGCACGGCACGCTCTCGCTGGTGTCCGCCCTCACGGTCTCGAGCGACGTGTTCTTCTACCAGCTCGGCCGCGACATGAACGAGAGGGGCATGCCGCTCCAGGTCTGGGCGCACCGGCTCGGAATCGGCCGCGAGACCGGCATCGACCTGCCCAACGAGCTGCCCGGCCGGCTGCCGACGCCGCACTGGCGGAACACCTGGTTCAAGAAGAAGCTGACCGACCGGCCCTGGTCCGTGGGCGACAACATCAACCTCGCCGTCGGTCAGGGCGACCTGCTCGCGAACCCGCTCCAGATGGCGGTCGCCTACGCCGCGATCGCCAACCGCGGCCGCGTGCTGAGGCCGCGGCTCGGGCTCCGGATCGAGGACGCCGCCGGCCGCGCGCTCCAGCAGCTCGACGCCCCGACGGCGCGGCGCGTGAAGATCTCGAAGGAGAACCGCGACGCGATCCTCGAGGGCCTCCACGGCGCCGCGAGCGCGCCGGGCGGAACCTCGACGCCGGTGTTCGCCGGCTTCCCGATCCCCGTGGCGGGCAAGACCGGAACGGCGGAGCACGGCGTGGGCCGGCCCGACCAGTCCTGGTACGTGGCGCTCGCTCCGTACCCGAATCCCAAGTACGTCGTGGCGGTGACGGACGAGGCCGGCGGCTTCGGCGCCGACACCGCCGCGCCGATGGCGCGCCGGATCCTCGCGGCGCTGTTCGACGTCAAGGAAACCGGCCTCGTGCAGGGCGGGGGGGCGCCGGACTGATGCAGGCCGCCGCAACGACAGCGGTCAAGGACTTCCGGGACGCCCCGGGCGGGCGGGTGCTGCGCATCGATCCGCTGATGCTGCTCGCGACGCTGGGCCTGATCGCCGCGAGCATCTACATCATTGGGAGCGCCACCCAGGACGATCGTCCCGGCGAGGGCAACTACTTCCTCTACAGGCAGGCTGCGTACGCGGGCGTCGGCTTCGTCCTGATGCTGTTGATGACGCGCTTCGACTACTCGCGCCTGCGCGAGTGGAAGCTCGGCATCTACGGCCTCCTGATCGGCTCGATCCTGCTCGTGTCCGCGGCGGGCGTCTCTGCGCGCGGGTCGCGCAGAGCGATCGCACTGCCGTTCTTCAGCTTCCAGCCGTCGGAGCTCGGCAAGCTCCTGCTGGTGGTCGCGCTGGCGGGGTTCCTGGTCGACCGCTTCAGGCGCCTGAACGACCGCGAGACGACCAGCCGGATAGTGCTGCTCGCGGTCATCCCGGCGATGCTCGTCATCGCCCAGCCGGACCTTGGGTCCGGGTTCGTCTACCTGGCGATCCTCGTCGCGGTCATGTTCGTGGCCGGCACGCCGTGGACGCACTTCGCGGCGCTCGGCGGGCTCACGGCCGCGGCGATCGTGCTGGTCCTTATCGCGGCGCCCGCGGTGGGCGTCGAGGTGCTGAAGCCGTACCAGAAGGACAGGCTCACGGCCTTCCTCAACCCCGGCGAGAACCAGGGCAAGGAGGCCTACCAGATCAATCAGTCGCTGACGGCGATCGGCTCCGGGGGGAAGACGGGCCGCGGCGACGAAGCAACACAGACGAAGCTCGACTTCCTGCCCGAGCACCACACGGACTTCGTGTTCTCGGTGGTCGGGGAAGAGTTCGGATTCGTGGGCGCGGCGCTCGTGCTGTCGCTGTTCGCCCTGCTGATCTGGCGAGCGTTGCGTACCCTTACGATTGCGAAGAACTTCTACGGAGCACTTGTAGCGGGAGGCATCACAGCGATGCTGATGTTCGAGGTCTTCGTGAACGTGGGCATGACGATCGGAATCATGCCCATCACCGGCATCCCCCTGCCGCTCGTCAGCTACGGCGGCTCGTCGGTAATAACAACACTTATGGCAATAGGCCTACTGCAATCGATCCACGCGCAGGCGCGCGAGACGGCCGCGGTGAAGCGCCTATGAGATTTATGAAGGGAATTCTCCTTGAGAAAGCAGTTGCTCGTCTCGGTGGACCGGGGCGAAACCAGAGTCGCGATCCTGGAATCGGAGGGCAGCCCCCAGGGGGGCGCCGCCAAGGGACGGGGTCGCGGAGGTAAGCAGAAGGCACAGCAGGCCGACGACTGGCGGGTCGCCGAGCTCTACATAGAGCGCAAGGGCAACCGCTCGATCGTCGGAAACGTCTACAAGGGCAAGGTCGACAACGTCCTGCCCGGCCTCGAGGCCGCCTTCGTGGACATCGGCCTCGACAAGAACGGCTTCCTCCACGCGGACGACGTGGTGTTCCCGGGCGTAGAGGTCGCGCGCCGCGGGCGCAGCGGCCGCGGCGCCGGCAAGGGCAAGCGCATCACCGAGCTCCTGAAGCCGGGCCAGGAGATCTTGGTCCAGGCGATCAAGGACCCGCTGAAGACGAAGGGCCCGCGGCTGTCCATGCAGCTCTCGATCGCCGGGCGCTACCTCGTGTACGTGCCGCAGGGCGAGGGCGTCGGCGTGTCGCGCCGGCTGGAGGACAAGGAGCGCGACCGCCTGCGGCGCGCGGCCCAGAAGATCGACATGGGCGAGGGCGGCGTGATCGTCCGCACGGCCGCGCAGGGCGCCACGCGCGAGGACTTCGAGCGCGAGATCAAGTATCTCCACAAGCTCCACGACGTGCTCCAGCAGCGCGCCAAGGAGACGCAGGCGCCGGAGATGGTCTTCCAGGAGGCGGACCTGTCGGTGCGCGTGGCGCGCGACATCTTCTCGGGCGAGTTCGAGAAGGCGATCGTCGACGACCCGAAGCAGCACCACAGGCTCCAGTCCTTCTTCAACAGGACGGCCCCCGAGCTGCTCGAGCGGCTCGAGTCGTACGACGACGAGGACGAGCCACTGTTCGAGAAGTACGGGGTCGAGGACGCGATCCAGTCCGTGCTGAAGCGGCGGGTGGACCTGCCGAGCGGCGGCTACCTGATGATCGACTACGCCGAGGCCATGACGGTGATCGACGTGAACTCCGGCTCCTTCACCGGCCGCGGCAAGGGCGCGAAGCTCGAGGACACGATCACGAGGACGAACCTCGAGGCCGCCGAGGAAGTCGTCAGCCAGCTGCGGCTGCGCGACATCGGCGGGATCATCGTCATCGACTTCATCGACATGGCGCGGGCGCGCAACCGCGACACGGTCCTGAAGACGCTCCGCAAGTCGCTCGACGAGGACCGCACGAAGACCTACGTGGTCGAGATCTCGCCGCTCGGCCTGGTCGAGATGACGCGCCAGAACGTCACCGACGGGGTGCGCGAGATCATGACCAAGCCCTGCCCGGTGTGCGAGGGCGAGGGCGTGGTGCTCTCCGAGGAGACGGTCGCGATCGAGGTGGACCGCTGGCTGCGCGACCTTGCCGCCGAGCGCCCGAGGGCGCCGGCGTTCCTCGTGCGGCTACACCCGAAGGTCGCCTCGATCCTGGTGGGAGGCCACGGCGTCGAGGGGCCGATCCACGAGATCGAGCAGGAGACCGGCCGCCACTTCCACTTCGAGGGCACCGAGGCGCTGCCGATCGACCACTTCGAGGTGGTGCTGGAGGGCACCACCGACGAGATCGAGGAGCGCGCGCTGCCGTTCCGCGAGGGCGAGGAGGTGCTCGTCCACATCGAGGAGCCGCACATGTACAACGAGGACGACGCCGTGGCCAAGCTGGACGGCTACGTGGTGTCGGTGCTCGGAGCGGCGACTCTGGTGGGCGAGAAGACGCTCGTGCGGATTGACAAGGTGGGCCGTAGCGCCGCCGAGGCCTCGCTGGTGAACCCACCCGAGGGCGCGGCGGCGGCCGCCTCGTCGTCGGCGGGCGCCCGCGAAACACCCGTCACCGGCTCGAACGGCCGGCGCCGGCGCCGGGGCCGCCGCGGCGGCCGCGGCCGCCGGAAGAAGGCGGAGTCAGGCACGTCCTCGTCCTCCTAGGGGTTTAGGCCCACGGCCGCGGGCTCAGGCGCCGCGGCCGCGGGTCCTGTCTCCGGCAGCGGCTTTCGGCGTTCAAGGCGCACAGCGCCTTGCCCGCGAAAACCGCCACCATCACCACCCGCGGGCGGGCGACTCAGGCAGTTCGTCTTCGTAGGCCCGCCTCGTCGTAGGCCGCGTCGATCAGCTGGTCGTAGTGGCCTGCCGCCAGGTCGCCCAGGGGGTCCCTCGTGTGGCGGCTCAGCTCGGCGGGTCCGAGGGTGAAGGCGGCTCTCATCGCCACGAGGCGGCGGCGCTCCTCGGACGAGGTGTCGAGGAGCCGCTCCGCGGCGTTCAGCTCGCGGACCTGTCTGATCCTCCCGGGCAGCGTGGTGACCAGCAGGATCGAGGCGGGCAGGGCGAAGAACAGGAAGCCGAGCAGGTTCGCGAGGTCGTGCACGCGCTCCTCGCCCGCCGCGCCCGCGTCCGCGACCTTGCCGCCGCCTCCGGAGCCGGCGTCGCGGAGCGCGTCGCCGAGCTCGCCGCCCACCAAGGGGACGCCGGACACGGCGTCGGCGGCGGCGCCGAATCCGCCCTGGACCGCCTCGCCCGAGTCGCGCACCCCGGTGCCGAGGACGGCCAGCTTGTCGACTGTGTCGTGGACCTTCAGAGCGAGCCACGCGAGCACGAAGAGCGTGAGCAGTACGAGGGCGTCCTTGGCCACGGCGCGACCGCGGTCGTCGGCTGTGTCGGGATAGATGCGCATGGATGTGGAATACCCCCTACATGACGAACTCCCGCACCATCCTCATCACCGGTGCGACCGACGGGCTCGGTCGCGCGCTGGCAGGACGCCTCGCCGAGGACGGGGACGCGCTGATCCTCCACGGGCGCGACGCCGGCCGCCTGGCGGAGGTCGCCGACGAGATCGCGGCCGTGGAGCAGGCGCCGCCCGCGCGCACGGTTGTCGCGGACCTCGCGGACCTCGACCAGGTCCGTCGCCTCGCCCAAGATGTCCGTGGCGCCACCGACCGGCTGGACGTGCTGGTGTCGAACGCCGGGATCGGCTCCGGCGAGCCCGACGGGCGCAAGCGGCGCACCAGCGCCGACGGCTACGAGCTGCGCTTTGCGGTCAACTTCCTGGCCGGCTTCCTACTCACGCTGGAGCTGCTCCCGCTCCTGCGCGGCTCGGCGCCGGCCCGCGTCGTGAACGTGTCGTCCCTGGGTCAGTACCCGCTCGACTTCGACGACCTCATGCTCGAGCGCGGCTACGACGGATCGCGAGCGTACGCCCAGAGCAAGCTGGCCCAGATCATGGCCGGCTTCGAGCTGGCCTCGCGCGTGCCGGTCACAGAGGTCACGGTCAACAGCCTGCACCCCGCGACCTACATGCCGACCAAGATGGTGCTGGACGAGGTGGGCAGGAGTGTCGACAGCATCGAGGACGGTGTCGCGGCCACTCACAGGCTCGTCAGCGACCCGGCTCTCGCGGAGACGACTGGCGCGTTCTTCGACCGCGTGCGCGAGGCGCGCGCCAACGCGCAGGCCTACGACCCGGAGGCACGCGCCGAGCTCTGGCGCCGCGCCACCGAGCTCGCCGGACTTCCCTCGCACCCCGTCTCAGGAGGCTGAGCCCCCGGCGCCGTGCGCCGCCGCGATCGAGGAGCTCAGGCGCTCTGGAGTGCCGTCGCCGTGACGATCCAGGTCGAGGCCATCGCCCAAATCGTGCCGTCCTCGCGCTGATAGTCGAGCAGGCCCTCGCACAGCGCGGCCTCGACCTCGGGAACGAGGTGTGCGGCGCGATCGCCCTGCAGCCGCAGGATCTCGCCGGCCGGCCCGATCGACATGACCAGGTCGATGGCCTCGTCCATGTCGTTCCCGCCCAGGATCTCGATGTCGCAGCGCCGCAGCGAGATGTTCTCCCAGCCGGCGTGCATGAGCTGGTCGGTCACCGTGTCGGCGTTGGCCATCGAGAAGGGGCCGGGCCCGCAGGTCGGCTCGTCGTACTCCTCGGGCTTCTGCACGATGCCCTCGACGATCTGCTGGGCGCGGTAGAGCCAGTGGTTGTCCTCGCGGCGGCGCCAGACGACCATCGTTAGCTGGCCGCCGGGCACGAGTGACTCGCGCACGTTGCGGAGCGCGGCCACGGGGCTGATGAAGAACATCGTCCCCATGCGCGAGAAGGCAGCGTCGTAGGGGCCGCCGAGCGGGTCGGTCTGGACGTCGGCCACGAGGAAGTGCGCGTTCGGGACGCCCGCCTCCTCGGCCTCGCGCGTCGCCGCCTCGATGAAGTTCTGCGCGGCGTCCACGCCGGCGGCCTCGCCGCTCGGGCCGACGAGCGCGGCGATCTGCTGCGTCGCGTCGCCGAAGCCGCAGCCCACGTCGAGCACGCGCTGGCCCTCCTGCGGCGGGTTCAGCCGCAGCGCCTCGTCACCGTGCGCGCCGAGCCCGGTCGTGACGATGTGACGGAACTTTACGAACCTGTCGAACAGCGGTCCGTCCCAGGCCTGAATCGCCTCGGCGTTTACGCCGGGACCCCAGCGCGTCTCGGTACTGCTCACGAGTCACCTTCCTTGGTTGAGGGCCAGCGCTCAGGATAGGGGCTGATCGGCCAACGGTTGTCGTGATTTGCGGCGCGCGCCACCGGGTAAGGCTCCCGGCAGGATGCCGCGCAGGGGTTTCGCGCTGATTGCAGCGCTCGTCGTGCTGGCCGTACCCGCCATCGCCCAGGGGGCGCCGACGCGGGACGTCCTCTACGTCGGCAACAACTGGGACGGGACGGCCGACGTCGTCGACCCGAGCACGTTCCAGGTCCTCACGCGGATCAACATCATCCCGGACATCGACGAGCGGATGGCGGAGATTCAGTCGAACCCGGAGCGGCTGGGCTACTTCCTCGCCATCCGCGAGCTCGTCGGAGAGGGCCACGACCAGTTCGTCGACGACATGTTCTCGTCCCACGACGGCCGCTACCTCTACGTGTCGCGGCCGAGCCTCGCCGACGTCGTCGCCTTCGACCTTCGCACCCGCGAGATCGTGTGGCGGGTGAAGGTGGACGGCAACCGCGCCGACCACATGGCCATCTCGCCGGACGGCACGCGGCTGCTCGTCTCCGCCTCGACGGCGAGGGTCGTGGACGTGATCGACACCGCCGCCGGCGAGATCGTCGGACGCTTCCCGAGCGGCGACCAGCCGCACGAGAACAACTACTCGCGCGACGGCAAGCTGATCTACCACGCGAGCATCGGCTCGGTCTACACGCCGCTCGACGAGCCCGCCTTCGACGCCACCAAGGGCGAGCGCATCTTCGAGATCGTCGACGCCGACACGCTCCAGGTGCTCCGCAAGGTCGACATGGGCCAGAAGCTCGACGAGTTCGGGGAACCGGACATGAGCGGCGCCGTTAGGCCGATGGCGCTGGCGCCGGACGAGCGCTACCTCTACTTCCAGGTGTCCTTCTTCCACGGATTCGTGGAGTACGACCTGCAGGAGGACCGCGTGCTGCGGCTCGCGCACCTCCCGCTCAGCGACGAGGCCGCGGGTATGCGCCGCGAGCAGTACCTGCTCGACTCGGCCCACCACGGCCTCGCGATGAACCCCGAGGGCACGAAGCTGTGCGCGGCCGGCACGATGTCCGACTACGCCGCGATCGTGGACCGGGCGACGTTCGCGTACACCATCGCGGCGCACGGCCACAAGCCCTACTGGTCTACCAACAGCGCTGACGGGCGCTACTGCTTCGTGTCGTTCAGCGGCGACGACCTCGTCTCGGTGATCTCCTACGACACCGGGCAGGAGGTCGCCCGCATACCGGTCGGCGACCACCCGCAGCGGATGCGGACAGGCGAGTTGCAGAGCGGGCTGCTGGGGACCGCGAAGCGGCGCTAGTACAGCGCCGATTGTGTGACATGGAGGAGCGGCCGGCTCGTCGCTAGATTCGAGCGGCGTGAGCCGCTCGCTGGTCTTCGCGCTGTATGGGCTGCTCGTCCTGATCTGGTCGAGCACCTGGGTGGGCATCAAGATCGGCCTCGAGGATTGCCCGCCGCTGCTCGGCGCGGGGGTGCGCTTCTCGCTCGCGGGCCTTGTGCTGCTCGCATTGGCGGCGGTCCAGCGGCGGCCGCTCCGCACGGACTGGCTGCTCGCGGCCGTGCTCGCCCTTGCGCCGTTCGCGTTCGCCTACGGGCTCGTCTACTGGGGCGAGCAGTACGTGCCGTCCGGGCTCGCCGCGGTGCTGTTCGGGATCCTGCCGCTCTACACGGCCGTGCTCGGCAGCGTGCTCCTGCACGACGAGCCCCTCCGCGCCCCGCTGCTGCTCGGCGTCCTGATCGGGATCGGAGGGCTCTCGCTCGCGTTCCTGGAGAGCGTCGAGCTGGGCTCGGCCGAGAAGGCGGCCCTGGGCGCCAGCGCGCTGGCGCTCGCCCCGCTCGGCGCGGCCGTCGGGAGCATCGCGCAGAAGCGCCGGGCCGCCGAGCTCGACGCCGTGGTGCTGAACGGATGGGCGATGCTGGTGGGCGGCCTGCTCCTGCTGCCGGTGTCGGCGCTGGCCGAGGATTGGGGCGATTTCGCGTGGACTGCCGAGTCGGTGGGCTCGATCGCCTACCTCGCGCTGTTCGGCTCGGCGATCGCGTTCGTGACGCTCACCGTGCTGCTCCGGCACATCAGCGCGCTCGCGGTCGGCTTCCTCGCGATGCTGCTGCCGTTCGGCGCCCTGATCTTCGGCGCCGTCCTGTACGACGAGTCCATCACCCTCCGGGCGGTGGGGGGAGCGGCGCTGGTGGCAACCGGCCTCCTGATCGCTCAGTGGTCGCGCCGCGCCCGGACGCAGCCGGCCCCGGCCGCCGCCTGAACGACGAGCACCGACGGCAACCGCCGCCCGACTCGACAGTCCTGGATTGACCCCCGTATAGGTGGTCTATCCAGGATTGCTTGACATTCACCGCAGTCTGTTTTACTGTGACACAAATGAATTGGGTGGAACACAAGTGAAAACCCAAAGGGCTTACAGCATGGAGCTTCGGGCCGCCGCCGCCGAGGCGACGCGCGAGCGCATCCTCGAGGCCGCCGGCGAGGCCTTCCTCGAGCGCTGGTACGACGACGTGACGCTCGCCGAGGTGGCGAAGCGCGCGGGCGTGTCCGGCCAGACCGTGATCAACCACTTTGGCGGCAAGGAGCAGCTCGCCGCGGCCGCCCACGCGCGGATCGGCGAGCGGATCCAAAGCCTCCGCTACATGCCCGAGCCGGGCGACGTGGAGGGCCTGATGGAGGCGCTCGTCGACGACTACGAGCACACCGGCGACGCAATCGTCCGCCTGCTGGCGCTCGAGGAGAAGGTGCCGTCGCTCCAGCCGCTCCTCGCGAGCGGCCGCCAGAGCCATCGGCACTGGGTGGAGGAGATGTTCGGCGCCCCGGAGCTCGCCCCCGAGCTCGTGGTCGCCACCGACGTCTACTCCTGGAAGCTCCTGCGCCGCGACCAGGGGCTCAGCCGCGACGAGACGCTCGCGGCGATGCTCAGAATCGTCCAAGCTCTACTCGAACGGAGGACCCGATGACCATGCCCAAGCGCTACCTGTTCGCGATCATCGACGGCGGCGGCACGGTGCCCGCCGACATGTCGGTCATACGCGCGATGGTCGAGCGCGGGCACGACGTCCGCGTGCTGGCGGATCGCGTGCTGGCGCCTGACATCGAGACCACCGGCGCCGAGCATGTGCCCTGGGATAGCGCGCCCCAGCGGGAGAACCTCGATCCGCAGAGCGTGATCATGAAGGACTGGGACACGAAGACTCCCCTCGCGGCATTCGCTCGCGTGCGTGACGGCGCGATGGTCGGCCCCGCCGGCCTGTTCGCTGCCGATGCGCGTGCGGAGCTTCGGCGCCGCCCGGCCGACGTGGTCGTCGGGAACTTCTTCGTGTTCGGCGCCCAGATCGCCGCCGAGGCAGAGGGAGTGCCGTTCGCGTTCCTGGTCTCCAATCTGCTCTCCTTTCCCGACTCGAACACGCCGCCGCTCGGCCCGGGGCTGAAGCCGGCGCACGGGCCGCTCGGGCGTGCGCGCGACAGGGCGATCAACCGGGTCATGGCCCGTCTGTTCGACAAGGGTCTCGACCAGCTCAACGAGGTGCGCCGGGACAACGGGCTGGAGCCGATCGCGTCCGTGCTCCAGAACTTCGAGCGCGCGGACCGGCTTCTGCTCATGACGAGCCGCGCCTTCGAGTACGAGAGCTTCTCGCCGCCGCCGAACGTGCGTGTCGTGGGGCCGCGGCTCGACGACCCTGCGTGGGCGGGCGACTGGGCGCCGCCCGCGGGCGACGACCCGCTCGTGCTCGTCGGGATGAGCTCCACCTTCATGGACCACGCCGAGGTGCTACAGCGCGCCGCGACGGCGCTGGGCGAGCTGCCGGTGCGCGGGCTCGTGACGACCGGCCCGTCGATCGCGCCCGAGTCGATCGAGGCGCCCGCCAACGTGACGGTCGTGGAGCGCGCCCCACACCGCGAGGTGCTGCGCCACGCATCCGCGGTGGTCACCCACGCCGGGCATGGAACGGTGATCAAGGCGCTCGCGGCCGGTGTGCCGGTCGTGGCGCTGCCGCTCGGGCGCGACCAGCTCGACAACGCAGCACGGGTGGCGCACCACGGCACCGGCCTGAGGCTGAAGCCGAAGGCGTCCGCCGAGACGATCGCCCGCGCCGTCCAGCGCGTGATCGACGAGCCCTCGTTCCGCGCGAACGCCGGACGGCTCGCCTCGGCGATCGCCCTCGAGACGGCCGAGGACCGGGCCGCCCACGAGCTCGAGGAGCTGGGGCGCCGGGCGATGGAGCCGGCGCCGGCCGCCGCCTAACGACAGGCATTGAAGGGAGCAACACATCCTCAGTGCTTCGGGGAGACACCCCCGTGTCGCTACACTCGTCCGCTGCCGTGAGCTACGCGATCGTGAAAGTGGGCGGGAAGCAGTACCGCGTCGAGGAGGGCGATTCGATCCTCGTCGACCGCATGCGCGCTGACGAGGGCGACAAGGTCGAGCTCGAGCCGCTGCTGTTCGCCGACGGCGACAAGTCCGTGCTCGACAGCGGCGACCTCGGCAGGGTGAAGATCCAGGCGGTCGTCACCGGCCACGAGAAGGGCAAGAAGATCCACGGGCTGAAGTTCAAGCCCAAGCGCGGCTACAAGCGCCGCTACGGCGCCCGCTCGCACCTGACCCGGCTCGAGATAAGCTCGATCAAGGCGGGGGCGCGCAGGCCGCCGGCGAAGTCGAAGGCCGCCAAGGAGGCAGCAGATGGCTCATAAGAAGGGCCTTGGATCCAGCCGCAACGGCCGCGACTCCAACGCGAAGCGCCTCGGGGTCAAGGTGTTTGCCGGCCAGGCCGTCACCGGCGGCGAGATCATCGTGCGCCAGCGCGGCACGCGCTTCAAGCCGGGCGAGGGCGTCGGGATCGGCAAGGACGACACGATCTTCGCGACCCGGCCGGGCACCGTGCAGTTCGTCCAGAGCCGCCGCGGGCGAGTGATCTCCGTAGCGCCCGTCTCCGAGTAGCCTCCCGGCTCTGACCTACTCGATCGTCGCCAGAGACCCGTCGAGCGGGGAGCTCGGCGTGGCGGTGCAGTCGCACTTCTTCAGCGTCGGCTCAGTTGTGAGCTGGGCCGAGGCGGGCGTGGGCGCGGTCGCCACGCAGTCCGTTGTCGAGCCCGCCTACGGCCCTCGCGGCCTGGAGCTGATGCGCGAGGGGAAGAGCGCGCCGGCGGCGCTCGACCAGCTGCTCGGTGACGACCCGGCAGAATCCGTTCGACAGGTGGCGATGGTCGACCGCGCCGGCAGGGTCGCCGTGCACACGGGTAACCGCTGCATCGCCCAGGCCGGCCACGCCGTGGGCGAGCAGGTGAGCGCCCAGGCGAACATCATGGAGCGCGACACCGTTCCGGCGGCCATGGTGCGCGCCTTCACGGAGTTGTCCGGGGACGGGCTGGCCGAGCGGCTGCTGGCCGCGCTGGAGGCGGCCGAGCGAGAGGGCGGCGACCTGCGCGGGAGGCAATCGGCGGCGATGGTGGTGGTCACAGGCCGGGCCACCGGAAGCCCCGCCGAGGACCGGCCGGTGGACCTGCGCGTCGAGGATCACCCCGATCCGGTGCGCGAGCTTCGCCGCCTGGTGGGGATGAGGCGCGCCTATGGACGCGCCGACGCGGGCGACCAGCTCGCCATGGCCGGCGACGTCGAGGGTGCGCTCGCCGAGTACGAGGCGGCGCACCGCTCGCAGCCGGACAACCTCGAGCTGGCCTTCTGGCACGGCGTGGCGCTCGCGGCGAACGGGCGCGAGAACGAGGCCGCGCCGATCCTTCGGCGCGCCTTCCAGGCGCACGCCGGCTGGATCGAGCTGCTGAAGCGGCTGCCCGACGCCGGCCTGTTCCCCGACGACAGCGAGCTGATCGCGCGGCTGGCGGGGACGAGAGCGGTCTCGGAGCCGGCCGGTGTGGAGCCTTCCGCCCCCGTTCCGCCCGGCCCGCCCGCTTCGCCCGGCCCGCCTCGCGCGGGGTAGCCATGTTCCACGATCGCGCGCGGATTCACGTGCGAGGCGGAGCCGGCGGGAACGGCGTGGTCTCCTTCCGCCGCGAGGCGCACGTACCGAGGGGCGGCCCGGACGGCGGCGACGGCGGCCACGGCGGCGACATCGCGATCGTGGTGGACCCGTCCCTGCGCGACCTCTCCGGCTTCCGCCGCGGCGCCCACTTCAAGGCGAAGCGCGGCGGCCACGGCGAGGGCGCGAACCGGCACGGCGCCACGCCCGAGCTGCTCGAGATCCGCGTTCCGCCCGGCACCGTCGTCGAGGACCCCGAGTCCGGCGACCGCTGGGACATGCTGAACCCCGGCGACCGCGCGATCGTGGCCCGCGGCGGCAGCGGCGGGCGCGGCAACAAGCAGTTCGCGACCGCCACACGCCAGAGCCCCCGCTTCGCGGAGCGCGGCCTCCCGGGCGAGGAGCGCACGGTCGAGCTGCACCTCAAGCTCACCGCCGATGCGGGCCTCGTAGGGCTGCCGAACGCCGGCAAGTCGTCGCTCCTGGCGCGGCTCACCCGCGCGCAGCCGAAGGTCGCCGACTATCCCTTCACCACCATCGAGCCGGTGCTGGGCACGCTCGAGCGGGACGATCGCCAGCTCGTCATCGCCGACATCCCCGGCCTCATCGAGGGCGCCAGCGCCGGCGCGGGGCTCGGTCACGAGTTCCTCGCGCACGTGGAGCGCTGCCGGCTGCTGGTGCACGTCCTCGACCTCAAGCCGCTCGACGGCTCCGATCCGGCCGAGAACTTCGACACCGTGGAGGCCGAGCTTCGCGAGCACGGGCACGGCCTCGCCGGCCTGCCGCGCGTGCTGGCGCTGTCGAAGGCGGACCTCGTGCCGCCCGAGCAGGCCGAGGAGGCCGTCGAGCACTGGCGCGAGCGCCTCGGCATCGAGGTGTTCGCGACCTCCGCGGCGACGGGCGAGGGCCTCGAGGAGCTCTCGGGCGCGATCTTCCGGAACGTCCCGCCGCAGGAGCGCGGCGAGGAGGCCGCGGAGACGCCTGCCACGCACCGGGTCTACCGCCCGGGCCGCGGCGAGGCCTACAGCGTGCGCCGCACCGGGCCGGGCGCTTTCAGGGTCGAGGGCGAGCGGGTCGAGCGGCTGATCGCGCGTCACGACGTCGACAACGACGAGGCGCTCCGCTACGTGGAGGAGCGGCTGCGCGCGCTCGGCGTGATCAAGGCGCTCGAGTCCGCGGGCTTCGAGCCGGGCGACGACGTGGAGATCGCCGGGATCGTCTTCGAGCTCGATCCCGGCTGATACAAGTCCTCCCGTGTTCCGCACCGCCGCACTGATCTGCCTGCTCGCGGTCCTCGCGGGCTGCGGCGGCAACGACCAGGACGACGCGGAGCAGACCGTCCGCGACTTCGTGACCGCGCTGCGCGAGCGCGACGCCGACACGTTCTGCGACGACCTCCTGACCGAGGAGTTCCTCGAGCAGTTCAGCGGCGCGTCCGGCGAGAACGCATCCGAGTCCTGCAAGCGCGAGCTCAAGAGCCTCACCGGCATCGAGCGCGTCAAGCTCGTGAAGATCGGGAAGGCGAAGGTCGACGGCGACAAGGCGTCGGTCCGGGCGGTGATCGTCCGCCAGGGCCAGAAGATCGACCAGGTCTACCGGTTGAAGAAGGAAGACGGCGACTGGAAGCTCGCGGGGGCCTAGGTGGCTACCGTCGTCGTCAAGCTGGGGTCGAGCATCGTCGCGGACGACGCGGGCGAGCTGCGCACCGACGTGCTCGAAACCCTCTGCGACGAGGTCGCCGCGCGTCACGACGCCGGCGACCGGGTGGTGATCGTCACCTCCGGCGCGATCGCGCGCGGGATGAGGCTGATGGAGCTGCCGATGCGGCCGACCTCGATGGAGGAGCTCCAGGCCGCCTCCGCGGTGGGGCAGGGCAAGCTCTACCGCACCTACGACGAGCTGCTCCAGGAGCGCGGCGTCCCGTCGGCGCAGGTGCTGCTCACGTTCTTCGACATGTCCGCGCGCACGCACTACCTGAACGCGCGGCACACGCTGCAGACGCTCCTCCGCTGGCGCGTGCTCCCGGTGATCAACGAGAACGACACGACGACCACCGACGAGATCTCGTTCGGCGACAACGACTTCCTCGCCGCCCAGGTGGCGATCCTGATCGGCGCCGACCGGCTCGTCCTGCTCACCGACACCGGCGGCCTCTACAGCGCCGACCCGCGGCGCGATCCCGAGGCGCGCCTGGTGGAGGAGGTGGGCGGGGTGGAGGAGCTCGAGGGCTACGAGATCGGGCTGTCGCGCTCGCCGCTCGGCTCGGGCGGCATGCGCTCCAAGGTGGTGGCGGCGGAGATGGCGACGGCCGCCGGGATCCCGGTGACGATCGCTAGCGGGGTGGACCGCGAGGCGATTGCTGCCGCGCTGGCCGGCGCGCCCGGCGGCACGCGCTTCCAGCCGCAGGAGGGCCGGGTCTCGAGCTTCAAGCTGTGGCTCAAGTACGCGAAGCCCACGCACGGGCGGCTCGTGATCGACGAGGGCGCCGAGCTGGCGCTGCGCGAGCGCGGCACGAGCCTGCTGCCGGTGGGGGTGGTCGAGGTCGAGGGGGAGTTCGAGGCCGGCGACGCGGTCGAGGTGCGCTGCGACGGCCGCGCCGTGGGCAAGGGGATCGTCAACTACTCGGCCGCCGAGCTCCGCCGGATCAAGGGGATGAAGACGGAGGCGGTGCGAGAGGTCCTCCCGCGGGCGACCGAGGAGGCCGTTCACAGGGACTACTTCGTCCTGGAATGACCTCGGAGGCTTGCGCGCACCGCGCGCTCGCGTGACAGTGCGCGCCCGCTCCCCGTACGACCGGGAGATCCTCGGCCTCGCGCTGCCCGCGCTCGGGGCGCTCGCGGCCGAGCCGCTCTACCTGCTCGCCGACACGGCGATGGTCGGCCACCTCGGCACCGAGGAGCTGGCCGCGCTCGCGATCGCCGCGACGCTCCTCGCCGGCACCTTCACGCTCTTCAACTTCCTGACCTACGGCACGACGGCCCAGGTGGCCCGCTACCACGGCGCCGGCGCCGAGCCCGCGGCCGGCCGGCTCGCGGCGCAGGCGCTCTGGCTGTCGGCGGGGATCGGCGTGGCGCTGACCGCCCTGCTGGCCGGCCTGGCGGTCCCGCTCGTGGACCTGATGGGCGGCGACGGCCGGGTGGGCGACCTCGCCGTGGACTACCTGAGGATCGGCGCGCTCGGGCTGCCGTTCGCCCTGATCGCGCTGGCGGGGCAGGGCTTCCTGCGCGGCGTGTCGGACCTGCGGACGCCGCTCGTGATCCTGGTGGTGGCGAACGCCGCGAACGTCGTGCTGAACGTCGTGTTCATCTACGGCCTCGACTGGGGCCTCGCGGGCTCCGCGACGGCGACCGTGGTCGCGCAGGCGGGGATGGGCGCGGCGTTCGTGCGCGCCCTGCTGTCGGCGCCGGCGGACTCGCGGCGCCCGTCGCTCGCCCGGATGCGGCCGCTCGCCCGCATCGGCGGCGAGATCTTCGTCCGGACGACCGCGCTGTACGCCTCGTTCCTCGTCGCGAGCGCCGTGCTCGCGCGCGTGGGCGAGGACTCGCTCGCCGCGCACCAGATCGCCTTCCAGCTGTTCGTGTTCCTGGCGCTGGTGCTCGACGCGATCGCGATCGCCGGCCAGGTGATCGTCGGGCGAACGCTCGGCGCGGGCGACGCCGAGGCCGCGCACGCGGCGGCGCGCCGGATGATCGAGTGGGCGGTCGTGGCGGGCGCCGTGTTCGGGCTCGCGATGCTCGCGCTGATCGACGTGCTGCCGCGCGCGTTCACCGGCGACGAGGCGGTGGTGGACCGCGCGCGCGAGATCTGGCCGCTGTTCGCGCTTATGCAGCCGGCGAACGGCGCGGTGTTCGCCCTCGACGGGATCCTGATCGGCGCGGGCGACACGCGCTTCCTCATGTACGGGATGCTCGCGGCGGCGCTCGGCGTGTTCGTGCCGGTGGCGCTCCTGTCGCTGGCGCTCGATCTCGGCATCGTGGGCGTCTGGGCCGGCCTGGTCGGGCTGATCGCGGTGCGGCTCGGCACCTGCGCGTGGCGCTTCTCCAGCCGGCGATGGGCGCTCGTGGGCGCGCCGCGAGCTTGAGGTCGCCGCGACCTCGCCCGATACCCTGTCTGCATGGCCACGACGGCTCAGTCGGTAGCTCAGGTCTGCGCGCAGGCGAAGGCCGCATCGCGCGAGCTCGCGGGCCTCGACACGGCGACCAAGAACGCCGCCCTCGAGGCGATGGCCGACGCCCTCGGGCAGCGCTCGCACGAGATCCTCGAGGCGAACGCGCGCGACATGGAGGCGGGCGAGGAGGCCGGTCTCCACTCTGGGCTGCTCGACAGGCTGAAGCTCACCGAGGAGCGCCTGGCGGGGATCGCCGGCGACGTGCGCAAGATCGCCGCTCTGCCGGACCCCGTGGGCGAGACGATCGAGGGCCACCGGCTCGAGAACGGGCTCGACGTGCGGCGCGTGCGCGTGCCCCTCGGCGTCGTGGCCGTGGTCTACGAAGCGCGCCCGAACGTGACCGTCGACTGCTCGGCGCTCTGCCTGAAGTCTGGGAACGCGATCGTGCTGCGCGGGTCGTCCACCGCGGCGCACTCGAACGCGGTGCTCGCGCAGGTGGCGGCGGGAGCCGTGCAGTGGGCGGGGCTGCCCGACGGCGCGATCTCGATCGTGACGGGCGGCGACCGCGACGAGCTTCGGCAGCTCGCGACCCAGGACGGGGTGGTCGACCTCGTCATCCCACGCGGGGGAGAGGGCCTGAAGAACGCCCTGAAGGAGCACGCGACCGTGCCCGTGCTGTACGCGTCCGCCGGCGTCTGCCACGTCCTGGTGGACGCCTCGGCGGACCTCGACGACGCGGTGGCGATCTCCGTCAACGCGAAGGTCCAGCGGCCGTCCGTCTGCAACGCGATCGAGACCCTCCTGGTGCACTCGGACGCGGCCGCACAGTTCCTGCCGCGCGCGCTCGGCGAGCTGCGCGAGTCCGGCGTGGAGCTGCGAGTGGACGGCCGCACGCGGGCGCTCGCCGGCGCGATCGGCGACTCGCTCGCCGACGCGACCGAGGAGGACTGGGCGACCGAGTACCACGCGCTGATCCTGTCGGTGAAGGTGGTCGACTCGCTCGAGGAGGGGATCGGCCACATCAACCGCTACGGCACCGGCCACTCCGAGGCGATCGTGACCGGCTCGACGGACTCGGCGCAGGCGTTCACGAACGGCGTGGACGCCGCGGCCGTGTACGTGAACGCCTCGACCCGCTTCACGGACGGCGCGGTGTTCGGGATGGGCGCCGAGATCGGCAACTCGACCCAGAAGCTCCACGCGCGCGGGCCGATCGGGCTGCGCGAGCTCACCACCTACAAGTTCGTGGTCGAAGGCTCCGGGCAGGTCCGCGAGTAGCCGGTTTGCGCTTAGGCATCTTCGGAGGAGCATTCAACCCGCCGCACATCGGCCACCTGGTGTGCGCACAGGAGGCGCTCGTGAAGCTGGAGCTCGAGCGCGTGCTGTTCGTGCCCGTCGGGGTGCCGCCTCACCGCGAGCTCGAGTACGACCCGGGCGCGGAGGTGCGCTTCGAGATGGTCGAGCTGGCGGTTGCCGACGACGAGCGCTTCGAGGCGTCGCGGATCGAGCTGGAGCGGGAGGGGCCGTCGTACACGTCCGACACGCTGGAGCAGCTCGCGAGCGAGTCGCCAAAGGACGAGCTGTTCCTGATCCTCGGCGGCGACCAGGCGGCGGCGCTCTCCACCTGGCACGAGCCCGAGAAGGTGCTGGAGCGGGCGACCGTCGCCGTGTTCGAGCGCGTGAGCTGGGGGCGGAACGCGATCCAGATCAAGATCGGGCGGCTGCCGGGGGCCGAGCGCGTTCGCTATCTGGACATGCCGCTGATCCAGGTGTCGTCGTCGGCGGTGCGGCGCCGGGTGCGTGAAGGTGCGCCGATCCGGTATCTGGTGCCCGACAAGGTGGCGGGCTACATCGAGACGAAGGAGCTCTACGCGGGGCAGGGGAGCGCGAAGGAGCCGGTGACCACGTGACGACGCCGGCCGCGCCCGCACCCGACTCGGCCGCCCTGGCCGAGCGCATCGCGGCGATCGCCTCGGACAAGAAGGCGATCGACATCCGCGTGATCGACCTGCGCGGGATCGTCTCCTACACGGACTTCTTCGTGATCTGCTCGGGCAACACCGAGCGCCAGGCGAAGGCGATCCACGACGGGATCCACGAGGAGCTGAAGAAGGGCGCCGACGAGCGCCTCCTGCCGCGCCGAACCGAGGGCGACCGCGAGGCCCGCTGGATCCTGCTCGACTACTGGGACGTGGTCGTCCACATCTTCACGCCCGAGGCGCGCGAGTACTACCGTCTCGAAAACCTCTGGGGCGAAGCACCGGCCCGCTCCGTGGGCTGACCTTCCGTCCGAACCTCGTGCGAACATGTGTTCGTGCTGTCGACGAACCAGAAAGGCGGAATAGCGGAGACGGCGATCACCGCAGCGGCGTACGCGCTCGACATTCCCGTGCTGCGTCCGGTCGTGGAGCACGCTCGCTACGACCTGGCGTTCGAAATCGGCGACCGCATCCTTCGCGTTCAGTGCAAGTGGGGCAGCCTCGATGAAGGAGGCGCGGTGATCAGGGTCAGTCTCAGGAGCTCCTGGTGCACCCCGACCGGCTATGAGCACAGGCAGTACCAGGCTGACGAAATCGATCTCGTGGCTGTCTACTGCGGCGAACTGGACCGCTGCTACTTGATCCCGCACGAGCTCGCGGTTGGCCGCCGCGGCATCTGGCTACGCTTGACTCCTCCCAAGAACGGCCAGCGGGCGTGTATTAACCTTGCTACCGACTTCGAGTTCGCTGGGGCTGTAGCTCAGCTGGACAGAGCGACGCGCTGGCAGCGCGTAGGTCAGGGGTTCGAATCCCCTCAGCTCCACTCCACGCCGCCTGAAACGCTCAACGTCGGCTGCCACCAATTCCGCAACCACTTCGGCTACTACATCGAGCGCGCCGCCGACGGACACGAGGTGCTCGTCAGTCGCCGTGGCCGGCCCTACGTCCGGGTGATTCCGGTCGAGCCGCTGCTCCAATTGGTAGCCGCCTGAGGCGGAGCGTCGGCCTCGCCCTTTGCGCGGCGGCGCTCGTCCCTTTCGCGCTCGTCCTTTCGGCATGCGGCGGGTCCGACTCGGATGCCCGCGACAAGGCGCGGCCGGTCGACCGCTTCGATGCCGGCGAGGCGTGGCGGCTGGTTCGGCAGCAGGTCGGATTCGGCCAGCGGCCCGCGGGGTCGCCGCAGCTGCGCGGGCTCGCCATCCGGCTCCGGCCGCTCTTGCCGCGCGGCCAGTTCGAGGCGGTGCCCGGTGAGCCGGGGCTCCGCAACATCGTCGGCACGCTGGCGGGCCGGCGGCCCGGGATCGTGGTCGGCGCCCACTACGACACGCTCGTCAAGCCGAGGGGCTTCGTCGGCGCCAACAACGGCGCGGCCGGCGCCGCGGTGGTCATCGGGGTGGCCCGTGCCCTCGCGGCGGCCCGGGCGCCCGACGGCGCGCGGGAGGTCCGCTTCGTCCTCTTCGACGGCGAGGAGCCGGCGGCCGGCCTGCCCGAGGAGAGCGCCGACTTCTACCACTCGGGGCTCAGGGGCTCGCGCGCCTACGTCGCGGCGCACCCTGGCCGGACCGCGGCGATGGTGCTCCTCGACTACGTCGGCAACAGGGGAGTGCGGCTCCCGCGCGAGCGCAGCTCGAGCATCGCCCTCTGGTCGCGCCTCCGCGCCGCGGCGCGCGCGGTCGGCGCGGCGCGGGTCTTCCCCGCGGACGTCGGCGAGCAGATCATCGACGACCACACCCCGTTCCTGCGCGCCGGCGTCCCCGCGGTCGACCTGATCGACTGGACCTACCCGGGCCACGACCTCAGCGACGGCATCGACAAGCTGTCGCGCGCCAGCCTCGACGCGGTCGGCGAGAGCGTCGCGGAGCTGGTGCTCCGGTTGCGGCGCCCGGCCGCGAGCCAGCCCTAGCAGAGCGCCGATGGCCGGATGACGTAGCCGATCGGACGAACTTCCGCTCAAGCGGCCCGGCTTTTGGCCCGACAAGTGAGCCATGCGTGCTCGCATCGCCATCTTTGCGGCGCTCGGGCTGCTCGTGCTCGGCGCGGCGGCCACGGTCCCGGCCTCACAGCGCCACGAGTACGGGGATGGGCTCAGCGCGAACGCCGGGTCGGGGGGCCTCGTGGACGTGGAAGACGGGAAAGTCAAGGTGGTCGTTCACGGCGGCCACGCGGACCTCGCGCAGCGGCGCGCGCAGGACGGCTCCGATGTCACGCAGCAGCGCGCGTACCCGAGACGCACGAAGCGCCGCCACTGACCGATGTCCTCGGCCGCCGCCCCAGCCTCACTGACGGGCCGCAAGCGGTTCGTCGCCCTCGGCGCCGTCGCGCTCGCGGCCTGCGCCGTCGGCATCGGCGCCCGTGAGTCGGGCGCGCTCGCGCCGCTCGAGCGCGAGGCGCTCAAAGCCCGCTTCGACGTTCGCGGCACGGAGCCCGTCAGCGGCCTGCTCGTCGTCGGGATCGACGCCAAGACCTTCACCGACCTCGACACGCGCTGGCCGTTCCGGCGCTCACTTCACGCTCGCGTCGTCCGCCGTCTCCACGCGGCGGGTGCGCGCACGATCGTTTATGACGTCCAGTTCACGGAGCCCACGCGCGAGCGCCAGGACTTCGCTCTCTACGACGCGATCGGCGACGCCGGCGGCGCCATCCTCGCCACGAGCGAGAGCGACGGCCATGGCCACACCAGGGTCCTCGGCGGCGAGGAGAACCTGCGCGCGATCCACTCGCGCGCCGCGGCCTCCGACCTCCGCAACGACACGAGCGGGGCGATCGCCAGCTTCCCGCGCCGGGTCGGCGGACTCGACAGCATCGCCGTCAGGACCGCCGAGCGCGTCACGGGCCACCCACCCGACCCCGCCGGCTTCCGCGACGGCCGCGCCTGGATCGACTACCGCGGCCCGCCCGGGACGATCCCGACGGTGTCGTTCTCGGACGTCCGCAACGGCCTCGTGCCCGAGGAACGGATCCACGGCAAGATCGTCGTCGTCGGCGCCACGGCGCCGACGCTCCGCGACGTCCACTCGACCCCCGTCGGCGGCGAGCAGCTCATGCCGGGCGCCGAGGTGCAGGCCAACGCGATCTGGACGGCGCTCGAGGGGCTGCCGCTCCGGTCCGCGCCTCCCGGGCTGAACCTGCTGATTCTCGTCCTGCTCGCGATACTCCCGCCGCTCGTCCGCTGGCGCCTGCCGCTCGGGGCGGTCGGAGCAGCGACGGTGCTGACGGGCGCGGGCTTCCTCGCCGGCGCCCAGGTCGCTTTCGAGAGCGGGACGATCGTCGACGTGGCCGCGCCGCTCCTCGCGCTCGTGCTCGGCGCCTTCGGCGCGATCGCGTGGAGCGAGTTCGCCGAGCGCCGTGTGCGGCACCGCGTGAGCCGCGACAACGAGCTGCTCGAGCAGCGCGTGCGCGAGCGCACCGCCGACCTGGCGGACGCCGAGCGCGAGATCGCGCACCGCCTGGGCGTCGCCGTCGAGTGGCGCGACGCCGAGACCGGCGTCCACATCGAGCGCATGGGCCGGCTCTGCGAGCGCCTCGCGCGTGAGGTCGGCCTGAGCATCGTGGAGGCCGAGCTGCTCCGCCACGCGAGCGCGCTCCACGACGTCGGCAAGGTCGGGATCCCCGACAAGATCCTGCTGAAGCCCGGCAAGCTCGACCCCGCCGAGTGGTCGAAGATGAAGACCCACACCACAATCGGCGCCAGCATCCTGTCGGGCTCGAAGTCCGCGCTGGTCCAGATGGCCGAGCAGATCGCCCGGAGCCACCACGAGCGCTGGGACGGCAGCGGCTACCCCGAGGGGCTCGAGGGCGACAAGATCCCGCTGGCGGCACGGATCTGCGCGGTGTGCGACGTGTTCGACGCGCTCCTCTCGCCGCGTCCCTACAAGGACGCCTGGCCGCTCGCCGACGTGATGCGCGAGCTCGCGGGCCTGCGCGGCACGCACCTCGACCCGGCGCTCGTCGACGCGTTCCTGCCGCTCGCGCCGGACCTCCACGCCGAGTGCTTCGGCGAAGCCGCGCTAGGCGAAGCCGCGCCGCGCATCGGCGCCGGCGCACCGGGGCAGGGCGGCGCGGCCGCAGCCTGAGCCGCCGCGGCCGCGGGCTAGCTCGCCTGGTGGCGGATCCGCTGCCGAGTCTCCGCGTAGCGGATGGCCTCGTAGGCGATCACGGCCGATGTGACGCTGGCCGCGAGCGCGACGGCCACGATGGCGTCGACCTCCGTCCCCAGCGGGATGAGCGCAAGACAGACCACGACTGCGACCGACCGCGGCCGGTTCAGCGTGCCGACGTTCCGCAGCCGGAAGCCCACGTGGCCGGCGTAGTACAGCGCGATCCCGCCGAACAGCGCGACCGACGGGATCGTCTTGAGGGGCTCGTCGACGTCGCCGAGCGTCTTCTTCACCCCGAGGGCCACGAGCACGATGCCGGCGATCATCGGCAGGTGCAGGTAGCTGTACGAGTCGCGCGCGATGCGCAGGCGCCGGTATCCCTCCGCGTTGCGAAAGCGGAGCTCGGCGACGATCGCCACGACGTCGAAGTAGGCCCACCAGAGGCCGAACGCGAGCCCGAGGCCCAGGAGCGCCGCGCCCAGCGTGCCCGCGTCGAGCTCGCCGTGGAGCCCGGTGCCGATGGCGACGATCGACTCTCCGAGCGCGATGATCACGATCAACGAGAAGCGCTCGGCGAAGTGCCCGGGCGAGACCCGGAAGCCGCGTACCCCGAACACGAACGGGCCCACGTAGTCCATCGACAGCGCGACTATCCAGAGGAGCACCTGGGCGGTGCCGTCGAGGAACGCGGCCACGATCAGGAGCGCGGGGGCCGGCAGCGCCGTTCGCGCGAGGCGCCTGATCGCCTCGGCCGCGTCGATGTCGTCGTTGGCCTCGGCGAAGATGAAGATGTGGAGCCAGCGCGCCGCCGCGTAGGCGACGGCGAACACCAGCGCGTCGTCGCCGAAGGCGCGCGGGACGGCGAGCGCCGCCACCAGGAAGGCCCCCATCACGGCGAGCATCAGCAGCCGCTCGCGGTCCTCCTCGGCGGCGACGTAGTTGGTGAGCCACGCGTACGCGGCCCACGCCCACCAGAGGGCGGCCAGGATCAGCAGGCCGCGGCCGAGCCCGGTCCAGCTCGGATCCGCGGACATCAGGCCCGTGACCTGCGTGAGCGCGAAGACGAAGACCAGGTCGAAGAACAGCTCGAGCGGGGCGACCCGCTTTTCCTCGACATTGGCCATTGGCGGACGAACGTTGCATCAAGAACCGGACGGCGCGGCCGAAACAGCCCTGGTGCGGG
>Ga0126312_10000133_pt1 | contig 34480 bp, 35 predicted proteins | sample Plot104A_FD_92537 | JGI IMG/M metagenome (GOLD analysis project Ga0126312, IMG submission 92537) | Serpentine soil microbial communities from UC McLaughlin Reserve, CA, USA - Plot104A | ecosystem: Environmental > Terrestrial > Soil > Grasslands | place: USA: UC McLaughlin Reserve, Lake County... | reverse complement strand
GTCCCGGCCGTCAACGACACCGTCGAGACCGTCGGCGGCACCGTCCCGGCCGTCAACGACACCGTCGAGACCGTCGGCGGCACCATCCCGGCCGTCAACGACAGCGTCGGCACCGTCGGCGGAGTCGCCGACGATGTCCTCCCCGAAGTGAACGACACGGTCGGGACCGCCGGCGGGACGCTCGACGGCACGCTCGCCTCGCTCATCCAGACGCTCGGCGGCACCTCGCTGCTCGACCTCGACGTCGATCTCGACCTCGCCCTCGACGCGGCGGCGCCGATCAGCGCCACGGTGGCCGCCAACGCGAACGTCGCTGCGCCGATCGACGCGGCCGTCAGCGCCAACCTGCTGTCGCCGAACTCGATCTCGCTCGCCACGGCCGACCAGCAGGCGCTCCTGTCGCAGACGCTGGTCGGCGAGGCCAATGCGGCGTCGAACCAGGTCTCCTCGATCAACCAGGGCGAGCAGGGCGGCGCGGCGGACGCCGACGCCGGCGGCCAGACGGGCGTCGACGAGAGCGCCCCCGCGGTCGCTCCGTCGAGCGGTGACGCGCTGCCCGCCGCTGACGTGACCGGCGACGGCGTCGACGCGGTCGCTCCGGTGAGCGACGCCCTCCCGGCGGTCGGCGACGCGGCCGGCACCGTGGGCGAGACGGTGGGCGAGACGCTCGACGCGGCGACGGCGCCGGCCGAGATCCCGGACAGCAGTGCGCTGCTGGATCTCGACGTCGACCTCGACCTCGACCTCGACGTCGCGGCGCCGATCACTGCCACGATCGCGGCGAACGCCAACGTCGCTGCGCCGATCGACGCGGCCGTCAGCGCCAACGTGCTGTCGCCCGACGCGGTATCGCTCGCGACGGCGGACCAGGACGCGCTGATCATGCAGACGCTCGACGGCGACGCAAACGCGACGTCGAACCAGACCTCGTCGATCATGCAGGGCGAGGGTGGCGGCACGGCGGACGCCGACGCCGGCGGCCAGACCGGCGTCGACGAGAACGGAGGCACCGCCTCGTGACGGCGGACGGGCGCCCGGCGGCGCTCCCTCCGGGAGCGCGCCGGTGACCACGCTGGTCGAAGACAACGCACCGGCGCGGCGTGCGGCGGCCGGGACGGAGGTCCCGCGCCGCGCCGCCGGGCTGGAGCTGCTGGGCCGCTTCGAAGGCTCGGGCTTCAAGGAGCCGCAATACCTGGTGCGCCGGCCCGACGGCCAGGTCGTCCAGCTCTCGCCTCTCCTCTACGCGCTCGGCGAGGCCGCGGACGGGCAGCGCGAGGCCGGCGCGATCGCCGAGGACGTGAGCGCACGGCTCGGTCGCCAAGTCAGCTCGGACAACGTGCGGTTCCTGGTCGAGCGGAAGCTGCGGCCGCTCGGCGTGCTTGCCGCACCAGAGGGGTCAAGCCAGGCACTCGAGCGCCGCCCAGCACCGCTGGCGCTGCGGCACCGGCGGCGGTTCGTCTCCGAGCAGGTCGTGCAGAGGCTCGCGGGTGCGTTCAAGCCGATGTTCTGGCCGCCGCTCGTGGTGGCCGTCGTGGCCGCGCTGGTCGTCTTCGACGGCTGGCTGTTCTTCTCGCACGGTGTCGGCGGGAGCCTGCGCAGCGCGATCTACAACCCGACGCTGCTGCTGGGAATCTTCGGCTCGGTGATCCTGGCCACCGCGTTCCACGAGGTGGGCCACGCGGCGGCATGCCGCTACGGGGGCGCCCGGCCCGGCGCGATGGGAGCCGGCCTCTACCTGATCTGGCCGGCCTTCTACTGCGACGTGACCGACTCCTACCGGCTGGGGCGGGCGGGGCGCGTGCGCACCGATCTGGGCGGCGTGTACTTCAACGCCGTCGTCGTGCTGCTTGCGGGCGCCCTCCACTTCGCCACGGGCGCCGAGGCGCTGCTCCTGCTCGCGGTCTCTCAGCACTTCGTCATCGTCCAGCAGCTGCTTCCGCTGCTGCGCTTCGACGGCTACTACGTCCTCAGCGACCTGACGGGCGTCCCCGACATCCTGTCGCGGATCGGGCCGATCTTCCGCAGCCTGCTCCCGTGGCGCCGGCCCGAGCCGCGCGTCGCCGAGCTCAGGCCGTGGGTCCGCGTCGTCGTCAGCGCGTACGTTGCGACGCTTGCGCCACTCGTCACGCTGCTGCTCGCGTGGCTGGTGATGGGCGCGCCGCGGCTCTTCGCCACCATCTTCGACTCGCTGAGCATGCACGCCGGCCGGGCCGGTGCGGCCGCCGGTGACGGCGACTGGGCGGCGGCGGTGCTCGGCGCGCTGCAGGTCGTCGCCCTGATGCTGCCGTGTACCGCCGTCAGCCTGACGTTCGGCCGCCTGGGCCGCCTGGCGGCCCTCGGCGTGCGTCGCTGGATCGGCGATAGCCGGCGTCGCAGGCTCCTGGCCATCGCGGGCGCGGGGATCGCCGCCGCGCTCATCGTCGCGAGCTGGTGGCCCGACGGCGATTACGAGCCGCTGCGGCCGAAGGAGCGGGGCACCATCGGGCAGGTTCTGGCAGGCCCGGGCGGCGACCCGGGCGAGCGTTCGCCGACGCCCGCCGCCCAGGCGGCGGTCACCACGTTCCCGGCCGTGCCGGCGGCGGGCGGCGCTCCTGATCAGGACGAAGCCGTCGCGCGCGGCATCGACGTGCCAAGCGATGTCGACCCCTCGGCGGAATTGCAGCCGGACGTCGACGAGGACGTTCCGGAGCCGGATGACGCCGCTGCATCCACGCCCACTCCGGGGCCGGCGCCCGCCGTTGCGGCTGCGCCGCCGTCGAGCCCGGAGCCACCGCCCGTGGCCGAGCCGGCCGCCGCGCCGACGCCCGCGCCGGGCACCGAGCCGCCGAGTCCGGAGAACCGGGCGCAGGCCGTCAACACAACAGACGGCGCGCGCGTCTTCGAGCTCGCATTCGACATCGAGCGCGTCCGTGAGGGCCCGCTCACGCACCAGAACATCGCGCAGGCGTACGCCAGCTGCGAGGCGTGCCGCACGATCGCCATCGCCGTGCAGGTGGTGCTCGTCATGGCCGACGTCGACTACGCGGTCCCGGTCAACTACGCGGAGGCGATCAACTACGCCTGCAGCGGGTGCGAGACGCTCGCGTTCGCCTGGCAGCTCGTCTTGAGCACAGGCGGAGAGGTGCAGCTGACCGCCGAGGCCAGCGAGCGAGTCGCCGCGATCGAGGCGGCGCTCGCCGCGCTCGAGGACTCGGATGCGTCGATCGCCGTGATACAAGCCGCGGCCGATCGGCTGACGGACGAGCTGCGCGATGCGATCGCGACGGGGCTCGAACCCGTCGGAGAGCCGGCAGCGCCGCTCCCCACGCCCGAGCCGGCGCAGGAGATAGAGTCCTCCTCGGGCACGGAGCCGTCTGCGACGCCGGACCCGACGCCGTCGAGCACCCAGACGCCGGCCGCCAAGGAAGAGCCCGCGCCGGAGGAGATGCCCGGCGAGGAGCCGTCGCCGACGTCCAGCCCCGACCCGACGGCGACCCCGCTGCCCGCGCCGACGCCTACGGCGACGGCCGATCCGGCGCCCACCGCGACCGCCGAACCGACCGCGACACCCACACCGACGCCGTGAGCCAGCGCCGAGGCGGAGCCGCCTGCGTCCGCCCCCGGTACGTTTCCGTCTCGTGGAGCGAGGAGATCTACTCGACCGGGACGCCAGCCGCATCCTCTTCGGCCGGCTGATCGACGACGCCGGCCTCTTCCCGCCGGCGCGCAAGCCGATGGATCGCGCGGTCGCCGACCACCGCGCCGCGCGCGCGGGTGCGCACGCGTGGATGCTCGGGCGGTTCCTGTGCCCGGTGTCGCGGCTCGCCGAGCTGGCGAAGGCCGATCCCGAAGCGGACTGGCGCCTCGGGGCGATCGGCGACGGCGAGGACTGGCGCGAGGACGTCGCTCGCGTCGCGGCGTACGGCGGGCCGGGCACGGTCGACGCGATCGAGCTGCGGCTGCCGGGGCAGCTCGACGCAGCGCCGCACGGCGTCGACCTCTTCGTCGAGGTCCCTACGCGAGACGCCGCGGAGCTGACGGCCGCGCTCGACCGGCTGGCGGCCGACGGTCGTGCGGGGGCGAAGATCCGCTGCGGCGGCCTCAGCGCCGAGGCGTTCCCGTCAGACGCAGCGGTCGCGCGGTTCATCGCGGAGTGCGTACGCCTCGGGCTGCCGTTCAAGGCGACCGCCGGGCTGCACCACCCGTTCCGCACGCGCGAAGAGCAGATCGGAGTGCTCCAGCACGGCTTCCTGAACCTGCTGGCGGCGACGGCGCTGGCGGGCGTCGCGGACGCCGCGGCGATCGTCGCGGAGGCGGACTCGGACGCCTTCGAGCTGGGCGAGGCCGGCCTGCGCTGGCGGGGACACGTCGCCGACGCCGGCGCGCTCGCGCGAGCGCGCGACGTGTTCAAGGCGTACGGCAGCTGCAGCTTCGACGAGCCGGTGGCGGACCTCGTGGCGCACGGCATCCTCGCGGAATCGCCGGCGCGTGCCTGAGCCGGGCTTCGGCATCGAGAACCTGCCGTACGGCGTCGTACGCCGCGGGGAAGCCCCGCCGCGTCCCGCCGTCCGGCTCGGCGACGACGCGATCGAACTGCACGGACTCGGGCTGCAGTCGGTGCCCGCGGGGACGTTCGAGCGCGGCTCGCTCAACGCGTTCGTCGCGCTGGGGGCGGAGGCCTGGCGCCGGGCGCGCGAGGAGATCGCCCAAGCGGTCCGCGAGGGCCGCCACGAGCGGCACGCGACGCCGCTTGCCGACTGCGAAGCGGTGCTCCCGGTCGAGGTCGGCGACTACGTCGACTTCTACGCCTCGATCGAGCACGCCTCGAACCTCGGCCGCATGTTCCGCCCGGACAGCGACCCGCTGATGCCGAACTGGCGCCATCTCCCCGTCGGCTACCACGGCCGCGCCGGCACCGTTGTCGTGAGCGGGACGCCGATCCGCCGCCCGCACGGGCAGCGCCCGCCCTCCGACCCGGGGGGCGCGCCGACGTTCGGCCCCGAGCCGCGGCTCGACATCGAGCTCGAGCTCGGGTTCATCACCGGCAACGGGAAACCGCTCGGCACCCCGATCGAGACGTCGGAGGCGCGCGAGCACATCTTCGGCTTCGTGCTCGTCAACGACTGGAGCGCCCGTGCGATCCAACGCTGGGAGTACCAGCCGCTCGGCCCGTTCCTCGGCAAGTCGTTCGCGACCTCGATGTCGCCCTGGGTCGTGCCCCTCGACGCGCTCGAGCCATTCCGGGTGGATGGTCCGGAGCAGTATCCCGCGCCGCTGGAGTACCTCCGCACGGACGAGCCGTGGTGGTTCGACGTCGCGGTCGAGATCGTCCTCAACGGCGCGGTGGTGAGCCGCACGAACGCGCGGCACCTGTACTGGAACGCCGCGCAGATGCTCGCCCATGCGACCGTCAACGGCGCGACGGTCCGGGCCGGCGACCTCTTCGCCTCCGGCACCATCTCGGGCCCGGAGCCGGGGACCTACGGCAGTCTGATCGAGCTCAGCTGGGGAGGCCGGGATCCGATCCAGACGCCGCGCGGCGAGCGGACGTTCCTCGAGGATGGCGACACCGTCGCGCTGCGCGGCGGCGCCGGCGGGGGCGGCGGACCGGTCGTATCGCTCGGCGAGGTCGTCGGAACGGTCGGCCGATCCGATCCGGCGCAGCCGTTAGCCTCGCCGGCATGAAGCCCGTCGTCGTCGCATGCCTTCTCGTACTCGTCATGAACGACGCAGCGGTGGCGGCATCGCCGACGCTCGTCAGCGTCCGTCAGGAGGACCGGCATCCGGGAGCGAGCTTCGCGATGCCGGGAGCGGACGACGCGGCGATCGCGATCGCCTCGAGTCCGGATCGCGCGACGGACGGCTCGTTCCTGGAGGAGAACGTGGCGGCCTTCGATCTCCTGACCGACGCCGAGATCGAGTCCGGCAGCTGGTCCTACGAGTCGCAGCTCGACCCGGGGACGTACTACGTGATGGTGAACGCCACGGATCTCGACTGCCTGGACCAGCCGGACTGCCTCCAGGGATTCTCCAACGTCGTCGGTCTGACGATTCCCAAGCCCGCTCTGCAGTTCTCGTCGGAAGTGACGGTCTACCGCGTCCTCTCGCTGGTCGATCTCACGTTCACCGTGTCTCCGCTCGGGGAGTCTCTCCCGTACCGGGTCTGCTGGACGCGCAAGGCGCGACCGAGGAAGTGCATGCGCGGAAACGTCGTCGGCGACTCGTGGAACAGCGAAGCCTCGGACAGCATCGAGGTGCGCAAGCGCGGGATGCGGCGCACGACGACCTTCTCGTGGTACGTCGACGGCGCGAAGGTCGCGTCGAAGCGCGTCCGCATCCGCACGCGCGCGTAGCGGAAGGGGCTAGCGAGCCTTGAAGGTCGGCAGCTCCGGGGTAGTACGGCTGCATGACCAAGCAAGAGCACCCGACGCACGCCCAGCCGACGCCGCCGTTTCCCGAGCAGGAGCAGGAGCCGCCGGGGCGCGAGGCGGAGATGCAACCGCTCGCCGATCACGGCGAGGAGACATACGTCGGGCATGGCCGGCTGACCGACAGGGTCGCGCTCATCACCGGCGCCGACTCGGGCATCGGGCGCGCGGTCGCGATCGCGTTCGCCCGCGAGGGCGCCGACATCCTGTGCTCCTACTGGAACGAGGACGAGGACGCGGCCGGCACGCGGCGCCTGGTCGAGCAGGCCGGGCGGCGCTGCGTCGCCGTGCCCGGCGACGTCGGCGACCGTTCGCACGCGCGGTCGCTGGTCGAGCGGGCGGTCGGCGAGCTCGGGCGGCTCGACGTGCTCGTCAACAACGCCGCCTTCCAGATGTCGCACGAGTCGTTCCTCGACATTCCGCCCGACGAGCTGGAGTTCGTCTTCCGCACGAACATCCTCGCGATGTTCCACCTCTGCCAGGCGGCGGTCCCGCACATGCAGCCCGGCTCGACGATCGTCAACACGACCTCGATCCAGGCGGCGCAGCCGAGCCCGGAGCTGCTGCACTACGCGGCGACCAAGGGCGCGATCAGCACGTTCACCAAGGGGCTCGCCCAGGAGCTCGCCGAGCGCGGCATCCGCGTCAACGCCGTCGCCCCCGGTCCGGTCTGGACGCCGCTGGTCACGATGAGCTTCCCGGCCGACAAGAACGCGCAGTTCGGCGCCGACACGCCGCTCGGGAGGCCCGGCCAGCCGGCCGAGCTCGCGCCCGTCTTCGTGTTCCTCGCGACCGACGACTCGCGCTACATCAGCGGCGAGGTGATCGGCGCCACCGGCGGGAAGCCGTTGCACTGACGTGGCATCGGCGGCTGACGGCCCCGCTTCACCTGAGCTCTTGCTCAGCCGTCCGTACGTAGGCGCCGGCGATCGCGGCGGACCCGGCGGCCATGACGACGGCGAAGACCCGCGCGGGCAGCGGTAGTCCGCGCGCCGCCACGGTCGCGACGAGGTCGATCGCGTCGGACGCGCCCTGGGCGGCGAACCAGCGCCTCGCGGCGTCGACGTTGCCCTCGCGGAGGGCCGCCAACCCGCCGGCGCCGAGCGCGAGGTCGCGGGCCCCGAGCGCGCGGGCGAGGACCTTGGTCGCATCCTCGCCGGCGGCGCCCGCGCCGACCCACGTGCGTGCGTAGAGCCGCGGGACGAGGACCAGCCCCGCGCCGAACGAGATCCGGTTGACGGCGAGCCCGCGCGCCAGCTTGACGACGTCCATGAGCGTTACGCGCGGCCGGTCACCGGCCCGTCAGCCGCGCGGCTCCGCGTTGCCTGGCGGGGACGGCTTCTCGGACGACCCGTCCGGCGGCTGCCGCTCGGCGGGGGAGCGCTCGGCGGGCTCCCGCTCCCGCACCTCTTCCTCCTTGCGGCGCAGCTCCCGCTGCTCGTCGCGGACGCCGGCGGTGTCTGTGCGCTCACCCATCGTGGACCTCCTGATTCGACTCTGGATGGCGTTCCCTCCGCAGTGGCAGGGCAGCGCGCCCCGGAGCGATACCGGTCACCTCGATGACCGATGTGCGGGCCCAGCCTGGATCCACCGATCGTCGTCGACGCCTCGGCGTCGCGGGCGCCGCGAGAATCGGTGGATCGAGGCTCAGTTGCCGGCGGCCTTCGGGTTCCCCGTGGCGGTGCGGCCCTCCCCCGCGCCGGACTCGGTCCGGCCCCGGCCCACGCGACCGCGCTTGCGCTGAGGCTTCTCCTCGCTCGGGGGCTGCGGGTCGTCGACGACTTCGGCGGGCTGCTCTTCGGGATAGCCGACGGCGGACTCTTCCGGGTGTTCCATCTCCGTTCCCTGCCCGTTCGGCGGACGCCGCGAACCTGTCCCGGGCGTTCTTCCGGCCCGCTTTGAACGGCGGCATCGAGGGAAGGTCGGACGCGAGACCGCCCGGTCAACGCTGAAACGGTCCCGTTTTTGGCGCCCCGTGCGGCGTTGACGGCGTTATCCGCCGTCAACGCTGTAAGCGCCGTCGAAACGCCGGAGCGTGCAGCGTTGACCGGCGGTTCGGGCGCTCTTTCGATGGCCGCCGTTCGACGGAACCGCAGCACCGCCGGCGGTCGCCGCGTCGGCGCGCGGTCGCCCGCTCGACCACCGGCGAATGGGGGCGCAGCGATCGCGGGTATCTCGATGGTTCGACCCGACCGCAAGCCGAGCGGTCGCGGTTGTCTGCGATGCAAGCGAAGAAAGTCTCATCCTGGCGCGAGTTCGACGATGCCGTGGCGGCGGCCGATGCGTACGGCGAGCGCGGGGCGCAGGCGCACTCGTCGCTCGTCTTCCGCGGGCTGGCGCGCGCGAGCTACGCGAACAGCTCGAGCCTGTCGCGGCTGGAGAACGGCTCGGCGCGGCTCGAGCCGCACCTGATCCGGAACTTCCGCAAGTACGCGCATCGCGAGCAGCCCGGGCCGACGCTGTGGGACTGGCTGTCACTCGCGCAGCACCACGGGCTGCCGACGCGGCTGCTGGACTGGACCTTCTCCCCGTTCGTCGCGGCCCACTTCGCCACGGCGACGGCGCCGGGCGTCGAGGCGGTCGTGTGGGCGGTCGACTGCGCGGCCGCCCATCGCCTGCTCCCGGCGGACCTCCGCGAGGCGCTGGAGCGCGAGGGCGCGACCGTCTTCACGACCGAGCTGCTGGCCGAGTACGCGCCGTCGCTCGAGTCGCTCGACGCGGCCGGCGGTCCCGATCCGTTCGTGCTCTTCTTCGAACCGCCGTCGCTCGACGATCGGATCGTCAACCAGTCGGCCGTCTTCTCGGTCGTGTCGGATCCGGCGATGAGCATGGACGACTGGCTCGCCGCGAACCCCGGTCTCTGGCACGCCTGGCGGATCACGCCGGATGGCAAGGCGGAGATCCGCGAGCGGTTGGACCGCGGCAACATCAACGAGCGGGTGCTCACGCCGGGGCTCGACGGCCTGGCCGCCTGGCTGCGCCGCTACTACGCGCCGGCCGGCGGCCCGATCGACGGGGGCGCGGCGATGACGGACCTGCGCGCGGAGGAAGACGGCGATCGGTGGGATATGTGACCCAGGACCGTTCCGGGGGCGGGGCGGCGGTGAAAACGTCGGAACGCACGTCCGAATCCTGGGAGAGCAGATGAGGGCACACGCAGCGATCACCGTGAACCGCCCGCGCGAGGAAGTGGAGCGGCTCTGGCGCGGCTCCGATCGCCGGCCCTCGTGGATCGACGGTGCAAGCGTGCGCTTCAGCGACGCTCCGGGCGATCGTGGGACCGAGGTACACGTCGACGTCGAGCGCGTCCTGCCGGGCGGCCGGCTCGGAGAGATCGTCGCGAAGCTCGCAAGCGGCGCCCGGCTGGCGAAGGTCAAGGACGATCTACGGCGCTTCAAGCAGCAGGTCGAGACGGGTGAGATCGCGCGCTCGGAGGCAGCGCCGGAGGGCGAGCGCGCCGGGCGCAAGTTCAAGCAGCGCCCCGGTCAGCCGCTCGACCAGAGCCAGCACGAGAAGGCGGGCGCGTCATGAGGGCGAACGTCTGGTCCGGCCGCAACACCGTCCAGGTCGAGAACGTCCCCGATCCGCAGATCCTCAACGACCGCGACGCGATCGTGAAGATCAGCTCGACCGCGATCTGCGGCTCGGACCTGCACCTCTACGACGGCTACGTCCCGACGATGAAGAAGGGCGACATCCTCGGGCACGAGTTCATGGGCGAGGTCGTCGAGACCGGCCGCGGAGTGAGCAACCTCGCGGTGGGAGATCGCGTCGTCGTGCCGTTCCCGATCGCCTGCGGCAGCTGCTGGTCGTGCCGGCACGAGCTGTACTCGCTCTGCGAGAACTCGAACCCGAACGCCGGCATCGCCGAGAAGGCGTTCGGCCATCCGACGGCCGGGCTCTTCGGCTACTCGCACATCACCGGCGGCTACGCCGGCGGGCAGGCTGAGTACGCACGCGTGCCGTTCGCCGACGTGGGGCCGTTCAAGATCGCGGACGACCTCGGCGACGAGCAGGTCCTGTTCCTCTCCGACATCTTCCCCACCGGCTACATGGGCGCGGAGTTCTGCGAGATCAGCGGCGGAGAGGTGATCGCTGTCTTCGGCGCCGGCCCGGTCGGCCAGTTCGCGATCGCCAGCGCGGTGCTGCTCGGAGCCGAGCGGGTGATCGCGATCGACCAGTACGACTACCGGCTCGCGATGGCGCGCCACAGGGCGGGCGCGACGGACACGATCAACTTCGCCGAGGACCCCGACGTCGTCGAGCAGCTCAAGGCGCTCACGGGCGGTCGCGGGCCCGACGCGGTCATCGACGCCGTCGGGATGGAGGCCGCCCACGGCCACGGCGTCCTGCACGCGGCCGACCGCGTCAAGCAGGCGACGCGGCTCGAAAGCGATCGCGGGCACGCGCTGCGCGACGCCATCCTGGCCTGCCGCCCGGGCGGCATCGTGTCGGTCATCGGCGCCTACGGAGGACTGCTCGACAAGTTCCCGAGCGGCGCCTTCATGAACAAGGGACTGACGCTCAAGAGCGGCCAGTGCCACGTCCATCGATACCTCAAGCCGCTCTACGAGCACATCAAGAACGGGGCTATCGACCCGAGCTTCGTCGTGACCCACCGGCTGGAGCTCGGCCTCGCGCCCGAAGGCTACGAGACCTTCAAGCACAAGCTGGACGAGTGCGTGAAGGTCGTCCTCAAGCCCTGAACGCGTCTCCTCCGGGTGTCCGTGAGCTCGCGTAATGGTTCCGACGCGTGCGGTCGCGACCTCCGAGTGGGGGGTAGCCCGAGCTCATGGGCTACGTCATCGCTGTAGTCGTCCTGCTTCTCATCGTGGCGCTCGGCGTGACGCTGCTGCGAGTCAGCGCGCGCAGGCACGGCCGCGCCGGGTCGCAGGCGGCGGCCGACGAGACGCACGGCGCCGGCGTGCCGGGAAGCGACATGGCGATCGTCGCCGAAGACCGGTCTTCGCCGCTGGGTGACACTTCGGAGCATTCCGGCCGCCAGCAGGAGGGCGAGACGGTCTCCGACCAGGACGCCGACCGGAGCGGAGGAAGCGGCCGGCCGGCCGGCGGCGGCTACGCCGGAACGAGCGGCATCGGCGCACCGACGGAGGGTCGGAGGACCGATGACGCGAACGTTGCCCGGCCGCTCGTGGGCGGTGAAGGCGAGGGTCTGCGGAGGACTCCCGCGGACGACTCGGACTCATAGCCGCCGAAGCACGTCCGCGAAGCGATGGACGAGAAGCGCATCTTCCTCGCCCGGCACGGCCAGACGTTCCACAACGCGGCCGCCGGCGAGAGCTACGTCGATGCCGACCGGCTGAGCGAGACGGGCTGGGAGCAGGCACGGCGACTGGGCCGGCTTCTCGCTGGACGCGACGTCGCGACCGTCGTCACCAGCCCGCTCGCACGTGCTCGCGAGACCGCCGAGGCGGTCAATGAGACGTTGGGCTGCCCGCTCGAGGAGGACGAGCGCCTGATCGAGATCGTTCCGCCCGCGCAGACGGAGGACGAGCCCGAGCGCGAGGTGGAGCACTGGTCGGTGTACATGGCGCGGCACGCCGACGACCGCGACTATGCGGTCGGCGACGCCGAGTCTTTCGCCGCCGTGATGAGACGAGTGCGCGGGGTGGTGGAGAGCTTCGCGCAGCGTGACCGCGCGCTGCTCGTCAGCCATGCCGGCTTCCTGCGCTTCGTCATGGGCTACCTGACGTGGGGCGAGGAGTTCAGTCCGCGCACGCTGCCGCGGCTCTGGGTCTTCGAGCTGCACAACGCAGGGGTGTCCGAGCTGCGCCATGTCGCCTCGCGGCCGGGCTACGAGCGGTCGGAGGGATGGAGCATCGTCACCTGGATGCAGCGCGATCATCTGGACGGGGCGTGAACGAGCGGCCGCTCGACGCGTGGGCGGAGGAGATATGCGCGGAGCACGAGCTGAGGCGGCTCGCGGAGCTGCGGCGCACGACGCACGATCTGTCCGACCGGCTGCGCAATCTCATCTGGGAGGTCGAGCACGCCGGCGGGCGGGCGGTGCTCAAGGTCTACGACGACGACGTCGTCAACGTGGAAGCCGAGTCGCTGCGGGACTTCCATGCGAGCAATCGCAGCCGGCTACTCGTGGCGCCGGAGCTGTACATGTTCGAGACGACGTCGCTGACAAGGGGATGGCTGCTGATAGAGAAGCTGCCGGAAGACGGGCGCTTCCTCGAGTCGCCGATCGAGGATCGCGGGCAGTTCGTGGAGCTGTTCTGCGAATACCGGCGCAACTTCCCGCGCGGGCCGAACCGGCCGCTCGCGCTGGCCGAGATGCAGGACGCGTACAGGTTCCACAGCTTCCGCGCGATGCAGGCGCTCGAGACCGCGAGCACGCGTGAGCAGCAGCGAGCCTTCGCCCGCGAGCCGGCGGTGCTGAAGCACGACGAGCTGCTGCCGAGACTCGAGGCGGCCATGGACCGCATACGAGCGGTCTTGAAGGGCCGCGAGCTGCACTGGGGTCACGGGCATTTCAAGCCCTCGGACCTGTTCGAGCATCAGGACGACCGCTGGGTGATCACCGACTTCGGGCACACGAAGATGCTCCCCGAGGGCTATGAGGAAGCGCTCGCGATCTGGTGGGACCAGATGATCATGGGCCTGCCGCAGGACTACGACGTCTGGCGCGCGGACATCGACGACTGGATGCGGCGCTTCCTGGATGCCGAGCCGCAGCTCGATCGGGGTGTCCTCGCGGCCGGCGTGCTCGAGCGCGCGCTCGCCGGCGTGCTCGAGTCGATCGCCCTCGAGGACGACATGGCGCCGGACGAGCGGCGTCAGCGGCTCGAGCTCCACTATCGGCTCATGGACGAGCTGAGCTGACCTACGGCGTGCTCGAGCGTGCGTCGGATCGCCGACTGCAGCCGCTCGACCGGGTACTGCTCAGCCATCGCCCGTCCGCCCGCCCGGAGGCGCGCGCGAAGCGCGGGCCGGCATGCAAGCCGGTCGACCGCTGCCGCGATCGCGGGCGGGTCGTCGCGCGGCACGACGAGCGCCGTATCGCCGTCCCGCAGGTAGATCGACGCGCCACCCGCCGCGACGCCGATCACCGGCGTCCCCCTCGCCATCGCCTCCAGCGGAACCAGCCCGAAAGGCTCGGCCCAGCGGATCGGGAACAGCACCGCGTCGGCGGTCGAGTAGGCCATGGCGAGCCGCGCGCGCGCCATTGGGCCCCGGAAGCGTACGCGCCCGGTCAGGCGCAAGGCTGCGGCCGTCTCCCTGAGGCGGCGCTCGTACGCGGAGGGCCCGCTTCCGGCGATATCGAGCGTCGTGCTCGCGGGCAGCCGGGCCAGCGCCCGAATCGCGACGTCGACGCCCTTGAGCGGCGAGAGCCGTCCGGCGTAGAGTAGCCGGCCACTCCAAGGTTTCGCGGGAGCGATCGGGAAGGCGGCGAGATCGACGCCTGCCGGCACGATCTCGGCGCCGTCCACCGGGAGCCCGGCCGCAGCGACCTGCCGTCGTAGCGCAGCGGAGACGAAGAGCCAGCGCGCACCGGCGACGGGCGGGATGTTGGCGAAGCGCCGTGCCCACGGATCGCGCCGCTGCCCGTCGAGCATCCAGGGATCGCAGACGACTCCGACCACAGGGACGCCCGCCAGCGCGGCGCGGGCCGGCAGCGACATCGACAGCTCACCGAGCCGCCAGAGGCAGACGACGTCGGGGCGGAAGCTGCGGAGATGCCGCCCGAGCGTCGCGGCGGCCCGGCGCTCGGCGAGCCACGCCGCGCGGCCGCCGACCGGCCGCGGCTGCACCGGAAAGCGCGGAAGCTCGCGGTGGACATCGTCGCGCGCGCCGGCGGCGGCATCCGCCAGCTCGCCGCAGATGACGCGCACGCCGTGCCCGCTGCCGCGGAGATGCTGCGTGACGTCGCGACACTGCTGCTCGTAGCCGCCGTGGCCGTGGGGCGGGTAGTCGGTCGAGATGCTGAGGATCTTCAAGGGGTCGTCGCCACGCTACACGGCGGTGCCATGCGGGTACGGCGAGCGGGGTGCCGTCCGCTCTCGACGACGAGCCGCAGTCGATCGCGATCGTACGGCTGCGCACCGGACTGGGAGACCTGCTGTGCACCCTGCCGGCGCTGCGCGCCCTGCGGCGGCGCCTGCCGCGCGCGTACATCGCCCTCGTCACGTATCCCGAGATGGCCGAGGTCGCCGGCCGCATGCGACCGTGGGTCGACGAGCTGATCGGCTTTCCGGGATACCCGGGAATCCCTGAGCGCCCGCCGCGGCGCGCGCAGATCGCGCCGTTCTTCCAGGCCGCGCGCGAGCGCCGGTTCGACCTCGCGCTGCAGATGTACGGCGCCAGCCGGGCCGCCGTCGAGGTCACCGCCCGGATCGGTGCGCGGCACACCGGTGGCTTTCTGGCTCACGGCGACCCCGCCCCCGAAGCGGCGGCGTGGATCCCGTACCCGGAGCACGAGCACGAGATCCGCCGCCATCTGCGGCTGATGGGCCACCTCGGCGCCGAGTCGAGCGACGAGGCGCTCGCCTTCCCGATCCGACCGGGGGAAGCGGGACCACCCGTTCCCGGCCCATACGCGCTACTCCATCCGGGAGCGACGTCGCCGTCGCGCCGCTGGCCGACCCAGCGATTCGCCGCCGTGGGCGACGCGCTGGCCGCGCGCGGGCTCCGCGTGGCGGTGATCGGCACGCCGGACGAGCACGAGACCGCCGGCAGCGTCGCCGCGGCGATGCGCGCGCGGTGCCTGGACCTCTGCGGCCGGACCGATCTGGGCGCCCTCGCCGCGCTGCTGCATCGCGCGGCGCTGCTCGTCGGCAACGACTCGGGACCGGCGCACCTCGCCGCGGCGGTAGGGACGCCGTCGGTGACGATCTTCCTCTCGGGCGATCCCGTTCGCTGGGCGCACGATCCTGCGCGACACCGCGTCGCCCGCGTGCAGGTCGAGTGCAATCCCTGCCCGCATCTGAGCTGTCCGATCGATCACCGGTGCGCGAGCGGCGTCACGGTGGCGCAAGTGCTCGCGGAGGCGCGGGCGGTGCTCGGCCGGCGCCATAGGATGTCGGCGTGCGTCTCGACCTCGGCGGGGAGCGCTTCGACCTGAGCCGCCGGGCGCTGGTCATGGGCATCCTCAACCGCACGCGCGACTCGTTCTACGACCGCGGCGCGCACTTCCGTCTCGACGCCTTCCTTCGCCGTGCCGAGCAGCTCGTCCAGGACGGAGCCGACATGCTCGACGTCGGCGCGCGCCCTGGCGGGATCGGCGTCCGCGAGGTGAGCGAGGCCGAGGAGAGCGAGCTGGCCGTCGAGTCGATCCAAGCGCTTCAGGCCCGCTTCGACGCCCCCATCTCGGTCGACACGCAGCGAGCGGCGGTGGCCGCGAGCGCGTTCGCCGCCGGAGCCGTGCTCGGCAACGACATGAGCGGCTTCCGCGACCCGGCATACCTGGCGACGGCGGCAGCCGCCAACGCCGGTGTGATCGCGACGCATATCCGCCTTCCGCCCGGCGAGCCGGATCCCGACCCGGTCTACGCCGATGTAGTCGAGGACGTCGCGGTCGCGCTCGAGCAGCTGGTCGCGAAGGCGCGCGCGGCCGGCATCCCCGCCGACCGGATCGTGCTCGACCCTGGATACGACCTCGGCAAGAGTTGGCAGCAGACGGTCGAGCTGCTCGCCCACACGCCGCGGTTCGCGAGCCTCGGCCACCCGGTGCTGATTGCCGTGTCCAACAAGATCTTCCTCGGACGGCTGCTGGGTCTCGACCGCGACGAGCGCGCCACGGCGACCGTCGCGGCGTGCGCTTACGGAGTCGCACGCGGCGGACGCGTGCTGCGCGTCCACGACGCGCGCGCGGCGCGGCAGGTCGCCGATCTCATCGCGGCTCTGGGCGAGCGCGAGCCCTGACGGCGCCGGCGGCCTGCTCGAGTATCCGAACCAGGCGATCGGCGTGGTGGTCGAAGGTCAGCGTCTCGCGCGCCCGCCACGCAGCCGCCCGCCTGGCGGCCATGCCCGCGGCATCGCCCAGCTGCGCGGCGAGGTCGTCGAGGTCCTCGTATTCCACGCCGCACCGCAGCTCGCGCGCGAGCGCGGCGGCGGCGTGAACGGCGCCCGCCGGCGGGGCCGGCACGATCAGCGGCAGCCCCGCCGCGACGAGCGTCGGGATGCGAGCCGGCAGGTTCAGGTCGTCCCAGGTGGCGGCGCGAAGCTCCCCGCCATTGGCGGCGCGGATGGGATGCAGCCACGCCGCGTCGTAGCGGCTGAGGTCGCCGACCCAGCGATCCGGCGTCACGCCGGTCGGCTCGTGCAGCCGGATCGCGCGCCGCGCGAGGCCGGCGCGCAGCTCATCGTCGAACCCGTAGGACCGGCCGAGCAGCAGCGTGTGGACGGCGCCGTCTTCCTCGCTCAAGCGCCGCGGCGCCGGCGCGGCATCCAGCCACTCGCGCTTCGGCAGATCGCCGTCGAGCGCGTATACGCGCGCAGGGTCCAGCCGCCCGGGGAGCGCGTCGAGCAGCCAGTCGCGCTCTTCGGGGCTCGACAGGATCGCCGCGTCGGCGCCGGTCAGCACGGCGACGAGCCGCGACCAGTCACCGCGCACGATGCTGCGCTGCGGCGCCTCCTTGAAGTGGAACACCAGCGGGACGCCGCTTCCGAGCAGCCGATGAGCCAGACCCACGGCGCGCCAGTTCAGCAGCGCGTAGATGACGTCCGGCCGGGCGCGGCGCCAGTCGTGGAGCTCGACGTCCCGAACATGGCCGAACGGCAGCGGCCCGACGGTCATGAATCCGAGCGGATCCTCGATCCACAATCCCAGCAGCTCGCAGCCGCGCTCCTCCAGCGCGAGGACGCGCTCCGGATTGTGCGCGAGCTCGCCTGCGAGCAGCACTCGCAAGCCGCCCGGCGGTGGAGGCTCCCGGCCGGCGAACCGGCGATAGCGGGCGACCTCGTCCGCGAGCAGCCTCCCGTCGGCGTGGATCCGCAGCGGGTTCGCCACGCGATAGCGGCGGCGGAACGTGTTCAGCCCCCCGTCGCATGACGGCCGCAGCGCACGGTGGCGCTGGTCGGGGTGCTGCGTCCAGGTACAGGTAACCGCGTCGCTCGCCGCGACGGATCCCGTGGCGCGCAGTCGCCGGAGCAGCAGCTGCTCCAGATCGTCGCTCTCCAGCTGCGATCGCTCGAGCCAGCGTTCGCAGCTGCGCCGGTGCCCCAGCTGGACGAGCTGGAGCTCGGCTCCCTGTGGGAGCCGGGCCGTATGGGCGAGCACGACGGCTGGGTCTGCGAGCAGCCGCACGAGCTCGCTCAGGTGCCCGGCGTGCCAGATGTCGTCGGCGGGCAGGTACGCGATCAAGTCGCCCTGCGCGTGGTCGAGCGCGCTGTTCAGCGCCGCCCCGAGGCCACGATTGCCCGGGTGGCGAAGGAGCCTGACGCGTGCGTCCTCCGGCAGCGCGCCGGCTACGTCGTCGCTCGAGCCGTCGTCGACGACGACGAGCTCCCAGCTCGTCGCGTCCTGGGCGAGCAGCGACCCGATCGCCCGCGGCATGAAGGACGCCTGCTCGAAGACTGGCGTCAGCACGGAGACGCGTGCGCTCATCCGCCGATCCCGACCGCCGAGCGACCGCGTGACCTGGCATCGTCGCGCTCGATGAGTCCGGGCAAGACTCCGTCGATGACCGTGCTGATCGTCGGGGCGGGTCTCACCGGCTGCACGGTCGCACACCGGCTCGCGTCACACGAGGTGCGCTCTGTCCTCTACGAGCGCGCACCGAAGCCCGGCGGCCTGGTGCGGTCCGACCGGCTGCACGGTGTCCTCTACGAACCGCACGGCTCCCATGTCTTCCACACCTCCGACGACGAGGTGTGGGGCCTCGCCAACGCGGTCACGCCGTTCAACGACTACCGGCATCGCGTCTCGATCGTCATCGAAGGCCGCCTGCTCAACTGGCCGATCCTCTTGTCCGACCTCGATCGCCAGAGTCGAGGCCAGGAGATCCGCGAGCAGCTCGAAGCGCGCCGGCACGTCGACCCGGCGGCCCGCGCCGCGGCGGCGAGCTTCGAGGATTGGTGCCTCGAGCTCATGGGACCGATCCTGTACGAGCGCTACGTCAAGCCGTACACGACCAAGCAGTGGGGGCGGCCGCCGAGCGCGCTGAGCGCGATCTGGGCGCCGCGCCGCGTGGCCATCCGCTGGGACGACGACCCGTATCTGTTCGGCGACCCGCATCAAGGCTGGCCTGCCGGGACCGGCGGATACACCGACCTCGTCGAGGGTCTCCTGGACGATCCCCTGATCACCCTGAGACCGCGCGCCCGCGTTTCGCTGCGCTCGCTCTCCGCCGACATGGCGCGCGAGGAAGCCGCCGCGGCGGTCTTGACCTGTCCGCTCGACGAGCTCTGCGAAGCGGAGCTGGGTGGCCTGCCGTGGCGGGGCATCGCCGTCCGCGCCGTCCACGTGCCCCATGTCGAGCAGGCGCAGCCGTCGATGGTCGTCAACTATCCCGGCCTCGAATACCCCTTCATCCGCATCCACGAGACCAAGCACGCGTCGCGCCAGCGAGCCGCGGGAACCGTGCTCGCGTTCGAGTTCCCCGGCGCACCCGGCCGCCACTATCCGGTCGAGTCGCCGGACAGCCGGCGTCTCAACGAGGCCTACATGGCGCTGCTGCGCGAACGAGTCGGATCCCGTCGCGTCCGGTTCGCCGGGCGCCTGGCGACCTACCGCTACCTCGACATGGATCAGTGCATGCGCCAGGCGATCGACTGTGCCGACGACCTCGTCCGGTAGCGCGACCGCCGCGCGCGACGCGCCGTGTCGGCGGCGGCCACACGGCCGTATCGCTGCGCCAAGCCATAGGGCGGAAGATTCCGGGTAAGCTCGCTGCAGGGAGTCCCAGCATGACGTCGCTCGTTCGGTGCCGCCGCACGTGTCGAGCGCGTAACGCCACCTGATCTCCGCATATCGAGGCAAGGAGTCAGGTTGTTCCGCGAACGCTGCACCCACCCGTGAGCCGCTCGTCTGGCGCTGCGCATGTGCGAGGCACGAGGCGCCACCGGCAGCTCCTCACGAGCATAGCCGGGGCGCTTGCGGCGACCGCCGTCCTGGGATTCGTCCTCGCCGACCACCGCGAGGAGTTCGCCGCGGCGCTCGGCGCCGCCCCGATCTGGATCCTGCTCGCGGCGACCGCGCTGCAGATCCTTGCGCTGGTCTCGCGCACCGGGGCATGGCATGTATCCGTCCGCGCCGCGGGCGGCACCGTCGCGCGCCGCCGCCTGCATCGAGCGGCGAGCGTCGGATACGTCGGCAGTCAGCTCAACAGCCAGATGGGCACGGCCGCGCGCATCGGCGCGCTGCGGCGCGCCGCCCCCGACGCGCGCCCGCGCGTGCCGGCGCTGATCGCCGCCGAGGTGCCCATCCTGGCGGTCGAGGGTGCGCTCGCGGCGCTGGCTTCGTTCACGCTCGTCGGGCCGCTGGGGCTCCCGTGGTAGCTGCCGCTGGTCTTCCTGGCTGTGGCGGTGCCCGTGGTCGCCGGGCTGGGCAGGGTGGCTGCCCGCTGGCGCGAGGGCTTCTGGAGCGGCTTGGCGGTCCTGCGCAGCATGCGCGGCAGGAACGGGGTCGTGGCGTTGATACTCGTGGCGGTCGCGGCCCAGATCGCGCGCAACTGGATCATGCTGGGGGCGGTCGGCGTCGAGGCGTCGCTGCTCGATGCCACCGCCGAGCTGATCGCGATGGTGACGCTCAGCCAGCTGCCCGTCGGCCCCACCGTGGCGCTGCGGCGGTCGTCGTGATCCTCGGTGCCGACTGCGTCGCGCTCGCGGCGGCGGCCGGAACCTTGCTGACGGCCACCGGAACGGCCGGCGCGCTCGCCGATGCGGATCGCCTGTGGACCCTGCGGTCCGGCGCCCGACATCGCTCCGTTGCGCCGCAGCCACTTGCCCATCTCTCCCCGGAACGCCCACGACCGGCAATCGGAGTCACGCGATGAAGAGCACACAGGAACGCGCGCAGGAGCGCCGGCGGCAGAAGCTCGCCGACGTCGACGCGCAGATCCGCAGCGGATCGCTCGTGGTGCGCCAGATGACCGTCGCCGAGCGCGCCCGCTACCCGCCCCGACCGGCACCTCCGAAGCGCTCCGGATGAGCGGGCGGGAGCACATCCGCAAGCGGCTGGGGCTCCTCCGGCACGCGAAGCGGCAGAGCCAGGATCGGCGGCGCCTCGAACAACTCGAGCAGCGCGTCGATCAACTCGAGGCCCTGGTGGAAGGCCTCCAGGACGCTGTTCACCGTGACTCGGTCCGGCACGAGCAGCGGATGTCGGAGCTCGAGCACAAGATGGAGCCGGAGGCGCTGGCTAAGGCGCTGACCGACGACGCCCGCCGGCGCGGGCTGTGAGCCTCATCGAGCTCCGCCGACCCGACCGCTGCGCGAGACAGGGCCACTGGCCCCGCAGTCAGTCCCGTTCGCCTGAGGGTGCGTTGCCTCAGCGCTGTTGTCGCGCCTCGGCGTAGGTCCGCTCTCGGGCCGGGAATTCTAGTCGCGGGGCCAGCGCTGACTGCAGCCTACTCCGCCGGAGCCGCCGCCGCCAGGCGGCCTCTGACGCCGCGCAAGCGAACGGCCCGCCAGGCGGGCCGTTCGGCACAGCGTCGGGCTTAGACTGCGCGCACGTTGGCGGCGTTGGGCCCCTTCGGGCCCTGCTGCGCCTCGTACTCGACCTTGGCGCCCTCGGCGAGCGACTTGAAGCCCTCGCCCGCGATGCCGGAGTGGTGGACGAACAGGTCCTTGCCCTCGTCATCGGGCGTGATGAAGCCGTAGCCCTTCTCGTCGCTGAACCACTTCACGGTTCCGGTTGCCATTGCTTGTACCTCCGGTAGACGGTGCTGCGAAACGCGGAGGATGCTGGGCAACGACTGCGAACCGCTGGCACTGCTTTCGCTGGGCGGACGCCCAGCGCTTGCCCACAGGTTAGCGCTCGGCAGGCCGACGCGGGCCGTGCCGATTCGGTGTGACCTCCGGATGCCGCGCCGCTGAGCGCCGGCGCGGCCGCGATCATCCGGTCGTGGATCAGCGTGTGGCGGCGCATGAACCTGGCCCGGCGCCGACGGCGATGGGCCCGCTGCTCAGGCGGCGAGCGGGCTGATCACCGCGGTCGCGGCTCTTCGGGGATAAGAACCGCCCGCCGGCAGGACTTCGCGCGCCGCGTTGTCGACGACCACAGCAGGTCATCCCCGCGTCCTTCGATACAACACCGCGAACATGCCGGCCTCCGGCGCAGGAAGGGCGAGCGTCTTACCGAAGTTCCGTCCGATCAGTCCGCAGCCGGAATGCCGTGACACAGTCATCGACGAGTGAGGAGCGGATGCGCATCCTGATCGCCGGCGCCGACGGCTACCTCGGCTGGCCGTTGCTCCAACATCTGGCCGCGCGCGGGCACGAGGTCGCCGGCGTCGACAACGGCGCTCGGCGCCGCTGGGTCGCGGAGATGGGGTCGACCAGCGCGATCCCGATCGCGTCGACCGGTGAGCGGCGGGAGGCTTTCGCCGAGTGCTACGGCGCCCGCCCGCAGTGGTGGACGCAGGACCTGCGCGACCTGGAAGCCGTACGAGGGGCCGTGGCGGAGTGGTTGCCGGACGCCGTGGTGCACCTTGGGGAATGCCCCTCGGCGCCGTACTCGATGATCGATGCCCAGCATGCGATCGACGTGCAGGTCAACAACGTGGTCGGCACGTTCGCGCTGCTGGCGGCGATTCGCGAGCACTGTCCGAACGCGCACCTCGTGAAGCTGGGCACGATGGGCGAGTACGGCACGCCGAACGTGCCGATCCCGGAGGGCTTCTTCGAGATCGAGTACCGCGGGCGGCGCGACACCCTGCCGTTTCCCCGCCAGGCCGGCTCCTGGTATCACTGGAGCAAGGTCCACGGTTCGAACAACATCATGTTCGCCTGCCGGCTCTGGGGCCTGCGCGCCACCGACGTCATGCAGGGCGTGGTGTTCGGCACTCGCGCGGACACGACATCTGACGACCCGCGGCTGCGTACACGCCTGGACTTCGATCAGGCCTTCGGAACGGCCGTCAACCGCTACTGCTGCCAGGCTGTGATCGGCCACCCCTTGACGCCGTTCGGCGCCGGCCATCAGAGGCGCGGCTTTCTGCCGCTGCGCGACTCGATGCGGTGCCTCACGCTCGCCCTCGAGCACCAGCCTGCGGCCGGGGAGTACCGCGTCTTCAACCAATTCCAGCGCGTCTACGATCTCAGCGAATTCGCCGAGCTGGTCCGCGGCGCGGCGCAGGACGTCGGCATCGAGGCCGAGGTTCGCCACGTGGAGAACCCGCGCATCGAGGCCGAGGATCACTATTACGAGCCGGACCATCAGCACCTGTTCGACCTCGGCTACGCGCCCACCCTCGACATCCGGGGGGAGATCCGCACGATGCTCGAGGACCTCGTGCCTCACCGTGACCGCATCGAACGCCACCGCGACGTGCTCTTGCCTGACGTACGCTGGAACGGCGAGCGCCGAGCGGTGCGCTACCTGGCGCCGGCCGACGCCGGCACGTCATGAGCGCCATGGCAAGTTCCCCGGCCGTCTCCGTCTTGACGCCGGTGCGGCGGCCGGTCGGCCGGTTCCTCCATGAGTTGCACGCGTCGCTCGAAGGCCAGCGCAGCGTCACCTGGGAATGGATCCTCCAGGTCGATGGCGGGGAGTCTCTATTGCGGCGCCTTCCGCACGCGATCCGGACGGATCCGCGAGTTAGCGTGGAGGCCAACGGCCGCTGGTTCGGGCAAGCGGTCACGCGCAATCTGGCGCTCGCGCGGGCCGGGCACGAGCTCCTGCAGACGGTTGACGCGGACGACGTCCTGCTTCCGGGGGCGCTGGCGGCCGGCGCTGCGGCGCTGGTCGCCGAACCCGACTTGGCGCTGGTGTTCGGGCGCACGTGGCGACTCCTGCCGGATGGGCGCCGGCGGCGCGGCAAGAACCTCTACCGGCCCGGCCGGATCGACCCTGGCGTGCTGCTTCGGGACTGGGAGCGCCGCGGCGGCTCCTGCTCGATCGTGGTGGCCAGCGCGATGTGGCGGACAGCGTGCGTCCGCGCTCACGGCGGGTGGCCTGCGGCGGTCGCCGGGCTCGACGTGCTGCTGCTGCTCGCGGTCAATGGGCTACACCCGGCCCGGTGCCTGGACTGCGACACGTACCTGTACCGAACGCATCCAGAGCAGGTTCACCGCAGCGCCGTGCGCTTCGCCATGCGACCGCACTACCGTCGGATCGCACGCCAGATGATGTCCGCACGGTCCGAGGTCGGACTCCGCGCGGAGATGTGTGCCGGGGCAGCCGACACGATGCCGGCACCTCGATGACCGAGCCGCCCGACGCCTCTCCACCGCGCTCGGTCAGGCGCTTGCGAGTCTGTCGGCGTGAGCGCGCGCCTGGGCGTAGAGCCGAGCGAAGTCTGCCGGCTTGTAGTGGGCGTTGAGCCCGCTCGGATTAGGAAGCACCCAGACGGGGCGGCCACCCAGCTCGTGCGGCTGTAGGCCCATGTTGCCGTCGGGGCGCGAGAACGCGAGCCGCTAGGCGGTCAACCCGACGATCGCCACGAGCCGCGGTTGGTAGCGCTGGACGGTCCGCTCCAGCTCCGCGGCGCCGGCGCACAGCTCGTCGAGCATCAGCTCGTCGGCCGCTCGCGTCGGCCGCGGGGCGAGATTCTAGGGCTCAGACGACGTCGCCGGCAAGGACGACATCGTCGCCCAGGACATGTACCGAGCGTCTGCTCAGGCGCAGCCCGTCGGACACCCGGACGGTGCTCAGATCGCCGACCGCTTCGGTGCCGGCTCCGACGATCGTCGGGGCGATTCCGACGACGACCCGGTCGGCCAGCCGTTGGCGCAGGAACGAGGTGATGACCGCCGCACCGCCCTCGACGAGCACGGAGCGGATCCCCGCGTCGCGAAGCAGCGCCAGCGTGGCGGTGAGGTCCACGCCCCACGGCGGGTTGGCCTCGACCACCTCCAGGCCGACGCCGCGCTGGCGCAGTTCGCCGCGGCGCTCGGCGCTCGAGCGCTCGCTTGTGACGACGAGCGTGGCACCCGCGTCGGTGAGGACCTTCGCGCCGGCCGGGATGCGCAGCGTCGTATCGAGAACGATGCGCAGCGGCGAGGCGCCGGGCACGAGGCGGACAGTGAGCTGGGGGTCGTCGGCGATCACGGTGCGGATGCCGACCAGCACGGCGTCGCAGGCAGCGCGGAGGGCGTGGGAAGCTCGGCGCTCGGACTCTCCGCTGATCCACTTGGAGTCGCCCGTGCGAGTCGCAATCCGCCCGTCTAGCGTCTGTGCGTACTTCAGGACCACGTATGGCCGAGAGTCCCTGGGCGCGACGGAGCCGAGCAGCGCGGTGACGTCGAGCGCCCGTGGGAGCTCCTCGCCGAGATCCTCGCCGGCCGGTCGAACATGGCCCATCCGTCGTTCCTTGGCGCGCAGGTAGTGGACGTTCCGGGCGTGCGGCGACGTCGCCAGGGCGATGACCTGGTCGATCTCGATGCCCGAGCGCCGCAGGCTCGTCTCCTTGTCCGGGTTGTTCGTGAGCAGCCGCACGCTGCGGACGCCGAGCGTGGCGAGGCATGCGGCGGCCTCGCTGTACTCGCGCGACTCGGGAGGGAAGCCGAGGTGCCGGTTGGCCTCGAGCGTGTCGAGGCCGTCGTCCTGCAGGGCGTAAGCGCGGAGCTTGTTGAGGAGCCCGATGCCGCGGCCCTCGTGGCCGGTCGCGTAGAGCAGCACCCCACGACCCTCGGATGCGATCAGGCGCAGCGCCGACCGAAGCTGGACGCCGCAGTCGCAGCGCGTCGAGCCCAGCGCATCCCCGGTCAGGCACTCGGAATGCAGCCGGGTCAGCACGCCGCGCCCGTCGCCAAGGTCGCCTTTGACGAGCACGAGTTGCACAGAGCCCGATGCGCCCGCGAAGGCGCGCAGGTCGAACTCGCCCGCGGGCGTCGGCAGCGGGACGCGCACCAGCTCGCGCGGGACTCCCGGCGCGGCCCGTACTAGGCTCCCGGGAGGTGCGCGATGTGCTTCCCCGTCGCTCAGGTGAGGTCCTTTCGGGTCGACGCGGACGGCGAGCGGCCCGGACGAGCCTACCCAACATGCTGACCGCCGACGCAGCGAGCAGAGGAGCGGTCGGGTGAGGGTCGTGCTGGACTGGGACGGCACGGTCGCCCGATGACCGGCGCGGCCGTCCATTTCGTCGCCCCCGGCCACGTCGAGCTCCGGGAAGTCGCCGTCCGCGAGCCGGCGGATGGCGAGCTGCTGGTGAAGGCGCAGTTCTCGGGCATCAGCGGCGGGACGGAGATGCTGGCCTATCGCGGCGAGCTCGATGCCGAGGCCGCGCTCGACGAGACGCTGGACGCGCTGCAGGGCACGTTCGCGTACCCATTCACGTACGGGTACAGCGTCGTCGGGCGGGTCGAGCGCTCCCATGGGAGCGTCTCAGAGGGGGCACGCGTCTTCGCGTTCCATCCCCACCAGGACCTCTTCGTCGTCGGCGAGCATGACGTGATCCCGCTCGACGCCGAGGATCCGCGGCGGGCCACCCTGCTGCCGCTCGTCGAGACGGCGCTGCAAGTCTGCCTCGACGCCGGTCCGCGGCTCGGCGAAGCGGTCGCCGTGATCGGGCTCGGCTGCGTCGGCGCCCTTATCGGCGCGCTGCTCGTGCGTGCCGGCGCCCGCGTGGTCGGAAGCGAGCCGCGGCAGTCTCGGCGGCGCGCGGCCGCACGCCTCGGCGTGGAGGCAGTCGCCCCCGACGAGCTCGCTGCGCGGCTCGGCGAGGTCACCGAGGGCCGCGCCGTGCCGCTGCTGATCGAGGCCAGTGGCCGGCCCGAGGCGCTGGCGGCGGCGCTGCCGCTGCTCGCGCACGAGGGGACGGCGCTCGTCTGCTCGTGGTACGGAACCAAGCCGGTGCCGCTCCCGCTCGGCGCGGACTTCCATCGCCGGCGACTGGTGATCCGCAGCTCGCAGGTGTCGACGATCCCGGCGGAGCTCACGGCTCGCTGGGATCGGCCACGCCGGCGCGAGGCCGCACGCGCCCTGCTGTCCGAGCTCCCGCTCGAGCCGCTCGCCACGCACGAGTTCCCATTCGAGCGTGCGTCGGACGCCTACGCGGCGGTGGCCGGCGACGCGCCAGATCTGATCCACGCCGCCCTGAGGTACAGCGCGTGAGCTTCGAGGTCGGGGCGTCGAGGCGGCTGCGCGCGCTCCACAGGCTGCCGTGGGGCACCGAGGCCGAGCGCCAGCCGCACGAGCACGACTACCGCATCGACGTCGTCGTCGAACGCGACGGCGTCGACGACCGTGGCGTCGTCTGCGATCTCGACGTGCTCCGTGCCGGGCTCGACGAGGTGCTCGGGCGGCTCGAGGGCAGGGACCTCGACGAGGTCCGGCCCGCGGACGCCGACGGCGTAACCGTCGAGCTACTCGCCCGCTGGCTCCATGAGTCGCTGGCCGACCATGTGCGGCGAGCGGGTGGCGAGATGCTCGCCATCCGCGTCTGGGAGGCTCCCGACGCCTTCGGCGGCTACCGCGCCCCGATCGTCTGACCGGACCCGAGGACCTCGTCGTACGCCGCGAGGCAGCGCCGGGCGCAGGCAGCCCAGGTGAAGCGCTCCAGCGCCCGCTCCCGCGCGTTGCGCCCGAGCCGCGCGGCGAGCGCGCGGTCGCGCAGCAGTTCGTAAAGGGCGTCGTGCAGCGCGTCGACGTCGCCTGGCTGGACGAGCAGGCCGGTGACCCGGTCCTCGACCACTTCGGGCAGTCCGCCGATGCGACTGCAGACCACCGGCGTCCCGCTCGCCATCGCCTCGAGCGCCACCAGCCCGAGCAGCTCGACGACGCCGATTTGGCGCCCATAGCACGTCAGGTCGACCGACGGCAGTGCCAGCACGGCTGCTTGCCGGTAGCGCTGGGCCAACTCGCCGTCCGGCACGGCGCCGAGGAATCGAACGTCGCGCCCGCGCGCCAGCCTGCTGAGCAGGCCGGGGTAGTCACGGTCAGGAGGGTCGGCGTCGTGCCCACCGGTGCCCACGACCGCGAGGCCTGCGCCCGCCGGCAGCGCCCGGATCAGCCGGTCGACTCCCTTGTGCGGCGTCAGCCGGCCGACGAACAGGATGCCCTCGCGGGAGCACCGAGGATCGGGACGGTAGCGGGCGCAGTCGACGCCGCCATACACCACGCGCGTGCGCGGCGGCGGCGACCCGAGCTCCCGGGCGGAATACTCGGAGACCATGAGGAATCGCTGGAACAGCGCCAACAGCGCCCCGCCCCACGTCCCGCCCTGCAACCCGTGGTCGGTCGTCACGGCGACGGCGCCGCGCCCTCGCGCCACGAGCGCCGCGATGCGGCTTGGCGCACTCCGCGTGTGATGGGTATGGACGATGTCGGCGCCGGCCACCGCGGCGGGCAACCCCGCTGCGATCGCATGAGCGGGGTGGCCCAGGTGCGCGAGTGGCCGCAAGACCCGCACGCGCAGCCCGCCCGGCTCGCGGACTGTTGCGGGAGCCCCGAAGGTCACGAGCTCACAATCGACCCAGGCGGCGAGGGCACGCGCGAGCTCGAGCGGATAGCGCTCGCCGCCGCCGAAGATCCCGGCGTGGCCGAACGGCGTGGGCGCGACGTGAACCACCCGCATCTCTTGCTCTGCCTCGTGACGCTCGGCGATCCTCGCCGGCTGACGGGCGGCTATCTCTACCACCTGCGCATGGCTGCGGCAGCGCCGCGTCACGGCGCCCGAATCGTCTTCGTGTCGTTCCCCGCGCGCCCGTTCCCGCTGCCGGCGCTCGCGGCGCCACGCGTGCTCGCCCGCGCGCGCCGGCTCGGAGCGCACGCGATCCTGCTCGACAGCATCGCCGCCGCGTTCGCCGGACCGTGGCTCGCGGCCCGTTCGCCGGCGAGCCCGCTGATCGGCGTTCTCCACCAGCCTCCGGGCGGCATCGACCATAGCCGTCCCCGGACGCGCCTTCAGCAGCCGCTCGATCGCCTCGCTTACCGGGACGCCCGCCTACTGATCGCCGCCAGCGACCTGCTCGCCGATCAGGTCGCCGCCGCGGGCGTCGACCGCGAGCGCATCCGCGTCGTGCCGCCGGGTCGCGACGTCGCGGCGACTCCGGCCGAGCGGGGCGACCTCCGGTCAGGCAGGCGTGCCGCGTTCTTGTGCGTGGCCAATTGGATACCGCGCAAGGGCATCCTCGAGCTGCTCGAGGCCCTCGCCCGCTTGCCGCCTGACGCGGCAATCCTTCACGTCGCCGGCGACGAAGGCAGCGACCCGGCGTACGCGGCACGCGTGCGGCGGCGCCTGGCCAGCCCGGACCTCGCTGGGCGCGCCGTCGTACACGGCGCGCTCTCGCGCGAGCGCGTGGCGGCCCTTTACGCGGCCGCGGACGCCTTCGTGCTCCCCGCGCTCCGCGAGCCGTACGGGACGGTGTGGGGCGAGGCGATGGCCTTTGCGCTTCCGGTGGTGGGCTGGCGGGCCGGCAATCTCCCCTATCTCGCGGACCACGGGCGCGAGGGGTTGCTCCTGCCGCCCGGCGACATCGAGGCCCTCGCTCGCGCCTTGGAGCTGCTCGCGACCGATAGTTCGCTGCGCGAGCGGCTCGGCGAGGCCGCGGCACGGCGCGCATCGGCCCGCCCGACCTGGGAGCAGTCGGCCGCGCTCTTCTTCGCCGCGATCCGGGGGGCGCTCGAAGATACGTCCGCACCGGAGTCGCGCCGCTGACCAGCGCCTCAGGCGACGAGCTCGGCGGCCGCTCGCAGGACGCCCTCGACGCCAATCCCGGTGACGCAGTCCGGCTCGCGCACCGCACCACACGGCGGATGCTCGAGCGTTCCGCACGGGCTGCACGGAAGCCCCGCGCGGACGACGCGCACGCTGCCGGGCCGGGCCAGCGGCGCGAAGCGAAACGGGTCGCCCGGGCCGAACAGGGCAACGACCGGCGCGCCCATCGTCGCGGCCAGATGCAGCGCACCGTTGTCGGTCGTCACGACCAGCCGCGCGCGCCGGTGAACCGCTGCGAGCGCGCCGAGCGAGAGTCGACCGGCGAGATCGATCGCCGGCGTTCCGTCGGCGACCTCGCGCGCGAGCGGGCGCTCCGCCGCCGTCCCGGCGACAACCGGCCTCGTGCCGAACCTGCGAGCAAGCTCCTCTGCCACCTGGCGCCATTGCGGCACCGGCCAGTTCTTGAGCAGCCAGCCGGAGCCCGGATGGACGACGATCAGCGGCTCACTCGCGTCGGCGTCGGAGAGGATGTCGCATGCCTCCTCCTCGTCCCGCCGCGAGGGAGCGACGGATGCGGCCAGAACGCGCTTCGTCCTCGCGCCGGACGAGAGGCGCCCGAGCAGCGCGTCCGCGAGATCGAAGCCGTCGAGCGCGACATGCCGGTTGCCCGGTACCTGCAGTGCATCGGTCAGGTACGGGCGCGTGCGCGGCATGTCGAACCCGAGCCGTATCGGTATCGACGCAGCGGCGACGAGCTCCCCCGACCAGGGATCGTCCGGGCGCACGACCAGGGCCGCGTCGAATGCGTTCGCGAGCCTGGCTGCCTTCACGCGCAGCGTCTCGCGCCACGTAACGCCGTCGCAGTCCTCGCGGCCGAGCGGCGGAAACCGTACCGTGAGCGTCTCGTCGAGGTTCGGGCAGCGCTCCGCGACCGCGGCAGCGCCCGGCGCGGCGGCGTAGGCAAGATAGGCGTCCGGTAGCGCGCGCCGCAGCGCGGCGACCGCCGGAAGCGTAAGCAGCACGTCCCCGACGTGGTCAGGTCTCACAAAGAGGATCCGAGGACACCGCACGCGATTCACCGGCCGCTCAGAGCGGAAGCTTCTGGGTGCGCCTGAGGACGGGGGCGAACGTGTCGCCGCGGCGCGGTCGGCATCCGGTGGGTCGGCGGCCGGGCGCGTGATCGCGTGGGCCGACATCACTGCGGTGATACCCGGCGAGCCGTTTCCGCACGAACGTCGAATGCAGAGCAGGAGCAGCGAGGAATCGCTGGAGCCGGTCATGGCGACGCGGTCGCTGAGGCGTTTCGATCGCCCTCGAGCGCGCCGATTAGTATCGGGCGGTGAAGGCAGCCGAGATGAGCACGGCGACGGGCGCGTTCTCGGCCCCGGTGCTGGTCGCGACCAAGCTGCACGTGCCGGCGCTGCGGCCCGGGCTGGTGGCCAGGCATGAGCTCGTTGCCCGGCTCGTCGCAGATCGCGAACGGAGGCTCACGCTCCTCTGCGCGCCGGCCGGCTGGGGCAAGTCGACGCTTCTGAGCGCGTGGTGCGCCTCGCCCCAGGAGACACGCCCGTTCGCCTGGCTGTTGCTGGATCCCGCCGACAGCGACCCCGTCCGCTTCTGGAGCTACGCGATCGGCGCGATCCGCTCGGTTCGACCGGAGCTCGGGACTGCGTCCCTGGCCGCGCTTCGTTCCGCCCGGCGCGACCTCGTCGACGTCGTCGTCGCGCCGTTGATCAACGAGCTGGTCGCGTTAGGCGCACCGCTCGTGCTCGTCCTCGACGACTACCACCTGGTGCGCGGGGAGCCGATTCACGCGTCGCTCGCGTTCCTGCTTCGCCACCTCCCAGCGACGCTGCACCTCGCGATCGCGAGCCGCGTCGACCCTCCGCTCCCGGTCGCCGCCTTGCGAGCGGCCGGCCAGGTGACCGAGGTACGAGCGGCCGACCTTCGCTTCGACGAGGCGGAGGCCGAGGAGCTGCTCAACGGTTCGCTCGCGCTCGGCCTCGATCCGGCTGACGTCGAGCTCGTGCGAGCACGAACGGAGGGATGGGCAGCCGGGCTGCAGCTGGCCGCGCTGTCGGCCCGCTCGATCGACGACCCGCATGAGTTCGCCAGGAACTTCGCCGGCAGCGACCGGCTGATCGGCGACTACCTCCGCGACGTGCTCGCAGAGGAGCCTCCTGTGGTGCGCGACTTCCTGCTGCAGACATCGATCCTCGAGCGGCTGTGCGCTCCGCTGTGCGACGTCGTGACTGGCCGCGGCGACAGCAGCGAGCGGCTGGAAGCGGTCGAGGGCGCGAACCTGTTCCTCGTCTCGCTGGACACGCGCCGCGAGTGGTATCGCTACCACCATCTGTTCCGGGAGCTCCTGCGCCACGAGCTCATGCGCACGGCTCCGGGTCTGGCGCCCGAGCTGCATCGCCGGGCCTCGGCCTGGCACCGGGAGCACGGGAGCGTCGACGAGGCGATCGCCCACGCGACAGCCGCCGGCGACTTCGCCCAGGCGGGCGAGCTGATCGCGCGGCACTGGCGGCCGGTCTGGAGCCACGGGCAGTTCGAGACGGTCGTGCGGTGGATCGACGCGCTCCCCCGCGATGCGGTGCTGGCCGATGCGCGGTTGTGTCTCGCGCGCGGATGGGCTGCGCTCTACCTCGATGATCCGCGGCAGTGTGACCAGTGGCGGCGACTCGGCGAGCAGGCGCCTCTGCCGGCGCCGCTCCAGGACGGGACGACCTCGTTACAGGAGGGTGCGGCCATCTTGCAGGCCGCCCATGCCAACCTCGGCGGCGACGCGAGGGGCGCGATGGAGGCAGCCCGGCGCGCGCTCGCCCACAATCAGGACGAAGCCGCGCCGAGCCGCGCGGTGGCGAACGTCCACCTCGGCATGGCCGCCTACTACGCCGGGGAGCCCGCGGCCGCCGAAGCGGCGTACGAGCAGGCGTTGCGCTCGCCTCTGGGCGACGAGTGGGCCTCGGTCCGCGTGGTGGCGCTCGGCAACCTCGCGGCCATCCACGTCGACGCGGGCGCGCTCGACCGGGCCGGGCGGACCTTGGCCGACACGGAGCGCGCGATCGAGGCCTTCCACGTCCACGAGTCGGGGTTCGCGTGCCGGTACTGGATCGCGCGCGGCAAGCTGCGCGCGGCCCGGGGCGACCTGGCGGCGGCCGCGGCGGCATTCGAGCGCGCCGTCACGCTCGCCCGCCGCGTCGGCTCGCGTCTGGTGATCGCGCACGGCCTGCTCGAGCGCACAACGGTCGAGCGCCGCCGAGGGGCGTATACCGAGGCGCGGTCGCTCGCGCGCGAGGCGCGTCTGGTCCTCGCCGGCTGTCCTGACCCAGGCATCCCGGGTGAGCTGCTGACGAAGACCGAACGGGCACTGCAGCTGACCCCGCGGCCATCTGGGACGGCGCTCGCCGTCGACGTCGAGCTCAGCGAGCGAGAGCTGACGCTCCTCCGCCTGCTGGCGAGCGACCTGTCACAGCGCGAGATCGGCTCGGAGCTCTACATCTCGCTCAACACCGTCAAAGGCCACACGCGCAGCATCTTCCGCAAGCTCGGCGTCTCGAGCCGCGCCGAGGCCGTCGCGCGCGGGCGCGAGCTCGCGCTGCTCTGACGGACCACCCGGGGTGGATCGCGCACCCGGGTGGCGACGGACCACCCCGACCGCGCCGAGCCTGCACGGTCATGACACACATCGCCTTCACATCCAACCCACTGCTCCGCCACCTGCGCCGCTTCGTGGCAGTCCTCGCGGCCGTGATCCTCGGGGGTGCGACGCTCGCCGCCGCGGCGGAGGCCGCGCCGAGCTGCGCCCCGCAGCAGGGGCAGGCGTTCATCGACGCGGGCCGCTACGACCGCGCGATCCACGAGTTCACCTGCATGATCGACGCCCAGCCGACGGAGGTCGAGGGCTACCGCGGCCGGATCGAGGCCGAGGTGCTGCTCGGCCGGTACTCGGACGCGGTGCGCGACTACACACGTGTGACCGCGCATGTCCTGCCCGTGCATCCGGACGCCGAGCGCACGATCCTCGACGGCTACGGCGACCGGCTCGCGAGTGACCCGGACAGCGTGCCCGCGCTCACGGGCATGAGCTTCGCCCGCTGGTGGTTCTTCGACTACGCGCGGGCGATCCACCTGCTCGACCGGCTGCTCGCGCTCCGGCCGGCCGACGTCTACGGCAATCTCCTCCGCGGCTCGAGTCGCCTCCTCAAGGGCGTGAGCACGACCGAGGGTGCGGCGGATCTCGAGCAAGCGCTCGCGCTCGCGCCGGAGAGCGCCGACGTCCGCTTCATCGTCGCCGACGCCTACACCTACGGCGTGCACGATCCGGAGCGGGCCCTCGCCGAGGCGACGCTGGCCCTGGACTGGGGCCTCGACACGCCGCGCGTCCATGCGATCCTCGGCGCCGCATACAACGCCCTCGGCGACCTGGCGACGGCCGCGAGCCACATCCAGCGGAGCATCGACCTCGTGACCACCGAGCTCCTTCCGGCGGCGCCGATCGCCCCCGGCGACGCCCTGACCCTCGACCTCGTGCCCGGGCGGACCTACGAGATCCCGGTCGCCGCGACCGCCGGCGAGGCGATCTCGATCTCGACCGGCAGCCACGACTTCTGGGACTCGATCGCCGTCCTGCTCGCTCCCGACGGGACGCCGGTCGTCGGCAGCGACGACGACTCTGCCTACTTCGCCGCCTTCGACTGGACGGCCGAGCAGACGGGGACGTACCGGCTGCAGGTCACCTCGTTCGAGGCGGTGAGCACCGGGCGGCTGGTCGTCACGCGCGACTGACCACCCGGGGTGGATCGCGGTCGGGGTGGTCACGGACCACCCCGACCGCGACGACCCTCCGCTCATGAACGAGGGAGCAACACAGCCGATCCGCTACCGCGTCGTCGTCCGAGGACGCCTCGGCCGAGAGTTCGCCGGCACCTTCGGTCTCCGAGGGCTCGAGCACGAGGTCCACGGTGGCGAGAGCTCGCTGACCGCCACGTTCGCCGACCAGGCACAGCTGCACGGCCTGCTCGACCAGCTCCGCGATCTCGGCATACAGCTCGTCAGCGTCAACCCCGTCGAGTAATGAATGCAGCGGTGGGTGAAGCCGGCGTTGGCGGCGTCCCTTTACCCACGTCCTACCGGCGTGCAACTGCGCACCGGTGCACTCTGGCGAAACGAACGCCAGGGAGCCATCGGATGGAGCATTTCGCAGCGGCACCGCACGACGGCGCCGTCACCGCCACACGCAGCCGCCTCGGGCGCTTGGGCGGCTGGGCGGCCGACCACAGCCGGACGATCGCCCTCGCCTGGTGCGGCGTCGTCCTGGTCCTCGGCGCGCTCGCG
>Ga0126312_10000132_pt1 | contig 34513 bp, 37 predicted proteins | sample Plot104A_FD_92537 | JGI IMG/M metagenome (GOLD analysis project Ga0126312, IMG submission 92537) | Serpentine soil microbial communities from UC McLaughlin Reserve, CA, USA - Plot104A | ecosystem: Environmental > Terrestrial > Soil > Grasslands | place: USA: UC McLaughlin Reserve, Lake County... | reverse complement strand
TCGGTCCCTATCTTCCGTAGGCGTTGGAGAGTTGAGAGGAGTCATCCTTAGTACGAGAGGACCGGGATGAACGCGCCTCTGGTGTATCAGTTGTCCTGCCAAGGGCACTGCTGGTTAGCTACGCGTGGATCGGATAACCGCTGAAAGCATCTAAGCGGGAAGCCGACCTCGAGATGAGCTCTCCCATCCCCTTGAGGGAGTAAGACGCCTGGTAGACCACCAGGTTGATAGGCCGGCTGTGGAAGTGCGGCAACGCGCGTAGCAGACCGGTACTAATGCGTCGAGGTCTTGACGTTGTACTTTTACTTTTTTGGCCCGCGTGCAGTTTTCAAGCCCCGCCGGGGCCCGGTCTCCACAATTTGGTGGCGATAGCGAGAGGGAAACACCTCTTCCCATTCCGAACAGAGCCGTTAAGCCTCTCAGCGCCGATGGTACTTGGAGGGCAACCTCCTGGGAGAGTAGGTCGCTGCCAGTTCTTTAGAAGAGAAGAGCCGCCCTTCGGGGCGGCTCTTCGTCGTTGAGAGGCAAGGTGCCTACGCGGACGAGACGGCAAAGAGAGCCCGCGCCTCGGGGATCCCCTTGAGGGTGACCTCGCCGCGTGACTCAAAGCCGATTCCCGCCCCCGCGACCAAGTCCCTCACTGTGCCGGTAACCAGGATCTCGCCGGCCTCGGCACGAGCGGCGACGCGAGCGGCGACATGCACTGCGATACCGCCGATCCCGTCGCCGATCAGCTCGCATTCGCCGGTGTGCAGTCCGCAGCGGATCTCGATCCCGAGCGAACGCACCGCCTCGACGATCGACGCCGCGGCTCGAATCGCGCGTCCGGGACCATCGAACGTGGCAAGGAAGCCGTCTCCCGCGGTCTCGATCTCCCGCCCCTGGAACGCCTGCAGCTGGCGGCGAACTGCGGCATGATGTCGCTCGAGGAGCTCCTTCCAACCGTGGTCCCCAAGGGCTACCGCCCGCTCCGTGGAACGGACGATGTCGGTGAAGAGAACGGTCGCCAGCACCCGGCCGGGCTCGGGCGCAGCACGGCGTCCGGTCAGGAACTCCTCGACCTCGTCGAGGAGGCGATCCTGGTCGCCGACCCAGGGAAGATGATCGGGTCCCGGCAGCTCCAGAAACCGCGCTCCGGGAATTTGGGAGGCGATCCAGCGTCCCTCCTCAACGCTCGCGTCCCGATCGTCGGTGTGGTGCACGACAAGGGTGGGCACGCCGATCGCTGGCAGGACGTCCCGGACGTCGATCTGAGTGTTCATGCGAAGCAGCGCGGCAGCGGCTCCGGGGCTGGCGCTGCGCCGGAAGTAGGTTGCCAATCGCTGCGCGAACGCGGGATCGCGGGCGGCGCTCGGCGCGAGGTGCTCGACGTCCGCGTCGGTGCCCCAGTTGCTCTCGATCACCGAGATGTCCCGCTCACGCTGCTCGGCCGACGGTGCCCACGGATAGTCGTCGCTTCTGATCCGCGACGCGAAGATCCCCAAGGTCACGAGGGCGATCGTCCGCTCGGGATGCGTCGCGGTGAAGAGGGCTGCCAGGTTGCCACCCTCCGAGTGCCCGAGCACCGCCGCCCGGTCTGACCCAGCTGCGTCGAGGACCGCCATTACGTCCCCCATTCGCTCCTCGAGCGTGGGCAATTCCCCGTTGGGGACCCGGTCGGAGAGCCCAGTACCCCGCTTGTCGAACAGGATCAATCGCGAGAAGGATGCAAGGCGGTCGAGGAATCGCGCCAAAAGCGGCTCCTCCCACGCAAGCTCGACATTCGACACGAATCCGGGGATGTAGAGGAGGTCGAGCTCCCCTTCTCCGATCACCTGGTAGGCGAGGTTGTAATCGCCGCTCTTCGTATAACGGGTCGCCGGTCGCATGGGCCGGCCTAAGTCTCTCGACCTTTCGCCACGCACGCCTGTTGGGCGACCGACTAAGAGCAGAACCGGGCGATCGCCCCGCGGAAATCCACCGCGTGAGAATCCCCATGCCCACAGGCGCCGCGGCGGGCCGTCGGGAGCTCCTCCCAGCCCGAGCGCCGGAGGGTCGGCCGGCGTTCGGCTTGCTCACGACAGGGCCCGTCCGCGGGGAGCGGCTCGAGGCCGTACTCGCCAAGCGTCGCCAGGTCGATCGTGAGATCGACGGCGTCGAGAAGCTTCTGGCCAAGAGCTCTGCCTTGTATGCGCCCGTGGAACATTGGGAGCGCGAGGCTAAGAACGCCCCCGGACGGAACAGGCAGGCTGCAACCCATCTTGCATTCGGTGCGTGAGAGCAGGTGATTCACACATGAGTGCCGCCCGCGAAGGAGTTCTTCGGCACTCCATCATCGCCGCCCAAAGCTATGCGCGCGAGGCGCCACTGCCTCGAGCTCCACAGCTGCATCGCGATCGCTTCGCCCACCGGTCTCGCGCTCGACTGGCGGCTCGATATGCCGGACGTTCCCGGTCGCGAGATCGGGCGTGGCGAGCGCCTCGAGCGAATCGGCCACCACGTTGATCACTCCCTCGCGCCGCTCGAGCTTGCCATCCACCCGCAGGAAGGAGGCCGTGCGCACCGCAAGGCGATGGCGCTCGTAGGCGGGAGGGAGGACCACGAGGTTGGCCACGCCCGTCTCGTCCTCGAGCAGCATGAACACCACCCCGCGAGCGGTCGCCGGCCGCTGGCGGGCCACGACCATCCCCGCGACCTCCACACGAGCGCCATCCGGTGTGCTCTCGAGCTCTGAGCTTCGCAGCACGCCCTCGCTCAACCCCTCACGCATCAACTCCATCGGATGCGTCGCCAAGGTGACACCGGTCGCCGCGTAGTCGGCCACAACGCGCTCCCACTCGCTCAGCTCCCGTAGCGGTGGCGCCTCCGGCACCTCGAGCGGAAGGGAAAGCTGACCTCGCCCTGGCCTGCTTCCACGAGCGACTCCGACCCGCCACAGATCCGCGCGCCTTCCCACACCCGCCGAACGTGTGTCCTCAGCCCCTCTGGTGTGCATATGCGCACGTTCGGCGTGGACGCCGGACTGCCCCGCGGTGATCCCCAACGATTCCAGCGCCCCCGACCACGCGAGCCTCTCCAACCTCTCCCCTGAAACCCCCGAGCGCGTGGAGAAGTCCCCCAAGTCCTCATACGGGCCACCCCGACCCCGTTCGGCGACCAATCCCTCCATCTCCTCCGCTCGCACTCCCTTCACGTACCCGAGCCCGACCCGCACCGCGAGATCGCTCTCCACGACGCACTCAACCTCGCTGCGGTTGACGTCCGCCGCGCGCACCTCGAAACCCCGCCGTTGCGCCTCATGGATCAACGCATCCGGCGGATAGAAGCCCATTGGCTGCTCGTTGAGAAGCGCGCACAAGAGCTCCTGCCCGTAGTGAACCCGCAGCCACGTCGACTGGTAGGCCAGCAGGCCAAACGCGGCCGCATGCGCCTTCGGAAAGCCGAACCCGGAGAACCCCCGCACCTGCTCGAACACCCGCTCGCCAACCTCCCGCGACGCCCCCCGCTTCACGGCCCCATCCACGAACCGCTCGCGATACGCCTCGATCGCCTCCTCCGATCGCTTCCGGCTCATCGCCCGCCGCAGTCCCTCCGCCTCACCCGCGCTGAACCCCGCGAGCGCCATCGCCACCTGGATGACCTGCTCCTGGAAGACGATCGCCCCGAGCGTGTCGCTCAGGATCGGCTCCAGCGACGGATGCTCATACGGCACCCGGTAGGAGGGATCGTCCCGCAGCCGCGTCTTGCGCTCCAAATACGGATGCACCGCGCCACCCTGAATCGGCCCGGGACGAACCAGAGCCACCTGAACCGTGAGGTCATCCAGATTCTGCGGAAGCGTGCGCGGAAGCATCTGCATCTGCGCGCGGCTCTCGATCTGAAACACCCCGGTCGTCTCCGCCCGCTGGATCGCCTCGTAGGTGGCGGAATCGTCCATCGGAATCCGCGAGAGGTCGATCCGCTCACCGCGAACCCTCGCGATCTCATCCACGCAGCGCTCGACCGCCGAGAGCATCCCCAGTCCAAGCAGATCGATCTTCAAGAACCCGGCGTCGGCGCACGAGTCCTTGTCCCATTGGGCGATCTGCCGCCCCTCCATCGCCGCCGGCTGCACCGGGCACGTCTCGACGAGCGGGCGTGTGGATAGCACCATCCCCCCGGGATGCTGCGAGGCATGCCGCGGCAGCCCCCACGCCTCCCGCGCAAGGGAGGCGAGCGCCCGCCACCGCCCTGAATTCGCCCTCGCCTCGCCGATCGCCAACTCCAGGTCCTTGGCAACGGACTCCGGACGGTCGTACATGTCCACCGTGCCGGCAACCCGCTCGATCTCTCCCGGCGGCAGCCCGAGCGCCTTCCCGAAGTCCCTCACCGCCGAGCGCGAGCGATAGCACGCGAAGGCAGCCACGAGCGCCGAGCGCTCATCGCCATAACGCTCGTGGATGAGCGGGATCAAGCGCTCGCGAATATCCCGCGGGAAATCGAGGTCGATGTCGGGCGGCTCGGTGATCTCCTCGTTGAGGAACCGCCCGAGGAAGAGCCCATTCTTAACCGGGTCGATGTGCGAGAGGCCGGTTAGGTAGCAGACGACCGAGCTGACGCTGGAGCCTCGCCCGCGCCCCGGTGGCATCAGCATCCGCGCCGAGTCGCGGCCCCGCACCTCGACCGCCACCTTCCTCGCCAGTTCGAGGATGTCGAAGTGAAGGAGGAAGAACCCCGAGAGCCCCAGCTTGCGGATCAGCGCCAGCTCGTCATCCAGCCGCCGCTGCGCCTCGCGATGCTCCCGCTGCCCGCCGTAGCGGTGCTCGAGCCGCACGCGGCAGATCTCGGCAAGCGCATCGTCGGCGCCGGGATCCTCCGAGCCGGGGTAGCGATAGCCGAGATCGCACGTGAGGTCGAAGCGAAGCCGCTCCGCCACCCGCAGCGTCTCGGCCACCGCTTCGGGGTGGTCGCGAAACCGCGCCGCGATCCGCCTCGGCGAAGCGAGGTAGGAGGAGGAGTTGCCGCGCCGCTGCGGCTCAGTCTCCTCGAGCGAGCCCCTCAGCCGGACGGCGACGAGCGTGTCCTGGAGCGCCGCCCGCTTCGGCGAATGCATGTGGATGTCGCCGGTGGCCACGCACCGGACACCGAGACGAGACGCGACGCTCTCGAGCCATCGGTTGCGCGCCCTGTCATGCCGCCACAGCGGCCGCTGGAGCTCGACTCGGAAGCGCTCCGCCCCGAAGGCGGATCGCAACCGGCTCGCAAGCCGCATCGCCCGCTCGCCCTCTCCCCGCTCCCAGCGGCCGGCGAGCGCGCCATCCCGCGCGCAGCCCGAGAGACAGACGAGCCCGTCGCCTTGCTCCTCGAGCCGCTCGAGGAGCAAGATGGGGGGGAGAGGCTCTCGATCCGGATGGGGACGTGTGTCGCGATGCGCCTCGGTGAGGAGCCGGCACAGGTTGCGATAGCCCGTCGCGTCCTCCACCAGCAGGGTGAGGTGAAACGGCTCCGCCTCCCCGTCACTCACCGTCACCTCCGACCCCGTGATCGGGCGGATCCCGACCTGGCTGCAGGCCTGCGCGAATTCCATCGACCCCCAGATCCCATCGTGGTCGGTGAGCGCCAGCGCCTCGTGGCCAGTGGCCGCCCCCGCGATCGCCAGCTCGTCCGGCAGCGACGCTCCATCCCCGAAGGAGAAAGCGGAGTGCGCGTGCAGCTCGATGTATTCAAAGCCCATCCGAAAACCCCCCGCGCACCCGGATGCGTCCCAGGACACGTCGCTGGATCGCCACCCGGCTCCTCGCCAATAGCGCACGGCTATTGACTTCGTCCCCGGTCGGCGCCCAGCTCGGTCCTGGACCGCCCCGGGCACACGCGGGGTTTCCGAAAGGGCTCTCAGGCTCGCTGCTCAAACCATCTCCCGTTCTCCGCCGGCTCGCGGAAAATGACCAGGCAGCGGCCATCGGCGAGCGCCAGCTCGAAGTAGCGGCGCTGGAGCGGCTTGGGGGTCCACCAGCGGTCCTCCACGAGCCAGTCCTCCCGAACCGCCTCCACCGCCACGGATTCGACCGAAGTAGGGACCCCGTCCTCTCCGGCCTCCACCGCGACGGGCTGCGGCCAATACACACTCGAGCCCATTATTCGTACGGCGTCAGCAGGGCCCGCCGCTCCGGAACCCGCGACGCCGGCTCCACCTCGAGAATTCGCAGCACGGCATCGCGACCGCTCGCCGCACGCGCCTGTCGCACCGCCTCGGCGATCCGTTCGCGCCGCCGCTCCTCCGGTGAGCGCTCCAATCCGCCCTGGTCATGCGCGGGCGGCCCCAGCTCCACCGCCCGCAGCGCGAACGCCGTGGCCGGGCCCGGCAGTTCCTCCAGCTTCGGTACGAGCGCCAGGCGCAGCCGATCGGGATCGGCACTCGCCTCCCGCAGCGTCACCTCCGCTCCCCAGCCACCGCCGCCCGCCAGCTGAGCACCCAGCCGCAGCCGGCGCAGGGTGCGGCCCCGCCGCCCCGGATGGGCCAAAAGACGATCGACGAGCAATCGCAACGCCCGCTCGAGCTGCGTCCCCAGGCAGCCCTCGGGCAGCTCGAGCCGCTCAACCAGCGGCTCGAGGCGAGGGCGGGGGCGAAGTCCCACCTCCTCGCCGCGAGCCATCCGCAGGGCACGCAACCCGGGCTCCCCGAACCGATCGGCAACCGCCGCATCCGGAAGCGAGGCCAGCTCACCCAGTGTGCGCACCCCGACCCTCTCCAGGGTGTCGGGAACGGAGGCGCGCTCCCAATCACCGGGAAGCCGGTCGCGCAAGAGCCCCACCGGCTGGGCGGCGAGAAAGGGCCGAACGGCGCCCGCCGGCACGATCACCGGCCCCCGGCGAGGCCGAGCGCGCATCGCGGCGGCATACGCGCACAGGCGGGTCGCACCAGCGCCCAACCGCGGTGTCCCCACCGGCCCCCCTCGCGCCGAACGTCCCTCAGTGGTCGCTATAGCGCCCACTCCGGGACGTTCGGCGATGAGCGCTTTGCGCGCGCGCCGCAGAACCTCCTCGACGCCCCCCCAAAGCGGTCGCAGCCCATCGAGCTCGAAGAACGCCTCGCCTGGGCGATCCGACTCCACGGCCGCCCCGATCCCCTCGAGCCGGCCAAGCGCCTCCTCCCAGGCCTCCACCGCCCGCTCAGGATCGGGGGGCACCAGCGACAGGGAGGGACACCGCGCGAGCGCCTCGCCCAGGCGCATCCCCCTGTGGATCCCAAACGCCTCAGCCGCCCCCGAAACCTCCCCGACCACCTGCGGCCCACCCGGCTCCGGCGCCAGCGCCACCGGCCTCCCCAGCATTCCAGCGCGCTCCCCAAGCGCCGCCACGAGCGCAAAACGGGGGATGAGAGCGCATCCGATCACCACAGCGAACATATGTTCGCATAGGTGTCAAGGAACCTCAACGGGGTCGTGACGCAGTGCGGAAATTGGCTGGGTAGGGAGCGGGGGAAGCGCCCTAAGCCGACAATCTGATCTTGATGTTGCATGGCGACACTAAGGTCAGATTGCTGGCCAAGATCCCAAGATGAGCGGGATACTGAGGCCATGAAGCCCGCCGCCACGGCCACAACCCTCGCTCTGCTCCTTTCCCTCATTGCCCTCTCCGCATGCGGCGGTGGAGACGATGACGGAGACAGCGACGGCTCCCAGCAACAGGCATCCATCCCCGGCGACGCCAACCCCACGGACGTCGCGGTGATCAAGGAATGGGTGGACACGCTGCGCTCCGGCGACGTGGACGGGGCGGCCGAGCTCTTCGCGCTCCCGAGCGTCGCCGAGAACGGGGTTCTCCTGCGCATTCGAGACCGGGAGGACGCCCGCCTGTTCAACGCGTCGCTTCCCTGCGGCGCCGTCCTCATCCGAGCCGAGACCGAGGGCGATTTCACCACCGCCACCTTCAAGCTCACCGAGCGCCCAGGGCCCGGCACGTGCGGCTCTGGAGCGGGGGAAGAGGCCCAGACTTCCTTCGTGATCGAGGATGGAAAGATCGCCCAATGGCGGCGCGTCGGGATCGGTAGCGCGCAGCCGGCGCCCGGCGAGGCCGCGTAGCGGGCTCAGCTTAATCCTGCGTACCTCCATCGTTAAGGCGATGGTGATAGGAATCCGCCTGCATGGAGGCTCAGAAGGGCCTGCAAACCAGAGAGAGGGAGGATTTATGGGAAGGCTGACCTCTGCGGTCAGGATCTCCGCGCTCGCCCTGGCCGTGGCCGGGCTGTCGCTCGGCCTCGCCGCCTGCGGCGATGACGACGACGGAGGTGGAGGAGAGGAATCGCTCGATCTGGTGATCGGCGACTCCGTCCCGCTGAGTGGTGACCTTGCCGACTTCGGACCGCCGGGGGACAAGGCGGCCCAAATCGCGATCGAGGAGTTGAACGCCGCGATCGAGGATGCTGGGGTTGACCATTCGGTTGAGCTCGTAACCGAGGACAACTGCGGTGGCGCCGACCAGCAGTGCGCAGTTCAGGCGGCCCGCAAGATGGTCGACTCCGACGGCGCGAGTTGCATCGCCGGAGCGTGGGCATCAGCGGACACGATCCCGACCGCGGAGTCGGTGGCGATCCCAGAGGAGGTCCTGTTGATCTCCCCGGCGTCGACCAGCGACGAGATCACCGGTCTCGACGACGATGGACTCGTAAACCGCACGTCGCCGCCCGACTCGTTCCAGGGCCCGACGCTGTCGCAGTACCTCGTCGAGGAGGCACTGGGCGGGGCCAAGAACGCGACGGTCAACGTGGGCGCGCGCAATGACGCGTACGGCACCGGCCTGGCCGAGACGTTCAGCGCAGCCTGGGAGGACGCAGGAGGCACCGTGGGCGAAGAGGTCATCTATGACGTCAAGCTCCCGAACTACGACTCCGAGGCAGCCCAGCTCACGTCCGGTAACCCGGACGGCCTGATCATCATCGACTTCCCGGAGACCTACAACAAGGTCGGTCCCGCACTGGTGCGGGCCGGGTTCGATCCGAAGATCACGTTCGTCACGGACGGTCTGATCTCCGGCGATCTGGCGAAGACCGCCGGCGAGGACGCTGTGAACGGCCTCCAGGGAACCGCGCCTGGCGTGCCGGACAAGGACCAGTCGTCACAGGCGTTCGACGACCTCTGGGACCAAAGCAAGATCGAGCCTGACGTCGATCGACAGACGTTCGACGCTCAGAACTTCGATGCCGTGATCCTCTGCTACCTGGCGGCGGTCTCCGCCGGCTCCACGGAGGGCGCGGACATGGCCGAGGTGGTTCAGGACATCAGTGCCCCTGAGGGCGATCAGTACACCTGGGAGGAGCTCCCCGAGGCGATCGAGGCGCTCCAGAACGGTGACGACATCGATTACCAGGGCGCGTCTGGGCCGATCGACATGGACGAGAACGGCGACGCGACCGGTGGTGTCTACGACATCTACGAGTTCTCGGGCGGAGTTCCCGAGACCGTAGATGAGATCGAGGTGGCGGCACCCACCAAGTAGGACCGAGTGCCGCTGTGCCGTGGCGGTTGAGCTCAGGAAGCGGCCGGGGCCTTCGGGTCCCGGCCGCTTCTACGTTTGGGCCCCGTTCCCCTCGGCCTCGTCGAGCCGCGCCGACCCGCCGAGGTACAGCTCGGCCACCTTCGGGTCGTGCAGGAGGTTGCGGCCTTCGCCCTCGAACCGGTTGCGGCCGACATCGAGCACGTAACCGCGGTTGGACATCCCAAGCGCTCGGCGGGCATTCTGCTCGACCATCACGATTGTCACGCCGCCGCGGTTGATGTCCTGGACCTTCTCGAAGATCGCCTCCACGAACGCCGGCGCGAGCCCTGCGGACGGCTCGTCGAGGAGCAGCATCTCGGGGTCGGGCATCAGCGCGCGCGCCATCGCAAGCATCTGCCCCTCGCCGCCGCTCATCGTGCCCGCATCCTGCGTGCGCCGCTCGCCGAGGCGCGGGAAGAGCTCGTACATGTGCTCCATCTGCTCCCGCGTTCGCGAGCGGTCGAGCGAGCCCATCTCGAGGTTCTCCTCGACGGTTAGCGTGGGGAAGACGTTGTCGAGCTGGGGGACGTAGCTCATCCCGTTGCGCGTGCACTGATGCGGCTTGTCGCCCGCGATGTCCTCGCCGCGGAAGAGGATCCGGCCGCTGCGCGGCCGCAGGAGCCCGAAGATGGTCTTGATAAGGGTCGACTTCCCTGCTCCGTTCGGCCCGATCACGGTCACGATCTCGCCCTCGGAGACGGTGATCGAGACGCCGTTCAGGATGTCCACCTCGGGCACGTAGCCGGCGATCACCTCATCGGTTTCGAGCATCACCTTGCCGTTCGACCCGTCCATCAGCCGCCCCCAAGATAGGCGTCGATGACGGCCTGGTCGGTGCGGACCTCGTCGGGCTTGCCATCGGCGATCACGCGCCCCTGCGCCATCACGACTACACGGTCCGAGTGCCCCATGACGACCTCCATGTCGTGCTCCACGAAGAGGAACGTGACGCCGGCCTCGGTACGAAGCCGCTGCATGTGCTCCAGGAGCCGTCTGCCGAGCGTGGGGTTGATCCCAGCCATCGGCTCATCCAGCAGTAGGAACCGGGGCTTCGTCATCAGCGCCCGCGCCAGCTCGAGCAGCTTCCGCTGACCTCCCGATAGGTGCCCCGCGTAGGTGTCCGCGAGCTTTGAGAGATCGAAGACGTCGAGCAGCTCCATCGCCTGGTCGTGAACCTCTGTCTCCCGCCGGCGCCATTCGCGCGGATGGGCGATGAGGTTGACGAGTCGCTCGCCCGGCTGGTTCGGCGCCGCGAGCATCATGTTGTCGATCACGGGCATCGCCGCCAGCGCCTTCGTGATCTGGAAGGTACGAACCATGCCGCGGCGCGCGATCGCGTAGGGCGTCTGGCCCAGCACAGGCCGGCCCTCAAAGGTCGCCCCGCCGCCGTCGGGGCGGTAGAAGCCGGTGATCACGTTGAAGAAGGTCGTCTTGCCCGCCCCGTTGGGACCGATGAGCGCCGTGATCGAGCCCTCGCGCACGCGCATCGACGCGCCATCCACGGCGCGGATGCCGCCGAAGCGCTTCACGACGCCCTGCGCCTCGAAGATCGGCTTCGCGCCGTTGCCGCTCGGCGCGGCCGGCGCCGCGGCGGTTCCCTCGGGGTCAGTCACCTAACACCATCTCCTCCCGCTTGCCCAGGATGCCCTGCGGGCGAAATGCCATCAGGCCGATCAGGATGAGGCCGAGGATGATGAAACGAAGCGCGGCGATCTTGACCTCGGATATCGGCAGGTCGATGAACCGCAGCCCCTCAAGCAGCGTCTCGAAGATGATTGCCCCGATGGCGACGCCCCAGTAGCTGGCCAGCCCTCCGAGCACCAGCATCGAATATCCGACGAACGTGAACGTGGGGCCAAACTCGTCCGGGATGACGAACGCCAGGTTGATCGCGAGGAAGAACCCGGCGATCGCCGCCAGCGCGGCCGAGATCGCGAGCGATTGCAGCTTGTAGGAGTAGGCGTTCTTCCCCAGTGCCCGCGCGGCGTCCTCGTCCTCGCGCACCGCGCGGAGAACGCGCCCCCATGGTGTGCCCTGCACGCGCGAGAGCAGGAACGTCAGCCCGATGGCCACGATCCACACGACGATGAAGAGCGGGGCGAGGGTGTCGGGGTCGCTCCAGCCGAGGTCCATGAGCCAGCCCTCGATTGTGTCCTGGAGCGACTCCCACGAGTCGCCAAAGCCGAAGATTCCCTGCGCCCCGCCGGTCAGGTCGCGCGCGTTTAGGGCCGTGAGCCTGATCGCTTCCGACGCGGCGATTGTCGCGATCGCGAAGTAGTCGGCCCGAAGGCGGAGTGATGGAAGGCCGACGATGAGGCCGAACGCGATCGTGATCAGCATCGAGAGCGGCAGCGCGAGCCAGAAGTTGATCCCCGTGTCTGTTACGAAGATCGCCATCGAGTAGGCGCCAACGGCCATAAATCCCGCCTGGCCGAAGTTGTAGATCCCCGTGAAGCCGACGTTCAGCTGCAGCCCCAGCGTGAAGATCGTGTAGGCGCCGGCGATCACGCCGACGCCAAGCCAGAAGCCCATGCTCGTGAGGGCCTCGAAGCTGACGGCCAGGGGAAGGACGTCAGTCATAACGTCCTCGCCTTTCCAAAGATGCCCTGCGGGCGGATCACGAGCACGAGGATCAGGACGACGAACCCGACCGCCGACTTCCACCCGGCGTCGACGAACATCGTCGACCACTCGATCACGACGCCGAGGAGGATCCCGCCCGCGAGTGCTCCGAAGGCGTCACCGATGCCCCCCAGCACAACGGCCGCGAAGATCGGGAGTAGGAGTTCGAACCCCATCTCGGGCTGCAGCTGGGTCGTCGCCCCGTATAGGACCCCGGCGAGCCCTGCGAACGCTCCCGCGAAGACCCAGGTCCAGAGGATCACGCGCGAGGTGTCGATCCCCGCGGTCTCGGCCAGGTCCAGGTTGTCGGAGAGGGCGCGCATGCGCTTCCCGAGCAGGGAATAGCGGAGCATCACGCCTGTGCCAAGCAGGGTGACGAAGCCGATCAGGATCACGATCGCCTGAGTCCGGCCCAGCGTGAGCCCGAGAAACTTGATCGTGTCGGTGTTGTTCACGTCCAGGGTGCGGAGCTCGGTGCCGGCGAAGTACTGGATCCCGTAGCGGATCACGAGGGCGAGGCCGATCGACATCAGGATCAGCTGGAGCACGCCGGCCCTGCGGGCGCGCATCGGCCCCCACATCCCCTTCTCCAGGACGACGCCGAGGAGCGCTGTCATGAACATCGCGACCGCGATTCCCAGCACCAGCGGCAGGCCCCAGCTCACGTTCACGACGTAGGCCATGTAGGCGCCGAATGCGAGGAAGTCGCCGTGGGCGAAGTTGGTGAGCTTGAGGATCCCGTAGACGAGTGTCAGCCCGACCGCGCCGAGCGCGTAGATGGAGCCGGTGGAGAGCCCTGTCAGCGCCAGCTGGGCGACGTCGTGAAGGCCTTTGGCCGCGACCAGGGCGATGACGATGGCGCCGAGGACCACCAGGGCCGCCTGCGCGGGGTGGCCTCGGGCGAACTCGCGCGCCCGCTCAAGCGGCCTCTCGCGCTCAACGGCAACCGTGCCGGCCTCCATACCCGCCGCAAACCTACCCGTTTATGGGCAATTCCTACATTGCGCCCTAAACCTCGAGCCTGCGCGCCACCAGCTCGATCACCGCATCGGTGAACTCGGTGGTGGACGCGTGGCCCCCGAGATCCGGCGTTCGCGTGCCTGACGCGACGGTCTCCAACACCCCCTCGTACACCGCCCGCGAGGCCAGCTCGGCGTCGGGAGGGCCCGCGTAGTGCAGCAGCGCGCCGCACGCGAGGATCATGGCCATCGGGTTCGCTAGGTCCTTCCCCTCGAGCGCCGGCGCGGTTCCGTGCGGGGCCTCGGCCATCGCAACGGTGGTGCGCAGCTCGTCGTCCAGCGAGAGCAGCACCGACTCGGCGCCCGCGATCGACCCAAACAGCGGCAGGACCAGGTCCGAGAGCAGGTCGCCGTCCCGGTTGAGGCAGGGGATTACCAGCGACTCCGACGCCGCGCCCGTCACGAGCCCCGCGAGGGTCGCATCGATCAGCACAGGCTCGTAGGCGCAGTCCGGATGGCGCTCCGCGGCGGCATCCATCTCCTCCTTGAGCATGCCCTCGTAGATCGGGCTAACCGTCCACTTCGGCCCGCCGTAGACGCGCCCTGAGATCCGCTCCGCCTCGCGGAAGGCGAACTCCGCGACCGCCCGGCAGTCCGAGCGGCGAATCGTCTCGGTGCGGTAAGCGAGCTCGTCGCCATCCTCCGCCTCGCGCCACTGCTCGGCGCCGTAGGCGTCGCCCACCGCCATCCGGCAGACCGAGATGGGGTTGTGCACCCCGGCCACCGGGCTGACGCCCGGGATCCGCCGCCCGGTGCGAACGATCACCTTGCCGTCGACCTCCTCGCGCAGGATGCGGTTCGGGCTCCCGACGTCGTCGGCTCCCTCCGGCGTGATCGTCGCGGCCTTCAGCCCAAGCCCGGTCTCGCGCATCGCCGCGGCCGCCTCGCTCACGATTGCGTTCTTCGTCGCGCGTCGGTTCTCCAGCGAGAGATCGAAACGCGCAAGCTCGATCTCCAGCCCAACAACTCCCGGATCCAGCACGCGCAGCGCCTGCTCGAGGAGCTCCTGCCCGGTCTGATCCCCCTCGAGCGCGACGATCCTGATGGCCATCTCAGTGCTTTCGCTGCTTCTTCCCATCGGACTTGGACTTCCTCTTCTGCCTTTCCTCGTGCAGCTCGTCCTTGAGCGCCGCCTTCGACTTCGACAGCCTCGACGACGTCTCAGCGTGCGCGTCCGTTCCCGCGTCCTCGGCGAAGTCCAGGATCAGCTCGGCGCTCTTCTCGGGTGCCTCGACCTGCGGGGTGTGACCTACGCCCGGCATCGTCTTGATGACGATGCCGGGTACGTCGCCCCAGCCCTCGACGGCCTCGGGAACCTCCACGATCTGGTCCTCCTCACCGAAGACCGCCATCATCGGGACCGGCGTGACGCTCATCCGCTGGTTGAGGGGCTCCGCGTCGCGGAAGTCCTCCAGGGCCGAGCTCGCCTCGTCGTAGGAGGTGTACGTCATGTCGTGGTAGCCGTCGAGGATCAAGTCCTCGAACTCGTCGGGCACGTCGAAGTCGGGCGCGAACGCGTCTGAGAACGCCTTCTTCACGATGAAGTCGGGTGTCAGCCGCCACAGCGCCTGCCCGAGGACCGGCACATACTCGAGCTGGGCGAGGAAGGGCAGGCTGGATTCGTCGTTCGTCGGTCCCAGGCTGATGCCGACGACGCGGTCCACCAGTTGGCTCGACTGTTGCGCCAGCGATACAGCCATCGCGGTTCCCATCGACTGGCCCACGACCACGGCGCCCTGAACGTCCAGCTCGTTGAGAGCGCCCGCCAAGAGCTGGGCCTGATCCTCGACGGAGTACCCGCTCTTCGGCTTCTCCGATCCGCCGAAGCCGAGGAAGTCGACACGGATCACCCGGCGATCGGCGTCAAGCAGCGGCACGAGCTCGTCCCACCAGCGCAGCGAGCACGCGTAGCAGTGAAGCAGCACGATGGGCGCCCTGGGGGGTTTACGGCCCAGGTCCTCGGTCGGCCCGTCCACCTTCACCTGAATGTCACCCCCGGGGAGCCGGATGACCTGCCCGCCCTCGACGTTCACCTCGGCGCCCTTGGTCTGCTGGTCGACGACCACTGTGTTAATCGCCAGGAGGACGCCCAGGGCTACGACCACCCCGATCAGCACCTTCCAGCGGCGCTTCACTGCGCTTCGCGGGGTGCGAGTCCCAGCTCGTCGGCGCGCTCGGCCATCGCGTCGATCAGGAACGCGACGTGGTCGTCGAAGTCGACGCCCAGCTCCTCGGCGCCGCGCGCGACCTCGTCGCGGTTCACGCCGGCGGCAAAGGAGGGTTGCTTGAGCTTCTTGCGCACCGACTTCGGCTTCATCCCCTCGATCCCGGTGGGGCGCACGAGCGCGCAGGCGGCGATAAAGCCCGACAGCTCGTCGACCGCGAACAGCGTCTTGGCCATCTGCGTCTCGCGCGGCACGCCCATGAACTCGGCGTGGCCCGCGACGGCGTCGATCACGTCCTGCGGGTATCCGCGCGCCTCGAGCTCCTTGAGCGCGTGGCGGGGGTGTCCGGTCTCCAGGTCGGGATAGCGCTCGTAGTCCAGGTCGTGAACGAGGCCGGCCGCCGCCCAGCGCTCCTCGTCCTCGCCGTATTTGCGCGCATAGGCGACCATGCCGGCCTCCACTCCCAGCAGGTGCTTCCGCAGCGAGTCGGACTCAATCCACTCGCAGACCAGATCCCATGCCTCGTCACGCGTCGGCTCGCTCATTTGGCGTCGTTTACCCTAGCCGCGTGCCCACGCTCGAGGCCTTCTGATGGAGAAATTCGTCATTCGGGGCGGCGCGCCGCTCTCCGGCGAGATCACAGTCGCCGGCAACAAGAACGCGGCGCTCCCGATCCTCGCCGCATGCCTGCTAACCGACGAGGAGCTCGTGCTCACGAACGTTCCGCGCATCCGCGACGTCGAGACGCAGATGGCGCTGCTGGAGAGCCTCGGGGTCAAGGCGGCGTGGATCGGGGACAACGAGCTGCGCCTCCAGGCCGACGCGGTCAGCGGCGGCGCTGTCGACGAGGCGCTCGCAAGCAGGATTCGGGCCTCGTTCCTTCTGGCCGGGCCGCTGCTCGCACGCTTCGGCGAGGCGCACATGCCGCCACCCGGCGGCGACACGATCGGCCGCCGCCGCCTGGACCCGCATCTCGATGCCTTCCGCGAGCTGGGGGCGACCATCAGCGGGGACCGCGGGATCGACATCACCGCGCCGGACGGTCTGCGCCCATTCCGCATCTTCATGGACGAGCCCTCGGTCATGGCGACCGAGAACGCGCTCCTGGCCGCCGCGCTCACGCCGGGGCCGACAACCATCGCCAACGCGGCCAGCGAGCCCCATGTCCAGGACCTGGCGCGGCTACTGGTGAAGATGGGGGCCAGCATCGAGGGCATTGGCTCGAACGTCATGACCATCCAGGGTCGTGAGAAGCTCGGCGGCGCCGAGCACTCGGTCTGCCCCGATCACATCGAGGCGGCCAGCTTCATGGCCCTCGCCGCGGCGACCGGTGGCGATCTGCGGATCCGCGACATCGAGCCCGAGGACCTGCTCGCGATCCGCCGCTACTTCCGACGCGTGGGCCTCGAGAGCGAGATCGAGGGGAACGACGTGTGCGTTCCGCCCGGCCAGGAGCTGGCCATCCAGGACGACCTGGGGGACGCGATCCCGAAGATCGACGACGGCCCGTGGCCCGCGTTCCCCGCGGATCTCACCTCGATAGCTCTCGCGCTCGCCACACAGGCCCGAGGCACGATCCTGATCTTCGAGAAGATGTTCGAGAACCGGCTGTTCTTCGTGGACAAGCTCGTCGCGATGGGCGCTCGGATCACGCTGTGCGATCCCCACAGGGCGATCGTCAGCGGTCCGAGCCGGCTTCACGGCGAGCGCCTGGAGAGCCCCGACATCCGTGCCGGAATGGCGATGCTCATCGCGGCCCTGTGCGCCGAGGGCACGTCGGAGATCGGCAACATCGCCCAAATCGACCGCGGGTACGAGCGCATCGACCTGCGCCTGCGCGACCTGGGCGCGCAGATCGACCGCGTCGCAACTGAGCGCGTTCCTGCCTAGACGCCCAGGCCCAGTCCCTACGCTCCACCCTCGCCTGCCAGGAGCGCTCCCATGACGCATCCGATCCCGCCTGGGACAAGAGACATTCTCTCCGACGAGCTGCGCGAGCTGCGCCGGCTCGAGGCGACGCTGCGCGAGGTCTTCGAGCGCTTCGGCTACGGCGAGGTGGCGACCCCGACGATCGAGTACCACGACGTGCTCGCCCGCGGGGACGAGTTGGGCGCGCCGGCGGCGTACCGCTTCTTCGACGAACGCGGCGAGCTTCTCGCCATGCGCTCGGACATGACGATCCCGATCGCCCGGCTGGTCGCCGAGCGCTTCGCGACCGACGATCCGCCGTTCCGCTTCGCGTATCTGGGCAGGGCCTACCGCGCCATCCGCCCGCAGCGTGGGCAGATGCGCGAGTTCATGCAGGCCGGCCTCGAGCTGATCGGCCCCGACGCCCCCGATGGCACCGCCGAGGTCGTCGAGGTCCTGAGCGCCGCGCTGGACGCCGTCGGCCTGACGCGCGCGGTGATCGGGCTCGGCGACGCCGATCTCTATCGCCAGCTCCTCGACGAGGTTGGCGTGACCGGCGACGCCCGCCAGGCGATCGCTGAGCGGCTCGCCTCGCACGACCTCGTGGGTCTGGAGGCGGAGATCCACTCCCTGGGGCTGGGGGCGCCAGAGCGCGAGATGCTAGTTCGAGTGCCCGCCATCCGCGGCGGCGCGGAGGCCCTGGCCGAGGCCCGGGAGCTCGGGGGCGCCGCCGTGGAGCGTGCCACGGCGCGGCTCGCAGCGACCTATGAGGCCCTCCAGCAGCGCGGGGTGGCGGGCAGAGTCCGCCTCGACCTCGGCTTGCTCCGCGACCTCGGCTACTACACAGGGGCGATCGTGGAGGTGTACGACCCGGCGGTCGGGCACGTCCTCGGCGGCGGCGGCCGCTACGACGAGGTGATGGGCCGCTTCGGCCGGCCGCTTCCGGCCGCTGGCTTCGCGCTCTACCTCGAGCGGCTGCACATCGCACAAACGGAGGAGGAGCGCATCGCGGGGGAGGGATCGTCGTGATCCGCTCCGGCGTGAGCGCCTCGCGCCCGGCCGGACTCGGCGGGCCGCTCCGGCTGGCAGTCCCGCGCGGAGCGCTCTTCGGCGGGACACTCGAGCTGCTCGATCGCATTGGGATCGATACGCACGCTGCCCGCAGCGACTCGCGCGCGCTCGTCTTCTCCACCCCGAGTCTCCAGCTGGTGACGATGAGGCCCTCGGACGTCCCGACCTACGTGGAGGCGGGAGCGGCGGACGTCGGCATAACGGGGAAGGACGTCCTCATCGAGCAACACGACCGAGTCGTCTACGAGCTCCTCGACCTGCGCTACGGCGAATGCCGCATGGTGCTCGCCGCCCGCACTGGAGACCGGACCCTCGACGAGGACGAGCGGCGGCTCGGCGCGATGCGCATAGCCACGAAGTACCCCCGGACGGCGGAGCGCTATTTCGAGAGCACCGGGCGGCAGCCCGAGCTGATCGAGGTGAAGGGCTCGGTCGAGCTCGCGCCGCTGGTCGGTCTCGCTGACGGAATCGTCGACCTGGTCGATACAGGGCGCACCCTCGCGGAGAACGACCTCGAGATTCGCGAGGAGATCGCGCGTTGCAGCGCCCGCCTGATTGCAAACCGCGTCGCCCACAAGCTCCGCGCGGCCGAGATCGACGAACTCGTGGGGCGGATGCGCGAGGAGGTTGGCGCGTGAAGTCTGTGCAGGGACGAACAACTGTCAATGAGGGGGGCGTGGGCGGGGGCGCTCGCCTATACCCCCCCTGTTTTCGGGGAGCTGGTGTTGTTTTTGGGGGGGTATCCAGGCGTGGATCGTGCGTGTCGGCACCGCGCAAGCCCGCCCCGGCGGCTGGATCGAGGATCGAGTGTCGACTTGTGGCTGCTAGAGCACCACAAACCCGCCACTCGACGCGAGTCGATACCGCGACGAGGCGAGGTGCGCGCCGATGAGCGTCGAGCGCTTGGAGTGGGACGGGCAGGATGCAGCCACATACGCCGCGGGCCTCCGCCGTCTGACCACGCCCCCTCCTGAGCTCGAGGCCACGGTCGCCGCGATCATCGCCGAGGTGCGCGAGGGCGGCGAGGGTGCGCTCCGCCGGCTCACCGCCCGCTACGACGCGACGGAGCGCTCATCGTCCGAGATCGTGCTGCGAGTGGAGCCCACCGGGATCGACGAGGCACGCGAAAGCCTCGACCCGGGGCTGATCGCGGCGCTTGAGGTGGCGGCGCGAAACATCGAGCGAGTGGCCCGCGCCGAGCTCGAGGCCTCAGGCCCTGTGCGAGCGGAGCTCCCGCAGGGCCAAACGGTGAGCGTGGTTTCGAGCCCGGTCGAGTCCGCGGGCGTCTACGTCCCGGGCGGTGGAGGCGCGTACCCCTCGACCGTATTGATGGGTTGCATTCCAGCGCGGGTGGCGGGGGTCGACCGGGTGGTGGTCGCATCGCCGCCGGGGGCGGACGGCGTCATCCCGCCCGTGGTCATGGCGGCGTGCAGCATCGCGGGCGCGCAGGAGCTGTACGCGATCGGCGGCGCGCAGGCCATCGCGGCCCTTGCGTACGGCTGCGAGTCCATCGAGCCGCTCGACCTCATCGTTGGCCCCGGCAACGCTTACGTGAACGCGGCCAAGAAGGCCGTGATCGAACAGGTCGGGATCGACGGCATCGCGGGACCGAGCGAGCTTGTCGTGGTCCTCGATGGTCAGGCCAATCCCGAGTGGGTCGCGCTCGACCTGGCGGCTCAGGCCGAGCACGGCCCGGGCGGGCTGCTCGCGGCGATCTCGGCGGACGCGGAGGCGCTCGCGGCGCTCAGCGGGCGGCTGGAACGGCTGGCTTCAGAGCGGCCAAGCGCGAGCGGACTCGCCGCCAGGCTGGTGAAGGCGCCCGACCTGAGCGCCGCCGTCGAATTGGCCGACGCCCTCGCTCCCGAGCATCTCGAGCTCGCCGTCAAGGGTGCCGACGAGCGCCTGGCCGCAGACCGCGTGGCCGGCGCAGTGTTCTTCGGCCCGGCGGGCGCGGTGGCATTTGGCGATTACGCCGCCGGTTCTAACCACGTCCTTCCGACGGGCGGCGCGGCGCGCTTCGGCAGGCCGTTGGGTGTGGATGTGTTCCGGCGGCGAACCTCGATCGTGGAGATGCCGCCCGAGGCGGTCACTGCGCTCGCGCCGCGCGTCGCCACGCTCGCGAGGGCGGAGGGATTCGACGTGCACCGGGAGTCCGCAGAGGCGCGGACCGAGGGGTGATCGGCCACACTCCCCAAACGATTGTCGAATTCGGGTCGATATGCGAAACGGAATCGACAATCCGCGAAGGCTGATGAGCAGAACCGCAGACATTCACCGCGAGACCGGCGAGACGGAAGTGAGCGTTTCGCTTGACCTGGGCGGGGGAGAGGTCGAGGCCTCGACGGGCGTCGGCTTCCTCGACCACATGCTCGAGCTGGTCGCCCGCCACGGCCGCCTGGGGCTGCGCGTGCGCGCGAGCGGGGACCTGAACACGGGCGCCCATCACACGGTCGAGGACGTCGGCATCGCGCTGGGGCAGGCGCTCGATGAGGCGCTTGGCGACCGATCGGGCATCCGCCGCTACGGCTACACGGCCCTGCCCATGGACGAGGCCCTCGGTATCTGCGCGATCGACATCTCGGGCCGGCCGCTATGCGTCTTCGAGGCCGAGCTCCCCGACGTCTCGATCGCCGGTTTCGACACCGAACTGACCGAGGAGTTCTTCCGCGCGGTCGCCAACAACGCGAAGCTCACGCTGCACGTCGGGGTCCGCTACGGCTCCAACGCGCACCACATGATCGAGGCCTGCTTCAAGGCCTTTGCCCGGGCACTGCGCGAGGCGGTGGCGCTCGACCCCGATGAGCAGGGGGTGCCATCGACCAAGGGCACGCTCAGCGGATGAGCCCACGAATCGCCCTGCTCGACTACGGGATGGGCAATCTCCGCTCAGCGGAGAAGGCGCTCGAACGCGTCGGGGCCGCGGTTGAGCGGACGGGCGATCCCGAGGTTGCGTCGGGCGCCGACGGCCTCGTGCTCCCGGGTGTCGGCGCTTTCCCCGAGGCGATGCGCCGGCTGAGCGGCCAGGGCCTCGACGAGCTCTGCCTCGACTGGTCCGCGCGGTCAAAACCCCTTCTGGGGATCTGCCTGGGCATGCAGCTTCTGTTCTCCTCCTCGACTGAGAACGAGGGCGCGGAGGGGCTCGGATTGCTCGGTGGCGAGGTCCGCGAGCTCGATGCGCCTGGGAGGAAGGTCCCGCACATCGGATGGGAGCCGATGCGGTGGGAGCGTCCCTCCCATCTGGCGGGAGAGCGAGGCGAGCCCGAGACGCCCTTTTACTTCGTGCATTCGCTGGCCGCCCACCCCACACGCGCGGAGGACGTGGTCGGGACGGCCGACTGGGGCGAGCGATTTGCCGCCGTCGTCGAGCGCGGCTCGATCATGGGCGCTCAATTTCACCCCGAGAAGTCGAGCGCTGCCGGCCTGCGGCTGCTGCAGAACTTCGTCGAGGCCTGCGCGCCCGTGGCCGCGTGATCCTTTATCCCGCGATCGACATCCTCGGCGGCCGCGCCGTGCGCCTGATGCAGGGCGACTACAACCGCGAGACCCAGTTCGACGCCGACCCCCTGGAGGCGGCCCAGCGCTGGCTCGATCAGGGGGCGCGAGCCCTCCACGTGGTGGACCTCGATGGCTCGCGCTCGGGCGAGCCTCAGGCCCTGGATCACGTCGCGCGGATCACCGCCGCGGCCGGCGACGTCCCCGTCCAGGTGGGGGGAGGCCTGCGCACGGCGGAGTCCGTCACGGCTGCGCTCGACGCCGGGGCGGCGCGAGCCGTGCTGGGGACCGCGGCGCTCGAGGATCCGGCGCTTCTGGAGACGCTGGTGGAGGAGTCGCCCGAGCGGATTGTCGCGGCGGCGGACGCGCGGGCGGGACGCGTGGCGGTCGAGGGATGGGAGCGCGAGAGCTCCGCCTTGGCCGATGGGCTGATTCGCGAGCTCGCGGACCGCGGCGTGCGCCATTTCCTCTATACGCCCGTGGAGGTCGACGGCACACTCGAGGGGCCCGCGGTGGGCGGGCTCCGCGACGCGGCCTTCGCATGCGGCGGCGGCGAGCTCATGTACTCGGGCGGCGTGGGGACGCTCGACGACCTGCGCGAGCTCGCCGCGCTGGAGCTGCCCACCCTCGCCGGGGTGATCGTCGGCCGAGCCCTCTACGAGGGCCGCTTCACGGTCGCGGCGGGCCAGGAAGCCCTCGGGGGCTAGAGTCGCGAAGCCCATGTTCTGGTTCCGTGTCCTAGCCGTCGCCCAGATCGCCCTGTTGATCAGGCGACACCTCCAGCGGCTCGAGCCCGACGAGCGCGCCCGCCTGGCGAGTCTCGTCAAGAAGTCCAAGGGCCGCCCGCGCACGAATCTCTCGGCAAACGAGCGTGAGGAGATGCTCCGCATCGTCCGCAAGCTCGGCCCTGCCGAATTCGGCCGCGGCGCCTTCGCCCACCTTCGCGGCACTGGCCGCAAGCGCTGAGCGGGCGCGAAGCGCGGCTACGCTCACCCCGTGGCACTCAAGCGTGTAATTCCCTGCCTGGATGTGGACTCCGGGCGAGTCGTCAAGGGCACGAACTTCGTCGACATCCGCGACGCGGGTGACCCGGTGGAGCTCGCGGCCCGCTATGACGCCGAGGGGGCGGACGAGATCGTGTTCCTCGACATCACGGCATCTCACGAGCGCCGAGAGACGATCATCGACCTTGCGCGGCGGACGGCGAACGAGGTCTTCATCCCGTTCACGATCGGGGGCGGCGTACGCTCGGTGGACGACGCGCAAGCGGTACTGGATGCAGGGGCCGACAAGGTGTCGGTGAACTCGGCCGCGCTGGAGCGCCCGGAGCTGATCGGCGAGCTTGCCGACGTCTTCGGCAGCCAGTGCGTCGTAATCGCGATCGATGCGAAGCGCGGGGAGGCGGGCTGGGACGCCTACGTGCATGGCGGGCGCGCGAAGGCCGAAGGCCAGGAAGCGGTGGCGTGGGCCCGCGAGGCCACGGAGCGCGGGGCGGGGGAGGTGCTGCTCACCAGCATGGACCGAGACGGCACAAACGAGGGTTATGACATCGACCTCACCCGCGCGGTTGCCGACGCGGTCGGCGTGCCCGTGATCGCGTCAGGGGGCGCAGGTGAGCTCGCACACCTCTCGGAGGGAGTCCTCCAGGGAGGCGCCGACGCGGTGCTCTGCGCCTCGATCTTCCATTACGGCAGGCACACCGTCCACGAGGCGAAGGAGCATCTTCGCGCCGCGGGCGTGCCGGTTCGGCTCTAGCCCGAGCCGCCGTTCCCCGCGCCCTGCTTGTCGGCCCTCTTCTCGGCGCGTTTTTCCCGCTTCTGCTCCTGCTCCTTTAGGCGCTGACGCCGGCGTTGTCTGTCCGCCTTCGTGAGCGGGGCGAAGGCTCGGATGTTCGCGCTCCCGGTTATGTAGAGCCGCTCGCCGTCGGAGATCACGGGGTTGTACTCGCCGAGCTCGTGCCTGAAGACCTGATGCCCGTTGTCCGCGTCGTAGCCGATCGTGCCGTTGTTCGGGCCGATTACGCCGACGTAGACGACGTTGCCCACGACGCTCGGCGCGCCGATCATCACGCCGCCGACGTAGTGCTTCCAGCGGATCGCTCCCGTCCTCGCATCCATCGCGTAGAAGGTCTTGTCGAGCGAGCCGATATAGACCGTCGGGGGGCTGCCGGGGACCGCCGCCACCGCGGGGGCCGAGTAGACCCAGTAGCCGGTCGATTGGCTCCAGGCGAGCTCGCCCGTGTCCTCGTCGAAGCTGTATACGCGGTTATCGACGCTGCCCACGTAGACGCGCCCGTAGGCGACGGCGGGCGTTGAGTAGATGCGTCCCGTGCGGCCGAAGCTGGAGCCCTGCGTCCCCGTCTGCCACTTCACGGAGCCGTTCGACGTGCGCACGGCGTAGAGCTCCCCCGCGTAGTTGCCGAAGAAGGCGACGCCGTTGTGGATGGCGACTCCGCCCTTCACCGGCCCGGCGGTATGAATCGACCAGATCAGATGCCCATCCTTGACATCGAATGCGTAGACGCTGCCGCCCTCGTCACCGACGATGACCTTGTTCCCCGTCACGACGGGGGAGGTCTCCGAGCGCGCGGGCAGGTCCTTCTCCCAGAGGACCTTCCCGTTCTTGGGGTTCATCGCCTGGATGTCGCCGGGCGCAAGCGTTACGGCGAACAGTCGGCCCTTCTGGTAGGCGGGTGAGGAGGCCGCGAGCCCGCCGATCTTGTGCTTCCACTCGACGCGCCCCGTCTTGGCGTCCAGAGAGCGTAAGAGCGCGTTCTTATCCTGGAAGTACAGGTGATCCCCCACGATGATCGGCGAGAACTCGAGCAGCACGCCGGCCTGGAAGCTCCAATCCGAGGGCTTGAAGGGAGGCTTGACGCGAGTGGTCGGCAGATACCGCGTTCGCTCGTCGTCGTAGCCGTACACGGGCCAATCGTCGGTCTTGACGACCTGCGGCTTCTTCTTGTGCTTCGGCGGCTTGAAGCTCACGTCGGTGTTCGTGACGTCCTCGGGGCGGTCGGTGCCCTGGTAGATCGCGTACGCGGCTCCGGCGATCGCGAGGACGACGGCGCCGGCCGCAGCCACCTGCTGCCAGCGCGCCCATTTGCTGATGCTCGGCCACAGCCACCTGCGCCACGCGAAGTAGCCGGCGACGAGCGCGGCCGCGCCGACGACCGCCGCGATGGCGACATGCCACCAATGCAGGTCGTAGCCGCCGAGAGCGATGAGGGGGTCAACGACCATCCGGGAAGTGGATCATGGTAGGGAAGCCCCGTGAGCGACCCGATCCCCCTCAACGCCGCTCCCGACGAGCTGGAACGACGCCTCGAGCGGCTTCCGGGGATCGACCGCGTGCGCGCGGCGGCCGCAGGCGAGGACGTCTTTTTGGTCGGCGGGGCCGTTCGCGACCTCCTCCTCGGGCGCGAGCGCGCGGATCTCGACCTGGTCGTCGAGGGTGACGTGCGATCGCTCGCCGCGGCGCTCGGCGACAACGTTCGCGGCCACGCGCGCTTCGGCACGGCCACGATCCGAGTCGGCGACCTCACCGTGGACGTGGCAAGCGCCAGGGCCGAGTCGTACCCGACCCCGGGGGCCCTCCCCGAGGTGCGGCCGGCGACGATCGCCGAGGACCTCGGGCGCCGGGACTTCACGATCAACGCGATGGCCCTGCCGCTTCACGCCGAGCCGCGCCTCCTCGATCCGCACGCGGGCCTCGGGGACCTTGGCGAGCGGCTGCTGCGGATCCTCCACCCGGGCTCGTTTAGCGACGACCCCACGCGCGCGCTGCGAGCCGCGCGCTACGCGGCGCGCATGAGCCTCCGGCTAGAGCCGGCCACCGCCGAGGCGCTGGCCGCCGCGGACCTCGGGACCGTCTCGGCGGACCGAGTGACCGCGGAGCTGCGCCGCATCGCGAGCGAGGAGGACCCGGCGCGAGCGCTCGCGCTGGGCCGAGAGTGGGGCCTGATCGAGATCGCCGACGAGCGCCTGTGCCTCGTGGACGACGTGCGGAAGCTCCTTGAGCGTCCAGAGTGGGCCATGGTCGCCGAGCGCACCGACGCCGTGCTCGCGGCGGCGACCGGCGACCTGAGCTCGGCCCGGTCGCTGACCGCGAGATCGAGCCCGGAGCCGTCCCGGGCCGTCGAGGCGGCGCACGGCCACGCGGGGACCGATCTCGCCCTCGCCCGGGCGATGGGGGCAGAGTGGCTCGATCCGTACGTGGCGGAATGGCGCGGGATACGCCTCGAGATCGGCGGTTCCGATCTCCTCGAGGCTGGCGTGTCGGAGGGCCCGCAGATCGGCCGCGGCCTGCGCGCGGCGCTGCGGGCAAAACTGGACGGAGAACTGCCCGGTGGGCGCGACGCCGAGCTGCGAGCCGCCCTCGAGGCGGCCCGGGAGAGCTGATGGACTGGCGCGAGCACGACGGGGTCCGCTGGCTCGAGGCCGAGCTGCCGGGGGCCCGCGCACATTTCTCGACCCGCCTCGGCGGAGTAAGCGACGGCGCGTTCCGGAGCCTCAACCTGGGGTTGTTGACGGGCGACGAGCCTGACGCGGTCCGCGAGAACCGCCACCGGCTCGCCGGCGCGCTGGGCATCGATCCCCGCGACGTGCTCATCGGCCGCCAGGTCCATGCCGCCGCGGTCGCGTGGCACGACGATCGCCAGCCCGAGCAGGCGTTCGCGGAGCCGGGGCCGCAACTGGATGAGTTCGACGGGCAGGCGACCGCGAGCGAGAGCCTCGCGCCGCTCGTACTCGTCGCGGACTGCCTTCCGGTGGCGCTCGCGGGTCCAGGGGGTGTCGCCATGGCGCACTGCGGCTGGCGGGGGCTTGCGACGGGGGTAATCGCCCACGGAGTGGAGGCCGTCGGTGCCAGGGCGGCCGCCATCGGCCCGGGGATCGGCGCCTGCTGCTACGAGGTCGGGGAGGAGGTGCTCGAGGCGTTCGAAGGTCTCGGGCCTCCGGTGGCGGAGGGGCGGATGCTCGACCTGGTAGGGATCGCGCGGCGGCTTCTCGCGGAGAGCGGGGTGCGCGACGTCGAAACGAGCGGGCTGTGTACGAGCTGCAACGACGAGCTGTTCTTCTCGCACCGGCGCGACTCGGGTCACACCGGTCGCCAGGCCGGGGTGGTGAGACGATGGTCGAGCTAGTGCGCGATCTCGATCCCGACCGCGTGCGCGCGAATCTCGAGCGTGTGCGCGATCGCGCCGGCCCGGACGTCGAGATCCTCGCCGCCACGAAGTACGTCCCGCCTGAGGCGATGGGGGCGCTGGCCGACGGGGGAGTGACCCTGGTCGGCGAGAACCGCCTTCAGGACCTGGAGTCAAAGCGCGAGCGCTGGGGCGACGCGTTCGCCTGGGACTTCATCGGGAACCTCCAGAGCCGCAAGGTGAAGGCCATCCTGCCGCTCACGCGTCTGATCCACTCGGTCGCCTCGGAGTCGGCGCTCGCCCAGCTCGGCAAGCACGCTCCTCCCGACACGGAGGTGCTCGTGGAGGTGAACCTGGCCGGCGAGGAGAGCAAGGGAGGCGTCGAGCCCGGGGCGCTCGGCGAGTTCATCGACCGTTGTCCCGTGCGCGTTGGCGGTCTCATGACCATGCCTCCGTTCACAGAGGACCCGGAAGCGTCACGGCCCTACTTCGCGCGCCTCGCGGAACTGGCCTCCGAGCACGGCCTGAAGCGCCTTTCGATGGGCACGAGCCAGGACTGGGAAGTGGCCGTCGACGAGGGCGCCACGCTCATCCGGCTCGGTACCACCCTTTTTGGGTAGTGGAGCGGGCTGTTTAGCGCCATAATGCGTAAAGGAAAAGGGGGACCGGAAGCGAATCACCGCTTGAGTCATGGCCATTCGAGACACATGGCACCGCGCGCTCGTCTATTTCGGCCTCGCCGAGGACCCCGACTACGTCGACGACCGTTACGAGTCCGATACCGGCAGCCATCCGGATCTCTACGACGCACCCTCGGCCCGCACCGCCACGGTCAGCCGCATCGGGGACCGCCGCCGCGCCCGTGATGAGATCGACGACATCTTTGCCGATGATGAGCCCGCCCGTGGCCGATCGCGCGGCCTGCGCCCGGTTGGCGGCAATGGCGGCGCCGACGTTCGCGTCCACCTCGTCACGCCTCACAGCTTCAATGACGCGCAGGAGATCGCCGACGCGTTCAAGCAGGGCACCCCGGTGATCCTCAACCTCCAAACCACCGAGGGCGAGCTTGCGAAGCGCCTGATCGACTTCGCATCCGGACTTACGTACGCGCTCGACGGGGGGATGCAGAAGGTCGCGGAGAAGACCTTCATGCTCACCCCACGGAACGTCGAGGTCTCGGCCGAGGAGCAGGCACGCCTGGTCGAGAAGGGCTTCTTCAACCAGTCGTAGAGATCCCTATACGCTCGCCGGCCATGAAGGTCGGCTTCGCAGGAGCGGGAAACATGGCCGGCGCGATCGCGCGCGGCTGGGCTGCCGGGGAGGGCGGCCCCACGGAGATGCGCTTCTGCGACCTCGATCGCGACCGCGCCGAGGCGCTCGCGGCCGGCACGGGCGGGAGCGTTACCGGCGGCCTCGCCGACCTCGCCGCCGCGAGCGACGTGGTTCTCCTCGCCGTAAAGCCAGGGGCCCTCGGCGACGTCGCGGCGGAGATGGGCGGCCAAGCCCCTGCGCTCCTCTCGGTAATGGCGGCGACACCGACCCAACGCCTGGCCGAGGCGTTCCCCGGAGTCCCCGCGCTGCGCGTGATGCCGAACCAGCCAGTCGAGGTCCGCCGCGGCGTCCTGTGCTGGGCCGCGGGGGAGGGGTTGCCCGCTGAGCTCCGTGACCGACTCGTCAGGCTCATCGGCTTGCTTGGGACGACCGTCGAGGTACCGGAGGATCGGATGAACGCCGCGATGGCGCTGGTGTCCTGCTCGCCCGCGTATGTGGCCATCTTCGCCGAGGCACTGGCCACGGCGGGCGCCGAGGAGGGCTTCGATCCGGCGCAGTCCCTTGGGCTCGTAGCCGAGACGCTCGCCGGCACAGCGGTGCTCCTGGGCAAGCGCGACCCCGCCGCCATTCGCTCCGCCGTCGCACCCCCCGGTGGCGCCACCGAGGCCGGGCTCAAAGCGCTGGATGAGGGCGGCTTCAGCGAGGCGCTCGCCGCGGCCATGAATGCGTCCCTGGAGCGGTTCCGATGAGGATTCCCACCGCCATCGGGCGCGAAGACATCGCCAACTACGTCGACGCTCTCTTCGTCGTGTACCTGATCCTGATCTTCATCCGGGTGCTGCTCTCCTGGGTGCCGCGCATGCCGTACAACCCGTATCTCCGCTCGGCGGTCCGGTTCGTCGAGGAGACGACGGATCCGTACCTCAACCTCTTCCGGCGCTTCATCCCGCCGATCGGCGGGCGGCTCGACATCAGCCCGATCATCGCGATCCTCGTCCTCTGGGTCGTCGCGGGGCTGGTCTCGGACGCGCTCCGCGGGTGACGGCGTCCCGAGCCGTGAGGGTCCCGGGCTGGGCGGCGGCGTTGGCCCTGGTGGGCCTTGTCGTGGCGTTCGACCAGGGCTCGAAGGCGGCGATCCAGGCGACGATCGAGCCCGGCGACAAGACACCCCTTTTCCTGGGAATCGATCTGGTGAACGTGTCGAACAGCGGGGTCGCGTTCGGCTTTCTCGGCGGGGGAGGGGACGTCGTCCTCGGGATCACCATCGGCGCGCTCGTCGTGATGCTCGCCTGGTTCGCCGCCTCGCCCTCCCGCCCGGGCCTGTGGCTGGCGGTGGGCCTGCTGGCGGGCGGGGCGCTCGGCAACCTGGCCGACCGCGTGCGCGCCGATGCCGTCACCGACTTCATCGACCCGCCGCTGTGGCCGGCCTTCAATCTCGCCGACGTGGCGATCACGCTCGGCGCCATCACGCTGGTGTTCCTCGTCTTCGCGGGCGAGCGCGATGGCGCCGCCAGCTCGCCGTGAGCGCGGGCGCAGGTGAACGCCCGCGGCTACGCGTCGCGCACGTCGACGAGTGGCTCGCGATCGTCGACAAGCCGGCGGGGCTCGTCGTCCACCGGGGCGCGGGCGTCACGGGGCCAACCCTCGTCGACGAGTTGCGAGATCTGCTCGCTGGAGGTGAGGACCCGGCCCGGCCGGGGATCGTCCATCGCCTGGACCGCGACACCTCGGGGCTCCTGATCGTCGCTCGAACCGAGGATGCGCATCGTGCCCTGTCGGAGATGATCCGCAGGCGGGAGGTCGAGCGCACGTATCTCGCGCTGATCGAGGGGCGTCCGCGTTCGCGGGAGGGAACGATCGATGCTCCGCTGGGGCGCGACCACCGCGCGCCCGAGCGTCGCGCCGTGGGTGGCCGAGGCGCACGCGAGGCCCGAACGCACTTCCGCGTGCTGGACACGCTCCCCGGCGACACCCTGGTCGAAGCGCGCTTGGAGACGGGCCGCACGCACCAGGTCCGCGCCCACTTCGCCGCGATCGGCCACCCCCTGTGCGGTGACCCGCGCTACGGCCACCCCGGACGGCATGGCCTTGCGCGCCAGTTCCTGCACTCCACCCGGCTCGCGTTCGCTCATCCGATGACCGGCGAGCGCCTGGACGAGCACTCGCCGCTTCCCGTGGATCTGAACACCGCGCTGGAGCGGGCGCGAGCCGGCTGATCCCTCGAATTTCTCGCCGCCTTACACGCCTGGGCCGGCAGAGTTTGTGTGCCGGCCCTAGAATGCCTCGCGACCGGAAACCGACCCCCGTCGGTAAGCGAACGGGGCCCTGCCCGGCACGCGGCGCTCAAGCGCGCAAGCCGGGTCCCCGCGGGCCCGACGGGTGCAAACGCAAAAACCAAGGGAGCACCAAGTGCCCGAGACGGACGTCACGGATCTGCTCAAGGCGGGTCTTCACTTCGGCCACCAGACGCGGCGGTGGAACCCCCGCATGGGCCGCTACATCTGGGGCGAGCGGGACGGAATCCACATCATCGACCTGCTGCAGACTCAGGAGCTGCTCGATGACGCGCGCGACTTCGCCGCCGACGTCTCCCGCCGCGGTGGGACGGTCCTCTTCGTCGGAACAAAGAAGCAGGCGCGCGACGGGATCGAGGAATGGGCGAAGCGCAGCGGGATGCCCTACGTCAACCAGCGGTGGCTGGGTGGCCTGCTCACCAACTTCCACACGATCTCGAAGCGAATCGAGCGCCTTCACGAGCTCGACCAGCTGAAGACCGATGGCCAGCTCGACCTGCTTCCGACCAAGGAGCGCATGTCGATGGAGGCAGAGCTCGAGAAGCTGACCTACAACCTCGGTGGCGTGCGCGACATGGAGCGCCTCCCGCAGGCGGTCGTGATCATCGACCTCAAGACCGAGGCCATCGCCCTGCGCGAGGCCGAGCGCCTGCGCATTCCGATCATCGGGCTCGTCGACTCGAACGTCGATCCGGTGCCGGTCGACTATCCCGTGCCCGGAAACGACGACGCGATCCGCTCCTGCAACCTGGTGATCGGGACGATCGGCCAAGCCGTCACCGACGCCGCGAGCACGTACCGAGCGGAGGAGGAGCGGCGCAGGGCCGAGGAAGAGGAACGGCGCAGGGCCGAGGAAGAGGCCAAGCGAAAGGCAGAGGAGGAGCGCAAGGCGCGCGAGGAGGCCGAGAAGGCCGCTGCCGAGGCCGCTCAGCAGGCGCAGGCTGCCGAGGGCGGCGAGCAAGCGCCGGCGGCAGCGACCGAGCAGGAGAAGAGCTGATGGCTGAGATCTCCGCAGCTGACGTCAAGGATCTGCGAGAGAAGACCGGCGCGGCCGTGATGGACGCGAAGGCGGCACTCGTCGAGGCCGAGGGCGATACCGACCGTGCGGTCGAGATCCTCCGCGTGAAGGGGCAGGCGTCCGCCGCCAAGCGCAGCGAGCGCTCAACGGAGGAGGGCGCCGTGGCGTCGTACATCCACGCCAACGGCAGGGTCGGCGTGCTGGTCGAGGTGCTCTGCGAGACGGACTTCGTGGCGCGCTCCGACGACTTCAAGGAGTTCGCCAGCGAGGTGGCGATCCACATCGCCGGGGCCCCGTTCCCGCCGTACTACGTGTCCCCGGACGAGATCGACGACGAGGCGCGTGACGCCGAGCGGAAGGTCTTCGAGGCTAAGGCCCGTGAGGAGGGAAAGCCCGACAACATCGTCGAGAGGATCGTCGAGGGGCAGCTGCAGAAGTGGTCCAAGGAGGTGGCCCTGCTCGAGCAGGAGCACATTCGTACCGACCGCTACGAGGGCAAGACGATCGAGGACCTGCGGGCCGAGGTCGCATCGAGGACTGGCGAGAACATCCGCATCGCGCGCTTCGCTCGATTCAAGATCGGCGAGGGATAGGGTTTCCGCCGCATGGCGGACGATCCAGCCTTCAGCCGAATCCTCCTGAAGCTCTCCGGCGAGGCGCTCATGGGCTCGCTGGACTACGGCACCGATCCGGCCGAGGTCGAGCGCATCAGCCGCAAGGTCCACGAGGTGGCGGGGCGCGGTGTGGAGATCGCCCTCGTCGTGGGCGCCGGCAACATCTACCGCGGCCTCGATGCGGCGGCCGAGGGGATGGACCGCGCGACGGCCGACTACATGGGGATGCTCGCCACGGTGCTGAACGCGCTGACGCTCCAGGACGCGCTGGAGAAGCTGGGCGCGCACACCCGGGTGCTTTCGGCGATCGAGGTCACCGAGGTGGCCGAGCCCTACATTCGCCGACGCGCGATTCGCCACCTGGAGAAGGGGCGGATCGTGATCTTCGCGGCCGGCACCGGCAACCCGTTCTTCACCACCGACACCGCTGCCGCCCTACGGGCGCTCGAGATCCACGCCGAGGCCATCCTGATGGCGAAGCACGGAGTGGAGGGGGTCTACGACGCGGACCCCTCCGAGGTCCCCGACGCCAAGTTCCTGCCCGAGATCACTCACCGCGAGGCGATCGAACGCGGCATTCGAGTGATGGACTCAACCGCGCTCTCGCTGTGCATGGACAACGGCCTGCCGATCTACGTCTTCAACATGGCCGACGAGGCGAACGTGGATAGGATCGTGCGCGGCGAGCGCGTCGGCACGATCGTCTCCACCAACGGAGTCCTCGCCCGCGCGCACACGGGAGAGGAGGTGGCACCAAAGCTATGAGCGAGCTGACCGATGAGCTTCTGGATGACGCCGAGCAGCGCATGGAGAAGTCGGTCGAGAACTGCCGCCACGAGCTGGCGACGGTGCGCACGGGGCGCGCCTCACCGCACCTGCTCGACCGCCTGATGATCGACTACTACGGGGCCGAGACGCCACTGAAGCAGCTCGCGAACGTGGCCGCCCCTGACGCCCGGCTACTCACCCTCACCCCGTACGACAAGAACTCGATCGGCCTCATCGAGAAGGCGATCATGGAGTCGGACCTGGGCCTCACGCCGTCGAACGACGGGAACGTGATCCGCCTCCAGATCCCCGAGCTCAACGAGGAGCGCCGACAGGAGATGGTGAAGGTGGTCCACGGCGTTGCGGAGGAGGGAAAGGTCGCGGTGCGCAATATCCGGCGGGACGTGATGCACGACCTGCGCGAGCTCAAGAAGGAGGGCGAGGCGGGCGCCGATGACGAGCACCGTGCCGAGAGCGAGCTCCAGAAGCTGACCGACGGCGCGACGGAGGAGATCGAGAAGGCGCTGAAGGCCAAGGAAGAGGAGATCCTGGAAGTCTGATGGCGGACCGCCCCGCGGCGCGGTCGGTCGCGATCATCATGGACGGGAACGCCCGCTGGGCCGCCAAGCGGGGCGTGCCGATCCTCGAGGGCCACCGCGAGGGCGCCCAGGCCCTGAAGCGCACGGTCAAGGACGCGGTGCGGGTGGGGCTCGACGAGCTGACCGCCTACGCATTCTCGACCGAGAACTGGTCGCGCCCCTCCGAGGAGGTGGAAGGGCTCATGGCGATGTTCGCAGAGCTGATCGACTCGGAGACGCCCGAGCTCGACTCCGAGGGCGTGCGGATGCGCTTCATCGGGCGCCGCGAGGGCCTCTCCGCCGCTTTGCTGGAGCGAATGATCTGGGCCGAGGAGAGGACCGCCCACAACGAGCGCCTGCGCCTGTTCGTCGCGTTCAACTATGGCGGCCGCGCCGAGATCCTCGACGCCGCGGCCCGCTTCGACGGGGGCGGGGAGGAGGAGTTCCAGGCGCTTCTGTACGCGCCCGAGATGAGCCCGCCCGACGTGGTCATCCGCACCAGCGGGGAGCATCGGCTGTCGAACTTCCTCCTCTGGCAGACCGCGTACTCGGAGCTCGTCTTTGACGACGTCCTGTGGCCCGACTTCGACCTCGCCCACCTGCAGGATGCGCTGCGCGAGTTCGATGCGCGCCAGCGCCGATTCGGCGCTCGGTAGGGTCGGGTAATGGAGTCCTCAGGGGGCCGCAGAGGCAGCGAGCGCCCGCGCGCGTTCGACCGCGACCTCGACGTGGATCTCAGCTTCGATCGCTTCGGCGACGAGGAAGAGGACGGAGCGAACGACCTCAGCCCGCCACCGTTCGTTCGTGAGACGCCGGCGGAGGGAACGGCTCCCGTGGAGGCGCCGTCCGGTCCGGCCCGCCGCGCACCCACCCGGCGTCAGCGCCGCGGGAGAGCACAGCGGCGGCGCCGGCAGCCGCCCCGGCAGCCCCGCGGATCCCGAGGCGGGCGCGAGGGCCGAAGCGCGCGGGCCGAGACGCTCGCGCGCATCCTGTGGGCGCTGCCGTGGATCGTCGTGGCGGTGACGATCGTCGCCCTCGGCGGCATCACGTTCGCCGC
>Ga0126312_10000131_pt1 | contig 34548 bp, 39 predicted proteins | sample Plot104A_FD_92537 | JGI IMG/M metagenome (GOLD analysis project Ga0126312, IMG submission 92537) | Serpentine soil microbial communities from UC McLaughlin Reserve, CA, USA - Plot104A | ecosystem: Environmental > Terrestrial > Soil > Grasslands | place: USA: UC McLaughlin Reserve, Lake County... | reverse complement strand
TAAAGGTCAAGAATATGGATGAAAGTGATTTCTACTATTATTATTACAATTATTATTACTTCTATTATGGGTGGTAATAAAATAACTTGATGGCAATGATGACGATCCTATATACGGTGAAATACATTTTTTTATACTTTCTTGTTTTTTAATGTTTAATCTTTCTTTATACGATTAATTTTCTTCTTTCTATCCTTTACAATTTCTTGTAAAAGATCTCGTATATTTCTTAACGAATCTAACATTTTTTCTTCATCTTTGTAATTTAAGTTTAAAAGCAAATCCCTTACTTGTTGTATCATAATTTTTTCATCCACCTTAGTTTTTGTTTTTTTAGCTGCTGCTGTTGTTGTTATTTGTTCGTTAAGAAAAGAGGATTGATCCAACAAATTGTATTTGTTTAACCTAACTAAAAGTATGCAATACTCTATCCAGCTATATGCTTTCCATATGTTATATTCATCAATTTCTTGTTTAGCATCTTCATCAATAGAAGGCTCATTTAAAAAGCTTTTACAATTTTGAATTATTTCTTTTATTCGCAAATCTTGAAGGTCCAAACCTTTTTTACCTATTGAAAGAATTAAAAATGGATTATATTAGTTAAATTTTAAAATTTATATATATATATTGTTCAATTTTAGTCATGTTTGCTTTTATAATAAAATTGGCCGTATCAAAGTATAACTTTGTCATTTTCTAAATTTTTTGCAATAAAGAAGGAAAAAAAGGAAAATTATTTCTTTCTTCTCTTCATACAGAACTTTAGATAAGATCTAGAAAATAGTAGAGGACTGGTATCACCCAATTTTCATAAAATCTTTCCATATTTTTTATAGTTGTCAAAATCTAATTAAATTCTGTTTAACATGAATAAACGTGCAATAGTTAGATGCATATATATATAAAGAAGGATACAAATCGAATTCCTAATTGGTATATTTTATCAACTTTTATTGATTTTCTTGGAGATTATAGTTAAAACTTTGAGGTATATAATATATTTTGTTTATATCTCGATTGCCTATAATATAAGTAAATTACCAAAATACATTTGAAAATATAACAAAAACATTGTCAATTGATATTGATATACTACACTTTTTATTTAATAAACAAATCGTGACGTAATTATTATAATAAATGGCAGAAAGAAGAAAAAATTCTTTTTAATACTATTGAATTATATGAGGAAATTAACAGTTAGAATTGTTTACGATGGAGAATAATTATAAAAAATTATTATGCGCTCTTTCTGTTATTATAATAGTAGTTATAATTATTCAGCTAAATATTGCTTTTGGCTCAAATTTTGAAAGAAATAACAATACTATAGTAAAAGATAACACTAATCTTGATAATAACTTGGAAGTGGATAAGCAAAATTTAACGAGTTCTATAAATACAAATAATAATGTTCGAGTTACTGTAGGATCAGATATATAGTATTTGAAGGATAACCAATTAGTTTAAATCGAATAATTGCTAATGCAATTTTACTTCCAACACTATCTCTTTCTTATTTATTTCTAGAATTAACATGAAGGTTCTAACATTAATTTGGCAAAAGAAGCTAAAAAATAATTTAAGGAAAAAATCGATTTTAGGAAAGATACAGTCAACATTCTAGTTATAGATATCAATAAAATAGCAAAAGGTTCTTTTAAAAATATACCTTCAACGTTATCGCCATTACCCCATCATCATTTCTAAACATCTTCAACAACGGAGGTGGTAGTAGTAGGTAGTCGTAGTAGTGGACATTTCAATTCTTACTTTAGAGATTGATATATCAAAATAAAGGCAAAGTCAAGATTTCCTTCCCTTTTTTAAGTGAATTTTTTTAATTTAATCTAAGATTATTCTAATTATGAGTTATCATACTCTATTATGCGTATAATATTTATTTTCCATGTCTAAAACCAAAGTGTAAAATATTAATATCCTATATTTTGAAGATAATTGCTTGGAATCTAAATCACCGTTTTACATAGAGGTCAGTGATCTCAATAATTTTGCTCGTTTAGTATGTGCATTAGAACGAGCACCCTTACCTTGTTTTTCTATGAATTTGAATAATAATCATATCTTTGCTGTTCAAACCGAGTTTGTTAATGGTATTCCAGTAATATACTATGCTAAATATATGAATTCGAACTTTTCAAATCAATTTATAGCGTATAGATGCCATGGTCTATCCGAGACTGTGACTCTAGTAGACACTGCTTCAAATCCTCTTTTTGTTTATTCTCCCATTATAAATATTGAAAAGTTACCTGCAATCATGGAAAAGAATTCAAGAAAAAGCAAGAAAATAACTTATACAAAGATTATGTTAAGAGATCTTGATAGCCTTGCAAAAATTGCTGCATACAAAACAATTTATGATGAACCCCCTTTACCAATCATATTCTTTGAAAATAAAAAGAATAGTACTTATACTTTAGGTACTTCGATAAATTTCATGGAGACTGATTCTTTGACTTATTTTTACTATGTTAATATAGAAAGCGAACCTGCTAATTTTTTAAAATATTCTACTCAAAGATCTGAAAAACCGTGTTTTACAAATTCTATTGAGAACCATGGTTATATTTATCTGAAAATAATAAAACTAGCAAAGGAACATCCACTAGTGACAAATGACGATTGATAATCGTTTCTCTAATACCTTTTCTTCGTCATATAAATCTAGGATAATTAATTCTTCAAAAGAAAAAAAAAGTCCAATAGTATTAGCATTGGATTTTTATTTAGAAAATTTCAATAATAATAATAAAAATTTATTTAAAAAATGTAAAGAGATTATATTATCTACTGCGTCTCAAATCTGTGCCATCAAAATAAATTTTCATCTTTTACTATCTTTATCAAATATTCATATCCTGGAACTTAATTTTCTTGCCCATAAACTAAATCTCCAAAGCATTGCTGATATAAAACTAAATGATATAGGAAACACGAATATAGTAACCGTAAATAGACTGCAGAAATTAGGATTTGATGCAGTAATTGTAAATCCTTTTATTGGAATAACAGAAATGAAAGATCTTGTAAGTTATGCACATTCTATAAATTTTGGAATAATTTCACTTGTTTATATGAGTCATCCTTCTTCATTTGAAGGTTATGGATTGAATATTGTTATTCCTTCTCCTTCTGTCTCCTTTTCTTCTTCTACCGGTACTACTGTTACTGCTAATACAAATAATAATAATAATAATAATAAAAATGACACTAGTTTTAATAGAAATATCATTCCCATGTATCAATTACTTTATAATTATGCTTATTCTAGTGGCTCTGATGGGATTGTCATAGGAGCAACAAAATTTAATATTATAAAAGAAATTTCTAAATTAAATGATGAAGTTTCTATTTATTCTCCTGGTTTCATTACTCAAGGTGGTTCAATTGATGAAACAATTAAAGCTGGAACAGACTATTTTATTATTGGAAGACACATAATAAATTCTGCTTTTCCAGATGAAAATTTAAATTCAATAATAGAGACAATTAGAAAACATAAAAAATTTCAATATAATGATAAATAAAATCTTTGTATTTAGAAATAAGTATATTTATCTATAAATAAAAGAAAAAGTGACTCAAATAATAGTGTCTACTAGATTAGAATGTTATTAATTCCTTATATGATTTTAGTCTTTCATCTATATCTTTTGTAGATATCTTTAAAATTTTATTTATACCAAAATCTTCTACTGCAAAAGAACCCATGAGATTTCCATAAATTGATGCTTCTCTGATTGTCTTTTCATTTATCTTACCTACCTTGGATAAATGGCCAAGGAATCCACCTGCAAAACAATCCCCAGCACCAGTCGGATCAACTACATTTTCTACAAGTACTGCTGGTGATGCAAATGTAATGTCTTTGTAAAAGAGAATAAAACCATGCTCTCCCTTTTTAATAATCACTAATTCTGGACCCAATTCTTTAATTTTTCTTGCACATTTGATGACATTATATTCACTTGTTAATAGTCTAGCTTCAGAAATATCAATTGTTATTCCATTAACTCTGCGAATCATATCCAGTACTTGATCATATTTATTATGAATCCAATATTCGATAGTATCGCAAAGCACAAAGTGAGGATTGCTAAATAAACTCTGTATTTTCATATTTTGAACAGGATCGTTATTTGCCAAAAAAACATATTTAGAATCAACCAATTCATCAGGAATTGAAGGTTCAAAATTTGCAATAACATTTAGTTCTGTTTTATTGGCCGTCCTAACTGTTAAAGTAGGATCAAAAGAAGAATCATAATGAAAACTTTTTTCATTATCTTTTACAATAACTCCTTTAGTATTCAAATTTTGGTCCAAAATTTCTTTATAATGGTGTGGAAAATCATTACCAATTATTCCCACAATATTAGTTGAAGTATATTTTGATGCCGATAGGGATGCGAATGTTGCTGCGCCACCCATTATTCGTTCTTGTGTTTTTATAGATGTTCTCGTAGTATCTAGTGCTATTGACCCAAAAATAGTAAGCATGCTTGTTTAGTCATAGAAGGACTATAAAAATTATTTTTAGATAAATACTTATCATCTCTTTAAGTAATAAATGAAATTATGGTGGGTCTTATTGTTGCAATTACTGGTGGATCTGGTGTAATTTATGGTGTAAAATTAATTGAATCGTTAAAGTCACTCAACTTGGAAACTCATTTGATTATAAGTGAATGGGGAGAAAAAACAATTAAAATTGAAACACATATCGATATAGAATATATAAAAAATCTTGTAACCCAATATTATGATAATAAGAATATGGCAGCTCCTGTATCAAGTGGCTCTTTTAAAACTAAGGGCATGGTCATTATTCCATGCAGTATGAAAACACTTGCTAGTATAGCAAATGGATTAGATGATAGTTTAATTTCAAGAGCTGCAAGTGTGTGTATTAAAGAAGGTAGAAAATTAGTTGTGGTACCAAGAGAAACGCCTCTTTCAAAAATACATCTAGAAAATATGGTTAAATTGTCTGAGTTAGGGATAACTATATTACCAGCAATGCCAGGGTTTTATTTTCATCCAAATACCATTGATGATCTTTTATCTCATATTGTTGGAAAAGTTTTGGATCAATTTGATATAGACAATAATATGTTCAAAAGATGGGGATCAAAAAATAAAACATAATAAGGATAATAAAAATAATAATTATAATTATAAATATAATAATAATAATAATAATAAAAAATCAAAAGAAAAAATTTTTGTAAAATAATTAGAATTAATTTTTTAATTTTTATAAAACCTCGTTAGATTACTTGAAATCTTAAAAGAAAGTCCTATGCATATAAAAAATACTAGTGAGCTAAAAATTATTTGATATACGATATCTACGTGATAGTGTCGTAAAACCATTAAAACGACAATTCCAGGAATAGTTATAATAATTGCTAAAAGCGTGCTAAACTTGTAAAAAGAAGAGGTAGATATCTTTTTTTTGTTTTCATCAGAAGAGGAAGATGAAGAGGAAGAAGAATTAGTAGAATGATGAGGAGTGTCTATGTCTTCGTCGTCGTTCACAATCTTTAATCTTTATCAAATGTAATTTATATATTTATACTTGATTCTCCTTTAGCGAAAGATTATTGCTTTCTTCCCATAATTTCATTTTTTCAATTTTTGCTTTTCTTCTTATTTCCTGCAGGAAATTATATACATTTTTATGTGATCTGCCAGAACATATTCTCGTTATTGCTTCAGTCGTTAAATTGATTTGGTCAGGGCTGCCAATTATTCCTACATGGTGACCATATATGGAGATATAAGAGCCTGTTAGTTCTTCTATAGTTCTTCTGGATTTTCCTTTTTCCCCTATCAGCCTACTTTTAACTCGTGATAAGGAATTTGATGATTTGCCAACATAGTCTCTCAAGTCAATAACTTCTAAACTATTCTCTTCCTTAAACAAATTAAATGCTCTTTCTGGAGAGAAGCCTTTAGAGATAGCCATTACTATTTCCAATGCTTTATTTAAATCAAGTATATTCAAAGGATTAGTATTTCTAGATTTTAACATCACATCACCATATTCACTATCAACTTCCATGTCTATATTGCATTTATTTTCTATTTCTTCTTTAATAGATCCCTTTTTTCCTATAATGGCTCCAATTCTTTCTTTTTGAATTCTTAAAGTACGTTGATAACTCATTTTAGTTCAGCTCCTTAATATAATAACATTGCATTTAAAATATCTATTTGATAAATATTAATAAAAGAAAGAAAAAAAAATTGATTACATCTCAACTAATAGTTTTGCTGGAATTTAAAAATCATTAAAAAAGGAATATCTGAAACTATCTTTATACTTTCTTTTTTTGCAAGTCCTAAACTCAGAGTCTTATCGACAACCCTTCTTCCAATGAGATTAGCAATAGAGCATCGTTTTAATAAATGAGTTATATCATTCTCATTTACAATCTCGTTAAAAAACTCGTTGGTTATGATAATATTTAGTGTATCACTTTCTATATTCTTACCAAGTAATTCCTCATCACATATGTTTACCATTAACGAGCCTTGATAACTCATTTTTCTCATATAGAATTTCTGATTAACATTAGAATTAGTGGAGGAAAATTTTGAAATATTATTGTTAGTATCTGTCATTTAGGTCAGAGCTCAGATTAACAATCTGTCTAACTATATATGAATTAATTCCGTATACCATTTTTATGATTTTCTTATCTTTTGTTATTCATTACCAATTATTGAAAGTGTTATATGGAGAAAAATAGTAGCAAACATTACTTCAATTCATAATGGATAAACGTACAAGAATTGTCTCAGTAAAATGAAAAGATATTATAGTACTATTTGTCTTGTCTCGGGTTTTTTCTTTATTTTAATGTTCTTATAAAAAATACAAAAGAATATTGTTTTACCTCGACAAATTCCTATATAATTTCAGCACATAAATATGTGTATAATAAAGAATAGAAAAATAGTATGAAATTCATTTTAATAACGAATGATTTATGCACTATGACGCTTTTATTTTAGGAACATACTCTTCAAATTTATGCTATCAATAACACTCAAAGAACTTTAGGTAATTTAATTCTATTTTATAGCTATTTAAAAAAGGAAGGATATTCATATCAATTAGCAAAAAGTAATTGCGAAAGTTGCGATATCTGATTGTAATTCATAATTTACTAATTATATAAGAATAATAGATCTATGTATATCGATATCTATAATAAAAAATATCATTTTATAAAAATAACTGATTGAAATGCCTTCTTTATATACTTCCCAATCTTTTGACGTATTTTTTATACGCATCCAAATACGATCTTTTGTCTCCTATATCAAGGAAACCAGAATCTATTGTAAATGCTTTAACAATTTTCTTCTGAGAAATGACGTCCTTTACTATTTTATCCATTCCAATAGTACTAGAGTCAGGGATCATTCCTAAAAATTCGTTTTCCATTATATAACAGCCAATATTTATTAGGCCTTCAACTTCTGGTTTTTCTCGCCATGCTGTAATAATATTTACTTCTTTGTCTACATCTATGAAACCGTACTTCAATCTTGTTTTATATTTCATCAAAGCCATAGAAAGGAAGGCCTTTGATTCTTCATGCTCATGGACCATTTTTGCTAAATCAAAATCATAAATAGAATCACCATAAATACATAGAAATCTATCCCTCAACTTCTTTTCCGCAGTTTTCAACTGGCCTGCAGTTGCTAATGGTCTTTCAGAACGTGCATAGGATATTTTTATACCAAATCTTCCTCCATCTTCAAAGTAGTCTTCAATAGTTCTATGCAAATAACTTACACAAATTATTACTTCATCAATATTTTTTAACTGCTTGACCCATTCTACTAAATATTCAAGTAATGGTTTATTTCCCAACGGCAACATAGGTTTGGGAATAAAGAAAGTATAAGGTTGTAATCTTGTTCCTAATCCACCAGCAAGAATAACTGCCTGCATATTAAAACGTTAATTTAATTGTAAGTATAATATACTTTTAGATTAATTCGTTAATCAGTACAACTCTATTATTCTTTTTAGATATGCTAGAATCTCTGTAGGATTTTCTCCAAATACTATTATCATAGGTTCTTTTCCAATGTCACCTTTATGATAAATCACATTTGCATTGGGTTCTCTTCGTAATGCTTCCTTGATTCCCCAAGGGATTGTATATCCTTCTTTTTCTTTGAATTCATTTGACTCCAATTGTCGTTCATATTCTGATACTTTCAAAAAGGATTGTAACAATCCAATGATCTTTTTATCGTATTTTATATTGAATCCCGATCTTATTGTAGGATTAATGGTCATATATGAAAGCACTGCTGATGCAATATGTTTTGATGTCCCAAATTCTATACAAGAACTTGCTTTCACTTTTGTTTCATCCATTTTTACTATTCGACCTTTAACTCCTGCAACTTCCATTAAAGTAGTGGCATTTGGTATTGCATACGCAAAATTGGATTGTGTTTCTGGAATTAACTTTCCCATTCCTTTAATCTCTTCCAAATCTTTGATGGCTTTTGTTAATTTTTCCATTACTTGAAACTTAAATGATGCTAAGGTAGTCATTGTTATGCTAGTATCAACAACTGGATTACCTTTTCCTATGTACAAGAGATTTTGTAAAGCCTTATTTACAAATTGATTAGCCATATAACATGCTCTAGGTATTTCGTGTCCTTTTGAAAGGACTGCAGCCAATGCGGCAGAAAAATTGCAACCCGAACCGTGATTTTCTGGAATATGTAGTAGAGGATTGGAATATTCTATTATATGCAAATTCACATCAATTAAAGTATCAATAGAATCTTTAGAATTATGATGTCCTCCTCCCTTAATAATGACATTTTTAGGACCTAATTCCTTTATCTTTTGTAATGCTTTTTTTATATCTTCTTTTGTATCAATATTGATTCCTGAAAGTTTTATTGCTTCTTTGATATTTGGTGTTGTTATTGTTGCAATAGTTAATAGCTTTTGTGTGAATAGTTGCATTGCCTTAGGCTTGATCAGATTTTGTCCAGATGTAGAAGTAAAAATTGGATCTATGATTATGGGAATATTCTCATTTTTTAAAATGTCATATATTTTGGTAATTATTGATTCATCATAAACCATTCCAATCTTTATCGATTCAATTTTTATATCTTCTAAAATCAATTTTATCTGTTTTATGACTATTTCAGAAGGAATAGGAAATATCTCTCTTATTTCCTTTGTATTTTGAACAGTTATTGCAGTAATAGCAGAACATCCATACACTCCTAACGATGAAAAGGTTTTAATATCTGCTTGAATTCCTGCTCCTGAACTAGGGTCACTTCCAGCAATACTTAATGCAGAATTAAATTTCATATTTGTGATTAAGGTAAAATATATACAGATTCTATTATTATTATTATTTAATTAATTAATTAATTTATTAATTAAATTATTAAACGAATAACGATTAAATTAATTATTATAAAAAGATATTTTTGCTTTCATGTGTAGTCTTTCTCTTTCGTTAAACACCTAAAATTTGTTTTAACAATGATCTATAGTCTACTTTTTCTTTTTTACTACCAGGAGATGGAAGTTCAAAAATCAAAGGAATAGGTTTTAGAGAACGGATTTTTGCCAAGTCTAGTCGAATATCTTTGCCAATATCGTCACTTAATAAAACTAAACCGGCTTCATTTTTAGAGATTATTTGATTTATTTTTGAAAGAGCTTCTTTAGGACTTTGAACATCAATTCCTTCGATCCCAGCCATTTGAAAACTTGATACAAATATACGATTTCCTAATGCTATAACTTTCAATTTTATTATTGTGAATAATTTTCATCCTATTAATACTTTTTTTAATTTAAAATGTATGTTAGTCCAAAAAATTAATAACTTGTAGTAATATGTCTAAAATATTAGTAAATTTTTAAAATAATGAAAAAGGAGACCAAACCCAACGATGCTAATAAGATAAGTGTTGCTTTCCATAAACCTGTATTCGCTTTTTCACTAATGTCCCACATACCTCCTCCTCCTCCTCTAAAATATCTCTCATCATACTGTTTGAGATTTTCATAACTGTAGAAATTAACAAAATCTGCCGGAGGCGTCCAATGAAATCCTTGTTGTTGCTGTTGAAAGTTTTTCTCAGTTGTAAGCTTATTATCATATCTTTTCCTAGATTTCTCATCTGATAAAACCTCATATGCTTGAACAATTTCCATGAATTTTTGTTTTGATTCTTCAGAATTTTTATTTTTGTCAGGATGATGTTTAAGGGCAAGCTCACGAAAAGCTTTTCTTATTTGAATTTGATTAGAATCCTTTGCTACCCCTAATATCTTATAATAATCTGACACTTATTACTTTATTCTTCAAGGTAAAATAATAATTTTTTCATGATTTTATATATTTATAAAGAGATCTTCTATAATGGTCACTATAACAATCAAATCATAATCTATTTATCTTCGTAATGGATCTCATATTATATGGAAAGATTCTTTGGAAGGAAGATAACTAGTAAATTTAATCTAGAAGAGAAAGCTAAAGAAGAGAAAGATAAAGAAAAAAAACCTTCCGAATCGGAGAAGAAAAATAAAACTAGTAGTATTACTGATATTCAAAAATTTGATCTTTATAATAAAGGAATTAATCATATGGCTAACGAGAAACTTTCTGATGCCATTAAATGTTTTGAATTATCTTTAAGAATTGATCCCCAATTTGTTAATGCGTGGATTAAGAAAGGATATTCTCATTTCCATCTTGGTGAATATACTGTTGCTGTTTCTGCTTATGATAATGCCCTTGATCTAGATATCAATAATTTTGAGGCATGGAATCTTAAAGGACTTGCGTATTATAGGATGAAGAACTTGGTAAAAGCCATAGAATGTTGTGAAAAAGCAATAGATATCAATCACAATGATGGAATGTCTTGGTATAATTTATCATGCTATTTAGTTCTTGATGGAAGTGTAGATGATGGAATGGAAGCCCTAAAACGAGCAATTGAAATTGATATTTCATATGCTAAACGTGCTGTTAGAGATAAAGATTTTGAAAACGCCAAAGCAGAAGAAGGATTTAGAAGAATAGTTGAAGTTGTTGTTCTGGAAGCAATAAGACATGGTTATGATTATGCAGGAAAAATAGTTTGGATAACTGGTATGGATAAAGTTGAAGTTGATGATGCTTTACTTAGGTTAACTATGAGAGGTTTGGTAATAAGAAGGGAAAAGAAAAATTTATTCAATAAAGAGGAATATTATGAACTTTCTAAAGAAATAGCTTCAAAAGTTGGTACAGTGAAACGTTCAGGTTTAATGGGAAAATCTAGAGAGATCTCTCCACCAGTTCAACAATTAAAAGATATAAGCGAACTCTTAGGAAAAAGTAGAGAATCTATAGAGCAAGGGGATGTTGAAACAACTATAGGTTATTTTGATAAATTGATAAATCCTTCTATTCATGGAAGTACTATGATAGAGAAATTCTTCAATGAACATAGGGATTTAAGGTTATATCAAAATAGATTGAGAGACAAGGGACAAGAGTATTTGAATTCTCATAAAACTGATTTCATAAAATTAATAACCGAGATTGATAGTAAGGTTAGAGGAACTCATTTCTCTAATAATATTGTAGACAACTAAAAGAAGAGAAGAAAAAAGCAACAGCTATTCCGCATTCTAGTGAAAAACATAGAGACGATTTTTTAGTAATCATACAATAAAAGGCATTAGTAATATATAATCAATTGATGGTGATCTAACAGTATATGGCAAAGATTTTTGCTGATGTCAGCGAGAAAGAAATCAGTCGCTCAATTGCTGCAATGTTTATGGAAACCCTGAATGAATATACCGACTCAGAGGTTATTATTATTGGTGCCGGGCCTGCTGGTCTATCTGCAGGTAGAGAATTAGGTAAATCTGGAATTAGAACATTAATTATTGAACAAAATAACTATATTGGTGGTGGTTATTGGGTTGGAGGTTATATGATGAATCCGGTAACTGTAAGAGCGCCTGCCCAGAAAATTTGGGATGAACTAGGAGTTCCATATAGAGTCATAAGAGACGGTCTTTATGCTACGTGGGGACCTCATGCTTGTTCTAAATTAATAGCTGCAACTTGTGATGCTGGAGTTAGATTTTTGCAATTAACAAAATTTGATGATCTAATTATTAAAGATAAACGTGTTGGTGGTGTTGTTGTAAATTGGATGCCAGTTTCTGCATTACCAAGAAATATTACTTGCGTAGATCCAATTGCATTTGAAAGTAAAATAGTTATAGATGCATCTGGTCATGATTCTGTTGCGGTAAAGAGATTAATGGAAAGAGGTTATGTAAAGTGGAAAGGAATGGATCCAATGTGGGTAGAAGGAGGTGAAGATGCCGTAGTTAATTATACTGGTGAGGTATTTCCTGGTCTAATTGCAACAGGAATGTCAGTAACTGAGACTCATGGTCTTCCAAGAATGGGCCCTACATTTGGTTCAATGCTATTATCGGGTAAAAAGGCTGCTGAAATAGCTACTCGCAAGTTAAAAGAAGTACCACAAATTCCAAATTGAAAAAACTAGAATAAATTCCCTTTTTTTCTTTTTCTTCTTTTATTTTCTGTTTTACTCTAATTTTTAATTAACTATGTTTTATTGTAAATGCATAAAGTTCCATAATGAATCTTCATGGTCTGAATTAGATATTGATAAGGTTGTATCCTATCTACAGAAAATATTTCCCAATAATGTAATAGAAAAAGAGAAAGAATCTTTGTTATCTTTTAATTCAACAAATAAAGAAAAAAATTTCTCATTTTATAAACAAGCTATTGTTCAAGACTTAAAAAAACCATTATACATATATGATTTAAATTATTATAATTCTTCTAATAGTATAGAAAAAATAGTCGTTGAATCCAACAAAAAAAATGAATTTGATGATCTCTTATTATATGATGGATTTCTTATACAAAAATTTCTTCAAAAATTAATAGAAAATGGTGAAAAGCAGCAGCAGCAGCAGCATCAAGAATTAACATTTTCAAAAATTAATATTCTTATAACTGATAAATTATTATGTACATTTGATGAGACAGATTGGAGATATCATGCTAGAACTATAATTTGTGGAAATCCGACTTTGATTTCTACTTCTGGAATTGTAGAGGGAATTGCTAAACCTCGTGATTACTATTATAAATTATTTTTTTTTAAAGAGGATCCTGATATTGTTGATGAGCTCAAAAAGGAGTATACTGGACAATTTATCACTTATAATGATCCGCGAATAAATGATGTTATTGAAGGTTTAGTTCTTCAATCAATTTTTTATTTTATCAATTCAGGAGTTCCTTTTTGCGAAGACCGAAATTGTAGGTTTTTCAATGCACACTTTCAGGATGATGTAATTAGAATAAATATAAAAGAAAAAAAGATATGTCAAAAACATAAAACTCTCATATGTAAATACAATCAAAGTCTTTTTATTAATAATAATAATCGTTTTAACAATACAGAGTAGAGACAATGTAACGAACAAATTATTAACTGGTCTTTATTTTTATGTATAACATACAGATAATGCAAGTCCATGATAAGGGTGATAATGACAGTAGAGATTCTAATAATAATCAAAAATTACAAACTTTTGATGTTATTATCATTGGTTCAGGTCCTGCTGGCTACACTGCCGCAACATATACATCTCGTGCTAAGCTAAAGACTTTAATAATAACTGGCAGTTTGCCAGGAGGACAATTAATGACAACTAGCGAAGTTGAAAACTACCCCGGATTTCCTAATGGAATATTTGGACCTGAATTGATGATGAATATGAGACAACAAGCTGAAAGATTTGGTTCTATTATTGTTGATGACGAAGTAATAGGAGTTAATTTTAAACAAAAACCTTTTTTTGTACAAACGTATTCAAAGGCATATTTATCTAAATCAATCCTAGTATGTACAGGTGCTACGCCGAGAAAATTAGGCATTGCAGGAGAGGATGAATATGGGGGTAGAGGTGTTTCTTATTGTGCTACTTGTGATGGTCCTTTCTTTAAGGGGGAAGATATTGCTGTTGTTGGAGGTGGAGATACTGCGCTTGAAGAGGCTACCTTTCTAACAAAATTTGGAAAATCAGTAAAATTAATTCACAGGCGCAATTCACTTAAAGCAAGCAAAATATTACAAGAAAAATCATTTGAGAATTCAAAAATTCAATTTCTGTGGGATAGTACAATTACTAAAATAACTGGCAATAAAAAAATTTCAACAATATCAATAAAAAATGTAAATACACAAGAAGAAAAAGAACTAAACGTTGGAGGTTTATTTATAGCGATTGGACATGAACCCAACACAAAAATCTTTAAAAACCAACTTGAAATGGATGATCATGGTTATATTGTTTTGAAAGAACACTCAAGAACTAGCGTTGAGGGAGTATTTGCAGCAGGAGATGTCCATGATTTTCGTTATAGGCAAGCTATTACTGCTGCTGGATATGGTTGTATGGCTGCTCTTGATGTTGAAAAATGGTTAACTGAAAAGAAAAACGATAATAACCATAAATTATAAGTTAGTAATGATAAACTATACTAACTAAATTAACAAAAACATATTACTTTTAATTAATGTTTTAATACTTTATACATATACACAAAATAATTATCAATTCATCATCATCAGTAGCTGACTATAATTTTTTACATATCATTACTTTTTTGTTTAAAGAGTTATACCTTAATTAATAAAAGAAAATTGGTTTTTATTGCTAGTACAATAATTCTGAGAGATACTTTGCATTTTCTAAAACTTTCTCGTATTCTTCAGCAGTAAAAACATTTTGTTCTTTATATAGACTCTTAAATTTTCTGCCATCATCAGCAAAAATGCCTACTATTATTCCTTTTTTAATTTTATTTCGAGTTTCTAACATTGCTGACATTACTGAACCAGAGGATGGTCCAACTAAAATTTTCTCTTTGGTAGCAAGTTCTTTTACCATTGTAAAAGAATCTTTATTAGTTGCAGTAAACCATTCATCTACTACATGCTCTCGTCTTTTAAAAAGGTCAGGCATAGAAGATTCTTCAAAATTTCTTAAACCCTGCAATAAATGATTTCTTTGTGCTTGAATTGCAACAACTTTAGTATTCGGATTCTTTTCTTTCAAATAGACACCCGTACCTGTTATAGTTCCTCCAGTTCCACATCCCGTTAGAAAATGAGTAATCTTACCATTAGTTTGATACCATAGTTCAGGGCCCGTACTATCATAATGAGCCATAAAATTAGCATCATTTTCATATTGATTTAGCATATAGTAAATATCTGGCCTTGGAGTAGATATTGCCTTTGCAAGTGCTATACTCTGATCTGTACCCGCTCCTACTCTGGGACATAAATCGTCTGATGTTTCATGTATTACAGCTCCTAATTTTTTAAGTATTGATTTTGTTTCAGCACTTACTTTTTCTGGAATAACTATCTCAACCTTGTATCCTAAAGATGATGAAATTCCTGTTAGAGCTATTCCTGTATTGCCTGAAGTGGGTTCTATAATTATGCTTTTGTCTTTCTTGATTCGTCCTTTTGATTCTGCATCTTTTATCATCCAAAATGCAGCTCTGTCCTTAACAGAACCAAAAGGATTATGCCATTCTAGTTTAGCAAAAAGTTTTATGCTATCTGTTGAAAAAGAAGATAATTCTATTAACGGAGTATTTCCTATTTTTTCTATTACTTGATTTCTTGTTATTGTTTGAGTCATTTTACTTGGCCTTTTTTATTACGAATTCTAAATCTGATTTCTTTTTATTTACTGATATTAGATCATGTCCATTTCTGTTTACCCATCTAGAAATATCTTCTTCTGATTGTGGATCATCAGCAACAACCTTTAATCTTTCACCTATTGTCATTTTTTCAATTTCAATTTTTGTTCTAAAAACAGGTTCAGGACAGTAAAGTCCTCTTACATCAATAACTTTTTTAAAATTATTACTATTGTTATCGACCTTGTTATTACTATTACTATTATTATTCTCCACTATTTTCCCACTATAAAAAAAAGCTGTTGCGATATAAAATGGTTATGACCATATTTTATAGTTAAATTCATCGGAAAATATCGTTCTTTTCTTTTCTTATAATTTTTGTAATTGAATTATTACGTTTAGAATATTTAAGATTTCTAACTATTGCTATTGGGGTATTTTCAGTCTTACCCATAACAAGTTCTGCTGCCCCTGCTATTTCATCCACAATAGCTATTTCTGTAACCCGTAAAATTTTGCCAAACATATCCTGTTTTCCTTTATAACTTTTTAAAGGATTTATACCTGCAATACCTATTGCAACATTAGTCTGGCCCATTCTAAATGGACGACCAAATGTATCGGTTATTACAACAGCGACCTTTTTTCGGGTTTTTTCATATACCTCTTTTCTTATTGATTCAGCAGATTTATCAGGGTTTATTGGTAGTAAAAGGACTTGATCCTTTTTATTACTTACATTACTTTGATCTATACCAGCATTTGCACAAATAAAGCCGTGATGGGTTTCAGTAATTATGATGTTATTAAATATTCTCACAATCTTAGTAGATTCTTGTAATATTAATTCAATAATTCGAGGGTCTTTGTCTATTTTTTTACTAAGATCTATAGCCTTCTTAGAAGGAGTAATATTATATAGATTAATTAATCTTCCTTCAGTTTTCGAAATGATTTTTTGAGCTAAAACTATTATATCTCCATTCTCGATACTCTGGTTATAATTATTATTTTGTTGTAATGCCCTTAAAAGATTATTTACTATATTTGAGTTTGGTGTAAGTTCACCTTTTATGTATATTGGAATTATCTCTATTTTTTTTAGCATTAGAATTTGTTATCATAAAATGATTTTATTTTATTTTAGCTTATTTTTCATTTCTTCTTCTTTTTGATTCGCTTTTAGAATCCAATTTCCAAATCTTTTTTCCAACAAATTCTTTAATAGTGATAAGTTCCTTATTTCAATAACATCATCTGCTTTATTTTTGACTATATCTACAGGGCAAAAACCGACTGTGTAACCTGCTATATCAAATAGCTTCAGATCATTAGCTCCATCAACAACTACAACTATTTCATCTTTTTTAATACCTAGTTGTTTAATTAATGGTCTAACAACAAGTGATTTATCTGAAGTCACTTTAAGATCAATATTATCTAGTATTCCATTTTTGAAAATTAATTCATTAGAAAAAATTAAATCTAGACCCAGTTCTGACTTTAATCTATCCGTGATAATTGTAAAACCGCCTGAAACGGCAACCATTTTCCAGCCTGCCTTTTTGAGTGCTAAACAAAGATCTTTTGCGCCAGGCATGATTTCTAGGTTTTCTCCTATTACTTTAGCATCTTGAAATCTTGTTCCCTTTAAAGCAGACACTCTCCTTCGAAGACCTTCTTCCCAATCTATGTCTCCTCTTATTCCTTGTTTTGTTATATCCCAAATTTCCTTTTCTTTTGTAGGTCCAAAAACTTGGGCCAAAATAGGTAAATATTCAGCATTAAGTAATACACCTTCCACATCAAATATTATTAACATAGATATTTGCTTAAGCGACTATCTTTCTTTACCGTATATTAAGCTTGTCTGTTTTATAGTAAATTGTTAATTAAAGAAAAAAAATTTGTGAAGAATGGAAAATACATAAATTACAACATAGTTATTGTTCAAAAAGTAAAAAAATTAATAGTACGGAATAATTCTTAGATCAAAGTTATAGAATGGAAATTTCACAAGTCATTTTTCTATCTTTACTTATTTCTGTACTTGGTGGAGTTTGTTTTACTTGGATTTACCTTTTATTATTTATGATTAAATCAATTACTCAATCTCCTAGGTTGGAATTTATTGAAAATGTAGAAAAAAAATTTCCAAAGGTTAGCATAATACTTCCTGCCAGAAATGAGGAAGAACATATTCATAATTGTATAGATAGTCTATTAAGACAAGATTATTCAGATTTTGAACTAATCTTAGTCAATGATGAATCAACAGATAAAACTTTGGAAATTATGAAAGGATTTGAAAAGTTATATCCTTCTAAAATTAAAGTTGTTAATGTTACTAGGCGTGAGAAGAATTGGATTGGAAAAAATTGGGCATGTTATCAAGGTTATCTAAAGTCGAATGGTATTTTATTGTTATTTACAGATGCGGATTCATTTCATTCAGAAAAAACAATGTCTTTAGCTGTCCAAAATATTATTCATAATAAATTGGATGCAATAACAGTAATGCCCATGTTATTGTGTAATGATTTTCTGACCAAAGTCACCCTTCCAATATTAACAACTTTTATGCATACTAGATTTTCTCCTCTTAAAGTTAATAACGCACAATCAAAAATTGGATATTTTTTTGGAAGTTATTATATTATTAGCAGAGATACTTATGAAAAAATTGGTTCTCATGAATCAGTGAAACATGAAATAATTGAAGATGGTGCTTTGGGCAAAAAAGTCAAAGAAGGCAATTTTAAAATGAAAATGGTTAGAGGTGAAAGCTATGTTAAAGCAATTTGGGCGCGAAATTCTATCGAATTACTTAATGCTATAGATAGATTAGTTATACCTCTCTTTAAAGAAAAAAGACTTAAAGCTAGTCTTTTGAGCATATCTCTTTTCTTTTTATTACTATTTCCTGTTTTAATTTTTCCTTTGTCATTAAATTCAACCATAAATAATCCAACTCTCATTAATTTTGGAATTTCTTTTTTATCTGGCTTGATACTAGGTATTTTATTTATCACAAACTTAATTCAGATTCAAAGAACACTTTTCTTTAACAAAATTTACTCTATTGGTTTCATAATTGGAGGATTAATTATCGTTTCAAGATTTATTAATCGATTAATAAAATCAAACACAAAAAGTATAATCAATTGGAGAGATAGGAAATATATTTTATCAAAAGACCAAACATCTCCATTATAGTTTTTCACAGGTGTGAAAGTAGTTATTCTCATTTCTTTTTGATACGAATTTATTAAGATAAATAGTATTTTCTTTTTCAGATGCTACTACATATCTCCAATATTCATCTATTGATTTTGTAATGCCAATCCTCTTAGTAGATAATATTATATCAGGTTTAATGCTTTCTTGTAAGTATATTTCACTATTAATATCAGTCAAATTGTAATTATTATGCTGCTTGTCTATGCATAATGCTTGGGCAATTTTGCCTGGTCCATTTGTTAGAGAATTTATATCATGTATATTTCTATATTCTTTCATATTTTGAATTCCATCTTGAGGTTCTAAAGCACGTACTAATATAGCACCTGCCTTTTCTTTTTCTGATCGTGCTGTAACATTGAAACAGAAATGATTTCCATAAATAAAATATATGTATGATCTTCCCACTGGACCAAACATAATATGATTACCTTTTGTCATACCTTTGAATGCATGACTAGCTTGATCATTTTTGAAGCCATAAGCCTCTGTTTCTACTATAATACCTGAAAGCTTTATTCTTTTATTATGTCTTGTTGTTATAATTCTTACTAATTTTTTTCCTAATAGGTCTTGTGCTACTATGTTAGTCTCGCGTAAAAAAAAATTAGAATGAAGAATTTTAGACTTTTCCAATAATTTCAATTCGATTGATAAATAATAATAATAATAAAGTATAAGATAATTTGCAAAATAACCAAAAGTATCATAGATGATTGATTTAAATAGTCTCTTATAGTACTAATTGTGTTTGCAAAAAAATCTCGGTATAAGTTATGAATTAAAATTGCCTTTAATACTCATCCATACACCCTTTGGATTGAAGTTTTTTGATACAATAGCTAATTCAAAATTCGGAAAAATTTATGCAAAATTTAATATTTATTTAATGCCCTTAATAACAGCATTAGCTGTATTTTTAATTGTAGGATCTCTTCTTGTCTTATTTTCTAATGATTCTGCTAGGGAAGGTGTTCGTGAGATAGGTCCTCAAGGTAATCTATTGATTCCTGGTTTAAATCCTATACTACCTTGGACATATGGATGGATCGGATTAGTTATTACGATAATAATTCATGAAGCAGGACATGGTATTGTTGCCAGAGTTTACAATACCAAGGTAGAATCAACCGGAGTAGTATTGTTTCTTGCGATACCGATTGGTGCATTTGTAAACATCCAACAGGATGAGTTAAATAGAACATCGTTTAAACAAAAAAGCGCAATTCTTACTGCAGGTCCGATGAACAATATGGTACTTGCAGGTATCTGTTTTGGATTGCTATTTCTTTTAATATCATCACTTTCACCTGTTTCAAATATTTCGGGTGATGAAGTTGGTATCACTGTATTGACCGTTGGAGAAAGTTCTTTAGCAAAATCCATTGGACTTGAAAAGAATTCCATCATTACTTTTATTAATAATGAACCAATAGAAGATGTTATAGAGCTGAGAAACATTTTAAGAGATAATTTAGGAAAATCTATTCAAATAAAATGGATGACAGAAGATAAAAGGGAACAAATTCAATCTATTACTCTACCGGCGTCTATTCCAGAAAATAAAGGTGTATTAGGTGTTACTCTTGCTGATACGTTTTTTGATCCAGGATTAGTTTTAGACAATTACAAAAATCTCTTTTTAACCAATCCATTAGCAATACTTATGCCACCAACATTACAACAAAATCTAGTTCCATATTCTGACGTTATGTCACCTCAATATTCTTCAAGTATTTTTGGTTCAGCTTTTCCAATTATTGCAAATTTACTTTTCTGGATTTGGTTTATAAATTTTAATGTTGGAATCTTCAATGCACTTCCTATAACTATGTTAGATGGTGGTCAATGGTATGGTACATTACTAGAAAACAAGTTTAAAACCAAGAGCAAAGTAAAACCATTTACTATTTTAAGCATAATCTTTATAATAATTGTAATATTGGCATTTACTTTACCATGGGTTTTAAGATAAGATAATGTTGCTTATATGTATAGCATTATAAAGTAAAATGTTATCTAAATTTTGTAATGGAAGGAATTTAATGCTATATATGACTAAAACTATATTAATGGAACAATAAATATATAATATAGACAAGTTTCAATTTATGTCTATTGATTATTTCTTTTAAATAGATAAACAATTGATATTGAACAAATGAATAAAAAAATTTGATAAATATGAAAAGAAATACTAATAATACTAATAATAATAGTAATACTATTACTAATAATTATGGTAATCCTAATCCTAGTGAGACAATCAACAAAAAGGATTCAATAACTAATGGAAATACAAGTGAGACAATAGATAGAACATTAAAGAATCAAAAATATGCTAATGAAGAAGAAGCAATAACAAAAACAATTCTAGAGTCAGTTCCCAAAGAGTCACAAATTACTCTTGCTAGGTTTGAAGGACCAAATATTGCTTTATACACAAAAAACCCCCAATTTTCTCTTACAGAATTGACATACTATCTTTCATCTCTTTCAAAAACCTTGAAAAAAAGATTCATTGTTAGAACAGATCCCTCAATAAGATTTCAAGAAGATGAGACAAGATCTATTGTGGCAAAAATATTACCTAAAGATGTCGTCGTTTCTGCAGTCTTTTGTGATGATGCGACTGGGGAAGTAGTATTAGAAGTTAATAAACCTGAAGCAATTGATTCTGAAACTATTATAAATATAGCTCAATCTACTGGCTGGATAGCTCATTTACGACGTTCATCACATATTTCATCTATAAGTATCAAAAATATCCATACAATATTGAAAAGCTCATCAAAAGAGCGTAGTTGTTTTCTAAGAGAGTTAGGTAAAAGCGTTTTTAGGGAACCATTAATCAAAAGAATGGATGAAACTTTTGAAAATGAAAAATTATCAGAAAAGCCTATAACAAATGGTAATAAACCGAATAGAACTTGGAATAACAAAGAGGTTTATATTTTTTGTCTTGGAGGAGTAAAACAAGTGGGGCGGTCTTGTTTTCTTGTTGTAACGTCCGAGAGTAAAATTATGTTGGATTGTGGCATTAATCCTGGAGAAAATAACGGCACGAATGCATTTCCAAGATTAGACTGGCTGGATTGTCAATTAGATGATTTAGATGCAATAGTGATTAGTCATGCTCATATAGATCATCAAGGGTTCTTACCTACATTATTTAAATACGGATATGATGGTCCAGTATATTGTACGGAACCCACTTTACCTTTAATGAATTTATTACAGGCTGATTCAGTAAAAATAGCGCAAAATAATGGAATTTATTGTCCATATGAAACTCGCGATATTAATGAAGTAATAAAACATTGTATAACCTTACCTTATGGTAAACCTACAGATATTTCACCAGATGTTACTATAACACTCAATAATGCTGGTCACATTATGGGAAGTGCAACCGTACATTTGAATATTTCTGGTGCTCATAATATACTGTATTCTGGTGATTACAAATATTCAAAAACCCAATTATTAGATAGTGCTGTTTCAAATTATCCTCGGGTTGAAACTTTGATTACAGAGAGTACATATGGTGGTTCAAATGATATAATGTCAGATCAAACGATAGTTTACAATAATTTTACTGAGACAATTAATAAAACATTAACAAATGGAGGTAAAGTTCTTATTCCTGTACCAGCCGTTGGTCGTGCTCAAGAAATAATGCTTGTTTTAGATAAAGAAATGAAAGAAGGTAGATTAATTGAAGCGCCTATTTATATTGAGGGAATGATTTCAGAGGCAAGTGCTATACACATGTCATACGCACATTATCTTGGTCAGGATGTAAGGCGATCTGTTTCTCTTGGAATTAACCCATTCCAGTCAGAATATTTTACTGTAGTTAATGGCTTAGGTAAACGAGATGAAGTATTAAATGATCCTAATCCTGCTATTATCATGGCTACTTCTGGTATGTTAGAAGGTGGTCCTTCTGTTGAATATTTCAAAGAAATTGCTACAGATTCAAATAACAAAATGATTTTTGTATCATATCAAATTAATGGTACGTTAGGAAGGAGAGTACTCGATGGCAATATGAATGAAGTAAGCATGATGGATAAAAATGGCAAAGTTAAAGTTATTCCTATAAAATGTCAAACACAAAAAATTGATGGGTTTAGTGGCCATAGTGATTTCAATCAAATCATGAGTTTTGTTTCTAGAATAAAACCAAAGCGTGTACTAGTAAATCATGGAGAACGTACAAAATCAGAAAATGTTGCAAGTACGATTTATAATAAACTTGGAATTAGAACATCTGTTCCTGATAATAGAGAAATTATAAAATTAAGGTAGGAAAATCAAATTATTACTCCTTTACTATGTGATTCTTTTATATAAACAATAGACTTTTTAGGGAAGTATGCCTAGATACTTTTGGTTGGGATATGGCTATAAAATACAAATGTTTAGAATGTAATATTGTTCTTTCAGGTGAAGGTGCTTCTAGGCATTATCTTTCTAATCCTTCACATAAGCTCGAAAAATTACCTCCTCCTCTTAAACCAACAAAGACTAATAGGGGAGAGTATTGAAAATTACTTATTCTCTGATACTCTCCAAAGTGGACAGTAATTGCCATATATTCGTACGAATATGTGACTGAATATGATGATTTTGAGTCATATTCTCCAATAAACTTATGGCATTTGCAACTCTTATTGAGATATCGCCATTTCTTTCATCTCTTAATGTTGATAAAATTTCTTTCATGGAATTTTTAATACTCTTGGGAATGGTCTGATTTTTTAATATTGATTCTATTATGTTCATTGATTTTAATAGTTTTTCCTGATTGTCTTTTTTGCGCATTTCCTTTGTTTGTCTCATAGTCATTTTATTAGTTTCATATAAGATAGAAATAGGTTTTTTATTCTTTTTCATTGACATATAATTCAGATTCTTTAATAGCCTTTCAGTCAAGAGTTGTAAGAGAAATAAAAAGCATTAATTATTTGATGGTCATAGAATTATAAGATCAATTTTTATTACTTTTTACCTGTCTCTTGTATAAGTTTATCAGTTCATCTGAGTTTGTAGAGTCTTCGGGATTTTTATCATACCTTATTTTTCCAGAATACTTTGGGAATCTCAATGCTAGGCCAAAATTGTCTCGGATCAATCCGAAGGCTGCAGTATGTGATGGACTGAGAGTAATTTCTGAGGCGATTATTTCTAAAACCAGCTTTGGCTTAAACCAAATGTCCATTTTCATATTAGTTATGATATTAGATTGTTTCTCTTGAACTACATAGTTTTTTAGCTCTTTATAAATAAGTTCTAAATCTTGATCGGAAAAACCAGTTCCTACTTTACAAATGCTCTGAAATGTATCAGAACTTGGATCATATGAGGCTAATAGTAAAGCTCCATAATAACCGGTACGTTTGCCTCTGCCTAATAATGCACCGATAACGGTAAGGTCAAAACTATCTCCCAAGGCATTATCATATTCTTTTTTTAGTTTCATCCATAAATATTCTCGTGCTCCTGCCCGGTATCTGCTATTGAGTTGCTTTAACATTAATCCTTCACATCCATCTAGTTTTGCTTGGCTAAAAAAATTCGCTATTTGATCGAAATCGGAAGAAACAATTTGCTGGACAACGTCTATTGTATTATTTTTATTTTCCTTAACAGTGGTTTCCAAAAGCTTTCTTCTTTTGATATATTCATAATTAGTCAAATCTTTTTCTTCTAAATACAATATATCAAATATGTATACTTTAATGGGATATTTTTTTACAATGTCATGTATATTGTACTTTCTTTTTCTATGCATTAATTCTTGAAAAGGCTGAATTTCTTTTGTACTTAAATTAATAGAGACTATTTCAGCCTCTAATATGCACCTATTAATTTTAAAATTCTTTATCGAATCTATAATATCTGGATAATGGAATGTTATCTTTTCAAGGCTTCTTGAAAATAATTGTACTTCTGATTTATCTTTGTGGATTTGGACTCTTTCACCATCGAGTTTATATTCTAGTGCTATCATACCATTAGATCTTTTTAAGGCTTCTCTGGGATCAGTTACTCTTTCAGCTAACATTGGTCTGATAGGTTTTAGTGGTGTAATTTTTATTTCATCTACACCTGCTAATCCTTCCGTTGATAATATCTCTGCAATTCTGCCTAAATCACTATAAACATTGTATTTTTCCTCTATCTTTTTTCTATTTGTTCTATTTCCTGTAAAGGCTATAGCTAGAGCATCTATTATTGTATATTCAGCTATTCCTAATCGTAATGTACCTAAAAGAAATTTTATAATATATTTACTTTCTAGTGGTGTTGCATCATTTAATAAACTATTTACTAGACGAAGTTTTATTACTTGAGAACGGGAGCCTATAGATTGTGCTATTTTTTCAAAAGTTAAATATATTCTTTCAACAGTAATTTTCTCACTAAAAAGAGTACGTTGATATTTATTTTTTGTTATTTCCCTTGCAGCTTCACCTAGATCTCCAATTTTTCCGTATATGTCTTCTACTTCTTTAACAGTGATTCCTGTTGATTCTGATATAGCTTTAATAGTCAATTTTTCTGCTAATCCTAATTCGATTCCTTCATAAGATGGACATATTTTTCCTTGTAAAAGATAAACAATTTTTTTTATTGTACTATTTGGAGTCTTTTTAAAGAGATCAACTAAATGATCTATTAACAATAATCTACTTTTAGTTTTTTCCATATCCTCAAAAATTTCTGCTATAGTTGAAAAATCCAACAAGTATCGTTACTTCACTTTAATTATTTATAAAAGAGGATTTAAATTTTTAATAAAAAGATATAAAAATATATTACTTTTAAATGATAATATAAGAATCAGTATGGGAGGAGTTAAGAAAAAAACATTAAGTTCAACCAAAGCTACAGGACAGCAACCAAGTGATGGATCAACCAATAAGCCAAAGAAAGATGAAACAAAACCAGCATTTAGAAGTCAAAAACATAAATCATCTGTGATAATAGAAGATATCAATGATCCAAGTAGAGTAAGTGGAATGAAGGCAATTACTGTACAATCACTTTCAAAACTATTAGGAGTAAAAATCTCAATAGCAAATAATTATATTAGAAATTTAGAATCAAAAGGATTAGTTAAACTTATTGGAGGATATAGTGGACATAAAGTATATTCATATAATAAGAGCTGAAACTTCCTACATGATTTCTTTATTTTTTAATTATTTCACAAGCCTTGTTTTATAGTAATTGCATCAGTAGGCTTTAAATTCCTTAATAATTCTATATTTGATGATGAAGATATTTTTCCGACATGATTCATAGGATAGGACATTGATATTTCTTTGAGAATAAAACAAATAGATCCATTAGATGTCATTAAAGTAATATCACCTTTAGAAAATGCTTTTTTCGGTTTTTCTGCACCTATAATTAATTGAGTTTGTATGTAACAGAAATTGTCATAATTATAATGAATGCCTCCAAAGATAGGTAATTGTTTTAATAAATAAGATACTGTAAGAGGTGAGAAGTGTCGTATGAGTTGTCCATCTAATATTTCTTTTTTTTCTATTATTATTTTAATTGGTATTCTAGAAACGGTAGTAAATTGATTTATTTTTGACATAATTTTTAAACTTAATAAATTTTGACTTGCTATTAACTTAAATTCGTAACGTTTAATTATATTTAAATAAGCTTTTGCAGTATTCTTGGTTGAGGAATTAGATAATAAATATATAGATAATACCTTAAATGATATTAAATCTGAAAATGAAACAGAAACTTCAATAAAAAAACCTTCAAAAATCACAAAAAAAGACTCACATTCAAAAGCAGAAACAAAAACAACAAAAAGTCGTTCAAAAAGCAAAAAAACAAAGAGAACAACAGCAACAAAAGATGAAGCAGGAAAAGAAGAAGAAGAAGAAGAAGAAGAAGCAGCAAAAGAATCTCTAGAATTTGTATCGTTACGTAAGGAAAAATTTGTAGAATATGATGAAGCTGATTATACCTTAAGAGAAATATCAATTCAAGATAAACAAATACTGATAGGTCCAAAAAGATTAACTAGATTTGAGAAAGCAAGAATAACAGGTGCTCGTTCTTTACAAATATCATTTGGTGCTCCTCTTATGATCAAAGCAGATGTAAAATCAAGGAGTTCCATTTCTCTTGCCATTGAAGAATTAGAAAAAAAAGCCTTACCTATATCAATTAGAAGAACATTACCAAATGGATTGTATCAAGACGTGCCAATAGAATGGCTAAAAACATAGTATACAACTATATATTTTTATAACTTTTAATTTCATCTACTTAGATTACAATGATAGAAGAAGGTAGTAAATCGTCATTAGCTATTCCTCCTTTGAATTTGCTTTTTAATACATCATTATTAGGAAAACAAAATGTATGGGAAATAGATATTTCTAATCTATTAGACTTACTTTTAAAATTTATTAATTCAAGTGGAAAAAAAGATCTTAGAATTTGTGGGATTGCGGCATGGTCTTCTTCTATAATATATAGACTAAAGGTCGAAAGCATTTTTCGTTTGGAAAAACTTTCTATGGAAAAAAGAAATTACAATAATAAAAGTGAAGACAAAGAAATTCCTATTCTAAATCTAATAGATTTTCCTTTTAGGTTATCTTCAACGTATCCTGTCTCTTTACAAGATTTACTTAAGATATTAGAAAATATGGTTAATGAATTAGGGAATCCAAAACAAAAAACTGGAAATCAAATACAAATTGAACCAATAGAAGATTTTGATTTTGATCAATATTTAGTTAAATTTGAAAAAATTTTAGAAGAAAATGAAAACTATGTAATACAATCATTAAGATTTACGGAAACCATTGTCTTTAGTAAATTTATTGCAAAAATGGGACGTCTAGAGATCGCTCAATTGTTTATAGCTTTATTGCATTTAGCAATGAAAGGAAAGATTGATTTAATACAAGAAGATGATCCTGTGGATATAAAAATAACAAAAAAGTCATTCTGATCCAATATTAAATAAATATTTTATTAAAAAGGGGATGATTTTGAAAGAAGGCCTTCCTGAAAAAGAAACTGTTGCAAGAATTGAGGCTGCTTTGTATTCGTCAGGAAGGCCTATGTCTATTGATGAATTAATCAAAGCAACAGGTTCAAATTCAAAAGAAAAAATTAAAAAAATTCTTTTAGATTTAACAAAAAAAATTAATTCTGTTTTTTATGCATTAGAATTAAAAGAACTTGAAGATGGAAAATATGTTTTTCAACTTAAATCTGATTACGTTCCACTAATAAGGAAATTTGCAAAACAACCTCTACTTCAATCATCAGCTTTGAAAACTCTATCATATATAGTATATGAACAGCCGATTACATCAAAAAGATTGGTAGAAATAAGAGGAACTCAAGCATATTCACATGTAAAATATTTAGAACAATTAGCATTTATTGAACATGAATCAGTTGGAAGGTTAAAAGTGTACAAAACAACAAAAAAGTTTCAAGAGTACTTTGGAATTTCTGATTTGAATATAATGAGAAATAGTATGATATCTAAACCTTAGGAAAGAAAGACTTAATTAGAGATTTTACAATTTCTAGTAATGCGAAAATCAATTGAAAGCTTGGGTGGTAAAAAATATACCGGTGGTCGTCTAAACCCATCTCGAATGCGTCGAAAATCGGAAATTGATAGATATCCACATGAACCAGTTTTTGGAAAAGATAACAAGATTGTAATAAGAAGAGTCAGAGGAGGAATTCTTAAATTATCAATTAAAAATATAGATTTTATTAATGTAAATGATACTCAAAATAAAAAGACAATAAAAACAAAAATTATTCGGGTACTCGAGAATTCTGCTAATAAAGATTATGAAAGAAGAGGAGTCTTGAGTAAAGGAGCTATAGTTGAAACAGAATTGGGAATTGCAAGGGTAGTTTCAAGACCGGGACAACATGGAAGTATGAATGCTATACTTACAAAAGAAGCTACTTCAAATACTTAAATAATCTTTATTGTTAATTCGATTAATTATTATTTAGTTATTATACTTGCTTTCCATCATTAAGTGAATATTAAAATAGTTATATCTATTTTGAAAGATAATGAAAGATTATGACCATTTTATTATTTGGTTAGATTATTTCAATAAAAATCTCTCAAGAAAAAAAGGAAGACGAATCAAAAGAGAAAATGCAATATTTGATCCTATTTTTTCAGAATTATATGAAGCAGCAGTTGAAGAAGGATTAGATATGACTTTAGATAATTCTAATGATCATGCTAGATTCCCTCGACGCTCTTTTGTAAAATCAGGATACATCATGATTCCTAAAAATCCAAATAAAAAAAAATCAGATATAATTTCTTCCTTATCGTCTAGAATAATCTCCAAACGAAATAAAATCAAAAGAACAAAGTAGGATATAACTTTTCATGTAAAACCTATTTTGATTTCTTTTATCAATTTTAAAGAACAAAATAGGAGATAACTTTTCATGTAAAACCTATTTTGATTTCTTTTATCAATTTTATTAACTTATGTTGACCGAAGGATATGAAAATAAGTTAAATTCAATATGATCACTTGACAGAGGTAGGTGAAATTATTCATAAGGCGAAGAGCGGTCGCCTTATTTTAAAACTTTATGAGCAAACAACAATTAAAACTGGCGATACAATTGTAGATTCTCAAGGAAAAAAAATTGGAAACGTAAATGAACTTATTGGCTCAGTAAATTCGCCTTATGCTTCGGTAATACTGTTAAAAGATGATTTTAAAATTAAAGCCGGAGAAAAAGTCTTTAGATTTATTGCTAAAAATACTAAAAAGTATTTTCCCAAAAATTTTAAAAAATCATATAATACTCAAAAAGGAAGGCGTAAAATTTAATAATGATTTTTTTAGAATACTGCAATAATTGCCCAGAGTGTAACTCTAGTTTAATACAAGATTCTAGCAAAGGAGAATTTCTTTGTCAACATTGTGGTTACGTTGTACTAGATGAAGTCAATGATTATGGACCAGAATCGTTAACAAAAGATCTCGAAGAAAAAAATCGTATTTCCAGAGCTAGCGGAGCCATGAGTTTTTCTCAACATGATTATGGTTTGAGAACTGAGATTGGAAGTGGCCTAAAAGATTATGGAGGTAAAGCAATTAATTCCCAAATGGCAGAACATCTCACAAGTTTAAGAAAATGGCATTCTAGAATTCGAGTTTCATCGTCTAAAGATAGACGACTATCTAATGTGTTATCAAAAATTACGGAAACCTGTGCTAATCTTACTTTACCTAAAATACTAATTGAAACTGCTGCAATGATTTATCGAAATTATGAAAAAAATAATGAAGCAAAAGGCAAATCTGTTTCCTGTATTGCTGCTGCTACAATTTATTTGGCCTGCAAAAGATGTTCTATTGTTCGATCTTTGAATGAAATAGTGGAGTCAACGGGAATATCCTCTACAGATCGAGCCAGTTCAAAACTAGCTTCAAAATATTATAGAATGATGTGTATGGAATTAGGAATATATAATACTGTTTCTAATGAAGATACTAAAGTAAATAAGTTACCAATTAAAACAGAAGATAAAAATAATACTTCGCTTTCCTTATCTAACTATCGATTAATACAATCAAATGATAATGGTTCTAAAAATAGACCAAAAAATATTTTGAATAGTATTTCACAATCTTTATCAATAGATCACTATATTGCCAAATTAATTAATTTAGCAAAACTGGACACAAGAATCGAAAGACTTGCAATTGATTTAGCACATAAAACTTCTAAAAATCTACTTGTAGATGGAAAATCTCCTAATGGTATTGCAGCCGCATATATATATTTGTCTTCAGTTCTTCTAGGAATGAACATTCTTCAAATTGATGTATCCGGACTTGCCGGCGTAACAGAAGTAACTATTAGGAATCGTTGTAAGGAAATTCTATGTAGCTCTAAAATTATTATTACAGTCAAAGCAACTTCAAAATAATTATTTAACTAGTTCTTTAATTTTTTATTTTTATAATTTCATATATCAGCGTAGTTAACTAAATTCATGCCTGACTATTTTGAAATAGAAAGATTAATTGAAGATTTAGCTAAAATATACTCTACGGCTTGTGCGACGTCATGGTATAAAGTGAATAATATTTTTAATCCATCTCTCGATGAATTTAGAAATAAAGTTATTGAATACATGAAACATTTTGAATATACCCTTTCTACTTTCCCTAATACGCCGGAAAGTGATAGATTTAAACAGTATGCAAAAAACTTGTTAAAAATGGAAATAGAACAAGTAGGAAAGGGCGAAAACAGAGAAGTAGAAAAACGATATAAATATTTTGTCGATTACAGATAGTTTTTGATATGATACTTTTTGATATGATATTAAATACTTTATAATATATTGTATTTATTATAATGGTATAAAGGTTGTTATAGCATTATACTCTTATAATTTATTACTTCAACGAGATTAAAAATTTGACTTAACTATAAATATTGTACTTTTGCAAAAAACATAATTCATGTCGCAGAATAGACCTGATTATGATATTATAATCGCTGGAGGAGGATTAGCCGGTATGATTGTCGCCGCATCCACCGCATACTATTCAAAACAATCTTTAAAGATTCTTGTAATTGATAGAAATTCCTTTTCAGAAATAGGAAAAAAGACCATTAATGGATGGGTGTGTGGCGATGCCGTTGGAAAGAATAGCGTAGATTACATGACAAAGAGAATTAATATTTCTTGGGGGTGGCCAGAAATAGAACACCCTGTAAAAGGGGTTATAGCCTATTCACCTGATCATAAAACTGGAATTTCTTTTGATGGTGATGGATATATTCTTAATAGAAGACTTTTACCCCAAAAACAGTTGAATGATGCTAAAAAATTAGGGATCGATTTAGTGGAAAATGTTGCTCTTCGATCGTTATTGGTGGATGATAATTTTGTTATTGGAGTAGAAGGTGAAGAACTAAAAACAAAAAAGGTAATTAAAAAAACTGCAAAATTAACCATTGATTGTACTGGTGTAACCTCGGTATTAAGATCAAATTTACCAATAAAGTCATATATTCAAAAAAAAATAGATAGAGATGATTTAGAATCCACGGGACGATATATATATAACTTCAAAATAAATGGAGAAGATAAAACATATTTTGACCCAGACTATTGCATAATTCATCTTGACCAACAGATTGCACCTGGTGGTTATGCATGGGTATTTCCCAAAGGGACGGATAAAGTAAATATTGGATTAGGTGTACAACAACGAGCCTTTAATGCTTATAATAAAAATCATGGTTCAAGTAAAAATTTAAAAAATCTCATAGATGAATATGTTAAAATAAATCCAGTTATCAGTGCACCTGAACTTCCTAATACAAATGAAGACCAAGGCAATACATGGGGAACATGGCAAGTTTCAGTTAGAAGGCAAAATGATTGTATGGTTTGCAATGGCTATATGTTAGTAGGTGACTCGGCATGGATGCCAAAACCTTTGGATGCAGGAGGAATAGGGCCAGCAATAGTTGCTGCAACTATTGCTGGAAAAATTGCTGTTGAAGCCATTCAAGCCTCAGATGTTTCTGAGGACTATCTTTGGAAATATAATATTGACTTTATTAACGATTATGGATATAAAACAGCAGGATTAGAGGTTTTTAGACGAATGTTACAGACTCTATCAAATGAACAAATTGATTATGGAATGAAACATTTTCTTTCAAAGTATGATATAGAAAAGATTAGTAATGGTGAGCATCCTGAATTTACTACTTTTGATAAGGTTGGAATGTTAATAAGAGGAGCATTAAACAAATCGTTGGTTGAAGACTTAAAATATACATCTCAAGTAAATAAAAAATTAATAGATCATTATCATGCTTATCCTCTAAAGCCTGAAGGGTTTACAACATGGAAAAATAAATTAGACGGATATCTAAATGAAGCATATTCGAAATTTAGATAATCATTTATGTTCCTTTTGAAATTTATAAGGAGTAAACCATGGGAATTTTTGAGCCTTCGATATTTTTAGCAGTATTTCCGTATTTATTTATATCCTTGTTTCCACTTTTTGGAATAATAATTGTAACAAGATCTTTATTTAAAAATAAATAACACAATTCACTATTATAAAAAAATTAATAATAATAATAATAATAATAATAATAATAATTTATTGTCAAACGTATTTGTCAATAATTTACTACAAAATTATACTATAAACCTACTGTAATAAAACTATTTTGTAGAGGAAACGATAATTGATCCTCCCATCATCTTCTTTTTAAATTTGACATAAGAAAAATTCTTTTTTAATAATGAATATAAAATCTGATTTTCCGGCCATTTTTCATATGTACCATACAATGCTTGAAATTTGAGACCTTTCTCTTTTGCTACAATATATGCAAAAATTTTTACAATATATTTTAAATATAGACTAACTCCAAAATGTATAATTTTTTTATCTGGTTTTCCTAAATCTACTATTATAAATCTTCCACCTTTTTTTAAAATTCTATGTATTTCCGAAACTGCTATTTCTAAATTAATTGCATCCCTTAAAGAATAACCACACATTACTATATCAAAGGAATCATCTTTAAAAGGAATATTTTCAAATATTCCACAGGATAAGGATTCTACATTTACATGGGTTCGAGACTTTTGCAGCATCTCAAGCATGGGATCATACATTATTATTCTTATATCATTTGCAGTTATTTTTTGGGTCATCAAAGACATATTTCCAAAACCTGATCCCGCATCTAATATAAAATCACCATGTTTTACATTTTCACTAATGCCTAAATATCTAAAAGAATCGTCTTTCCCAAGCGATATTACTCTATTAACTTTATCATAAACAGGAATAATATCACGAAGAGTAGAATATACTTGTTTCCAGTATAGATAGCCTAAACCTAACACTTTTAAATTTAGATTAACAACTGACTTGTATATTTAGATAATTGCATCGTCAATACAAATAATATCTTGAGAAGATATTTGCAACCAAATATTGATAAATAACATAATCTAACAATTATTATGGCTCATGAATTTATCTGTCAGGATTGTGGTTCTCTTTTAATTCATTCAAATGAATTAACGCTTGAGAGTATGAAAGATGTTCATTCTCAGCTTTGTATTGTTAAAAGACAAAAATATATTGCTGCTCAATCTATTCAAGAAATTCCTACAACTCCTACCCCAATGATGCAGTCTACTGTGCAAATACCACAAAGTTCTTCTAATAATTCAGCAGCAGAAGTAGGAACACCTACTACCATCAGTAAACCAAGTATGGGTGAAACAACTATTTCTCTTACTGGTAGTGGAACTGACCATTCCAAAGCCGAAGGACCTATTGATACTACATTTAAATCTAAAAGACAAAAAGCAGGAAAATTCAAAGATATTACTGTTTGGGGGCCT
>Ga0126312_10000130_pt1 | contig 34570 bp, 37 predicted proteins | sample Plot104A_FD_92537 | JGI IMG/M metagenome (GOLD analysis project Ga0126312, IMG submission 92537) | Serpentine soil microbial communities from UC McLaughlin Reserve, CA, USA - Plot104A | ecosystem: Environmental > Terrestrial > Soil > Grasslands | place: USA: UC McLaughlin Reserve, Lake County... | reverse complement strand
GAGGCTGACGGCGGTCGACGCCGGCCTGCCCGCGTTCACCAATGAGCTCGAGCGCGACCTGCACGAGCTCGGCCACCGCGTCGAGGACGTGGAGGCGCTCGTGCTCACCCACTCCGACTCCGACCACACCGGCGTGGCCGCGACGCTGCGCGACGCCGGCGCCACCGTCTTCATCCATGCCTACGACCAGCCGACGCTCGAGAGCCCGGGCCCCAAGACCGGCGACGCCCGGCCGGTCGAGTTCATGCGCAACCTCTGGCACCCGACGTTCCTGCGGACGGTCATCGCCTTCACGCGGGGCGGTGCGGCGCGTCCGGCAAAGCTCGAGGGACCGGAGCTGATCGCCGACGGCGATGTCCTCGACGTGCCGGGAAACCCCCGGGTGATCCACACGCCGGGCCATACCCCCGGCCACTGTGCCTTCCTGTTCGAGGCCCGCGGTGTGCTGTTCACCGGCGACGAGGTGGCGACGTGGAACATCGTCACCGGGCGGCGCGGTCCTCAGCTCATGCCGCACGGGACGAATGTCTCGGACGTCGAGGTGCGCTCGTCGCTCGACCGCCTCGCACCGCTTCAGGGGGTCAAGGTCGCGCTGCCCGGGCACGGCGAGCCGTGGCACGGACCGGCCGAAACGCTCGTCGAGAGGGCGCGCAACGCGGCCTAGACTCACGGACGTGAGTGAGGAAGCACCCGAGGTCGAGGTCCAGGACGAGGTCGCCCCCGAGGACGACCGCTTCGACGAGGAGTTCCGCGCGCGGCGCGCCGCCGCGCTCGGTCACGTCCGCAAGTGGGGCGATCCGGTGCTCAAGACGCGCGCCCGCGCCGTCGATCGCTTCGACGACGCCCTGCGCGCCGAGGTCGACTACATGCGCCGGATCATGCACGACGCCTACGGCGTCGGCCTGGCCGCCCCGCAGATCGGCACCTCGAACCGGGTGCTGGTGTATCGGGTCCAGCCGGAGTCGCCGATCGTCGCGCTCGTCAACCCCGAGATCGAGTGGACGGGCAAGGAGACCGAGATCCTCGAGGAGGGGTGCCTGTCGCTGCCCAACGTCCACGTCGACGTCGAGCGCCCGGTGCACGTGCGCACGCGGGCAGTCGACGAGCACGGCGACACGGTGGTCATCGAGGCCTCGGGCCTCGAGGCGCGCGTCATCCAGCACGAGGTCGACCATCTCGACGGCGTGCTGATGATCGAGCGCTGCCCGCGCGAGCAGCGCAAGGAGGCGATCCGCATCCTGCGGGACCAGTCCTCCGACCGCGCGGCATAGGGCGCCCGCCCCGGTGCACACCGTCTTTCTCGGCACCAGCGAGTTCGCCGTGGCGGTGCTGCGGCGGCTCGCCGCTTCGGCGCACCGGCCCCTGCTCGTGGTCACCCGGCCCGACCGCCCGCGCGGCCGCGGACGCCGCCTTGCGCCGCCGCCGGCGGCGGTGGCGGCGCGCGAGCTGGGCATCGAGCTCCTCCAACCCCGGAGCGTCAACGACGACGATGCGCGGGCCGCCATCGCGTCGGCGCGACCCGAGGTGGTCTGCGTCTGCGCCTTCGGCGGCCTGATCCGCGAGCCGCTGCTCTCCGAGCATCTGATGCTCAACGTCCACCCATCCCTGCTGCCGCGCTGGCGCGGGGCGGCGCCGGTCGAGCGGGCGATCATGGCCGGCGACGTCGAGACGGGGGTCTCGATCATGCGCGTGGTCGCGGCGCTCGATGCCGGGCCGGTGTGCGCGCGACGCGCCGAGCCGATCCACCGCGACGACACCTACGGCACCCTCGCGCCGCGGCTGCAGCGGATCGCCGGTGACCTGCTCGTCGAGGCGCTCGACGACCGGCCGCCGTTCGCGGATCAGGACGACGCCCACGCCACGTACGCCGAGAAGATCGCGCAGGCCGAGCGGGCGCTCGACCCCGCGCGCACGCCGGCCGAGCTCGAGCGGGTCGTGCGCGCGCTGACGCCGCACATCGGGGCCCGGATCGACCGCGACGGCGCCGAGCCGCTCGGCGTGTGCGCCGCGACCATCCGCGCCGACGTCCGGGACGTGGCGCGGGGTGAGCTGGGCGCGCGCGACGGCGCGCTGCTGTTCGGCGCGACGGGCGGAGCGCTGGAGCTGCGCGAGGTCAAGCCGGCGGGCGGACGCGCGATGCCGGCCGGCGCGTTCCTGCGCGGGCATGCCCTCTGACGCCCGCAAGGTCGCCTTCACGGTCGTGCGCCGCGTCTTCGAGAACGGCGCCTACGCCGACCGCGCGCTTCCGGCCGAGGCCGACCGCGCACGCCTGGACGCCCGTGACCGCGCTTTCGCGACCCGCCTGGCCTACGGCACGGTGCAGCGGCGCGCAACGCTCGACCACCTGCTTGGCGGCCTCGCCGACCGGCCGCCCGACCGGCTCGACCCGCCCGTGCTCGCGGCCGCGCGGCTCGGGCTCTTCCAGCTCCTCTACCTCGACGGCGTCCCCGACCGTGCCGCGGTGGCCGAGAGCGTCGACCTGGTCAAGGCGACCGCCGGCCGCGGGGGGGCCGGGCTCGTCAACGCCGTCCTGCGCCGCGCGGCGCGCGAGGACCTCCTCGGCCCGCTCGGCGACGACACGCCGGCGGCTGCTGCGGTCAAGCACTCGATGCCGGAGTGGATCGCCCAGCGCTGGTGGAACGAGCTCGGCCCCGACACCGCGCGCGCCCTGATGGCGGCGAGCAACGAGCCGGCCGAGACCGCGCTGCGCGCCAACACCCTGGTCACCGACCGCGATGCACTCGCCGCGGCGCTTTCAGTGGCCACGCGCACCGACCCGCTGGTGCCCGAGGCGCTGGTGCTCGAAGCGCCGTTCGACCTCCGGGGCTCGCCGGAATGGGAGGCGGGCGCCGCGTGGCCGCAGTCGCGCGCGGCGATGGCGGTGTCCCGCGCGCTCATGCCGCGCCCGGGCGAGCGCGTGCTCGACCTGTGTGCCGCCCCCGGCGGCAAGGCCACGCACCTGGCGGCGCTCGCCGCCGACCGCGGCGAGGTCGTCGCCGTCGATCGCCACCCCGGCCGCGCGCGCACCCTGCAAGCCACCTGCACGCGCCTGCACGCGACGAGCGTGCGGGTCGATCTCGCCGACGCCGCCGAGCCGCGCGCCGACCGCCCCTTCGATCGCGTTCTCGTCGACCCACCCTGCAGCGGCCTGGGCACGCTGGCCGCCCACCCCGACCTGCGCTGGCGGGTCTCGCCCTCGAGCGCCGACGACCTTGCGACCCTCCAGGGTCAGATCCTCGCTGCCGCGGCGGCGGCGACGGCCCCGGGAGGCACGCTCGTCTACGCAACCTGCACCATAAGCGCGCAGGAGAACGAGCGCGTGGTGGAGAACCTCCTGGGCTCGACCACCGATTTCGACGTCGACGACCTGCGTGACGACTTCCCGGCATGGCACCATCCCACCGAGGAGCCCTTTCTCTTGACCCTTCCCTCCCGCGATCGCACCGCCGGCTTCTTCGTCGCGCGCCTCCGGCGCCGATGAGCGCTCCCGGATCCTCCGACCCCGATGTGGACCTCGGGCCCGCCTGCCCCGAGTGCGGCGAGCCGTGGCTGCGACCGACGAACATCCCCGGCCGCTACCGGTGCGTGTACTGCCTGAGCCGGTTCGAGCTGACCTCGGTCTGCCCCGACTGCGGCGAGCACTCGACGATCGTTCGCATGGCGTCGACGGCGGTGCTCAAGTGCAACAACTGCGGCGGCAGCATGCTGCGGCGCCTGTGAACGCCTATCCCGACGGCGTGCGCGTCGCGCCCAGCATCCTCTCGGCCGACTTCGCCCGGCTGGGCGAGCAGGTCGAAAGGGTCATCGAGGCGGGCGGGCGCGTCATCCACGTCGACGTCATGGACGGGCACTTCGTCCCCCCGATCACCATCGGCCCGCTGATCGTCGAGGCGCTGCGCGACCAGGTGCACGGGGCCGGCGGCTGGCTCGACGTCCACCTGATGATCGAGCGGCCCGAGCAGCAGGTGGAGGCGTTTGCCAAGGCGGGCGCCGACTCCATCACCGTGCACTTCGAGGCCACGCCGCACGTGCACCGCGCCGTGCAGCAGGTGCACGAACACGGGTGCCGCGCCGGGGTGGCGATCACCCCGTCGACGCCGGCGGAGGCGCTCGCCGAGCTGGTCGACGACGTCGATCTCGCGCTGTGCATGTCGGTCAACCCGGGGTGGGGCGGCCAGCCGTTCATCGAGCACTCGGTCGACAAGCTGCAGCGCCTACGGGCGCTGCTGCCCGATCGCGTGCGGCTCGAGGTCGACGGCGGGGTCCACGGCGCCACCGCGAAGGCGGTGGTCGATGCGGGCGCGGACCTGCTTGTTGCCGGCTCGGCGGTGTTCGGCGCCGACGACCCGCCGGCCGCCTACCGCGAGCTTGCGCAGGCCGCCGGTGCCCGCTGAAGCTCGCCGATTGAGCTCGGACCGACTGGGTAGTGCCGGGGCTTTGTCGTTCCACCTACCGACAGGAGAACGTGTGAAACGGATTCTCTCCGTCGGCGTGATCGCCGCACTGGCTCTGATGCTGGTGCCCGGTGCTGCGTCGGCGAAGACCTTCCGGACCAAGCTCAAGGGGCAGCCCTTCGGCCCCTACGAGCTCGCGCCGCGGTTTTCCGCCACTGCCTCGCTGAAGACGGGGCGCAATGCGAAGCTGACCGTGAGCGTGAAGAAGCACATCAAGGGCAAGTACAAGATCCAGCTACGCAAAGCCCGCGCGCGCAAGCAGCCCTGCAAGACCCGTAGCGGCAAGAGCGGCAAGGGCGCCGTCAAGCGTGGCCTGCACGGCTGGCACTACCAGTCGCTGATCGTCGACAACTCGGGGAAGGGCAAGGCGACCGGCACCGCGCGGCGCTTTCGCGCCAGCCGGCGCGCCGTCTACTACGTCGTGATCCTGCGCCGCAAGACGCCCACCATGTGTGGCGTGATTGCGGGGCATCCGCGGAAATAGGCGTTAGGCATTAGGCGTTAGGCATTAGGGCTTGGGCTCCGGCCCCTGCCCTGATGCCGTCCGCCTGTACAGCGCGAACAGCAGGCCACTCAGGATCAGCGTCGCCCCGAAGTACGCCACCTCCACCCGCAGCACCTGGTTGGAGATCGTCGGCGCCAGCACGAAGGCCACGAACAGCGCCGCCGCGAGCAGCCACGCTCCCGCGGCGACCTTCGCCTGGCGCCGCGCGAGCGCGGCCTGGTTGAGCGTGCCGGCGATCAGGTGAAGGCCCATGCCGAGCGCGACCACGGCCAGGCCAATCCGCCCGTAGTCGTAGTCGCCGCCGAACAGCACGTCCATCGCCCACGGCCCGATCGCGAGCAGCACGAGCGCGACCGCGCCGGCGAAGGCGGCGATCGCGAGCACGGTGATGCGGATCGCCCGCCCGAAATCGGCGGCGCCCTCCTTGGCCTCGAGGCCGGCGAGGTGGGGCAGGAGCGAGGTCTGGATCGACTGGAACAGCTGCAGCGGCGCGCGCGCGATGAGCAGGACGTTGAACACGAAGCCGGCCAGGGCGGCGTCGGCGGCGGTGATGTCGGTCGTGATCACGGCGGCGTTGAGCAGGGTCTGCTCGGCGAGCATGATCCCCAGCACGCTGACCGCGAAGCCCATGCCGTGGGCCATGGAGATCCCCGCATCCTGCGGCTTGCGTCGCCGGATGATGCTTGGGTCCTCCGTCGCCTTGCGCCGCGAGAACGCCCACGGCACGACGACCAGCGAGACGAAGGGCGCCGCCGCGATGCCGAGCGCCACCGTGCCCTGGCCGCTCGCGATCCCGACCGCCACGGCAAGCGCGAACAGGAAGCGCGAGGTCGACTCGAGGAACACGAGGCCGCCGTAGAGGCCGAAGCGCTCGTGCCCGGCCAGCCAGCCGCGCGCGAAGTACGACGCGCCGTAGGCGAGGGTGCCGACGACGAGGACCCAGTACAGCGTGCTCGACCCGTCGAAGACGTCGTCCTCGATCGGCCCCTTGAGCGCCAGCGCGACGATCGCGAACAGGAGCGCGAAGCTCGCCTGGATCGTGACCGGGACGCGGTACGGGTGCTCGTGGTGGCCGCGCGCGCGGCGGTCGGCGATCGTGCGCGAGAGCAGCTGCTCGATCGGCCGGTAGATGACCGAGATGACCACGAACATCACCGACCACAGCAGCGAGATGCCCTTGTACTCCACCTCCGGCAGCACGTGCGAGGCCACCGCGAAGTACGCGAACGTGACGAGGCCGGTGGTGGCGATGCCGATCGAGAGGATGCCGGCGCCGCGCCCGTAGCCGCCGCGTGGCCCGCCGGCCTCGGCGTCGAGGATGCCCTCCTCGCCTGGTCCGCTCTCGGCCGCGGCCGCGACCGACGGCGCGATCTCGGCCACTACGGAACCACGCTAATCCAGGCGGACGAGGACCATGGTCCACGGGAACGGCGACCGCACCTCGACGGGCGTGCCCACCGTGCGCAGGAACGACACGAATGCGCGCTTGGACCAGTGGTTGAGGTGGCCCGGGGTGTTGCCCCAGTCGCCCAGGTAGGCGCCGCGGGCCATGTTCAGGCCACGCCACAGCGGCTCGCGCGGGACGGAGACGAGCAGGTGGCGGCGGGCCACTCGCGCCATCTCGGCGAGGGTGTGGTCGGGGTCGGGGACGTGCTCGAGGACCTCGACGGCGCTGGCGAAGTCGAACTCGTCGCTCTCGAACGGGAGGTCCTCGGCCTTCTGGACCCGGTACTCGAGGTTGGGGCGCCGGCGCTTCTCCCACTCGGCGTGCAGCTGCGGGTCGTCGAGGTCGATGCCGACCACGCGCCCGTCGCCGACCCTGTCGGCCCACTGGCAGACGAGGACGCCCTCGCCGCAGCCGACGTCGAGGATCGATTCCGGCCGGGCCTGGTCAAAGAGCGCGTCGAGGTCGGTGTGGAACCGGCGCATCAGCCGCTGGACCACCGGGTTGGTCGAGCCGTACTTGTCGTACGTGTTGCCGGTGACGGTGCCCGAGGCATCCGTCGTCACCGTCGGGGCGGGGCTCATACCTTGAGGGCCTCGCGGTCCTCGGTCTTGCCCGTGGCCCGCCCGGAGGCGGCGCCGGTGGTGGCGTGCTCGCCGGTGTCGTGCTTGCCGGGCTCGTAGTGGCTGGGCCTGACGCCGAGGGCGAGCTCGATCCGGCGCACGCGCTCGAACGTGCGCTGGGAGAGCGTGCGCTGCGCGGCAAGGAGGTCGCCGATGACCCCGAGGGCGGCGAGGACCACGGCGGCGTTGAACAGCACCGCGCCGAGGATCAGCGACTGGACGTGGCCGGCGCCGCTGCCGTCGACGATGTAGAAGTAGGCGAAGCGGCCCCAGATCACGAGGGCGACGAGCGCCACGAACCCGGCGAGGGTCATGAAGACGCGCAGGGGCTCGTACTGAGCGTAGATGCGGAAGATCGAGACCGTGTTGCGCCGCACGTAGGACCACATGGACGGGAAGAGGCGCGACTCGCGCGTCTGGGGGTTGGTCCGGATCGGGACGTGGTCGACGGCGACCAGCATCTTGCCCGCCTGGATGATCGTCTCGAGCGTGTAGGTGAACTTGGAGACCACGACCATCTGGATGGCGGCCTCGCGGTTGTAGGCGCGGAACCCGGAGGTGGTGTCGGGCACGGTGGTCTGCGAGGCCTGGCGCACGACCCAGCTGCCGACCCGCTGCAGCGACTTCTTCAGCGGGCTGAAGTGCTCGATGTTCATGACCTCGCGGTCGCCGACGACCATGTCGGCGTCGCCCTTGATGATCGGCTCGACGAGCTTGACGATGTCCGGGCCGTAGTACTGGTTGTCGGCGTCGGTGTTGACGATGACGTCGGCGCCGAGCTTGAGCGAGGCATCCAGGCCGGCCTGGAAGCCGGCGGCGAGGCCCTTGTTGTTCGTGAGGCGGACGATGTGGTCGACGCCGTGCTCGCGCGCGACCTCGACGGTGCGGTCGGTCGAGCCGTCGTCGACGACGAGCCACTCGACGACGTCGAAGCCGGGAACCTCGCGGGGGAGGTCGGCGACGGTGACGGGAAGCGTCTCCTCCTCGTCGAAGCACGGGATCTGGATGATCAGCTTCACGACCGGCCCAGGGTACTAGTCGCCCTCCCGTCCCTTACCCGTGAACGCGGGTTTTCAGGGAAGCCCGCGCTCTACCATCACCCCCCATGGCGACGGTCGAGATCGCCCGTCCGGAGCGGGCCGCGCACGCGCCGTCGCGAACACGGCTGCGGTGGGGGCTCGCGGTGGCCGGGCTCATGCTCGTCGGCCTCGGCCTGCGCCTCTGGGGAATCAAGCAGGGCCTTCCCTACGCGTACAACATCGACGAGAACGCGCACTTCGTGCCGCGCGCGATCGGGTTCTTCGGGCACACCCTCAACCCGTTCTACTTCGTCAACCCGCCGGGCTACACGAACCTGCTCTACCTCGTGTTCGGCGTCTGGTTCGGCGGCGGCGACGCCACCGCGCGGGCCTACGCCACCGACCCGACCGAGGTCTACGTCGTCGCGCGCGTCGTCAGCGCCGTCCTGGGCACGCTGGCGATCTGGTGGACGTACCTCGCGGGCGCGAAGCTCTTCAGCGACCGCCGCATCGGCTTGCTGGGCGCCGCGCTCATCACCGTCGCCTTCCTGCCGGTCTTCTACGCGCACCTCGCGCTCAACGACTCGCCGACGCTCGCGCCCGCAGCGCTCGCTCTCTATGGCATCGCCCGCATCTACCGCCACGGACGCTGGTGGGACTTCGTCCTGGCCGGCGCCGCCACGGGCGCCGCCATGGCGACGAAGTACACGGCGGCGATCTTCATCCTCCCGATCTGCATCGCCGCCTACTTCCGCTGGCGCGACGACGGCGGGCCGCTTCCCCACCCGTGGCGCGTCAGCCTCAAGCGCGGCTACCGCTGGACGGTCGACTTCCTCAAGGCCCGCGCCTTCCTGCTCCTCTGCCTGGCCGGGGCGGCGACGATCGCCGGCTTCGTCGTCACCAGCCCGTACTCGCTGCTGGACGTCAAGAGCTTCGGCGGCGGGATCATCCACCAGGCCAGCGCCACGAGCAGCGAAGGCAAGCTCGGCCAGACGTTCTCCAACGGCTACCTGTACTACCTCTGGTCGATCACCTGGGGGCTCGGCTGGGCGCCGGCGCTCGCCGGACTGGCGGGGGCGATCGCGCTCGCGCGCACGCGCAGCCGCGCCTTCTGGCTGCTCGTGCCCACGGTCGTCCTCTACGTGCTGTTCATGGGCAGCGCGTCGCGCTGGTTCGGTCGCTGGCTGATGCCGCTCTTGCCCGTGCTCGCCATGCTCGCCGCGGTGGGGGCGTTCTGGCTGGTCGACGGCCTGAGCCGGCGGTGGCCGCGGGCGAGATGGGCGTTTGCCGGAGTCGCGACGGTCCTCCTCCTCGGCCAGGCCGTCGTCTACTCGATCCACTCGGACCTGCTGCTCTCGCGCCCGGATACCCGCGCCCAGGTCCGCACCTGGATGGCGGCGCACCTGCCGCCCAGCACCAAGGTCGCGTACGAGCCGGTGATCCCCGACAGCTACTACCGCCAGCCCGACTTCCTCGCCCCGCCGCCGAACGAGGGCAACCGCTGGAACATCTTCGTCGCCGACGACACGCCCCAGAGCGCGCTGACCGCAGCCAGCGGCACGAGCCCCGCGGGCGAGGCCGCCCGCCAGTTCGCCACCCGCTTCGGCGTCAGCCTCGTCCCCGCGCAGCTGCCCGACAGCGTGCTGCCCAACCGCCGGCGCCAGGACGTCGGCGTCGTCGGCGGAGAGGGCTACACGCGCGACCTCTCGCCCGCGCTGGTCGACGTCTACCGCGCAAACGGCGTCTGCTACGTAATCTCGGGCTCGATCCAGGCCCAGCGCGCGCTCGTCGACCCCAAGCACGTGCCCGACGCCGCCGCGTACTACCGCGCCCTGCGCAAGCACGCCACGCCGGTCTACGTCGCCAGCCCCTACGACAAGAGCGCCGGCCCGGTCAAGTTCAACTTCGACTGGAGCTTCGACTACTACCCGATGGCCTACGAGCGCCCGGGCCCGCTCATGACCGTCTGGAAGCTGCACGACTGTCCCTGAGTTTGGACGCGCCACTAGCATCGGTCTCCGATGGCCGCGAGCACCGAGACCGACCGCCTCCACCTGGCGCGGGCCATCGAGCTGGCCGCGCGGGGCAGGGGCCGGGTCTCGCCCAACCCGCTGGTCGGCGCCGTCGTCGTCAAGGGCGGCGAGGTTGTCGGCGAGGGCTGGCACGCCATGGTCGGCGGCCCCCACGCCGAGGTCGCAGCCATCGCCGCGGCCGGCGACACCGATCTGCACGGCGCCACGATGTACGTCTCGCTCGAGCCCTGCTGTCACCACGGGCGCACTCCGCCGTGCACCGACGCGATCGCGCGCGCCGGCATCGCTCGGGTGGTCGTCGGCTCCGACGACCCGACCGAGAAGGCGTCCGGCCGTGGCTTGGGGATCCTGCGCGACGAGGGCGTCGACGTCGTCGTCGCCGAGGGCGAGCTCCCGACGCGGGCGCGCCTGCTCAACCAGGCCTTCCGCAAGCACGCGCGCACGGGCCGGCCGTGGGTGCTGTTCAAGTCGGCCATGACGCTCGACGGCAAGGTCGCGACCGAGACCGGGGACTCGAAGTGGATCTCGTCCCAGGCCAGCCGCGACCTCGCCCACGAGTGGCGCGCCGGCTGTGACGCGGTTGCCGTCGGCATCGGCACCGCCCTGCACGACAACCCGCAGCTGACCGCCCGGCTGCCCGACGCGCCGCGCCAGCCGCGGCGTATCGTCTTCGACACGACGGGGCGGCTGCCGCTCGACTCCAACCTGGTCCAGGCGGCGCCCGAGATCCCCCTCAGCGTCGTGGTCTCACGTGCGGCCCGCCGGACCGCCGTGGCCAACCTCGAGATGGCCGGGGTCGACGTGATCGTGGCCACCGGCGCCAACGAACCGGATCGCGTTCGCTCGGCGCTCATCCAGCTCGGCTCCGGGGGGATCACGAGCGTGCTGCTCGAGGGCGGCCCCCACCTCGCCGGCGCCTTCTACGACGCCGGGGAGGTCGACGAGGTCCGCCTCTTCCTCGCCCCGATCGTGATGGGCGGCCGCACCGCCCGCGACCCGCTCGAAGGCGAGGGAACGGAGACGATCGCGGAGGCGATGCGCGCTCTGACGCTCGACTGCGAGCGCATCGGAGACGACCTGCTGGTCAGCGCCCGCCTGCGAGAATGGTGAATCCATGTTCACCGGGCTCGTGCAGGATCGTGGCGGGATCGAGGCCGTAGATACCACGGCCGACGGGGTGCGCCTGCGAGTGCGCACCGCGCTCGCCTCGGAGCTGCGCGAGGGCGACTCGGTGGCCGTCGAGGGCGTCTGCTTGAGCGCGAGCGCGGTCGACCGTGCCGGCTTCCGAGCCGACGTCATGAGCGAGACTCTGCGACGCAGCACGCTCGGCGACCTGCGCGCCGGCTCGAGCGCCAACCTCGAGCTGCCCGTGCGGGCCGGCGACCGCCTCGGCGGGCACGTCGTGCAGGGCCACGTGGACGGAATCGGAGAGATCGGCGACGTGACGCAGGAGGGCTTCTCGCGTCGCGTGTTCGTGCAGGCGCCCGCGGAGCTCTTGCGCTACGTGGTCGAGAAGGGCTCGATCGCGGTGGCGGGCGTATCCCTGACGGTGGCCGAGGTCAGCGACGAGGGCTTTGCCGTCGCGCTGATCCCGGAGACCCTGGAGCGCACGACCTTGGGAGACCTCGAGGGGGGAGAGCGAGTCAACCTGGAAGTCGACGTCCTGGCCAAACACGTCGAGAAGCTGCTTGAAGGAGCACGCGCATGACGACCCCCGACACCCGCTTCTCCACCATCGAGGACGCGATCGAGGACATCCGCGCCGGCAAGATGGTCGTGGTCTGCGACGCCCCCGACCGCGAGAACGAAGGCGACCTGACGATGGCGGCGCAGTTCGCGACGCCCGACGCCGTCAACTTCATGGCCACGAACGGTCGTGGGCTCATCTGCCTCGCCCTGACCCCCGAGCGCTGCGACGAGCTCGGGCTCGACCTGATGACGGCCAAGAACGAGTCCGGGTTCAAGACCGCGTTCACGATCTCGGTCGAGGCGCGCGAGGGCGTCAGCACCGGCATCTCCGCCCACGATCGCGCGCACACGATCCAGGTCGCGGTCGATCCCCGGTCCGAGGCCCACGACCTCGTCCAGCCCGGGCATGTCTTCCCGCTCAAGGCCAAGGGCGGCGGCGTGCTCGAGCGGGCAGGCCAGACGGAGGCGGCGGTCGACCTCGCGCGCCTGGCCGGGCTCATCCCCGCCGGCGTCATCTGCGAGGTCATGAAGGACGACGGGACGATGGCGCGCGTGCCCGACCTCGTCGAGTACTGCGAGGAGCACGACCTCAAGATGATCACCGTCGCCGACCTGATCGCCTACCGGCAGCGGACCGAGCGGCTGATCGAGCGGGTGGCCGAGGCGGTGCTGCCGACCGCCTTCGGCGAGTTCACCGCGATCGGGTTCCGGTCGCTCGTCGACGGCAAGCATCACGTCGCCATGGTCAAGGGGGAGGTCGACGGCGAGCCCGACATCCTCGTGCGCATGCACTCGGAGTGCCTGACCGGCGACGTCTTCCACTCGCTGCGCTGCGACTGCGGCCAGCAGCTCGAGTCGGCGCTGGCGATGATCGAGCGCGCGGGGCGCGGCGTCCTCGTCTACCTCGCCCAGGAGGGGCGCGGCATCGGCCTGCTCAACAAGCTGCGCGCCTACAAGCTCCAGGAGGAGAACGGCCTCGACACGGTCGAGGCCAACGTCGCGCTCGGCCTGCCGGTCGACCTGCGCGACTACGGCATCGGCGCCCAGATCCTCAAGGACCTCGGGCTCAGCTCGATCCGCATCCTCACGAACAACCCCAAGAAGATCATCGGGCTCGAGGGCTACGGGCTCTCGGTGAGCGAGCAGCTGCCGATCCAGGCGATCGCCAACCCGCACAACGAGGGCTACCTGCGCACCAAGCGCGAGCGCATGGGCCACGCCATCCACCACCAGGCGCTCCCGCTCGACGACGAGCTCATCCAGCGCGAGCACGAGGAGGACCGCCGCCGCCGCGAAGGCGACGACGCGTGACCAACCGGTCGCGGTTCGCCATCGCCGTCGGGCGCTTCTACGTGGACCTGGCCGAGCGGCTGGTCGCCGGCGCGCAGGAGGTGCTGCTCGAGGCGACGGGGCACGAGGCCGACGTCTTCGAGGTCCCGGGGGCGTTCGAGCTGCCGCTGGCCGCCAAGTACGCCGCCGAGTCCGGCCGCTACGCCGGCGTCGTGTGCCTGGGTGCGGTGATTCGCGGCGAGACCTCGCATTACGACCACGTGTGCGCCGAGGCCGCGCGCGGCATCGCCGACGTCGCGCTCCGCACCGGGGTGCCCTGCGGGTTCGGGGTGCTCACGGTCGAGAGCATGGACCAGGCGCTGGCGCGCTCGGGGGGCGGCAAGCGCCATCAGGGGCGTGACGCCGCCGAGGCGGTGCTGCGCCTGGCGGCGCTGCGGGCGCGGTTGGGGTAGCGCGAAGCGCGCGCCGTCCGCTTCGGTCTGCCGTCGGCCGCGTCAGAACGGCAGCGACGAAGGAGGGTGGGCTCGGGCGGGGATCGGATGAGTGGTCGATTTTGGTCGTCCTGCGACCAAAAGTGACCAGGCACCGGCGACGAGTGTGAATTAGACGTTGTCCTGCGACACCTAATTCACACTGGTTGGTCGCCAAGCCGCCGGAGTCGACCCGTTTATTGCGCCGTTCCAGCGGCGCCGGCGGGAGACCAAGCGAAACGCGCGCTTCGCATGCGCCAGCCGCTCAACCGGGCGCCCGCAGCAGGATCTCCCACGGCTCGACGGTCTCGAGCTCGAGCATGTGCGGCGTCCACGGGTCGGCGTCCAGGCGGGCCCTGATGGCCACCTCGTCGCGCGCGTCGCAGACGTGCAGGAACCGCCGCTCGTCGCTGCCGAGCGGGCCGCCGAGCACGATGAAGCCCGCCTCGGCCAGCCCGTCCATGAACCTGGCGTGCTCGTCCCAGCCGTCCTGCTCGCGCATCGGGCGCCCGTCCTCCCACGCCGGCCCGCGGACGCGCACGATGACGAACGCGCTCACAGCGCCGAAGCGGCGGCGGCCACGAGCTCGTCCTCGAGCTCGGGCGCCGTGGTCCACTCCGCGAGGCTCGGCAGGCCGGCGGCGTCGCGCTCGATCCGCGCGTACTGGGTGCTGGTCGCCATCGTCCCGGCCACCGACAGGACGATGGCAGAGAAGAGCTCGCCGTCGACGGCGAGGTCGACGTGGAGCGAGACCCCGCAGCGGTGCTCGTCGACGGCCTCGAGCAGGCCGCGCACACCGCCGCGCACCAGCGCCCGCAGCTCGCGCTCGGACAGGGGACGGAGGTCGGGCGGACTCACCAGCGATGGATCGAGGATCCAGAACCGGTCGTCGGCGTTGCGTGCCGCCTCCGCCTCGACCGCCTCGCGGCAGGCCGTGACGAAGTCGGCAAAGCCCCTAATCGCCCTTGTCCTTGCCTTTGCCGGCCTTGTCGTGGCCGTTGGCCTTGCCGGGCGAGCCGGAGCTCGGCGCCGAGCCGCCACCGGTCCCATTCGCCGCTGCCCGCGCGGCCGCCAGCTCGCGCTCGACGGTGGCGCGCTGATCGGGGTTCTGCAGCCTGCGCTGTAGCCAGTTGACGGCTTCGTCGGGCCGGCCGGCGAGCCGCAGCGCCTTGCCGAGGTTGTACATCGCGTAGGCGCAGGTGAGATTGGACGGATCGCCGTGGCAGGCGTCGACGGCCTTCTTCAGGACCGGAATCGCCTGGTCGGGATGGCCGGCATTGAGCAGGCGGAAGCCCTGGTCGTTGAGGGCGGCGGGATCGCCTGAGCCGGTCGCCGGGGCGGGCGTGCTCGATCGCGACCGCGTGCTCGAGGTCGTCTTCGGCTTCTTGCTCGAGGCCTTCTCCTTGGCCTTGGCGTCGTCGGCCAACGCGAGCGCGCGCTTGTTCGTCGCGTGGTCGGCGCGTGCGGTGACGCGACTGCCGCCGCCCGAGGCGGCCGAGACGATCGCTCCGATCAGCGCGACGACCGCGAGCAGCGCCAGGGCCACGCCGAGGCGCGCGCCGCGCCTGCGTGTGCGGACGCGCGGAAAGGCGCCCGGCGGCGGAACGGCGGCCTCGGTGTGCGGGCCGTCCTTCCGCGGCGCGAGGACCCGGGTAGCGCTGGTCGGCGCCGGGTGTGGGATGCCGTCGAGCGCGTCCTCGAGCGCCTCGACCATCGCGCACGCCGTCGGCCAGCGCCGAGCGGGCTCCTTGGCCAGCCCCTTGCCCAGCACCGCGTCGACCGCCGGCGGCAGCTCGGGGCGAATGCTCGAGGCGGGCGGCGGGGCGGCCTCGATGTGCTGGCGCGCCTGGGCGGCGAAGTGCTCGGCGGTGAATGGCCGCCGGCCCGTCAGCAGCTCGTACGCCACCACCGCGAGCGAGTAGCGGTCCGAGGCGGCGCTGGCCGGCTCTCCGCGCGCCTGCTCGGGGGAGAGGTAGGCGGCGGTGCCGAGCAGCTGGCCGGTTCCCGTCACGGTCTGGTCGCGGGCGAGGCGGGCGATCCCGAAGTCGGCCACGGCCAGGCGGCCGCGCTCGTCGAGCAGCAGGTTGCCGGGCTTGATGTCGCGGTGGACTAGCCCGCGGGCGTGCGTGTCATCGAGCGCCTCCCCCGCCTGGGCCAGCCACTCGAGCGCCTGCCGGTGCGACGGCCGGCCGGCCCGGAGTCGCTGGGCCACGGTGCCGCCGGTGAGCAGCTCCATGACGATGAACGGACGGCCGTCGCTCTCGCCTTCGCCTTCGCCTTCGCCGACATCGTAAATTGTCACCACGTTGGGGTGGTTGGAGACCTTGGCGGCGGCGCGCGCCTCCCGCTGGAAGCGCTCGCGCGCGGCGGAATCCTCGGCCAGGTGCTCAGCCAGGACCTTGACGGCGACGCGGCGGCCGAGCAGCTCGTCCTCGGCCTCCCAGACCGTTGCCATGCCCCCGCGCGCCAGGTGGCGGATCACCCGGTAGCGGTCCGGCAGCGTCACCGCCGCAGCAATCGTCGCGCCCTCCCGAGCCATTGGCCGACGACTACCCCCCAAGCCACTCCTATACTCCGCCTCGATGGCCAAGGTTTGTCATTCCTGCGGCAAGGGCCCGGCCTTCGGGCACAGCCGTAGCCATTCGATGGTCGCCACCAAGCGGCGCTTCAACCCGAACCTGCAGAAGGTCCGGATCGACGTCAACGGCGCCCCCAAGCGCGTGTACGTGTGCACGCGCTGTCTCAAGGCCGGCAAAGTTACAAAAGCGCTCTAGCCCCGCGGAGGACTAGGCTCCGCGCGTCGTGACGGTCTCCGCGCCCAGCCTCGCTCGCTTTCGCAGCGTCGTCGAAGGGGCGCTCGCGCAGCTCGAGGTGCGCCGCCAGGAGGTCAACGACCTCAACGTGTTCCCGGTCGCCGACGGCGACACCGGCGACAACATGGTCCTCACGCTGCGCGCGGTGGTGGCCGAGCTCGACCGGCTCGAGAGCCAGCGCGGCGACCGTTCGCTGGACGACATCGGACGCGACGAGATCGTCGACTCCGTGGCCCGCGCGGCGCTGCTGGGCGCGCGCGGGAACTCGGGCGTCATCCTCTCCCAGCTCATCCGCGGCGCGGCCGAAGAGCTCATCTCCCGGCCGGGCGAGCTCGTCGACCCCGTGCTGATCGGGGCCGCCATGGCGCGCGCGGCCGAGCGCGCGTACGGGTCGGTGCGCGACCCCGCGGAAGGCACGATCCTGACCGTCACCCGCGAGATGGCCGCGCGCATCGCGTCCGACCTCGCGCACATGGAGCGCACGCGGCTGACGCGCGACGCCACCGACGAGGAGCAGGACGAGATGCTGGCCGACATCCTCGAGCGCGCGCTCGACACCGGCCAGGAGTCGGTCAAGCGCGGGCCCGAGCTCCTCGCGGTGCTGCGCGAGTCCGGCGTGGTCGACGCGGGCGGCTATGGCGTCACGATCATCTTCGCGGGCATCGTCGCCGCCCTGCGCGGGGCCGAGCCGCCCGAGCTCGAGCATCACGCGCCAGCGCGGCCCAGCCACCCCCAGCACGAGTCCTCCACGTATCGGTTCTGCACGAACTTCGCGGTCACGGGCAGCGCCCTCGACCCCGGCCGCTACGCGCGGGAGTTGGAGGCGCTCGGCGATTCCGTCCTTGTCGTCGGCGACCGGATGACGCTCAAGGTCCACGTCCACACCGACACGCCGGAGCGAGCCACCGCCTTGTTCGCGGGCGCCGGCGAGGTCTCGCACTTCGACGTGGCCGACATGCACGAGCAGGTGGGCGCGCGCAGCGAGCGGCTGGCGGCGGGCGGCAACGGCGCCGGGCCGGCCGGGCCGGTCCCGGCATCCGCTGTGCTCGCCGTGGTGTCGGGCGACGGCATGCGCCGCCTGTACGAGGAGATCGGTGCGCAGGCGCTGCACGGGGGGCCCACGCTCAACCCCTCGACCTACGAGCTGCTCGCCGGCATCCACGCCGTGCCCGCCGAGCAGGTGGTGGTGCTGCCCAACTCGCCCAACGTGTTCATGGCCGCCGAGGAGGCCGCCGACCTGTCCGACAAGCAGGTCAGCGTCGTGCGCTCGCGCTCGCAGCAGGCCGGGCTGGCGGCCGCGCTGTCGCTGGACCCGAGGCGCGGCGCGGCCGAGAACCGCGAAGCGATGGACGCCGCGCTCACGCAGGTGCGCACAGGGGGCGTCGCGCGCGCCGCCCGCGATGACGGCCAGGGGCGCTTTGCCGCCGGCGAGGCGGTCGGCTACGTCGAGGAGGAGCTCGTCGCCTGGGGCGGGCCCGAGTCGACGCTGGGCAAGGTGCTCGGGCAGCTCGCCGACGGCGCCGAGCTCGTGACCTGCATCGAGGGCGACGGCGTGCCCCTCTCGGCGGCGTCGGTGCGCCGGCTCGTGCCGGAGGGCGTCGAGCTCGAGCTATCCGAGGGCGGGCAGCCGAGCTGGTGGTGGCTGATCAGCGCGGAGTGAAGTTCGTGCGGTCGCCCGGCGAAGCCGGGCGGGCGTAACTGCCCATGCTCGCCTACGTCTTCTGGCACCGGCCCCGCGACGGCGTCGGGGCCGGCGCGTACGTCGCCGCGCTGAGCGCGTTCCACGAGCGTGTCGGCGTGCCGTCGTGGTTCAACGCGCTCGAACGCCCGCCGTGGGACGAGCACGCCGGCTGGTATGAGGACTGGTACCTGGTCGAGGGCTGGGCGGGGCTCGGCCGGCTGAACGATATGGCGGTCAGCGGCGCACGGCGCTCGCCGCACGACGCTGCCGCCGCGATGGCGGGCGAGGGGATCGCCGGGGTCTACGCCCTGCGCACCGGCCGCCCCGACCGTCCCGCCTGGGCGGGCTGGCTGGCCAAGCCGCCCGATCTGGCCTACGACGCGTTCGTGCCCGAGCTGCGCGCTGCCGCGGGCCCCGACGCATCGGTCTGGCAGCGGCAGATGACGCTCGGTCCGACCCCGGAGTTCGCGGTGCTGGCGCCGGGGCCGGTCATCCTCCCATGGCCGACGGTGGAGACTGGTCCGGGCTGATCGGCTGGCCCGGCCAGAACGGCCACTCCTCGAAGGCGACGCAGCGCCCGGTCCCGTCCAACCGGATGATCCACAGGTCGCGGTACTCGCGCAGCGGCGGATCGCCGTAGTGGACCTCGGCGCGAACGACGGCGGTGTCGCCCTCCACCACGACCGTCTCGGTCTGCAGCCTGAACAGCTCGTCGTGGCCCTCGCGCTCGCGGTCCCACATCGCGGCGATGGTGTGGAGGCCGACGAGTTGCTGGTGGTAGGGCCCCTGCTGGTAGCTGGCGTCCTCCGTGAACGCGTCGCGCAGCGCCTCGGTACCGGGCGAGCGCCAGGCGGCCTCGTACCGGTCGACCCAGGCAGCGACCTGCTCCCGCGTGATCATGCAGCCCTCGTGATACTCGACCGGCGGCGCCGCCACAATCATCGCTGTGCGGGCCTTCGCCTCCACCGACGATCTCGCCGCGTCCGACCTGGCGGAGGCGCCGGTCCGCTACCCGCGGCCATCGCGCCTGGCCGAGCCGCTGGAGGTACAGCCCCGGGTGGCGGCCGAGGCCGCGGAGGCGCTCGGGCTCCACACCGTCGGCGACCTGCTCCATCACCTCCCGCGGGACACGGGCGAGTCGCGGACGATCGCGGCGCTCGTGCCGGGGGAGACGGCGACCGTTCTCGTCGAGGTGCGCTCGATCACGTCGCGTCCGGTGCGCAGGCGCGGCATGAAGCCGCTCGTCGAGGCGACCGTCGCCGATGCCACCGGCGTGACCAAGGCGACGTTCTTCAACCAGCCCTGGCTGGAGCGCAAGTACCGGCCGGGGACGCGCCTGATGCTGCAGGGCAGCTACCAGGGCCGCAACCGGTTCCGCGTCAGCCACCACGCCATGACTACCGAGGTGGCCGCGGTCGAGGGCGCCGTCGCGCAGTACCCGGCGACGAAGGGCATCACCTCGACGCAGATTCTCTCGCTCGTGCGTGAGCATCGCGACGCGCTCGCCGACGTGGTCGAGCCGCTTCCCGCCCGGCTGAGGACCGAGGAGGACCTGGCCTACCGTCCGGCCGCGCTGGCCGCGATGCACTTTCCCGACGATGGCGCGCCGGACGCGCGCCGCCGGCTCGCGTTCGAGGAGCTCCTCCTGCACCAGCTCACCGTCCTGCGCCGCAAGGCCCGCCGCGCCGGCGGCGTGGCCGCCGAGCCGCTGCACGAGCCGCCCTCGCTCACCGAGCGCTGGCTGGCCGAGTCGCTGCCGTTCACCCTCACCGGCGACCAGGAGCGGGCGATCGAGACGATCGGCGCCGATCTCGCGAGGGAGCGACCGATGCAGCGGCTGCTGATGGGCGAGGTCGGCTCGGGCAAGACCGTGGTCGCCCTGCACGCCATGCTCCGCGCCGTCGAGCACGGCCGCCAGGCCGCACTGATGGCACCGACGGAGACGCTGGCCGAGCAGCACTTCGCCACGCTTGCAGCGCTCATGCCCGGCGAGCTTGTCGCCACCGCGCTGCTGACCGGCTCGACGCCCGCCGCCCGCCGCAACGACGTCCTCGCCAAGCTCGCCAGCGGCGAGCTGCGGCTCGTCGTGGGGACGCACGCACTCATCGAAGAGGCGGTGGAGTTCGACCGCCTCGCCGTCGTCGTGGTCGACGAGCAGCACCGCTTCGGCGTCCGCCAGCGCGTCGCGCTGGACGCCAAGGCTTCGCCCGGCCGTGCGCCGCACGTCCTGCACATGACCGCCACTCCGATCCCGCGCACGCTCGCCCTGACCGCATTCGGCGACCTCGACGTCACCGCCCTGCGCGAGCTGCCCAGCGGGCGCCAGCCGATCGTCACCCACGTCGTGTCGGGCGAGCGAGAGCGGGCGCGGGCCTACGAGCGCATCCGCGAGGAGCTGCGCGCCGGCCGCCAGGCGTTCGTGGTCTGCCCGCTGGTTGCGGAGTCCGAGGCGCTGCAGGCGCGCGCGGCCACGGCCGAGTACGAACGGCTCGCGAGGACGGAGTTCGCCGATTTCGACGTCGTCCTGCTCCACGGGCAGATGCGCCCGCGAGAAAAGCAGGCCGCCATGGCGGCGTTTGCGGCCGGCGGCGCGGACGTGCTCGTGGCGACCTCGGTGATCGAGGTCGGCATCGACGTGCCCAACGCCACCGTGATGCTCGTCGAGGACGCCGACCGCTACGGCATCTCCCAGCTGCATCAGCTGCGCGGGCGGGTGGGGCGCGGCGAGCATCCGTCGGTGTGCCTCCTCTTCGGGCCGAAGGAGTCGGCGCGGCTGCGCGCGGTCGCCGACCATGACGACGGCTTCCGGCTCGCCGAGATCGACCTCGAGCTCCGTGGCGAGGGTGAGATCATCGGCACCCGTCAGCACGGCGCGACCCAGTTCCGCGTCGCTCGCCTGCCCGAGGACGCCGCGCTCCTGCGCGCCGCCCACGATCACGCCGAGCGCATGCTGCGCACCGACCCCGAGCTGGGTGGCGCCGTGCACGTCCTCGTGGCCGCCGCGCTCGAGGCGGCCTATGGGGCCGAGGCGCTCGAGCCGATCCCCGCGTGAGGATCACCGGCGGGCGCCTCGGCGGGCGCCGCATCGTCGCGCCGCGCGGCCAGCGGACCCGGCCGACGTCCGATCGGGTTCGCGAGGCGCTGTTTCAGATCCTGGGAGACCTCGACGGCGCCCGGGTCCTCGACCTCTACGCCGGGTCGGGCGCGCTCGGCCTCGAGGCCCTCTCGCGCGGGGCGGTGCAGGCCACCTTCGTCGACTCCTCCGGCCCGGCGATCACCGCCATCAGACGCAACCTGGAGACCCTCGGCCTGGCCGCCGAGGTGCGCCGATCCGACGCTCGCGCCTTTCTCCGCAACGCACGCGCGGCCGCGCGCTTCTACGATCTCGTCCTGCTCGACCCCCCGTACCGGCTCGCAGCCGGGCTCGGGCGGGAGCTCTCGGAGCTGGTGCCGCCGGTGCTCGCCACCGCCGGACGCGCGGTGGCCGAGGGCGACCGCCGGTCCCCGTTGGAGCTCGACCTTCCCCTGCTCGACGAGCGGCGCTACGGCGACACCACCATCCGCATCCATGCCACCTGACCCCACACGAGCGATCCTCCCCGGGTCCTACGACCCCGTCACCTTCGGCCATCTCGACGTCATCGAGCGTGCGTCGAAGCTGTTTCAGGCCGTCGTGGTCGCCGTCGTCAACCTCCCCGTTCGCAAGGGCAAGACCCTGTTCACCGCCGAGGAGCGCTGCGGGTTCATCGAGCAGGCGGTCGAGCAGGCGGGGTTCGAAGGCGTGACCGTCAGGCCGTTCTCGAACCTCGTCGTCGAGTTCGCGGAGCAGAACAACGCGCGCGCGATCGTCAAGGGCCTGCGGGCGATCTCGGACTTCGAATACGAGTTCGAGATGAACCAGCTCAACCGCCTTCAGGCACCCGACGTCGAGACCGTCTACCTGATGAGCTCGCCCCAGTACAGCTTCCTGTCCTCGAGCGGCGTCCGGGAACTGGCCACCTTTGGGGGTAAGATCGACGATCTCGTGCCTGCGAGCGTCGCCATGGCCTTGAAGGAACGCCTGGGGCGCTGACGAAAAGAGGCCTGCTATGGACGTCCTCGTGCTCATCGACAAGCTGGACGACACCGTCCACAACGCCAAGCCGGTCCCGCTGACCGATCAGGTGCGTGTGGACAAGGAGGAGATCTACGACATCCTCGATCAGATGCGCGCGACGATCCCCGAGGAGATCAAGCAGGCGCGCTGGATCGTCAAGGAACGGCAGGAGATGCTGGCCGAGGCCAAGCGCGAGGCCGAGCGGATCGTCAAGGAGGCCCGGGAGCGCCAGCAGCAGCTGATCTCCCAGGAGGAGATCACCAAGCAGGCCGAGCGCGCGGCCGACGACATCATCGAGGACGCCCGGGCCCGCGAGCGCGAGATCCGGCTCGGCGCCGAGGACTACGCGGACGAGATCCTCAACACGCTCGAGGTGAACCTCTCGAAGTTCATCGCCGCCGTCCAGCGAGGCCGCGAGCGGCTCCAAGGCAAGGACGAGCGCGCCGAAGTGGCTTGAGCGTCTCGATCGAGGTTCTCGAGGCCGACATCACGACCCTCGAGGTCGACGCGATCGCCAACGCGGCCAACACGGAGCTGCGCCACGGGGGCGGGGTTGCCGGCGCCATCTCGCGGGCGGCCGGGCCGGAGGTCCAACGGGAGTCGTCGCGCAAGGCGCCGATCACCCTGGGCGAGGCGGTCGAGACGACGGCGGGCGACCTGCCGGCCCGCTGGGTGATCCACGCGGCGACGATGGAGCCCGGCGGGCCGACCTCGGCCGAGGTCATCCGTCAGGCCACGGCGTCGACGCTCCGCAAGGCCGACGAGCTCGGCGCGCGGTCGCTCGCGCTGGTCGCGTTCGGCACGGGCGTGGGCGGGTTCCCGCTCGACGAGGCGGCCCGGATCGAGGCCGAGGAGGTTCGCCGCCATCTCGACGGCGGCAGTGGCCTGCAGCGCATCGTCTTCACCGTGCGCGGGGCCGAGGCGGTGCGGGTGTTCGAGGCGGCGCTCGCCTAGCGGACGTCGAAGCCGCTGAGGCCCTCGGGCTCCTCCTCGCTGACCTCGACGTCGTCGACGTCGGCGTGGCCCGGGCCCTCGCTCGCGAAGCGGACCATCGACTCGACGGCTTCGGGGTCGCCCTCGAACACGGCCTCGACCGCGCCGTCGGGGCGGTTGCGCGCCCACCCCGCGACGCCGCGGGACTGGGCGCGCTGGCGGGTGGAGTCGCGGAAGAACACGCCCTGGACGTGGCCATGCACGACGACGCGCCGGCGGATGCTCATGCCTGGTCGGGGGAGATCAGCACGCGATCGAGATACCCGCGCAGCGCCGCCTCATCCGTCTTGCCGGCGATGAAGCCGACGTAGCCGTCGGGGCGCACCAGGCACAGGGCGGCGCCGCCGAACGCCTTCCGGGCCGAGGGCACGGCCGCCGCCCGGACCAGCCCGCGGTACTCCTTGGCGATCAGCTCCGCGGCCGGCTCGTCGCCGAACGTGAGCAGCACGTGCTCGCTGCCACGGAGCGCATCGCGCACGTGCGGGTCGGTGTCGGGCGCCAGGTCGCCCGCGCGCGGCGCGTCATGCGGGCGGCGGTAATCCGCCACGATCGGGCTGTCGCGGTAGTTGACGTCGCGCTCGGAGATCGACTGGAGGAACCGCCGCTGCACCGGGGCGAGCGCGCCCACATGGCGCAGGACGGCGTCGCGCAGCCGCCGCGCCGCCGGGGCGCGAATCAGCCCCATCCGGAACAGCGCCGACGTCTGCTTGATGACGCGCTGCGCCACCGGCCGGCGCTCGGTCTCGTAGGTGTCGAGCAGGGCGGCGGGCGCGTGACCCCGCTCCACCAGCGCCAGCTTCCAGGCGAGGTTGTAGGCGTCCTGGAGGCCCGTGTTCATGCCCTGGCCGCCCGCCGGCGAGTGCACGTGCGCGGCGTCGCCGGCGATGAACGCCCGCCGGTCGCGCATGTGCGAGGCCTGGCGCTCGTTGACGCGGAAGGCGGCCAGCCAGCGTGGATCCGCCACGGTGGCGTCCGGGTGGCCGGCGCGCCCGAGGTAGGTCGCGAAGAAGTCGAGGTCGGGCGTCGGGGGCGGCTCGCGCGCACTGCTCGGACCGATCTCGGCGATCAGGCGCCAGCGGCCCTCGGGCATCGGGAACGCCGCCAGCAGGCCGTCCTCGAGCAGGAACATGTGCATCTCGTCGCCCGCGAGCGGCCACTGCACGGCGACGTCGGCGAGGCCCCAGTCCAGCTCGACCGTCGCGCCTTCAAAACCGATGGCGAGCCCGCGCCGGACGCTGCTGTGGGCGCCGTCGCAACCCATGACCCACCGCACCTCGACGGTCTCCTCGCCGGCCGGCGAGCGGAGGGTCGCGCGGACGCAGCCGGAGACCTGCTCGAACGCGGCCAGCTCGGTGCGGCGCTCGACCACCACGCCGAACTCGCCCAGGTGGCGTTCGAGGAGCGCCTCGGTCGCGGACTGGGGGAGGTCGAGCACGAAGGGAAAGGGTCCGCCGATCTCGTCGAAGGCGATGTGGACCAGGCGCTCGCCCGACGACGACCACATGCTCACGCCGCTCGCCCGAAGCCCGCGCTGCACGAACGTCCCGGCCAGACCCAGGTCGTCCAGCAGCTCGACGGTGCGCGCGTGGATCGCGAGCGCGCGCGACTCGGTGGCGGCATGCTCGTCGCGGTCGATGACGCGCACCTGGAGGCCGTGACGCGCCAGCTCGGCCGCCATCAGCAGCCCGGTCGGCCCCGCCCCCACGACGAGCGCGTCCATGGGGCGCGAACCTAAGGGGTTAAGTCTTTCTTTGCCACACGTCCCCGGCGCATGCGGCAAAGAAAGACTTGACCCCCTGGTGGGATGGCAGGATCGGTGGGCTATCCGTCCTTGCGGACACGACCGCGATGCCGCACGCTTGCAGCGTGCCCCCTCGCCAGGTCGTCGTCGTCGCGTTTCCTGGAGTCCAGTCGCTGGACGTCACCGGACCGGTCGAGGTCTTCCACGGCGCCGGCCGGGCGGCCGGCGGCGCGTACGAGGTCGCCGTGGCCACGCTCGACGGTGCCCCCGTGCCCGCGACCAGCGGCGTCGTGCTCGGCGGCGGCGTCGCGCTCGACGACGTCGGGGCCATCGACACGCTGATCGTCGCCGGCGGCGAGGGCAGCCGCCCCGGCGTCGTCGACCCGGGGCTCGTCGAATGGCTGCGCCGGCGGGCCCCCGACGCCCGCCGCGTCGCGTCCGTGTGCACCGGGGCGTTCCTGCTCGCCTCGGCGGGCCTGCTCGACGGACGGCGGGTGACCACCCACTGGTCGGCGTGCGACGCGCTTGCCCGCCGCCACCCCGAGGTCGACGTGGACCCCGAACCGATCTTCACGCGCCACGGCAACGTCTGGACCTCGGCGGGCGTGACCGCCGGGATGGACCTCGCCCTCGCCATGGTCGAGGAGGACCTCGGCCGCGACGTCGCCCTGACCGTCGCCCGCTGGCTCGTCCTCTTCCTGCGGCGCCCCGGCGGCCAGTCGCAGTTCTCGGCCTCGTTGCGGGCCCAGGTCGCCGAGCGCGACGCCATCCGCGACCTGCAGCAGTGGGTCGTCGACCACCCCGGGGCCGCGCTGTCGGTGGAGGCGATGGCCGAGCGCGTCGCGATGAGCCCGCGCCACTTCGCCCGCCGCTTCCGCCTCGAGGTCGGCACGACCCCGGCGCGCTACGTCGAGCGCGTGCGGGTCGAGGCGGCGCGCCGCCGGCTCGAGCAGACCGCCGATCCGATCGACGTCGTCGCGCCCGCGTGCGGCTTCGGCACCGCCGAGACGATGCGGCGCGCCTTCGTGCGCGCGCTTGGCGTCGCGCCCGCCGAGTACCGGCGCCGCTTCCAGGCGCCGACCCCCGTCCCCTAGTCGAAGGAGCCCCGCCCATGCAGATCGCCATCCCCCTCTACGACCGCTTCACCGCGCTCGACGCCGTCGGGCCCTACGACGTGCTCGGGCGCCTGCCTGGCGCGGACCTCGCGTTCGTCGCCGTCGAGCCGGGGCCGGTGCGCACCGAGCAGCGCACGCTCGCACTCATAGCCGACAAGGCGCTGAGCGAGGTCCCGCGTCCCGACATCGTGATGGTCCCGGGCGGGTTCGGCACTCGCGACCTGTTCGACGACGAGGCCATCCTCGGCTGGCTGCGCGAGGCGCACGAGCACAGCAAATGGACGACCTCGGTGTGCACCGGCTCGCTGCTGCTGGCCGCCGCCGGGATCCTCGACGGGGTCGAGGCCGCGACCCATTGGCTCGCGCGCGACGAGCTCGCCGCGCTCGGCGCCATCCCGGTGCCCGAGCGCGTCGTGCAGCGCGGCAAGATCGTCACCGCCGCCGGGGTCTCCTCGGGCATCGACATGGCGCTGCACCTGGTCGCGCTCGAGGCCGGCGAGATGGCGGCTCAGGCGATCCAGCTCGGCATCGAGTACGACTCCCATCCGCCGTTCGACGCCGGCTCGCCCGAGAAGGCGCCGACCGAGGTGGTCGAGTTCATGCGCACCGTGGGCGTCGAGAACGCCTAGTCACGCCCGCCGGCCCAGCCGGCCTGCGGCCGGCCGACCGGCGCGCGCTCTGACGATCAGAAGTCCAGCCTCCGCTGCTCGGGCGCGGTCGCGGCGAGCGCCGCGTCCAGCGCGGCGGCGATCTCGCGCAGCTGCTCGCGCACGCGGGTCGCCAACGCCTCGATCGAGCCCTGGGCGTCGCCGATTTTCGTGGTCGCCGCGGTCAGCGACGACTTGATCGCCTTGACGCCGTCCATGGTCGCCAGGGCACCGTCGACCGCCTCGCGCAGCGCGGCGGCGTCGAGGTCATCGGTGTCGGCGCGCGCCATCAGCACGCGCGCCCGCGCCAGCGCATAGGCGACCTCGAGCGCGAGCGGTCCGTCCTCGGGGTCGAACGCCACCATGAGCTTGTCGCCGCCGTACTCGCGCAGCGCCGTGGTGCGCGCGGGCAGCTTGTCCTCCCCGGAGACCACGAGGACGGCGAAATCGGCCGACCGCTGGGCGAGCGCCTGGTCGAGCGTCTCGATCGCGCGCGGCTTGGACAGCCGCGCGTCCTTGGCCTCGAAGACGATCCGCCCGCGCGGGGCGCCGCGGCAGGCGTCGATACCCACCACCACGTCTCCCGTCTTCCCGCCCCCGCCCTCGATGTCGCCGACGGCGTCGCAGTCGTCGCCCTGGGCGGCGGCGATCGCGTCGAGCGCCTCGAATACCGCCTCCTCGTACGTGCGCCCCTTGGCCGTGCCCCGGTCGCGCTCGGCCTCGAGCTCGGCCTGCTTTTCGGCCTCGGCCTGTGCACGCTCGAGCTTGACCTCGAGCGCCCCGAGCTTCTCGACCATCGCGCGCAGCTGGTCGCCCTGCTGGCGAGCCATGTCGCGCATGAGCTCGCGCACGAGCTCGTGCTGCGAGCGCTTGAGCGCCTCCTCCACCAACGCCCGCACGCGGTGCTGTACGGCGGTGGCGGACTCCTCGGAGAAGTGCCGCTGCAGCGTCTTGGGGAGGATCCCGGTCTCGGGCGCGAACGCGGCCTCGAGCTGCCGGGCGAGCTGCTCGGCCACCGCGCCGGCGCGCTCGCCGAACGCGGTCTCGACCTCGCGCGCCTGCTTCTCGAACTCGGTGCGCACGAACTCGGCGTTGGCACCGGCCTGCTCGCGGTCGAGCACGCGCGCACCGATCTCGATCGCGTCGAGAAGCAGGCGGGCCGGATCCTCACCCGCCTCCTCGCGCTCGTGCACGAGGCGGACGGCCACCGCGTCGTCGACCACGAGCCCGTCGACGGCGACGCGGTCGCCGACGGTGCGGACGGACGGGGGGCGAAGGGGAAGAGCGGCTTCCATGGTGACTCTTCACCGTAGGTCGCGCCCCGGACAGCATCGCTGACGACGATTTACCGAACCCCGGCGTAGGGTATGCGCCGGCTCATGAGCTTGCTCACCGGGATCGAGACGCGCGTCCTCAACCTCGGGACGCTCATCTCGTCCGGGCTCATCCGGCCCATGCGCCCGGACCACCTGGTTCGGTTCGGCCGCCTCTACCTCGCGTGGGGCCCGACCCCCGCGCTGGGCTACATGGTCGCGGCCCTGACGCGCGGCGACGAGACCGCCGTCATCGACGAGTTGGGCGCGCTGACCTTCGATGAGATGAACCGCCGCACGAACGCCCTCGCGCATGCCTGGGCCGACGTCGGGATCAACGAGGGCGACAGGGTGGCGGTGATGTGCCGCAACCACCGCGGCTTCATCGACGCCACCGTCGCGTTGTCCAAGCTCGGCGCCCATTGCCTGTACCTGAACACCTCGTTCGCCGGCCCGCAGATCACCGACGTGGTCAACCGCGAGGAGGCCACGGCGATCGTCTACGACCAGGAGTTCGGCAACCTGATCGCCGACGCCGCCGAGGGCCGCAGGACCTATCTGGCGTGGCAGGACCCCAAGGGCAGCCGGACGACGGATGCGGCCTTCGATGAAGCGAGCCAGGATGGCGAGCGGCGGCCAAGGAGCCCGGGGGACGGGGAGGTCCCCGACGTCGACGACTCGCTCGAGCACCTCATTCGCCGCGGCGACCCGGCCGACCCGGTGCCGCCGTCCGAGCCAGGCAAGACCGTCATCCTGACCTCGGGCACCACCGGCACGCCGAAGGGCGCGTCGCGCCAGTCGCCGACGTCGCTCGACCCCGCGGCGGCCCTGCTCTCGAAGATTCCCATCAAGGCCGGCGAGGTGACGATGGTCGCCGCGCCGCTGTTCCACGCCTGGGGTTTCGCGCACTTCGTCCTCGGCATGGGCATGGGCTCGACGCTGGTGCTGCGGCGCAAGTTTGATCCCGAGCAGACGCTCGCCGCCACCGCCGAGCACCGCGCTACCGCACTGATCGTGGTGCCGGTGATGCTGCAGCGCATCCTCGAGGTGCCCGAGGAGGTTCGCGACCGCTACGACCTGCGCGGGCTCCGGGTCATCGCCGTCAGCGGATCGGCCCTGCCGGGCCAGCTGGCGACCGCGACCATGGATGCGTTCGGCGACATCGTCTACAACCTCTACGGGTCGACCGAGGTGGCGTGGGCGACGATCGCAACGCCCGAGGACCTGCGCGCCGCCCCCGGCTGCGCCGGTCGCCCACCGCGCGGGACGATCGTCAAGCTCTACGACGACGACGGGCGCGAGGTGCCGCAGGGCGAGACCGGCCGCATCTTCGTCGGCAACGCGATGATGTTCGAGGGCTACACCGGCGGGGGGTCCAAGGAGGTCGTCAACGGCCTGATGGCCACGGGCGACGTGGGCCACTTCGACCGCGGCGGGCGCCTGCACGTCGACGGGCGCGACGACGACATGATCGTCTCCGGTGGGGAGAACGTCTTCCCGGCCGAGGTCGAGGACCTGCTCTCCGGCCACAAGGCCGTGGCCGACGTGGCCGTGTTCGGCGTCGACGACGAGAAGTTCGGCCAGCGCCTGAAGGCGGTCGTGGTCAAGCGCGACGGCCAGACGGTCACCGAGAAGGAGCTCAAGGACTACGTGAAGTCCAACCTGGCCGGCTACAAGGTGCCGCGCGAGGTCGACTTCATCGACGAGCTGCCGCGCACGGCGACGGGCAAGATCCTCAAGCGCGAGCTGGCAGAGAAAGGCGTGGAGGCCTAGAACCCTCGCCCCGTGGCGGCGGAATGGTCGTCGTGCCGCGGCCTCTGCTGGACGAAGTAGCCGTGGGCGGCGGCCGCGATGCCGAGCGCGCCGACCGCGAGGTGGAACCAGTTGGCGCCGACGCTCGACGGGATGCCGCTGACGACCTCGTCGCCGAGGTCGTCGTAGAAGCCCCACAGCGCGAGCGCCACCCAGAAGATCCCGAAGACGGCGGCGTACGGGCGGGGGGCGAGCTTCCACGCCACCAGGCCGAGGACGCCGGCGATCAGGTGGATGAGGTTCGCCCAGCCGTTGACGTCGAACAGGCCGACGAACGATTCCTGGTGGGCCGAGTCGAAATGCGCGTCGGCGAAGAACCCGGCCAGGCCGATGACGGTCAGCAGGATCCCGACGACGAGGGCGTAGAACTCGGCGAAGCCACGGGTCTCGGCGCGCGTCGGATGGTGGTGGGTGACGTGCGTCTCGGCCATGAAGCGACGCTACCTGAATCCGCGGGCGCGAGAACGGAATCGAGGCGCTCGAGCACGGCCGGGAATCCGCGCGCCATCACCCGGCGACCGACGACCGCCCACAGGACCCGATCGACCGGCCCGAGGCGCTGCACCTCGGCGCTCACCCGGACGAGCGTGCGCCCGCGGCCGTCGCGCGGCTCGAGGTCCCACGCGACGAGCGCGCGCGTGCTCGCGCCGACCTCCGCGGTGCCCGCGACGCGCGCGGGCGCGTCGAGGTCGAGCAGCCGCGTGCGCGCCGTGCGCCGCAACCCGAGCGGGCCATGCGGGCGCACCCGGGCGCCGCGAGCGGGCCCGTGGTCGACGCGATCAAGCGCCCGCACCCGGACCCAGTCGGCAGCCAGGTCCCCAGTGGTTCTCGAGGTCGGCGAGGAAGGCAAAGACCATGTCGGGCGGCGCGCCGACCTCGCGCTCGGCGTGCACCCTCATGCCGGAGGCATGATCACGGCCGAGCCCTCGAGCCGGCCGCGGCGCAGGTCGTCGAGGGCGATGTTGGCGTTCTCGAGGTCGTACTGGGTCACGGTCGTGCGTACGGGCACCCGGGGCGCGAGGTTCAGGAAGTCGATCCCGTCCTGCCGCGTCAGGTTGGCGACCGACCGGATCGTGCGCTCCTCCCAGAGCTCGGAGTATGGGAACCCGGGGATGTCGCTCATGTGGATTCCCGCACACACCACGACACCGCCACGGTCCAGGGCGCGCAGGGCCGCGGGCACCAGCGGGCCGACGGGGGCGAAGATGATCGCCGCGTCGAGCGGCTCGGGCGGGGCCTCGTCGGACCCGCCGGCCCACTCGGCGCCGAGCGACCGTGCGAAGGCCTGCGTCTCGGTGTCGCGGGGCGACGTGAAGGCGAACACCCGCCGCCCCTCCCAGACCGCCACCTGGGCGATCATGTGGGCGGAGGAGCCGAACCCGTAGAGGCCGAGGCGCTCCGCGTCGCCGCTGAACCGGTAGGCGCGGTAGCCGATCAGGCCGCCGCACAGCAGCGGCGCCACCTCGAGGTCGGAGAACCCCTCGGGCAGGGGGAAGACGAAGCGCGAATCGGCCATCGCCCGCTCGGCGTAGCCGCCGTCGCGGTCCAGGCCGGTGAACCTGGCCTCGACACAGAGGTTCTCGCGCCCCGAGCGGCAGAACCGGCACGTCCCGTCCACCCAGCCCAGCCAGGCCACGCCGACGCGGGCGCCGGCCTCGACCTCTGCCTCGGCCCCGGCCTCGAGCACGGTGGCGACGATCTGATGCCCGGGCACGACCGGATAGCTCGACGCCTGCACCTCGCCGTCGGCGATGTGCAGGTCAGTGCGGCAGACGCCGCATGCGTGGACGTCGAGGAGCACATCGCGCCCGGCCGGCGCCTGCAGGTCGGGCCGCTCGGCGGGGCGGAGCGGCTCGCCGGGCCGGGGCAGCTCCATGACCAGCACGCGCCGATCATGGCAGGCGTGCGGTCCGGCTCACCTCCTCGCCGTGCACCAGCCTCCACACCGAGTGGGCGGGCAGCAGCGCGTCGACGAATCCGCGGTCGTTGGCCTGCAGCGTCGCGGCCGTGACCCACTCGCCGCCCGCACGGTACTGCGCCTCGGCGGAGTCGCCGGGGACCGCGCCGCGGACCCGGCCCCACACGCGCACGCGCGAGGCCGAGCGGGTGACCCAGATCGGCAGGCGGTAGGCCTCGAGCGCCGGCTTGGCCGAGCCGTCCTTGTACTGCAGTCCGGTCTGGAACCCGGCCAGGTTCGGCTCGTCGCGCAGCTGGTACTGCGCGATGCCCGCCACGCGGGACTGCCGGTAGGCCCGGAACTCGGAGTAGTTCAGCCACTTGGCCTGCAGGCCCAGGCTGGTGCCGGCGAGCCGGTCGGGCGGGTCGGTCTGGAACCCGAGCTCGGTCAAGTACAGGGGCACGCCGCGAGGGATCACGCGCTGCCGCGCGGCCCGGTCGGCGGCGAGGCGCAGGCGCGAGAGCGTCGCGACGGTGATGTCGCCGCGCCCGATCGACGCCCGCGGGTCGCGCGACGCCGCGCGGGTGTACGGGTGGTGGGCGAGGCCGTTGACATCCAGCCGCTCGCGGCTCGAGCAGTGCCGCAGCCGCGCGTCACGGCCGCGGTATGGGCGCCAGTGCCGGTCGAGGCAGAACGTCTCGCGCAGGAAGTCCATCGGCGCGAGCGAGCGCTTGCCCAGGCTGCCGGTGGTGCGTCCCAGCGGCGCGGTCTCGCCCAGCAGGATCTGGTCGGACCCGTGGCCGGTCGCGTCGAGTGCGCCCGTCGCCCCCCGGATCATCTTGCGGTAGAGGATCGGCGCGAACGGGATGACCGAGCTCCCGTGTCGCACCTGCTGGGGGTAGAGCCAGCCGGACTGGTTGGGCTCGTTCCAGATCGACCACCGGTCGACGCGGGGGAGCGGGCCCTGGCCGTCGCCGGGGTCGTAGCTGCCCGAGTAGCGCCGGCCGAGCATGGCCACGAACGACCGAAACGCGCCCGCGTCCGGCTTGCACGTGCGGCGGACGCTGACCGGCCCGCCGCAGTTCGACGCCCAGGCCGGGGCGAAGCCGGACACGGTGAAGATCACCTGCATGCCGCGGCGCTGGGCGCTGCGCAGCAGGCCGTCGTAGGCCGCGAAGCCGTCGGCCGGGTAATCGTCGGGGTCGAACGCCTCGAAGTGCGGGCGGGTCTTCGAGGTCGGGTCGGGCGCGAGGGCCGACCAGCCGACGAGGGTGTGGATCGTGTCCACCCCGAGCGCCCGCAGCTGGTCGAGCGTGGCCTCGCGGCCGCTCGCGTCGGTTCTCAGGAGGAGGTCGTCCTCCTGGAAGATCGATTCCTGGCCGGCGCTGGCGCGGGCCGCCACCGGCGCGAGGGCCGGGACGAGGGCGAACGCGAGCGCCGCGAGGAGGATGGGGAGGGCGCGTTGCATGGACCGCCCAAACGCACCGGCCCCCGGGCGAGTTGCGGGACAATCGTAAGAATGCTCGCCCCCGAGCAGCTGCCCCAGCCGCTGGAGACCATCGCCTCCGATCTGGAGGCCACCGGCTGGGCGGCGGAGGTCTGTGACGCCGAGTGGCGGCTGGTCTACTCCACCAGCCAGCTGCGCGGGATCCTCGGCGCCGGCGACGACGCCGAGCTCGGGATCGGGCTGCACATCCTCGAGAGCCGGGGCCTGCCCTTCTGGCTGGACATCATCGATCCCGAGACCGCGGCCGACTGGGCGGCGATGAACGTCCCGCACATGCTCGGCGACGACCCTGGCGCGCGGGACCGGCTCGCGGCCATGGCCCTGCCCGAGATCGCCCCGATCGTCGAGGCGGCCGCGCCGTCGCGACTGGGGGTGTGGACGTCGCTGATCAAGCTCACCGCGCTGGGCGCCACGCTCGGCCCGATCCGCTATTTCGGCGTGCGCGCCCGCGAGCCCGACGGGGCGCCGGTGGCGACCCTCTACATCTACGGATCGAGCCTTCCCGCCCAGCTGCTGGCCATGGTCTCGCGCGGGCGTGTCGCGCACTTCGAGCGCATGGCGCGCCTGGTCGATCCGGGACGGCGCGAGGCCGCGATCCTGTTCGCCGACGTCGAGGCCTCGGGGGCGCTGTCGCGACGACTCCCGAGCAGCACGTACTTCGAGTTCATCCGCGACTTCAACACCACGGCGGACGACACGATCATCAACGGCGGCGGGATCGTCGGCGACCACGTCGGGGATGGGCTGACCGCGTTCTTCGTCGTCGACGATGTCGAGTCGCCGTCGCGCGCCGCGCGCGCGGCAATCGAAGTGGGACGCGGCCTTCAGGCCGCGATCGAGGGCGCGGGGACGGCCGCCGGGCTCCGCAGCGGCGACGTCCGCCTCAACGTCGGCGTGCACTGGGGCGGGACGCTGTACATGGGACAGGTGGTCACCGGGGGCCGGCTCGAGGTCACCGCGTTGGGCGACGAGGTCAACGAGTGCGCGCGCATCGAGGAGACGGCGGCCGGCGGGGCGCTGCTCGCGTCCAAGGCGCTCGTCGAGCGGCTCGACCCCGACGACGCCGCGGCGGTCGGCATCGCGCCCTCGCGCGTGGCGTACCAGGCGCTTGCGGACCTCGACGGAGCCGACGTCAAGGCGATCCGGGACGCCGGCCTGATCGCGGTCACGCGCGCGGAGGCGCCGCTTTCCAATTCGTGAACTCCCGTCCGCCGGCCGTGACTTGGGGCGGGAGCGCTGGGATCATCGAGGGGTGTCAGAGCAACGCGGCTCCGTGCTCGTCGTGGACGACGAGCCGACCATCGCCGAGGTCGTGGCGCGCTACCTCGAGCGCGCCGGCTATGAGGCGCGCATCGCCGGAGACGGTCCGACGGCGGTGCAGCTCGCGCGAACGCTGCGCCCCGACCTGGTCGTGCTCGACCTCATGCT
>Ga0126312_10000128_pt1 | contig 34689 bp, 31 predicted proteins | sample Plot104A_FD_92537 | JGI IMG/M metagenome (GOLD analysis project Ga0126312, IMG submission 92537) | Serpentine soil microbial communities from UC McLaughlin Reserve, CA, USA - Plot104A | ecosystem: Environmental > Terrestrial > Soil > Grasslands | place: USA: UC McLaughlin Reserve, Lake County... | reverse complement strand
GCGAGCGCCCGAAGCAGAGACGACGCGTAACGCGACACCCCCCGCGGCTGGCGCAGCCCCCCCGCCCCGCCCACGGCGAGGCTGCGCCCGTCGACGCCGACCCTCATCCCTTAGATTCGACGCCGTGCGCCGTGTTGTGATCGACGCCCGCGCCGCCTGCCGGCCCGAGCTCGGCGGGGTGGAGCGCTGGGCCCGCGAGATGGCGCGGCGCCTGCCCGTGCTGCGGCCCGGCGTCTACCTGGTGGCGCGCCCGCCGCGCGCGCTCGTGCACCGAGCCGGACACCTCTGGGAGCAGGTCGTGCTCCCGGCCCGCGCCGCGCTGCGCCGCGCCGGGCTTCTCTATGCCCCCGCGAACCTGGGCCCCTTCGCCTGGCCGCGCAACGTGGTGTTGGTCCACGACGCGGCCGCGCTGCGGCATCCGGAGTGGTACTCGCCGGCGTACGTGGCCTGGCAGCGAAGGCTGCTCCCGGCGATCGTCCGGCGGGCGCGCCATCTGGTGACCGTATCCGAGTTCTCCCGTGGCGAGCTCGTGGAGCTGCTCGGCGCGGACCCCGCCCGAATCGCCGTGATCCCGGGCGGCGTCGACGAGCGCTTCTCGCCGGAGCGCGATCCCGGTCCTGCGCTCGGCGCCCTGGGCCTCTCGCGCCCCTACGTCCTGACGGTCGGAAGCCGCCTGGCCCGCAAGAACCTGGGAGCGCTCGAGCCCGCGGCCGCGGCGCTGCGCGGGGAGGGGATCGAGCTTGTGGCGGCGGGGGGTGGGCGGCCGCACTTCCGCGAGGCGCAGGACATGCCGGCCGTCCGTGCGCTGGGCCACGTACCCGACGAGCTGCTCCCCGACCTCTACGCCGGAGCGCGGGCCTTCGTCCTGCCGTCGCTCTACGAGGGCTTCGGCCTCCCCTGCATCGAGGCGATGGCCAGCGGCGTGCCCGTCGCGGCGGCGGCGCGGGCGGCGCTCCCCGAGACCTGCGGCGACGCGGCGCTGCTGTTCGATCCGGACGATCCCGCGAGCGTCGCGGCCGCGGTGATGCGGGCGGCAACCGACGAGCGGACCCGGGAGCGCCTCGTCGCCGCCGGAAGAGAGCGAACGGGGACGCTCAGTTGGGATCGCGCAGCCAGGTCCACCGACGAGTTGCTCGTCCGTATCGGCGGGAAGCTCGACTAGGCTGGCCCCTACTGTGCCCGTCGCCGAGAGCGCCACGCCGTGGACCCGAGCTGGCCTCATGCGGGTCGTGACCGCGTCCGACACCGGCCGGGCAGCGGGGCTCGCCGGGGCCGTGCTGGCCATGAACGTCCTGGCGCTCGTCTTCACGGTGGTCTTCGCGCGAACGCTCGGCCCGTCGGGGTACGGCTCGCTGGCGGCCCTGATCTCCGCGTTCATCATCCTCATGGTCCCCGGCTCGGCGCTGCAGATCGCCACCGCTCGCGAGGTGAGCCACGCGCTCGCCGAGGACGACCCCTCGGCCGGGGCCGGCGTGCGGCGATGGCTCGGCCACCTCGCCGTCGCGACGCTCGTCGTCGCGCTCGCGGCCGTCCCAGCCCGCTTCCTGATCGCGGCCGCGATCAACGTGGACCAGGAGTGGGCGGCGGCTGCGGTGCCGGTGACCGCCATGCTTTGGGCGATGGTGTCCGTGGAGCGCGGCGCGCTCCAGGGGTTCCAGCGGTACAGGCTCGTGGGCTTCAGCCTGGTTGGCGAGGCCGCGTTCCGTCTCGCCTTCGCGATCCCGCTCGTCGCCGCCGGGCTCGACGTGACCGGAGCCTTCCTCGCGACCGGCGTCGCGCTCGTGGCCGTCGGCCTTGCGCTCAGCGTGCCCCTCCACCGGCTGTTGCCGCTGCTCGGGACCGAAGGGGACAAGGGCGTGCGCGAACTGCTCACGGGCTCGTGGATTCCGGTCATCGGGCTCACCCTGCTCTTCGCGCTCCAAGAGGTCCACGTGATCGTCGTAAAGCACGAGGCCTCGAGCGATGCCGCGGGCTCGTACGCGGTTGCCGCGGTCGCGGCCAAGGCGATCATCTGGATCGCGGTGGGCCTCGGCATGTACCTGCTGCCGGAGGCGGCGCGGCGCTCGAGGACCGGAGTCGACGCCAGACCGATCCTCCAGCGGACGCTGGCCGTGATAGTCGCCGCGAGCGTGCCCATGGTGCTGGTCTACGCCGCCGCGGGCCACCAGCTGCTCGGCCTCGTCTTCGGCGAGGACCTCACCGCCGCTTCGGGGGCGCTGCCCTGGCTCGGCCTCGCGATGGGGCTGCTCGCCTGCTCCTACCTGTGCGTGCAGTACCTGCTCGCGCTGGGCCGGGCGAGCTTCATCTGGATCCTGGCCGTGGCGGGCGTCCTCGAGGTCCTCCTGGTCGCCGGCATCGGGGCGAACCTCACCGGCGTGGCGCTCGCGCTGTTCGGGCTACAGGTCGTATGCGCGACGACGGTCCTCACGCTGGCGCTGGGGCGGGCCCCGGCGAAGCCACCCGCTCGGGAGTATCTCCCGGTCTGAGCGCGCTCGGACCGTCGAGCTGCTCCTCCCCCGCGGCGATCAGGGCGCCCGCCATCACAAGCGCCGGCAGCGTGACCGCCGGCACCTGCCAGTCCCAGTCGATCGCGGCGTGCAGGAACCACACCGTGACGGCAGCGGCCGCGCCGGGCGCGAGCAGGGCGCCGCGCCGCAGCGCCCGCCCCGCCGCCACCGCGACGCCGCCCACCAGCATCACCAGGCCGAGCAGCCCGAACGCGCCGAGCTCCGCCGCCATTTCGAGGGGAAGCGAGTGGACCTCGAGCGCCGCCCCGGGGACGCGCCTCTCGCGCAGCCACTCGACGCGGAACCCGCCGGACCCCACGCCGTTCAGCGGATGCCGGACGAAGGCGCGGAGGCCGACGCGCCAGTAGTCGTAGCGACGTGACTCGATCGATGCGAGACGCCCCGCGCCATGCGATCTCACCACCTCCTCCCGGCCGCCCCGCTCCCCGAGCCCGCCGGCGACGAGCCCGGCGAGCCCGAGTGCGAGGGCGAGCGCGGCCAACGCCGGCAGCCGGCGGGCCACGTGGAGCCTGCCGACGTCGAACCGTCCCCGGGACTCCGCCGCGACGCTCCACGCCTGCGCCCCCGCGGCGACGAGCATCAGCAGGATCAGGACCGAGAGCATGATCGCCCCGTCGCGCTCGCGCGCGCCCGGGCTGCCCTCGAGCGAGGCCACTCCTGGGAGCACCGCGGCAATGGCGGCCGTGACGATGCCCGCGCCCAGCGAGATCCCCATGGCACGAAGCTGCGGCCACGAGGGCGCGGCGGCGAGGAGCACGACCAGGCCTACGACGGCCGCGGCGATCGCCCCGCGGGAGAACGAGAGGTAGACCCCCGCGGCGAGCGGGGCGGCCGCGGCGGCTGCGGCCGCCCGCATCGACGGGGGCCGCGACCGGTCGCCCGCCACGCGGGCGCAGAGCACGAGCCCCACCGCGGCAAGAGCGCCTTCCGCGTTCCAGTACGTGATCGGTTGCTCGAGCCGCCCGTTCGCCGTACGCGACTCGCTCAGGTGGATGAGCCCCGGCAAGAGCCGCCCCGCGAGCCCGTAGCAGATCACGACGACGGCTCCCAGAGCCAAGGCGGGTTCGAGCGCCCGGGCCGTCACGCGCTCGCGCAGCAGGGAGATCGCGGCCACCAGCGCCCCTAGGTAGAGCAGAAGTCGAACCAGGTTGTCCGTCGCCGTGCCCAGCAGGGGCGCCCACGAGATCGAAGCCGCCGTCCAGCCGCTGATCAGGACGAGCCCGGCGATGGCGATCCATCCCGGCCACGAGCCGGGCAGCGGCTTCGGGCTCAGTAGCGCCACGATCACGACGAGCGTCCAGGCGGCGAGAGTCGCCACGAGCCGTGGCCTATCGAAATAGCCGCCCGAGAAGAACGCGAGCACGGTGGGGCCGGCGAAGAGCACCGCGGCCGCGGTGACGAGGACGGCCCGACGCATCGGTCGCATCGGGCTAGCGGGGATTCTCGCGTCCCAAGGGATTGAGCCGCCGGGTCATGGCCAGCGCCTGCCGCGAGCGCGCCGGATCTCGCCCGCGGCTCGACAGGTAGAGCTGCTGCCAGGCTCGGATGTTCTCGGGCTCGTCGCGAACGAGGCCTTCCGCGAGCTGAGCCGCGCGGCCCGGACGGGCGCGCAATAGCCAGAAGTAGCTCCGGTAGAGCTTCCACTGGGAGTCTGGATTGAGCAGCTCCACGGCCTCGAGGCGCTCCATGTCTCGTCCGAACTCCTCGGGCGGGGACTTGGGGTCCTCGAGGAGCCTCTCGGCCGCCGCGCGCCCCCGCTCCTGATCGCGCAGGAGAACCGCCGACCACGCAAGCACGAGGACGGACAGCAGGACGAGGGAGACACGGGCCAGCACGGGCTGGTGATGATGGCAGGGAAGTCTGGCGGTTAGACTTGGCGCACCGACCGGCGCCTTGGAAAATCGGTGAACGCCAGATAACCGCCCCGAACCGGCGCCGACGGTCGTCGCTCGAGCGCTTTGCGAGTAGAGCCACCCCGCGACCGCGTACCGATTGGGCGGTCGTGGCGGGGCTGGGGCTGCTGACCCTTGGCGGACTGCTGCTTCGCCTGCCGTCATTCGACGACTCGTTGTTCGGCGACGAGGTCTCCACCTACTTCATCGTCACCGGCCACGGCGTCGGGCAAGTGCTCGACTGGGTGCGCAGCGACCTCGAGGTCACACCGCCGCTGTTCTTCGTCCTCGCCTGGGCGACGCACTCGTTCGGGGAGCCGGCGGAGGCGCTCCGCCTGATGTCGCTCGCCGCGGGCGTGGCCGCCATTCCGCTCACCTATCTCCTGGGCATTTGGACGGTCGGTCGGCGAGCCGCGCTGCTCGGGGCGGCCCTCATGACGCTCAGCCCGTTCCTGATCTTCTACTCGACCCAGGCTCGCGCCTACATGCTCGTCCTGCTGCTCGTCCTGATGGCGACCCTGGCGCTGCTACGGGCGCTCGAGACCGGTCGTGCGAGGTGGTGGATCGCGTACGCGGCATTCGCGTGCGCCGCGGTCTACGCGCATTACGTCGCCGTGCTCGTGCTCGCTGGCCTCTTCGGGTGGTCCTTCCTCGCACACCCCCGGGCCAGACGAGCGCTGCTCGCCGCGAGCCTTGCCGCAGCGGTCGGCTTCCTGCCCTGGGTTTCGGGTTTACTCGAAGACCGGAACGGGCCCAACCTCATCGGCTTCTTCGAGCCGTTCGGCGCGCAAACCGTCGCCAGGAGCCTGGTGCGCGTGGCGATGGGCCACCCCTATGCACGCGTCGGCGCTCTGCCCGGCGCGGTGGCCGGGGCGATCGCCGTCGCCGGGGTCGCGGCGGGGCTCGTGGGGCTTGCCCTGAGAACGCGCATGCGGGGCCTCCGGCCGGAGGCGGGCACCGCGCTCGTGCTGGTCCTGGCCTTCTCCGCCCCGCTGCTGGCGGCTCTCTACAGCGCCTTCGGGACGAGCGTCTTCAACCCCCAGAACCTGATCGCCTCTTGGCCGGGGCTGGCGCTTACGGCGGGCGCGCTCGTGGCCAGGGCCGGCCGGCTCGGCCCGCTGGCCGCCGCCCTGATCCTGGCCGCCTCCGCGCTGGGCGCCGTCAAGCTGCTCGGCGCCGACTACCAGCGCCCCGACTACAAGGCGGCGGTCGACTACATCGAGGGCATGGGGAGCCCCAGAGACCCGATCGTGGACGAGCCGTTCTTCGCCAACCCGATCTCGGCTCTCGACGCAGCGTTGGGCTTCGGTCGTGCGGACGCGAAGCCGAATCCGACGCTCCGCCTGGGCGCGCCGCGACGCGAGGCGGAGCTACGGGCGCTCGCCCGAGGTCGGAGCACGCTCGACCCCGTGCCGAGGCCGTCGACAGCCGCGGTAGCCCGGCGGGCGGCTCGGCTTGCTCGTGGAAGAACGCTGTTCCTGGTCGCGCTGAGCTCACGGCGCAGTCCGGCGCTTGGGAGCCAGGTGGTGCCCTTCGTGCGGGCGCTGCCGCCGACCTTCCGGCGCGTGGCCACGGCATCCTTCGCCGCCTGCTGCTCCCCGACGATTCCCGACCTCAGCGTGCGCGTCTACGTGCTCCGCGACAGCCGGCGCCGGGCGGCGCAATAGACTCCTTCGCTTGCCGAGCTCGGGAGTGAGGTAGGGATGGCACGGATCCTCCTCGTCGGCGGGGCCGGTTACATCGGCGGCTGGCTCACCGACAAGACGATCGAGGCGGGCCACGACGTCCGGGTGTACGACCTGCTTCTGTACGAAGAGCGCTACCTGAAGCCGATTCCGTTCTTCGCCGGCGACGTGCTCGACCGCGAGCGACTGGCGGCGCACCTGGACTGGGCCGACACGGTGGTGTGGCTCGCCGGCCTCGTGGGCGATCCGGCTTGCGCGCTCGACCCGAGCTTGACCCGGAGGATCAACCTCGACAGCGTCGCCTGGCTCGCGGCACGATTCGAAGGGCGGATCATCTTCCCCTCCACCTGCTCCGTCTACGGTGCGCAGGAGGGGTCGCTCGAGGAGACGAGCGGGACGAACCCGCTTTCGCTCTACGCCGAGACGAAGCTCGCCGCGGAGAGCGTCCTCGTGAAGACGCGGCCGGACAGCCTCGTCCTGCGTCTCGCCACCCTGGCGGGGGTCGGCGACACCTACTCCAGGATCAGGCTCGACCTGGTCGTCAACCTGCTCGTGATGCGGGCCAAGCTGGTGGGCAGGCTGCAGGTCTTCGGCGGGGGCCAGTACCGGCCTTTCCTCCACGTCCGCGACGTGGCCACGGCCGTGCTCCCCCAACTAGAGAACGGCGCGAGCGGAGTCATCAACGTGGGTGCCGAGAACCACACCATCGCGGAGCTTGCGGAGCGGATCGTCGAGCACGTCGGCGGCGCCGACATCGAGCGGATCGAGGCCCGCTTCCAGGACACCCGGAACTACCGGGTGTCGTTCGCCAAGGCTCGTCGGGAGCTCGGTTTCGAGCCCGCGTGGTCGCTGGAGGACGCCATCGAACAGGTCGCGTCGCTGATCGACGCCGGCCGGGTCAAGGACCTGAGCCTCGCCGCCTTCTCGAACCTCGAGGCGCTTCGGCCCTATCTCAGCCCCGAGGCAATCCCCCTGGGCCGGGAGATCAGGACCGCTCACAGCCTTTCCCGGCATGCGTCCACGCGGGACCTCACCGACAGGTGAGCGAGCGCCCTCGATTGATCTCCGGCGGGGTCGCGAGCGACGACCGCGGCCGCGTCTACTTCGCCAACGACTTCGACCTGAGCAACTGTCGGCGGCTTTACGTGGTAGAGAACTTCTCACCCGGCACGGTTCGCGCCTGGCACGCGCACCGATACGAGCGCAAGTGGGTTCTCCCGGTCGGCGGAGCGGCCCTCGCTTGCTGCGTGGAGATCGACGACTGGGAACGACCATCGCCCGACGCGGAGATGCACCGCTTCGTGCTCGACGCGGCAAACCCGGCGGTGCTCGCCGTGCCGCCCGGCTACGCGAACGGAGCGATGTCGCTGGCGCCCGACACGAAGCTCCTGTACCTGTCCGACACGCCGCTGGGCGGCTCGTTGGAGGACGACGTCCGTTTTCCGGCCCGCCACTGGGACCCCTGGCAGGTGACCGAGCGCTGAGTCAGGTCGAGACGTCAGTGATCATCCCGACGCTCGACGACGCCGCGACGCTCGGGAAGACGATCGAGAACCTCAACACGGTGATCGCGGCCGTCGGTGCGCCGGCGGAGGTCCTGGTGGTCGATGCCGGGAGTCGCGACGACACGCTGAAGCGCGCGGCCGAGCTGGCCGATCGCTACCCGCTGCTCCACATGCGGCTGCTGGTCCAGACCCGTGCCCACAGCGGCTTCGGATCCGTCTTGCGCCTGGGCATGGCGTATTCGCAGGGCCGCTTCTGCGTGGTCCTGATGCCCGACGCCCGCGACCCGCTGGAGCTCGTACCCAAGATGGTCGCCGAGCTGCGCGCCGGAGCACATCTCGTCCTCTGCTCGCGGTTCGACGGGAAGGGCTCGGCGCCGAACGTGCCTAGGCGCTTCGTCATCTACCAAGCGCTCTACCGCCGGGCAATCAGGCTGCTCCTGGGGGTGGACATCGCCGACAGCACGTATGGCTTTCGCGCGTTCAACCGGACCTTCGTGCAAGCGCTCGGCATCACCGGGCGACGCTTCGCCGTCTGCTCGGAGATCACCTTCAAGGTCCTCTTGGCCGAGGGCAAGACGGTGAGGGTCCGCGGCGTGCCTACCGGGCCCATGCTGCAGTCACAGAACAAGTTTCGCCTCGGCAACGAGCTGGCGGACTACGCCTTCACGCTCGTCCGGGCCGCTCTCCACCGCGCGCGACTGCGCTGGTTCTAGCTCGTCGGGCGGGCAACGCCGCGGACCGCGCGACGTAGGGGCGCTGCTCCTCCACGCGCTTCAGTGAACGCGCATCTCGGGGAGGGGAACGATCCAGTAGCCGCGATACTGCGGCTCGTTGGCACGGATGGCGTCGAGGTAGTTCCACGCCGACACGAAGACGTAGTCCGGTTGGTGGCGCTTGAACTCCTCGGGGCTAACGATCGACGTGTGCGTGCCCGGCATCAGCCTGCCTTGCCGAAGGGGGGACGCGTCCACGACGGCCTCGAGGTATGTCATCTCACAGACGTTCACCCACATGGTCGCCTTTCCGGCCGCTCCGTACGCCCACATCGACGAGACCTGGGACAGCCGGCGGGCGGTCTCCCCGAATGCCTCGATGCGCCTGCGGCAGTCGGCGGCAAAGCGGTCCCAGGTGTGCGCGTGGTTGAGCGCTTGCCCCCGCTCCCACGCTTCGAGCTCGGCGATCGAGTCGCCCGGCTTCCGGCTGCCCACCCTGGCCGCCGCCACGCGCAGGGAGCCCCCGTGCATTGGGATCCGCAGCGCCTCGATCGGCTCGAAGCCGTGGCCTCGCAAGAGGCCCTTGAGCGTGCAGATCGAGTAGAAGGTCAGGTGCTCGTGGTAGAGCGTGTCCCACTGCGACTGCTCGAGCAGGTCTCCCGCGTACATGACCTCGAGGCAGAGCACGCCGTCCGGGGCCAGGACCGCGTCGGCGGCCCTTAGGATCCGCGCGGGATCCTCGTTGTGGGCGAAGACGTTGCTGCCCGTGACGAGATCGACCGGACCGATCCGGCTGGACAGCTCCTCGACGATCTCCGGAGCGAACGCCCCCGTCAGGACATCACGCCCTCGCTCGCGTGCCAGCTCGGTGATGTTGTGCGAGACGTCCACCCCCAGTGCCCGCACGCCCCGCCGCTCGAGCGCGGCGAGGAGAGTCCCGTCGTTGCAGCCGAACTCGACCACGGAGCCGGGGGCGAAGGTCGTCATCAGCCATTCGGCGTACGCCTCGAAGTGACGAACGAGGCCGGGGACGGTTCCGGTGGCGAAGGCGTAGCCCTGGAAGAGCACGTCAGGGTCGATCGGCTCGACGATCTGCACCAGACCGCAGCGCTCGCAAACGCTGATCACGAGCGGGTATCGGCGCTCCCCGGCGATCTCCTCCTCGCCCTCGAGGAAACCCCCCGCGAGCGGCAGCTCGCCCAGGTCGAGGAAGGGCCGGACGGGCGAGCCCCCACAGCCTCGGCAGGTCTCAGCCATCGGAGCGGCCTGCCCCTCTCGCCAGCCTGCGCCTGAGGGCCGCGGCCGGGTACTTGAGGTACGCGAGGATCACCTGCGGACTGTAGGTAAAGGCCGTCAGGCGCTGCCGAGCGGAGCGCGAGGTAAGCACCGTCGGGAACTCCACGGGCTCGATCCCCGACCGGAGGGCCCAGTCGAGCTCCTCGACGATCACCGCGAACCCGTCCTCCCGTAGCGGCCAGGAGAGGAACAGGTCGGTGCGCAGTCCCCGGAATCCGTTCGTCACGTCGCGCAACGGCGTACCGAACAGGAGCCTGCCAACCAGGTTGCCGGCCCGGGAGGCCAGGCGGCGCGAGACGGGGACCGAGCGCATGCCCCCACCCGGCACGAAGCGCGAGCCCTTCACGTAGTCGTTCCCCGCGCGCGCGAGCTCTCCGATCTTCAGCAGATCCTCAGGGGGGTTCGTGAGGTCGCTGTCGATGAACGCCAGGTAGTCGAGGTCGAGGCCGCGCGCCCGCAAGGCGCCGGTGCGCAGGGCGGCGCCGTAGCCGCGGTTCCGCTCGTGAGCACAGAGCTCCAGCACCTCAAGCTCCTCTTGTAGCGCGCCCAGCAGGCGTCGCGTCTCGTCGCTCGAGCCATCGTCGACCGCGACGATCCGGGCGCGCCCGGGATAGCGACGCGCCACCGCGGCGATCCGCCTGATCGAGTTCTCCACGGTGGCGCCCTCGTTGTAGACCGGCACCACGATGCCCAGCGAGGGATGGGCCGGCTCCCCGCGCTCCGAGCGTGGGCTCACGGGAGTGGCAGGCCATCCTCGCGGTAGGAGCGGGACACGTCTATGTGGCTGTCCTCCGGGCGGTGGCCGCGGATGGTGCCCGTCCGCAGGCGCTCGGCCAGGTCGGCGACGAGCCGCTCGGAGGCGCGCCCGTCGCCGAGCCCGTGATCGAAGCTCCGTCCGTGGAGGCCCTCCATCTTGGCGAACACCCGGTCGGCGGGATAGTCCTCCGGACGCGCGGGGTCGAACTTGACGCTCGACCCGCAGTCGTAGACCTGTGGCCTCTCGGTGGCCTTGCGGATCTGAACCGAAGGCACGCCGAGCACAGCGGTCTCCTCGACGACGGTTCCGGAATCGGTGAGCGCTCCGCGTGAGCCGGCAAGCAGAAGGAGCATCTCCCGATATCCGATCGGGTCGACCATGATCACGTTCGACGGGAGCTCCAGGCCGAACTCGGCCAGGCGCCTCTGAGTGCGATAGCTCGCCGGGAAGTAGATCGGCCAAGGGCTGTTCGCGAGCAGCTCGAGGATCGCGGCCAGCGGCTCCCGAGACTCGACGCTCTCGCGGCGATGACAGGTCATCAGGTAGAAGCGCTCCCGCTCGATACCCCGCTCCGAGAAGAAGCCTCCGCTCGCCTCCCGTTCGTACTCCGGCCGGCGCGCGAAGTAGTAGTGGGCCAGTACGTCGACGATGAGGTTCTGGATGACGACGATGTTGCGGGGATTGAGCCCCTCGCGCACTCCCTGCTCCTTGTACTCGTCGAAGTAGGTGTAGATCACGTCGGAGGCGTGATCGATGATCGTGCGGTACTTCTCCTCGGGCATGCGCCAGTCGTAGGAGCGCATGCAACCCTCGATGTGAACGACCGGAACGTTGAGCTGCGCGGCCGCTATGCAGCCCATCACCGTGTTCGTATCGCCGAGGAAGACCGCGACGTCGGGCCGAAGCTCCCGGAGGACGGGCGACAGCCTGGAGATGACCGAGGCGGCCACCTCCGCGTCGCTGTCGCCGGTGGCGCCGAGCTCGATGTCAGGGGCCGGCAGGCCCAGGTCGCGAATGAAGACGTCCTTCAGGTTGTCCGAGTAATGCTGGCCCGACCAAAGCAGCGTGAAGCGAATGTCGGGGTGCCCCCCCAACAGGTGGATGATCCGGCTGGCCCGGATCAGGTCGGGACGGATGCCCAGCGTCAGTAGGACGTGATGCACGGACGCGGGAACCTAGTCGGTCACCCGGGCAGCGCGGCGAGCTCGGCGATCATGGTCGCGATGCGCGGCGGCTGCGGGTAGCCGGCGGCGCGCCAGAGGCGCAAGCCTGCGTCCGGGAAGCGCGTCGTAAGGGTCCGGTCGACCGGCACGGGCGCCGGCTCCGGCGCAACCATGACGTCGTCGCGCCCAAAGGCCGACAGCGCCAGCCGCAGGAGGTCGGCCTTGCTCACCGCGTCCGCCGGCACGACGTGCAGCGTCGAGGGGAGGTCGAGTCCGTCGGAGGTGATCACGGCGGCGCACAACTCCGCGAACTGGAGCGTCGTCACCCCGTTCCAGAGGTGGTTGGTGTACCCGGGGATGCGGGCACCCTCGGGCTGCGTGAGCGCCCAGCCGAGGAGCGACCGGGCGGGCGGGTGCTCGCGCCCGACGATCGAGCAGCGCAGGTTGAGCACGTGCGGCGCGCGCACCTCGCCGCGGCTCTTCGAGCGTTCGTAGACGCCGTCGGCGTCGTGCGGCGCGTCCTCGTCATACGGCGCCCTCCCGCCCGCGAAGACGCCGTCCGTGGCGATCTGGATGACGCGTGAGCCTTGCTCCAGGGCCGCGGCGGCGAGCCGTCGAGGAAAGGTCGCGTTGACCGCGACCGCGTTGGCGACGCTCGCCGGATCCGACTCGTCGATCAGCCGCTTGAGCACGCCTACCGCATTGACGACCCAGTCGTAGCGGCGCTCGGAGAGGAGCCCGGCGATCGACTCGTCCCGCGCATCGAACGGGAGCACGTCGTCGGCGGAGGGGCCGCGGGCGGCGCGGAACACCTCGAGCCGCGCGTCATCGGCGAGGACGCGGGCTACGGGCTCGCCGAGCATGCCGTTTGCCCCCAAGACGAGCACCTCGGTCATCGCCCGAGAGGTTATGCGAGCCCCGAGATCGCCCTGGCTCGGCGCCGCGCGCCGACGGGTCGGCACCGGGCCGCGGCGTGCAACTAAGCTGAGCGCGTGCTCGCCAGGCCGCCCTCGATCGAAGTCGATCCCTACGCCAACGACCCCGGCCGCTGGGCGCACTCGCTCATCAACCTCGCGGAGCTGGTGTTCGGGTGCCTCGAGACGGCCCGGGTGCGAAGCGTCCTCGAGGTCGGCGCGTACGCCGGCGACCTGACCCGACTGCTCGTGGACTGGGTTGCTGACCGCGACGGGCGGGTGGTGGCGATCGACCCGCATCCCGAGGAGCGGCTCGTGGAGCTCGCCGCGGAGCGGCCCGAGCTCGAGCTCATCCGGGCCCGGAGCCTCGAGGCCCTCGAGCGGATCCCGGTGCCGGACGCCGTGATCATCGACGGGGACCACAACTACTTCACGGTGAGCGAGGAACTGCGGCGAATCGCCGCGAGTGCCCCGAACGGTGAGTTGCCGCTCCTGCTCTTCCACGACGTGGCCTGGCCCCACGGTCGCCGCGACGCCTACTTCGCGCCGGCGGAGATCCCCGAGGAGCAGCGTCAACCCATGGTCGAGGGAGCCAGTCTGTTTCCGGGGATCGAGGGAACGAGGACCGGCGGACTTCCCTACCGCTTCGCCGCGGCACGCGAGGGTGGACCCCGCAACGGGGTGCTCACCGCCGTCGAGGACTTCGTGTCCTCCAGGGACGACCTGCATTTCGCGATCGTGCCGGCCTTCTTCGGCCTCGGCGTGGTCTGGCGCCGGGAGGCGCCCTGGGCGGACGCGCTCGTGGAGTTGCTTCGCCCTTGGGACCGCAACCCGGTCCTGGAGCGGCTGGAGGCCAACCGGGTGCTGCAACTGGCCTCAGCGCACTTCCACATGGTGCACGTCTCGCAGCTGACGGGGCGGAACCAGCGCCTCGAGGCGCTCTTGAGGCGGATGCTCGAGTCGAGCGCCTTCTCGCTGGCCGAGCGGCTCTCGTGGCTGCGGCGGCGGGCGGGCATCGCAACCGGCCAGGCGGCGATCTCGAAGGAAGCCGTGCGCCGTGCCCTCGCCGACTAGGGGCGTTCCCGGCGGTCCCTCGCGAGCAGGGCCTTGCGGGCCGCGTTCAGCTTGCGCAGAGGAGCGGTTATCCGCCAGCTGATGCTCTCGGTCGTCTCGGCGAGGTCGCGCTCGAGCTGGAGGGCCCGGGCGTCCGCCTGGAGCTGATTCGAGACGGCGATCGCGCGCGCCGCCTCCGACTCCGCCTCGGCGCGCCGGGCGCGTGCCTTCCAATCGCCGCTCGAGCCGCCGCCCCCACCCGGTATGCGGCCGTCCCACTTCTCGGCCAATCGCATGTGCGCCTCGACCCACGTCTCGGGCTCGCTCACCAGCTCGAGGGAGTGGTTGTGGATGGCGCGGAAGTCCGCGGTCACGACCTTCCGGCCGGCCGCCCGGATCTGCATGCAGAAGTCGAAGTCGTAGCCGTGCAGGCGGCCCAGGGACTCGTCGAAGCGCACGTTCCGTACCGTCCACGGAGAGAGCGCCATCAGGAAGCCGTCGATCGTGTCCACCTCCCCGGTACGCGCATACGCCGGCATCTGATCGCGCTTCCAGGAGAACGAGGGGAGGTCACCGCCACCGTACTCCCCATAGCGATGGATGAACGAGGCCCAGGTCACGGAGCCCTCCCACCAGGCGATGCTCCGCACGCCAATCGCCCCGACACAGCCCACGACCCCGACGTCCGGGCTGGTGAGCGCCCGCCGCACCTTGGTACATAGATCGGGATCTACGATCTCGGCGTCTTGGTGGACGAGCACGAGCGCCTCGAGGTCGTCGCGGGCCGCCGCCGTCTCGAGCAGCAGGTTGTAGCTGCGGAAGATGGACCCCGCGGCGGCGAAGGCGTAGACGTCGGAGTCGGGTTCGGCCGCGAGCCGAATGCCCGGCTCCGCGAAGCGCCGGTAGCTCTCCGAGGAGGTGATCGAGCAGCCGAAGGCGATCATCGGCGAGGCCCACCACGCGAGCTGCTAGGCGCGCAACGAGGGCTTCGGCTTGCGACCCGCTGCGCGGCTGGCTGCACTGATGCCGGTCTCAGAACGCGAGCGGGGCGTAATTGGCCGGAAACGCCGACGGGCCAAAGAACCAGGTCTCGATCGCGTAACGCGAGCTCGGCATGTCCGGTTCGGCCGCGGTCGCGTGAAGGAAGAGCTCGTCGAACAGCAGGACGTCCCCGGGCTCGAAGATCGGCCGCACGATCCCGGCGTCTCCGGAGGCCTCCTCCGCCACGGCCCTCGACACGGACCAGTCGAAGGCGGCGCCCTCGGTGCCCGTTTGCACGATCCCGTCGAAACGCCGAGGGACCAAGTCGAGGCCCGGCGCCTCGTCGCCGCAGCGGGTCAGCGCGAGCCAGACGTTCAGCGCCCTGACGTCCTTCAGGAACGCCCCGTCCTGGTGCCAGGCGCTCGGGTCTTGCTCGGCCTTGCCGGCGGTGTCGTCGAAGAGAGTGGGCCTCACCCTGCGCAGGAGACACTTGTTGATCGAGATCGCCGGGCGCTCGCCGAGGTACCCGGTGACAAGCCGCCTGAGGCCGGCCCGCTCGAACAGGTGGAGCACGTGGCCGATCGCGCGCGGGGAGTCGGCCGCCCAGAGGCCCGCGGCCACGCGTACGAAGCCGCGCTCCAGACGCAGATCGAACCGGGGATCGGGCTCGAACTCCTCGTAGTACCCGTCCCCCGACGAACCGTCCTCGCGTGCCGCGTAGGCCCTGTCGATCTTTTCGACCAGGCCAGATGCGGAGTCACGATCGATGAACCCGCGGATCAGCAGGCAACCCTTACGGAGGATCGCCGCCCGCAGGACCTCCGGCGTAACCTCGGCGGCCTCCATCTCGGGGAGCACGGGACCCTCCGGTAGCCGCTCGAAGGCGGGCTCGGGATAGCCGGGGAGGCCGTCGGGGGGGTCGTCGATGAGCCGCAGGCCCGCCCGGTGACGCAGCTGAAGGAGCCGTCGCTCAACGTCCAGCTCGCGCCCCTGCGGCGGGGCGCCCGAGAGCGCCTCGATATCGGCGAAGAGCCGCTCGACCGGCTCATCCCGCTTGCGCTTGAGGCGAAGGATCATCGGCGGGCCAAGGTAACAGAGCCGGCCTCGCCTGAGGCCTCATCCGTCCCGCGCTGGGCGGGCGGGGACGCCCACGACCGTGATGGAGTCGGGAACGTCGTCGAGGACCACCGCGTTCGCCCCGACCCGCGCCCGAGCGCCGACTCGAACCCCGCCCAGGATCCTTGCGCCGGTGCCGATGCTCGCCCAAGGGCCGATGGTGGGACCGGCGAGGTCGTGCCCGCGTAGGCCGATCGTGACGAATGGGCTGATCACGGTCCCTGAGTGGATCTCGACGAAGCCGTCGATCACGACCTGCCCGTGCACGATGTACACGCCCGGGTGCACGACCACCGGGTCGCCGATCGAGAGCTGCGCGATGGACATAGCGAGCCGATGCGCCACACGCGGTAGGACGGGCACTCCCCGCGCCTGGAGGCGGGCCTTGACGCGGTAGAGCGCCTGCGCCAGGAAGGCGTCGCTTACCCACATCAGCCGCAACACCTGCAGAGCGGCGTCGAGCGGCGACCGGAACTCGTGGCGCTCGAAGCGATGAGCGGCCGTCGCCCGCGCGTCGCCGACGAGGGCCTCCCGTAGGCCGGGATGACGCGCCCGGATCTCGCGCAGCGCGGCCTTTCGATCGGCGGCCCGCGTCGCTTCGGCCATGCGATCGCACCTTACAGCCGGCCGGTACGCGTCCGCCGAGAGGAGCCCGGGCGACGCTCAGTCCGCCGAGCCGAGCCGTTGCTCCAGCCCGGCGAACTGCCGGAGGGCTGCTAGGTAATGGAGGCCGGCGCGGTCCTCGCCGGACTCTCCGCGGAGAAAGAACGACAGCTGGCCGCTGACGTGGGGGGCGCTCCCGACGAGGAAGCGCCGCTGTGTCTCGAGGCTGCCCCGGTAGGGGTAGGTCTCGCCCAGGACGACGGGCTTGCCGGGCGCGGCGAAGGACTTGATCACGGAGATCTCTCCCTCGACGTGGCCATCGACCGGGTATGAGTGCAGGAAGAGGACGTCGAGCAAGGGGGCGACGTTCCTCGGGGAGAATGCCCAGTCACCGGCCCAGGGCAGCATCCCAAGTCCGATCAGGTGGCGTCTGTCGACTCGGCGGATCGCGCGCCGCAGGAGGCGGATCCACGAGCGGGCCGCACGCTCCGACTCGGCGAGGGGCACGCCGCGAGCGACGTTGGGGCCGAAGTGGTAGCCGCCCAACACGCCCGGATACCACGCGCCGCCCTCGATCATCACCGGCTCGGACGTCAGCTCATAGGCGAGCACCGCGGGAGACCTGGCGCCGACACGTGCCACCGACCGCCAGAAGCGTGCCTGCACCCGCCACCGGGCGCCGTCGGAGAGGCGGTCGTACCAGCCTGGAGACCGCCAGGGACGCCAGACCAGATTGCCCGTGATGTCGAGGTACACATGGCGCCGCTCGGCCACCCTCAGCAGGTCCGCGAGGGCGCGCAGCCGCCGCGCGCGAGTGCGGGTGGGCGTGCGCATGATGTGGCCAAGCTCGATGTAGAGGCGCACCGTGTTTGCGCCGCGACGCCTCATCCGCGAGAGATCCCGGCCGATCAGGCGCAGATTGCGCCCCGTGGGGTGGTCGAAGTAGCGGAAGCTCGGGACCGGATCACGGCCGAGCGTGGGCGTGATGCACCCGCACATCCAGCGCCAGGCTCTCGGCCCATAGTTGTAGCCGTAGACGTGGAAGCGCTCGTGCCCTTGCCGGAGAGCCCCCCCACGCGCCGTGACGGTCGTCAGGGCCCTTGCCTGAGCTGGCACGAGCATCACCGCGATGACGGCCAGGAGCATCGGGGCGAGACCGCAGTGCCCATCGCGGATCCGTCGCCGCACACCGGCCCACCTGCGCACAGGCCCCCCGAGTGGCCGCGGCAGACCGTCTCGCTTCAGGGCGGTCGTGCTCGCAATGTACGGCGCCGTACCCATGAGGCGGGACCCTAAGGGTAGGTTGCAACCGCATGGAGCTGCGCGCGACGCTGGAGAGCCCGCTGCCCCGTGCCCTGCCCACCGGACTCTCCACGGCCGTCTTCTGTTACGGCACCTGCTTCCACACCGAGGAGCGGGTCAAGCGCCTCGCGATCCTGGTCGACGGAGCTCCCCACGCCCCGGCCGCCTGGCGCATGCCGCGGATCCTCGACGACGGTCTCGGGCGGCGCAGCTACCGGAGCGGCTACTGGGTCACGGTGCCGGTGAGGACAGGGGAGCGGCCCGGCACGGTCGAGCTGAGCGCGGCGGTCAGGCTCGCGAGCGGACGCGAGCTCGTCGCCCCACTGGCTCGGATACAAGTCGTCGTCGAGCACGGGCGCTCCCCCTCCCACGAGGGCCGCGGCGCCCACGACCTGATCGCCGTGTGCATGGGCAGCTATGACCCGGACCCCGAGCTCTTTCGCGTCCAGGTCGAGTCGCTTCGAGCGCAGACGGATCGCCGCTGGATCTGCCTCATCTCGGACGATCACTCGAGCCCGGAGCGCTTCGCCGACATCGAGCGGACGGTCGGCGACGACCGGCGCTTCGTGGTCTCGCGCTCCGAACGGCGGCTCGGCTTCTACCGCAACTTCGAGCGAGCGCTCGGCATGGTCCCCGCCGAGGCGTCGCTCGTGGCGCTCTGCGATCAGGACGACCGCTGGCGTCCGGACAAGCTGGAGACCCTTCGCGGGGCGCTCGGACAGTCGCTGCTCGTCTACTCGGACCAGCGGCTCGTAGGTCGGGACGGCCGCATCCTCCGGGAGACCTTCTGGGAAGGGCGGCGGAACAACCACACGAACCTGGCCTCGCTCCTCGTCGCGAACACGCTGACCGGCGCGGCGACTTTGTTCCGCCGGGAGCTTGCCGAGCTGGCGCTCCCCTTCCCTGACACGCCGGGGCTCCAGTTTCACGATCACTGGCTCGCGCTCGTCGCCTTGGCCGCCGGGGACATCGGCTACTTCGACCGTCCGCTCTACGACTACGTGCAGCATCCCGGGGCCGTCTTCGGGGAGGTGACGAGTGAAGCGAAGGCTGCGGCTACGCGACCCTCGCTCCGCGGTTTCATGCACCGCTGGCGCTCGGCTTACTTCTACGGATACCTGGGGCGGGAGGTGCAGGCGCAGGTCCTCCTCGCCAGGTGCTCGGGTCGCCTCACCCCGCGCAAGCGGCGCGCCCTCGAGCGCTTCGTCAACAGCGACCGCTCGCCACTCGCGCTGGCGTGGCTCGCGGCCCGTCCGCTGCGCTGCCTGGTAGGCCGGACCGAGACGCTCGGTAGCGAGCTCGACTTCGTGCGGGGACTCCTCTGGAGGCGGCTGTTGCTCCTGCGCGCCAGCTGGCCGGGCCGCCCCCGGGTGGACGCGAGCTTCCCGCGGGTCGGGCCGGAGAGCTTCGAGCAGCGGCGTCTCCGCCGCTGGCGCTCGCGCATCTGAGCCCCCCGAACGCGCGGGTGCGGCCGGTAGCCTGGGGCCATCTCGGTGGAGGTCGACAGAGGGGCGGAGAGCACGGAGCGCAGGAGCGCACCCGAGCGGCCCGTCGTGATCGAGGTGCGCGGCCTCGAGAAGACCTTCCATCTGCCGATGCACCGGATCGACTCGCTGAAGGAGCGGGCGACCCACCCCCTGACCCGCGCGCAATACCGCGAGCTGCGCGCGTTGCGCGGGGTCTCCTTCGACGTCCACGAGGGCGAGTTCTTCGGCATCGTGGGCCGCAACGGCTCGGGCAAGAGCACGCTGCTCAAGGTCATGGCAAGCATCTACCGGGCGAGCGGCGGCCGCGTGCGCATGGCCGGCCGTCTGGCCCCGTTCATCGAGCTGGGGGTGGGCTTCAACCCGGAGCTCACGGCGCGCGAGAACGTCACCCTGAACGGCGTGATGATGGGACTGAGCCGCCGGGAGGCGCGGCGCCGTCTCGACGCCGTCCTCGACTTCGCGGAGCTGCGGGAGTTCGTCGAGCTGAAGCTCAAGAACTACTCGTCGGGGATGATGGTGCGGCTGGCGTTCGCGGTCATGGTCCAGGCGGACGCCGACATCATGCTGATAGACGAGGTGCTGGCCGTCGGGGACGCCTCGTTCGCGCAGAAATGCGTCGAGGTCTTCTACGAGCGGCGTCGGGCGGGAAAGACGATCGTGCTGGTCACGCACGACATGGCGACCGTTCAGGCCTTCTGCCACCGGGCGATGGTCCTCCACGACGGAGAGATCAGTTACATCGGCGAGCCCGAGGAGGCCGCGCTCCGCTACTTCAGATTGAACTTCGGCGGTCTCGACAGCGACGAACGCCCGCCCCAGCACGGTGGGGTGCCGGATGTGAACGCGCGGCTGATCGACTCGTGGCTCGAGAACGAGACCGGCGAGCGCGTGGAGAACGTCGAGCAGGGACGGCCGCTTCGACTGAACCTCCTCGCCGAGGCCCGCCGCGATCTCACCCGCCCGGTCTTCGGCTTCCACGTGATGACCGCCGACGGCGTCCGGGTGTTCGGCTTCAACCACCCGCTCGCCGATGACGAGGGGCAGCCCGACGTCGTGAAGGCCGGGCAGCGCATCCGGCTCTCGAGCCGGGTCGAGAACCCGCTGCTCCCGGGCCGCTACTTCGCCACCTGCTGGGTGGCCCGCGACCGCCAGACCGGTGACGCGGCGCTCCAGGTGTTGCGACTGGTGGACTTCGTCGTCTACGGCACCCGGCCCGGTCCCGGCGTCGTGTCGGTGGAGGCGCACGTGGAGGCCGTGACAGAACCCGGAGGCCGCGCATGAGCCTCGGCGCGCAGGCGCTCGAGTTGCGCGAGGTGCGCGGCCCCTCCGCGCTCGGCGGCGGACGGAGGCGCTCGCTCGACCTCCTCTACCTGATCGCGGTAACCGAGTTCAAGAAGACCTACTTCGGCACCGTGCTCGGCTACCTCTGGACGCTGGCCAGGCCCCTGATGCTGTTCGGCGTGCTGCTCGCCGTGTTCACCCAGGTGTTCCGGATCGGATCTCAGGTCCCGCACTATCCCGTGTTGCTGCTCTTCAACATCGTGCTGTTCGGTTTCTTTCAGGAGGCGACCACTACCGCCGTCGGCTCGATCGTCGGGAACGAGTCCATCGTCCGGAAGACGCAGTTCCCGCGGCTCGTAATACCGCTGGCGGTGGTCCTGACGAGCCTCTTCAACCTGGGGCTCAACCTGGTCGTGGTCTTGGTCTTCGTCCTCGCGTCCGGCATCACGCCGATCTGGACCTGGCTCTTGTTCCCGCTCGTGCTCGTCGCGCTGGCCGTGCTGACGACCGCCGTGGCGATGATCGTCTCCTCGCTCTATCCGCGCTTTCGGGACATCGCGATCATCTGGGGCGTTCTCGTGACGATGCTCTTCTACGGGACTCCGGTGCTCTACGCGCTGAATGTCGTCCCGGCCACGCTGCGCGACGTGATCATGCTGAACCCGCTCGCGCCGCTCTTCGAGCTGGCCCGCGTCTGGGTGATCGATCCGGAGGCCCCCGGCCCCGCGGCCCTCGCCGGAGGCTCGCTGGGACTGCTCGCTCCGGCGGCCATCTACGTGGCGGTCTGCGCCTTCTCGGTGTGGATCTTCAACCGCGAGGCGCCGCGAATCGCCGAAGAGCTGTAGACCCGGCGCTCACGCCTCGTAACCGACCTCCGCGAGGGTCTCACCCATGACGTCGAGCATCGCCCGTTGATCGTCCGCCGACATGCTCTCTCTCCAGCGGCCGGGGCTCGCCAGGCGCAGTGGCTTTCCCGGCCCCTTGGCCTCGGCCGGATAGGCCTCGAATGCGGTGGCGGCCACCGCCTCGGCCAGCGCTGTCTCGTCGTGCTCGAGCCCGAGCCAGGACTCGACCGCCCGCAGAACGGCGGCGGGGTCTGAGCGCAACTCCTCGTATCGCACCGTCATGGACAGTCCTGGCGGGTGGTCCGCAACGGCCCGCCGCACCGCGCGGGTCCGGTAGACCCACAGCGCGGCGTTCCGGCGCAGGAAGGCCGTTCGTCCCTCGGCCGAGGAGAGCTCGGCGGCCGCGGGGCCCCCGGCGAGCCAGCCGCCGGGGGAGGCGGCGTCCATGAGCGAGTCGAGCACGTCGCGCCCATCGCGGAGAAGGAAGAGGATCCGGGACCGGGGCAGGGTGGAGGCGATCAGGGGGGCGGCTTCCGAGCCGTTCGGCTCCTTGACGACCACGAGCGTGGACTCGATCCCGTGCTCTTGGCGCGCGGGCCCGGCCTGGGCGGCGATTCGCTCCAGCACCAGGCGCCGGAGGTGTGGCCGCCAAGCGGGCGCCCAGCGCTCATCGAAGAAGTAGCTCGGGTCGCGCGCCCTGATGTCGGGTGCCGCGAACACGCTCAGAGCGTGGTCGCCAGCGGTCACGATCGGCGCGAGGTGCATCCCGAGGTAGGGCTCGTTGATCGGGACCGCCCGCGGCCGGACGCCGCTCTCGGGCTTGCGGGAGGCCCCGGAGGGCCAGTCCGTGCTCGGCGCGAGCGGGTAGGCGAGCAGCTCGAGCAGCCACGTGCTGCCGGTGCGCGGGCCACCGAGGATCCAGACGAGTCCGGCCTCGAGGCTCCGAAGCCCAAGGTCCCGACCTCGCCTCCGGAACGGGTTTCGCCTCATCGGCTCAGCCGTCCTTCCGGCGAAGGAACGGCAGCTCGATCACGTAGTAGCTGGCCGCCGCGACCGCAGTCGTCGCGGCGAGGCTCAAAGCGAGGAGGATCGGCGTGGTGAGGTGGTCGATCTTCGTGGCGAGGCCGAGGCCCGACGCGGAGAAGTGCTGAGGGTCCGCCGGAAGCGCGAGCAGGCTGGCCACGGTCAGGTGCCAGAGGAAGATGCCGTAGGAGATGACGCCGAGCCAGGCGATCGGGGGCGCGGCGAGCAGCCGCCGCGGGAAGCCACCGGCGCCCTCTCCGAATATCGCGGGCAGGACGAGCAGGCAGCCCAATCCGGCGGTGAGCGCGATCGCACCCAGGGTCTTCCCGATCGGCTGCTCGGTGGAGAGGGCCTGGACGATCCCGAAGAGGCCCCCCGGTTTGAGCAGCAGCGCCAGCCCGACGAGGCATGCGGCGGCGCCGATCCAGCAGACGGTCGGCCATTCGACCACCGCCCGGACGATGCCCCTGTCGCGCTCGCCACGGTCCGCCGCGACGCTCGCGACCGCCAGGGCCATGCCGAGCGCCAGCCACGTCGATTGGCCGAGCAGGCTCTGGGCGGCCAGGTCGGAGATCCACTGCTGGGCCCCCGCCACCTGGACCGCGATGCCGAAGGCGGCGACGAGCGCCAGCGGGACCAGCTCCGCTCTCAGCCAGCCCCTCTGCGCGGAGCCGGCCGGCAGCCGCCCTACCGCGATCGCCCAGAACGGGAGCGCGAGGTAGTAGGTCACTTCGACGCAGAGGCTCCAGGCCACGGGAATCCCGCCGCCGAGCGTGTCGTGCGAGTAGAGCTGGAGGAACAGGTAGTAACGCCACCAGTCCCCGGAGAAGACGCCGACGATTCCCGGGAACACCGCGAGCACCGTCAGCGCCACCCAGTAGGCGGGAAGGATCCGCAGCGCACGGCGGCGCGCGTAGCGGGCCGTGTTGGGACGGGATCGTCCGTCCGCGCGGGCCGCGACGTACGGTCTGTAGAGCAGGAACCCCGAGATGATGAAGAACAGAATCAGCGCCCGGGGACCGGCCACGGCCACCACATCCCCGATCAGGGGCTTCCCCAGCGCGCCCGTCATGGCCGATACGTGAAACGTGAGAATGGCGATGGCGGCTATGCCGCGCAGCGAGTCGAAGAGCGCGAAACGAGGGTTTCCCGGCGGCGGCGCGACCGCTGGTGACGGCCCGGGCGAGGCGATCTGGGAGGCCGGTGCCGCCACGTGGCGGACAACGTAGCGGCTCGTCCCCCGCTCAAGACCCGAGGAAGGCTTCGACGCGCGCCATCAGATCGTCGTCGAAGGAGGCGTCCCAGTCGCGGCTCCAGTCGACTTGGCTCCCCCGCGCGCGGCGCTCGTGGTCATCGACGCCGGCGGCGGCCGCCCGCAGCCCGTCGGCGACGCCCTCGATGGTGGGCTCGACCGTGATCAGGTTCGGGGAGATCGAGGCCATCGCGTCCGGGGTCTTGTTCTCGAAGCTGTTCGTGACGGTGAGCATTCCGGCCGAGGCCATCTCGATCGGGACCAGGCTCGGGTGGGGGGTGTACATCAGGGCGAGCCCGACGTCGTGCCCGCGGAGCAGTTCCGCGTAGCCCCGCTGCCCGCTCCGCGCGATGAGCTCGAGCGCCTGCCCGCCGCCGAGCCCGATGCGGCGGCCGCCCTCGAGCGCGCCGATCCCCCGTAGCTCCCATCCCTCGAGGGACGCCTCCTCCACGGCGCGGGCGAGGCCGAGCACCCCCAGCTCGAACATGTTCCGGGACGCGTGCGGCTCGGGCCGGGCGTAGAAGAGGAGCCTGCGCGTGCGCCTGGCCCGCAGCTCACCGACCGTGGGCGACTCGACCGGCGTGATCGCGTTCTGGAAGGCAGCCGACGCCGCGTCCCCGCGCTTGACGCCCGGCGCGTAGACGCCCACGCGGTGGCGGCGGAAGTAGTCGCGCAGGAGCTCGCTGGAGAAGAGCGCGCGGTGGGGGAAGCGGTAGCTCTCCCGCGCCAGGGCCGCCAGGCTGCCCATGGGGAAGGTGAACGGCTCGTACTCCTGGATCAGGTATAGGAAGCGCTCGCCGCCGAGCGAGCCGAGCGCGGCATGGGCCAGGTGGGCGGTCCACCAGGTGGTGGCGATGAAGCGGTCCGAGCGGCTCACCTCGATGCCTTGGGACTCGCGGCCGAAGGTGACCTCCACCCGCTCGAACAGCCCCGACAGGCCGCGGTACGACTCGACCCGCTCCCTCCACGTAGGGGGCAGGGTTGCGACCGGGTCAACGGTCACGATCCGCGTGCGGGCGCCCCGTTCGGCGAGCCGCCGGGCGAGGTTCAGCTTGGCGATGTAGCCCCCGAAGAAGTGCTCGAGGTCGATCGTCGGTATCAGGAGGTTTACCCGCGCCGGGGCGTCGTCGCGGACCGCGAGGCGCAGCGGGGCGATCTTGTCGGCCGCGACCCGCACCGCGGGGCTGTCCAGGGCATGGCGGCCCGGCGGCTGCACGAGCGTCGTGGGTGGCAGGGCCTCGATGCGCAGGACCCGGCGGGGCGTCTCGCGCCCGCGCGTCGCGGCCAGCACGAGCCAGCGCCAGGTGAAGCCGAAGAGGAGCCCGAGCTCGGCGCCGAGCGTCTCGGGCGTGCGGGCGGCGAGCTCGCGCACCGCGCGGAGCGCCAGCCCCGCCTGGGCCAGCGGCGAGCGGTCGGTGCGCAGGAAGCGCTCGAGCTGGCGGCGCTTGACCCGGGACATGCGGCCGCCGCAGCGCGTCCTCAGGACCGTGGCGAACTGCATCAGCCGGCAGACGTCCACGAAGAACGTGAGGCGCCAGCGCCTGACCCGCTCGCGTGGGCCGCGCGAGCGCAGCGCCCCGAGCCGCTCGCGCATGGCCGGCATCCGGGTGGCCTCGGCGTGGCCGAGCACCGCCCCGCCGTGCTGCACGTAGTCGTAGAGCGGACGGTCCACGAACGCGATCTCGCCGAGCGCGAGCGCGGTCAGCGCGACCCAGTGGTCGTGGAAGTGGGCGAACTGGGCCGGCGGGAACGGGAGGGCGAACTCGAGCACGTCGCGTCGCAGGAGGGAGGCCGCGCCCGTCACCGAGTTGGCCATCAGGAGCGAGGGCAGGCTCTCGTGATTGTTGCGCCGGCGGCTCCAGTAGGTCTCCGAGACCAGCTCGCCGCGACGATCGATGATCCGCGCGTCGCTGTAGACGAGCTCTGCGCCGCCGAGCCCGCCGAGCAGCGCCTCGAGCTTGTCGGGGTGCCAGAGGTCGTCCTGGTCGGCCATCGCCACGAAGTCCGCCTCCCGCGGCGCCAGCGACAGGGCGCGCTCGAAGTTGAGGTAGAAGCCGAGCCGCCGCGGCGAGCGGGAGACGACGAAGCGGGGATCGCCGGCGAGGGCCTCCTCGAGCTCGGCGAAGCGACCCGGGCTCGAGCAGTCGTCGCTGACCACGCAGATCCAGTTGCGGTGCGTCTGCGCGCGGATCGAGTCGATCTGCCGGCGGAACAGGTCCATCGGCGGCTCGTGGCTGGCCATGCAGATGGCCACGAGGGGCCCGTCCGCCGGCGCCGGTGGCGCGACCGGCTGCGGGGGCGGGGGCTCGACGGGGAGGCGGGCCAACTCCGCCGTGGCCTCGCCGCCGCCCTCGAGCCGGGCGCGCAGAAGCAGCTCGCGCTCACCCTCTCCGGGAGTCACTCGGGCGATCCCCCAGAAGCCGCTCCGGAAGCTGTGGGGGAGCGCGAGCGCGGCGAGGACGTCGCGGCGCGGCATCGAGTGGTCCATCACCGACTGCTCCTCGCCGTCCACGACGAAGCTGAGCGAGCGGATCCGGGCCGACGGGCAGAAGCACCATCCGCAGACGAACAGCGCCGTTCCCCGGCCGACCGCGAGCTGGACCGGAAGCGGGAAGTCGAGGCCCAGCTGCAGGTCTGTGCTCAAAGTCGCCGAACCCTACACGCGCCAAACCCTCTGCTAAGAATCCCACCGCATGCGCCGCCTGCTGCCGCTCGCCGTCCTCCTCGGCCTGGCCCTCCCCGCCGCCGCCTCGGCCCAGAGCGCCGGCGACGAGCAGTACGTCGATCCGTTCGCGCCGCAGGCGCAGCCCCAGGCCCCGCAGGCGCAGCCCGGGGCCCCGCAGGGGCAAAGCGCCCCCCAACAGACCGCCCAGGCGGCGCCTCAGGGGGGCAGCGCCGACCAGACCGCGTCGTCATCCGCGAGCTCCGACTCCCCCACGGCGGGCGGCACGCTTCCGCGCACCGGGCTGCGCGCCGGCCTGCTCGCCCTGATGGGCCTCCTGATGCTTCTCGGCGGCACGCTGGTGCGCCTCGGGGCGCGCGCACAGCCCCGCCGCGGCGCGTCCCCCCAGGTCCTGGGGCGCGACCTGCGGCTGGCACGCAAGCGGCGCTAGCGGCGGGCGGCCAGCCACAGCTGTGCCCCGGGCGCGACGGCGACGTTGCCCGCCACCAGCCGCACGAGCTGCCAGGCGAACTCGCGGCCCCGCCGCTCGTAGGGCTGGGTTCCCTGGAAGAAGCGGCGGAAGTCGTGGAGCCCGGCCGCGCGGCAGTCCCGCCGGAGCGCGCGCAGTCGCACCCCCCGCTCGCGCCAGCCGTGGCGCCGCGACTCCCTTCTGGCGCGGGGCGAGAGGTCGTGTAGCCAGGACGGTTCCCCGAACAGGGCCCAGCCGCCGGGCCGCAGATGGGCGGCGATCCCGAGTACGACGTCCGCCTGCCGGTCCGAGTGGTGGAGCGCGTCGTAGACGAGCACGAGGTCGAAGCGGGCGCCGAGTCGGAGCGCGTCCATGTCCGCCACGCGGGCGTCGAGCTCGAGGCCCCAGCGCTCCGCTCGGGCGCCGGTCAGCTCCACGTTGGCGGGGACCAGGTCCACGGCGGTGACGCGGTAGCCCGACTCCGCGAGGAAGAGGGAGGTCCAGCCGGGGCCGCACCCGAGGTCGAGCACGGATGCGCCGCGCGCCACGCCGAGCCGGGCGAGGGCCTCCGCGATCGTCGCCCACTTGACCCAGTGGTAGGACTCCCAGCCGAACGGCTTGGACGCCTCGGCCGCCATGAAGGGGGCGTCGCGCGACTCGACCTCGGCGCGCTTGTGTTGGTCGCTCGTCACCGGGACCGGCAGCGACCGGCGCGGGACTTCGCGCAGCCCTCGAAGCGCCGGGCGCTCCGCCGGTAGGCGCGCAGGGCCGGCGTCCGCTCGAGCGCTCCGCCGGTCGCACGCAGCAGGCCCGCGTAGCTGAAGACACCAAGCTCCTGGCCCGGCCGGTACTCCGACGCCCACGTGTACCAGTAGACGCGGGCGACGCCCAAGCGCCGCCGGGCCGCGATCAGGCGTGCGTAACCCGCGCTGAGCCGGCGGGCCATGCCGCGGTCGGTGGTGGTCACGCCGTCGAACCCGGGCTGGGACTCGCGATGCCTCGCGGCGGGCCAGCTCAGCTCGGTGACCCACAGAGGCTTGGCGCCGTCGTGATGGCGCCGCATGACGTGGCGGTTCATCCGCACTGCGCGCACGACGTTGTTCACGGTGGCCGTGTAGACGTGCACGGCGACTGCGTCGAAGTAGCCCCGGACGCCGAACCCGTAGAGGCGTTCGAGGTGGTTCCAGGAGTCGTTGGTGAGTCCGCCGAGGACGACCTTCGCGGTCGGGTCCCCGCTCTTCACGGCGAGCCAGGAGGCCCACAGCAACTGGACGTAGCCGCCCGGCCAGCCGCTCTCCAGGCCCTGCGGAGAGTTCCAGTAGAAGGACAGGTGAGGCTCGTTCCAGATCTGCCAGGCGCGCACCGGGCGCCGCGGCAGCTCCGGATGCTCGTTCCAGAACGTCCCCCGCCCGCCATAGCGAGCCACGAGCGCGGCGAGATACGTCGCGTAGTCGCCGGGGTCTTGCGGCGGCGAGTGGCGCACTCCGGGGGAGAGCCGGGCCCACCGCGGAGTGTCGAACACGACCGGGAGCAGGCTGATCCTGTGGCGGGCGGCCTGGGCTACGAGCACATCGGTGCGCGAGAAGTCGAAGGGCTGGGCGGCGGACGGCTGGGCCTCCGGCCAGGAGAACACCACCCGCGCGCTCTCGACGCCCGTGCGGGCGAGCAGGTCCCACTGAGCGTCCCCGTCGTACGGCGCCCCGGGCGAGCCCGTGTCGAGGCTCATGCCGAAGAAGCCGTACGGGGCGTGACGGCGCGCGGCCTCGGCGGTCCCTGGAGCCAGGAGAAGCAGCAGCAAGGCGACGAGCGTGGCGCGGCGCGGGGCCGTCATTCGTGCCTCAGGCGCAGCGCCGGACAGCCGGCGAGCGGATCTCCATCGATGTCCTTGGGAGTTATCGTGAGGGCCCGGCGAGTGACGCGCACCTCGCCGTAGCTGAAGCGGTCGAGCACGGCGCAGCGCATCCCGAAGCCGAGCGGGGGGTTCCCGAGGAAGGCCGCGCCGACGATGGCCCCCAGGCCCTGGCCCCCCTGCTGGTCGACCTCGGCTCGGAAGCTCTCGGTGGCCGCCGGGCCGACGCTGACCTCGAGGATGGCGCTGGGCTCCGGTCCGCCGGGCTCGAGCGTGCGGAAGCGCGCGTCGCCCACGAGCGTCGAGTGGACGTCCGTGGTGAGGAAGACGACGTTCGGGACGTTGCCCGAGAGGGCGCGCAGCACCCGCTGGCGCTCGTGGTCGTAGCCCTCCCAGCGGTCATAGGGCAGCGCGTAGAGCTGCTGGATCGGAAGCTCGTTCAGCACGACCTTGAAGCGAGCGCTGGAGCGGCGGACCGCTTTGATGAACCGCCGAAGCTGCCGCTCCCCGAGGAATCGCCGCTCCGGCGAGCGGATCGTGTCGAGGCAGCCTTGGGAGACCGGTGCCGAGAGCCCGGTGGCCGGCAGGACCGCGTCGATCAGGCCGCGCGCGGCCTGGGGCAGCGTCGGGGCGAGATCGGGCCGACCGGTCTTCGGGTTGTCGCAGGCATGTCCGGAGTTCGCCTTCACCGAGCGGAAGGAGCGCTCGTCGAGGAGGAAGAGCGCGAGGTTCTTGCCCCAACGAAAGCTGCGGTAGAGGCCGTCGCGGGCCGTGTAGCGGACGGGCGCGTAGTCGCGGAAGGCGCGGACGCCGCGGCGATACAGAACACGTCCCGGCATGGGGCCGTCCTCGGCGGGCGAGAAGTCGGCCAGGAACTCGTGGTCGTCCCAGTGCGAGTAGAGGCCCGCGGAGCGGCGCAGGGCGCGGAGCAGGGGGTTCTCCAGGTTGACGCGGTACTTGGCCCACTTCTCGGCGACGGTGAGCGCCGGGGCCCCCAGGCCCGGGATCTCGCTGTCCGAGTAGATCGTGTCGCCGAGGTGCACGTTGAAGTCGTTCTGCTCCGCCCGCATGCGGCGGAAGACGCCGCCGTCGTTCCAGAAGGGCGCGGACTGACCGGGTGCCGGGTTGAGGTCGGTATCGCCCGTCCAGGCGAACCTCACCGTCGCGTTCGCGCGCGGACGCGGCGCCGTGACGAACGTCCCCCGCTCGCTGCCGGCATGGCCCCTGCGAAAGCGAAACCAGTGGCGGGTGCGTGGACGCAGCCCCCGGACCCGGCGCTGAACGGTGCCGTCGTTCGTCTCCGTGGCCCGCAGGGCCACCGTCCGCCGGTCGCGGAAGCGGCCGTTGGTGGCCAGCTCGAGGCGCACGCGGCCGGGCTGGTCGGCGTGACCCCAGAGGATGGCGGAGCTCGAGGTCACCTCGCCCGCGGCCACCCCCAGGCTGAACGTGCCCGCCGAGGCCGCGGACGACAGACCGAAGAGCAGGGCGATGGCCAGGGCCCCCGTGGCGAGCGCGCGAGTCACGAACGGTCGAGGCTACCTCAGCGTCCGAAGGTACCGGTCAGCTCGCCGCGCGCCAGCGCCGTGTCCCCAACCGCCTCGCGCACGTCGTCCGGCGAGGCCTGGGCCGCCGCCACGAGCCGCTTCGAGAGCGCGTAGAGCGCGAATCGGTAGTGGTGCGGCGGGTCGTCGTCGGGCGGGCACGGGCCCCCGTAGCCGGGGTCGCCGAAGCTGTTCTTCGGCTGGAGCGAGCCCGGCGGCACGCGGCCCTCGCGGAGGCCATCGGCCCCCGGCGGGATGTCGAGCACCGTCCAGTGAGCGAACCCGTTCGCATCCTCGTCCTCCATCAGCAGCGCCAGAGAGCGGGCGCGCACGGGGATCCCCGACCAGCGAAGCGGCGGCGAGACGTTCGCGCCCTCGCAGGTGTGGCGCGCGGGAATCTGACCCCCTCGGGAGAACGCGGGGCTCTCCAGGATGATGCCCCCCGGCGCGCCGGGCAGCGGATCGCTCGCCGTCTTGCCGCCACAGCCGGCGGCGGCCAGGAGGATGGCGAGCGGAACCAGCCGTGCCCCGCGGGTCACCCGGCCAGTATCCGCCCCGCGCCGCGGGGCGGCAAACGACGCGGAATCTCGCCGCTGTACTGCTTAGCCCGGCTGCTGGCCCCGGTAAACAGCACACCTCCTTGCACCAAGCGGTGAATCTTGGTTCACTTCTTGGAGCTGATGGCCTACCGACCCACGGAGCGGACCGAGGCGCGCAAGGCGGCCACGCGCGAGCGGGTGGTCCGCGCCGCTCTCGCTCAGGTGGCCCACGGCGGCTACGCCTCCGCGAGCGTCCAGGCGGTCGCGGCGCGGGCGCGCGTCGCCGTCGGCACCGTCTATCGCCACTTCCCCTCGAAGGCGGACCTCTTCGCCGAGGTCTTCCGCGAAGCCGCACAGCGCGAGCTCGACGTGGTCGTCGAGGTGTCCGGCGCCGACGGGCGTCCGGCGCACGAGCGGGTTGCCGCGGCCGTCGAGGCGTTCTGCCGGCGCGCGCTCGCCGCGCCGGTCGTGGCCTACGCCCAGATCGCCGAGCCGGTGGACCCGGCGGTCGAGGCCGAGCGCCTCGTCCTGCGGCGTGGCTACCGCGACGCGTTCAGGGCGGTGCTCGACGACGGCGTGCGCGACGGAGAGCTCCGCCCCCACGACACGCGGACGGTCGCCGCCGCGCTCGTGGGCGCGCTGGGCGAGGCCCTCGTCGGCCCGCTCTCCGAGCGCGACGGGCGCTCGCGCGACGCGCTCGTCGCGGGCCTCGTCGAATTCTGTCTGAATGCCCTGCCCGCAAGAGAGGAGTCACGTGCTCGCCACGCCGTCAACGCATGAGGTGCTGAACCAGGCCCCGCCGCTCGTGCCCTACAACGTGTTCGAGGCCGACCTAGCGCTGCGCGAGGCGCTCGAGCGCGAGGCCGGCTGGGGCGCCGACCGCCTGAGCGCGGCGGGGGCGCTCGCGGGCAGCGGGGAGGCCCTCGAGCACTCGGAGCGCTGCGAGCGACACGAGCCGCGGCTCCGCACCCACGACCGCTACGGCAACCGGATCGACGAGGTGGAGCTCGACCCCTCCTGGCACTGGTGCCTGCGGGAGGCGATCGAGAGGGAGGTCCACTCGCTGCCGTGGCGCGAGCTCCGGCCCGGCGCCCACACCGTTCGCGCCGCGCTCATGTACGTCTGGGGTCAGGTGAACGCCGGGGTCATGTGCCCGGTCTCGATGACCTACTCGGTGATCCCGGCGTTGCGCGAGAGCCCGGAGCTCGCGGCGGAGTGGGAGCCGCGGCTGACCCTGCCGGACTACGAGCGCGGGGCGCTGGCCGGGATGGCGATGACAGAGAAGCAGGGCGGCTCGGACGTGCGCGCCAACACCACCCGCGCGGAGCAGAACGGCGACACCTGGGAGATCACAGGGCACAAGTGGTTCTGCTCCTATCCCTCCTGCGACGTCTTCCTCACTCTGGCGCAGGCGCCCGCCGGTCTGTCGTGCTTCCTGATCGAGGGGCGGGATCCAGGATTCAGGATTGAGCGGCTCAAGGACAAGCTCGGAACCCGCTCGCTTCCCTCCTCGGAGGTGGAGCTCCAGCGAGTCCGCGGCCGGCTCGTGGGCGAGGAGGGCCGCGGGATCCCGACCATCGTCCGGATGGTCAACCACACGCGGCTCGACTGCCTTATCGGCTCGGCCGCCGGCATGCGCTGGGGCACCGCGCAGGCGGTCCACCACGCCCGCCACCGCTCGGCCTTCGGCGCCCGCCTCGCCGAGCAGCCCCTGATGCTGAACGTCCTGGCCGACCTGCAGCTCGAGTCGGAGGCCGCGACCGCAGCGGCCATGCGGGTCGCGCGCGCCTACGACGAGGACGGAGCGGAGCGACCGGTACGCGCCGAAGGCGCGGCGGCTTTCCGCCGCTTCGCCACGGCGGTGATGAAGTACTGGGTCTGCAAGCGCGCCCCGCAGCACGCCGCGGAGGCGCTCGAGTGCCTCGGCGGCAACGGCTACGTGGAGGAGTCGGGCCTGCCGCGCCTCTACCGCGACTCGCCGCTCAACTCGATCTGGGAGGGCTCCGGCAACGTGGCGGCTCTCGACGTGCTGCGCGCCGCGGTGAAGGAGCCCGACGGCCTGCCCGCCTTCCTAGCCGAGTGCGACGAGGCCCGCGGCGCCGACCGGCGGCTCGACGCCCACCTCGACCGCGCGCGCGAGGAGGCGAGCGCCCCGGCGGAATGGGACGCCCGGCGCATCGTCGAGGGCCTGGCGACGGCGCTCCAGGGCTCGCTGCTCGTGCGCCACGCGCCCCCCGCGGTGGCGGACGCCTTCTGCGCTCGCCTCGAGGACGGCGGGCGCGCCTTCGGCACGCTGCCCGCCGGCGTCGACGCGGGTCCCATCGTCGAGCGCGCGCTCGCGGCGTGAACACGCTCGCCTACGAGGTCACGGGGCGCATCGCCCGCATCACCCTCGACCGACCCGAGCGCGGCAACGGCATCACGCTCGAGATGCCGGGCGAGCTCGCCGACTGCGTCGAACGGGCGAACCTCGACCCGGCCGTGCACGTGATCGCCCTCTCCGGCAACGGCAAGGGCTTCTGCGGCGGCTACGACCTGACGGAGTTCGCCGAGCGACAGATCGAGAACCACGACCCGAGCGAGCCGTGGGACCCGGTCGTCGACTACCGCTTCATGAGCCGCAACGTGCGCGGCTTCATGAGCCTCTTCCACTCGGAGAAGCCGGTGGTCTGCAAGGTGCACGGCTACTGCGTGGCGGGCGGCACCGACATGGCGCTCTGCTCCGACCTGCTGGTGGTGGCCGAGGACGCGCGAATCGGCTACCCGCCGGCGCGTGTGTGGGGCGTACCGACCACCATGCTGTGGGCCTGGCGCCTCGGTCCCGAGCGCGCCAAGCGGCTTCTCTTCACCGGCGACCTGATCAACGGGCGCCAGGCGGCCGACTGGGGCCTGGCGATCGAGGCGCCGTCCGCCGCCGAGCTCGACGAGCGGTTCGAGGCCCTCCTGGATCGGATCGCGCTGGCGCCCGTGAACCAGCTGGTGATGCACAAGCTGGCGGTCAACCAGGCCCTCTACGCGCAGGGCCTCCACGCCACCCAGGTGCTCGCGACCTTCATGGACGGAATGGCCCGGCACACGCCGGAAGGCTACGAGTTCCAGCGGCGCGCGATGGAGGCGGGCTTCAGGGAGGCCGTACGCGATCGAGACGAGCCGTATGGCGACGCCAAGGCGAAGCCATGAGAGGATGGGCCCGCTCAGCCCGACTCGCCCGATCTAAGGAGCCTCGCCCCGAATGAAGCGCAGAAACGTCCTGCCGATGCTGCTCGCCGCGGCCGTCCTGCTCGGGCTGGCCGCCGTGAACGTGGCCGCGACGGTCCGGTCCTCCTCGCCGTCCACGCTCTCGAGCACGCTGCGCGACCGGGACGGCGACAACCGCCTAGAGCGGGGACCGGGCGATCCGCGGGTGGTCCGCGAGGCGATCGCGCACGCGAGGAAGGGGCGCGCGTCACGGCGACGCCGGCTGTTCACCTTCGGCCAGCTGACGGACTTCCAGTCCACAGACGAGGAGTCGCCGCTGCGCGGGGAGTTCACCGACGCGTTCGACGAACCGTTCCAGGACTTCTTCAGGGCCAATCAGGGCACGACGACGCAGGTCGTCGAGGCCATGATCCGCCGCATGCGCAGCGCCAAGAGCCCCATCACGGGACGCCGCGCGCAGCTCGTGATGACCACTGGCGACAACGCCGATAACACCCAGCTCAACGAGACGCGCTGGTTCATCGACCAGCTCGACGGCGGCAGGCGTATCCACCCGAACTCGGGGATCCCCGGCAGCTGCGGGCTGACCGACGACGGCCATCTCTACGACGGGGTCCGCGGGGGTGACCAGTACTACGAGCCGGACCGAAGCGGTCCGGGGACCGATGGGCCGGGCTACTCGCCGGACGAGGCGGAGAACCGCACGCGGCGGGACCGCTCGAGCTCCATCCGCGACTTCCCCGGTCTCCTCGAGGCCCAGAACCTGCCATTCAGGGCCAGGGGGATCGGGATGCCGTGGTACGGGATCTCCGGCAACCACGACTCGCTGCTGACCGGGAACTTCGCGCGCAGCAAGGCGATCGCGGGCGTGTCCACCGGCTGCGTGAAGGTCACCGAGATCTCGGACGAGGCGCTGGCCGAGGCGGCGCCGCTCGCGGCCGGCGGCTTCACCCAGCAGGAGGAGGGCCAGGCCGGAGGCATCCTCGTCAGGGACGTGCTCCGCACGGTGAACGATCCCGCGGCCCGCCAGCAGCG
>Ga0126312_10000127_pt1 | contig 34713 bp, 43 predicted proteins | sample Plot104A_FD_92537 | JGI IMG/M metagenome (GOLD analysis project Ga0126312, IMG submission 92537) | Serpentine soil microbial communities from UC McLaughlin Reserve, CA, USA - Plot104A | ecosystem: Environmental > Terrestrial > Soil > Grasslands | place: USA: UC McLaughlin Reserve, Lake County... | reverse complement strand
TCCTCGCCATGTGCGACCGCTGGGACATCGGCGGCCTCTCCACGGCCTTCCACCACCAGACCGGGCGGCCCACCATCTTCATCTACGACGGGCACCCGGGCGGAGTGGGGATCACTCGGCTCGGCTTCCTCGTGTTCGAGGAGCTCGTCGAGAATGCGTTGCGCCTGATCTCGGAGTGTCCCTGCGAGGCGGGTTGCCCCTCTTGCGTCCAGTCACCCAAGTGCGGCAACCTCAACGAGCCGCTCAACAAGCGTGGTGCGATCGAGCTACTCACACGCATTCACACGGGCTGAACTCAAGCCGTGGCGCCCGCTGCCCGAAACAGATAGGGCGGTGCGAGTCCCTGTCTTCCTCCTCACCGCAACGCTGGCCGTTGCGGCCGTTCCCGCCACAGCCATGGCCGGGGAGGGCGGCGCGGTGGCGCCGTCCACCGGCGGGGGCGGAGGCGGCGCCGCCTACTCGCCGCACGTGGAGCAGCCGACGAAGTCCAAGCGGCGCCCGCACCGGCGCAAGAAGCGCCGCCGCGCCGGGCCAGTGCTCTCCAGCTTCAATGTGACCAGGACCCGCCTCTTCCTCTACGGCCGGCCCGCCAGAGTCCGCTTCCGGATCGACTCCCGCAGCCGCACGGTGAACGTTCGGCTGTACCTTCGGCGCGCGAGAGGCGGGCCCGCGGTCAGCACGCTCCGGCTGGGCGCCCGGCGGACGCATGTGAAGCAGTCATTTTTCTTGACCGGACGCGAGACCGGAGTTCTCCCACAGGGCCGGTACGTCCTGCGCATCGCGGCGCGCGACAGGCGCGGCCGGAGGCTGCGGCGGGGCGCCGCCGCGAGCAGCGCGGCCGAGCTCGGCTTCTACCATCACCGCTTCCCGCTGGTGGGCCCGTTCTCCTACGGCGGAGCGGGCTCACGCTTCGGCGCCGGTCGCAGGGGCCACATCCATCAGGGCCAGGACCTCGCCGCCGCCGAGGGCACCCCGTTAGTGGCTCCCCGCGGGGGCGTGATCAAGACGGTCTCCTACCAGGCCGGCGGCGCCGGGCACTACGCGGTCCTCGACGGCGACGGCGAGCGCCGCGACTACGTCTTCATGCACATGCGCACCGGCTCGGTGGTGGTCCGCGAGGGCCAGCACATCCGCACCGGCCAGCGCATCGGCGAGGTCGGCGCCACCGGCGAGGCGTCCGGCCCGCACCTCCACTTCGAGGTCTGGCTCGGGCCCTGGTTCGACGGGGGGCATCCAGTAGATCCCCTGCCCCTGTTGAAAGTCTGGGATGGCTGGTCTTAGGTGGTAGGTCGTAGGTGGTAGGTGGTAGGGCTAGGGCTCGATACCTACGACCTACGACCTAATCGAACTTCAATACAAACGTTCCCTTCATCCCGCTGGTACTGGTCGTGACGCCGCCAGTCAGATCGCCCAAGTGTTTCGTGAAGCCGAACGAGCTCAGGAGGCCCAGCGCCGAGAGGCGGCCCAGGATCGCGTCGGCGAGCTTCTCGGCGTCGGCGCTGATCACGACCGAGCCCTTGGCGCCGGCCACTGCCGTCGGCTCCGCCGCGGCGAGGCGGCGGGCGCTCCCCGCATCGTTCGAGATCACCAGGACGTCCCGCCTGACTCCGAAAACGGTCCTGGTTCCGTCGGCCTCCGAGAGCGTGTAGAAGTCGTTGCCTCGGGTGGGCTTGGAAAGCTTCACCGACGTGCCCTGGAGGCCCTCGAGGAGGCGCGGCAGCGTCCCGGCGACCTTGGCCAGCGTCTTCTCGAAGGCGCGCGGGTCGCGCAGGTCCGCCCGCACGCCGTACTTGCCGGCCGGGGTTACGACGATCGACGTGTCCCCGTCCAGCTGGCGGCTGATGTCGTCCTCGACGTCGATGTCGAGCTGGTTCTCGATCTGCGCCTTACCCACGTCCACCGCGGGCCCCTGGCTGCCGCGCGCCGCGTCGATTGAGAAGTCGAGCAGGTGTCCCGCGTCGCGCAGGCCAACGCCGAGCTCGCCGGGCCGCTGGACCACCTCGGGCGCCGAGTCGCCCGTGGCGACGGGGAGATCCTTCTCGCCCAGGCCATCGGGATCGGTCTTGAGCTCGAACGGCAGCTCCACGGAGTCGTCGCGCACCTGGGCCACGAGCCCCAGTGTTCGGAGAGCTCCAACCCACTTCACGCGCGTCGCCTGCCTGCCCCCCGGCGTACCGCGGAGCAGGGCCTCGAGATCGAAGTAGCTCCGGACGAGTGCCTCCTTCGGCAGGCCCCGTAGGGCCGAGTCGAACCTGTCCTGCGTGAGCGTGTCGTCGCCGTCGTGGCGCTCGAGCGCCTCGTCGAGCAGCTTGCGGGAACCGGCCACGACCAGCACGTCGCCGTCGGTCGCGTAGCTGCTCCCGGTCCTGTCCTCGTAGACCTTCGCCCCGCTCTTCTCTCCCTTCTGGTCGGCGCCCGCCTTCTCGATCAGGTCCTGCAGCTTGTCCCCGTCCTTCGCCTGGATCGCACCGACGTAGGCATTGCCCTGCAGGCGGCTCGGGTCGACGCCTCCGACGACGAACGGGTTGCCGAGGAGCGGCTTGATGTCGCGGTCGAAGTCGACGTTCCCGCCGCGCTCGAGCTCGTTCTTGAGCTGGTCCTCGGCCGTCCCGGCGAAGGGGAAGCGGTCGGCGATCCTGCCGGCCGCCCGGTACTGGCCGCCCTTCAGGTTCGTGTCGACGGCTACCGCGAACGGCGCATTCGCCGGCAGGTAGCGGAGGGCCTCGTCCAGCGGCCCGGAGGTGCTCTTGTCGCCCCCGCAGCCGGATGCGGCGATGACCGAGAAAAGCAGGGCCAGAAGCGCGGATCGGCGCATCCGCGAGCAGTCTAGAAGGGGAATCACCACAGATCCGGTGGACTTCGTGTACCCTCGTCACCCATAATGTCGATCAAAAAAGGAGACTTTTCGATGCACCGGACTCGGGCCGCCCTCGCCGCCCTCGCGGCCGTCGTCCTGGTCCTGGTCGCGATCGGCTGCGGAGGCACCTCGGATGCGGCGGGCGGCGACGGCAAGCTGACCCTGGTCGCCTACTCGACCCCGCAGGAGGCCTACCAGGAGATCATCCCCGCCTTCAACGAGACCTCGGCGGGCAAGGGGATCAAGTTCACCCAGTCCTACGGCGCCTCCGGCGAGCAGGAGCGGGCGGTCGAAGGCGGTCTCAAGGCCGACGTCGTGGCGCTGTCGCTTGCCCCGGACATCGACAAGCTGGTCAAGGCCGGCCTGGTGGATTCGACCTGGACCAGCGCCCCGTACGACGGCTTCGTGACGGACTCCGTGGTCGTCTTCGAGGTGCGCAAGGGCAACCCCGAGAACATCAGGACCTGGGACGACCTGGCAGGGCCCGGCGTCGACGTGATCTCGCCAAACCCGTTCACCTCGGGTGGGGCCAAGTGGAACATCATGGCCGCGTACGGCTCGCAGACGACCACCGGCAAGTCCGACGCCCAGGCCCAGGATTACCTGAGCAAGTTGTTCAAGAACGTCTCGGTGCTCGACAAGAGCGCCCGCGAGGCTCAGCAGACGTTCACCTCGGGGAAGGGCGACGTGCTCATCGCCTACGAGAACGAGGCGATCACCGCCCAGCGGAAGGGCGAGGACGTCGACTACGTGATCCCGGACCAGACGATCCTGATCCAGAACCCGGCGGCGGCCACCACCGACTCGAAGAACCCGGACAAGGCCAAGGCCTTCCTCGACTTCCTGCGCACCGACGCGGCGCAGAAGATCTACGCGGGGCACGGCTACCGCTCGGTCAAGCCTAGCCTGGTGGACAAGTCGAAGTTCACCACCCCGTCGGGCTTGTTCGAGATCACGAAGTTCGGCGGCTGGTCGAAGGTCAACGACGAGTTCTTCGACCCGAGCAGCGGGAAGGTCGCCAAGATCTTCCAGAGCCAGGGGAAGACCACTGCCTCCGGCTAGCCAACCCGCTGTTGCGACGCCCCGCGCGCCGAGGATCCCGTTCCCGAGCGGAGCGGTCCTCGGCCGCGGCGTCGCGATCGTCTACCTGAGCGTCATCGCGCTGATCCCGTTGGCGGCGGTCGTCTCCAAGTCGACCGACGGCGGCTGGGCCGGCTTCTCGCACGCCGTCTCGAACCCCCAGGCCGTGGGGGCGCTCAAGCTCACGATCGTCGCCTCGTTCGTGGTGGTGGCGATCAACGCCGTGACCGGGACATTGGTCGCGTGGGTGCTCGTGCGCGACGAGTTCCCCGGCAAGGGCATCGTCAACTCGCTCATCGACCTGCCCTTCGCCCTGCCCACGATCGTCGCGGGCCTGACCCTGCTGGCGCTCTACGGTCCCAGGGGGCCGGTCGGCGCCGACCTCGCCTTCACCCGCGCGTCGGTCGTCCTGGCGCTGCTGTTCGTGACGCTCCCGTTCGTGGTCAGGACCGTCCAGCCGGTGCTGCTCGAGCTCGACCGCGACATGGAGCAGGCGGCGGAGTCCCTCGGAGCGACGCGCTTCACGGTGTTCCGGCGGATCATCCTGCCGAGCCTGCGCCCGGCCATCTTCGCAGGGTCGGCCCTCGGCTTCGCGCGCGCCGTCGGCGAGTTCGGCTCGCTCGTCCTGCTCACGGGGAACATCCCGTTCAAGACGCAGGCCGCCTCGGTCTTCATCTTCTCCCAGGTCGAGAGCGACAACGCGGCCGGCGCGGCCGCCGTGTCGGTCGTGCTTCTCGCGATCTCACTCGTGGTCCTGTTGGTGATCGGATGGCTAAGTACGCGCTCCGGGTAACCGCGCTCTCCTACCTGGGCCTGCTGATCGCGCTGCCGGTCGGCTACGTCTTCTACAAGGCGTTCGAGCACGGCTTCGCCACGGCGCGGGAGGCAGTGACCACGCCGGTGGCCCAGCACGCCTTCTGGCTCACGGTCGAGATGGTGGCCATCGCGGTGCCCCTCAACACGATCTTCGGCGTCGTCTGTGCGCTCGTGCTCGTGCGGCAGAGCTTCCGCGGCAAGGCGCTCCTCAACGCCGCCATCGACCTGCCGTTCGCCGTCTCGCCGGTGGTGATCGGACTGGCGCTGATCCTCGTCTACGGCCGCAAGGGCTGGTTCGGCGACTGGCTGCTCGACCACGGCATCCAGGTGATCTTCTCCGTGCCGGGAATGGTGCTGGCCACGATCTTCGTGTCGCTGCCGTTCGTGGTCCGCGAGGTGATGCCGGTGCTGCGCGAGATCGGCACCGAGCAGGAGCAGGCGGCGCAGACGCTGGGCGCCTCCTCGCTCCAGACGTTCTTCCGCGTCACGCTGCCCGCGATCCGCTGGGGCGTGGCCTACGGCGTCGTCCTGACCACGGCGCGGGCTCTCGGCGAGTTTGGCGCCGTGAGCATCGTGTCCGGGAAGCTGGCGGGCCAGACCGAGACGCTGACGCTGCACGTGGAGAACCGCTTTCAGGCCTTCGACCTGACGGGCGCCTATGCCGCGGCCGTCGTGCTCGGGCTGATGGCGATCGCGACGCTGCTGGCGATCAACTTGCTCAAACCCAAGGAGGGCGTGCGATGAGCATCAACGTCCAGGCGGTGACCAAGGACTTCGGCGACTTCACGGCGCTCGACAACGTGTCGCTGGACGTGCGCGACGGCTCGCTCACGGCGCTGCTCGGGCCGAGCGGCGGCGGCAAGTCGACTCTTCTGCGCGTGATCGCCGGACTGGAGGAACCCGACGCGGGCCGGGTGCTCATCTCCGGCGAGGACGCCACCGCCGAGCCGGCGCGCAAGCGCGGCGTCGGCTTCGTCTTCCAGCACTACGCCGCGTTCAAGCACATGACGGTGCGCGACAACGTTGCCTTCGGCCTCAAGATCCGCAAGCGGTCGAGGGACGAGATCAGGGCCAAGGTCGACGAACTGCTCGACCTCGTCCACCTCGAGGGCTTCGCAAAGCGCTACCCCGCCCAGCTCTCGGGCGGCCAGCGCCAGCGCATGGCGCTGGCGCGCGCGCTGGCCGTCGAGCCGCGCGTGCTGCTGCTCGACGAGCCCTTCGGCGCCCTCGACGCGACCGTTCGTAAGGAGCTGCGGGCCTGGCTGCGCCGCCTCCACGACGAGGTCAACGTGACCACGATCTTCGTCACGCACGATCAAGAGGAGGCGATGGAAGTCGCCGAGCAGATCGTGGTGCTCAACCACGGGAAGATCGAGCAGGTCGGGGCGCCGCGCGACCTCTACGAGATGCCGACCAACGAGTTCGTGATGAGCTTCGTCGGCCCGGTCAACCGGCTCGGCGACGGCCTCGTCCGCCCGCACGACCTGGTCCTTTCGCGCGACGCCGGCCTCGGCGGCATCGAGGCGATGGTCTCCCGCGTCGTGCATCTCGGCTTCGAGGTTCGGGTGGAGCTCACCCTGAGCGACAGCAGCCCGCTGTCCGCCCAGATCACACGTGAGGAGGCCGACGAGCTGGAGCTCCACGCCGGCGACATCGTCTACGTCCGCAGCGAGCGGCCGCGGGTGTTCTCACCTCATCAGAGCTGAGCGGACCGACTCGGCAAACCACTCCTCGTGCTGCTCGGCCGTCCAGCCGCGCTCTCCGACGAGCAGGTGCCAGACATCGGGGTGGTTGAGGGTCCACATCACTGAGGCCCCGCTCCCTACGAGACGGCGGACGGCCTGGAGATCACCGGACTCGACCCTCCTCGTCAGCGCGACCGGACGCCCAGCCGCGACTCCGTAGGAGACCACGCGTCCGGATCCTTGGCGCGCTTCTCCACGGGCACCGGCAGGGACCCCTCGGCCAGGTCGGCGAGCGTGACCGTCTCGAGCACGTCGCGCATGGCCCCGCGGAGCGCGATCCACACGTGCTGGAGCGACTGCGCGGAGCCCTCGTAGTCGAGGGCCTCGGGGCGCTCGCCGCGAACGCTGGCCAGGGGGCCCTCCACCGCGCGGATCACGTCGGCCACGCTGATCTCGGCGGCCGGGCGGCCGAGCCAGTAGCCCCCTTCGGGGCCTCGCTGGCTGCGGACCAGGCCCGCCTGGCGCAGCTCGATCAGGATGTTCTCGAGGAACTTGAGCGGTATGGCCTGGGCCTGCGAGAGGTGCTCGCCCTTGACGAGCTCGCCGTCGGCTGCGGCCAACTCCACGGCTGCCCGCACCGCGTAGTCCACCTTCGCCGAGACCCTCACGGGATCATTCTCTCTCAGATGAGTCGAGAACTGAAGAGGCGCTCCGGCGCTTCCAGATCGCGAGGGCGCCGCCGAGCATGAGCAATCCGACCAGCGCAAGCGCGAGGGCCAGCGCCGTCAGAGGAGCGCCGCTAGCGGTGCTCCGGATTCGGATAGTCAAAGCGGCAGCCGGCGTCCCACTCGGTCCGCTGGTTCCCGTGGGCTGGAATCCCGCCGGCGTCCTTGAGCATGCGCGCGAGGTGGAGCAGGTTCCAGGTCATAAAGGTCGTGTTCCGGTTCGTGAAGTCGTTGTCCGGCCCGCCCGAGTCCTCGTCCAGGTAGCTCGGGCCCGGGCCCGCCTCGCCGATCCAGCCGGCGTCGGCTTGCGGCGGGACGGTGAACCCTAGGTGGCCGAGCGAATACAGGATCTCCATCGCGCAGTGCTTGATCCCGTCCTCGTTGCCGGTGATCAGGCAGCCGCCGACACGCCCGTAGTAGGCGTACTGGCCGGCGTCGTTGAGCAGGTGGCTGTTGCCGTACAGGCGCTCGATCACCTGCACGCAGACCGAGGACTTCTGTCCGAGCCAGATCGGCGACGTGATCACGAGGATGTCCGCGGCCATCACCCGCTCGAAGATCGCGGGCCACTCGTCCCTCGCCCATCCGTGCTCGGTCATGTCGGGCCAGACCCCGGTGGCGATGTCGTGGTCCACGACTCGGACCTGGTCCACCTCTACGCCCTCGCTCTCCAGAATCGAGATCGACCGGTCCGCCAGCCCCTGGGTATGAGACTGCTCCGGCGAGCGCTTGAGCGTGCAGTTGATGTAGATCGCCTTGAGATCTGAGTAGTCGGGCATGGCGGGGACCGTAATCTGCACGGAGGTCGTAAGCTCGCCCCGTGGGTTGCTTCGCCGCCCTGCTCGCGCTGATCTCGCCGCGGCTGGCTCTGTTCTTCGTCTTCGTTTTCAGCGACCTGCTGAGCCGCGCGTTCGACAGCTGGGTCCTGCCCCTGCTCGGCTTCTTCATCCTGCCGTGGACGACGCTGGCCTACGCGCTCATGTGGAGCTCCGGCACGGACGACGTGACCGGCTTCGAGTGGTTCGTCGTGGTCTTCGCCTTCGTCGTCGGCGACCTGGGCTCGTACGCCCAGGGCAGCCGCAGCCGCCAGCGCGAGGAGTACTAGTCGCCTTCTCCGGCCGGGCCGCCAGTGAACTCCTTCAGGGCGGCCTTGCCTCCTCCGACCAGCGGGTCGCCGTGGGCGAAGAGGAGATGATCGAAATCGCGTGTCAGCAGGCCGCCGTAGGCGTCCTTCAGGCCCTGCTTGACCCGGTCGGGGTCGTCGCCGAGGAGGTCGTCCGGGAAGAACCCGAGCGCGCCGCCGTAGCGGTGGATGCCGTCCGCGAACGCGAGTGCCCCGGCGTCGGCGTCCAGGTGCAGCGCGTACTCGTCGGGCGCCAAGTGGTCGATGGAGAGCGCGGTGACCCCCGGCGCGATCTCCTCGCGGTCGGCGAAGGGCCGAAACTCGAGCGTGTCGCCCAGGCGATCGCGAGCCTCTTCGGGCGCGCGAACGGGGATGTCGAAGGCGTCCGCGAACCGCTGCGCGTCGCGGTGATGCAGCCCGGTGGTGAGAACCACCTGCTCCGGCCTGCCCGGCAGCTCGTCGAGCCCGCCGTCGGGCAGCTTGGGGTCGATCACGATTCCGGCGGGCGCTACGAAGTAGGAGCTGACCGGGGCCTGGATCGGCTCGTGGAAGACGGCCCAGTGGAATACGCCGGGAAAGGCCTCGTCCACAGCCGGGTCAGCCCGAGCGCCGCTTCTGACCGACGGCCCGGATCAGCTGGGCCTTGCCCATCTTCGAGCGGCCCTCGATGCCGAGCTTCGCGGCCTCGCGCCTCAGCTCGGTGACCGTCATCGCGCCGGCGCCGCTGCCGGTTCCCTTCGAGGCGCCGCGCTTGCGGGCGGCCGCCTTGGCGCCCTCGCGGCCGAGCGCGCTCCGCGTCTTGCCGGAGAGCTTGGAGATCGTCCTCTTCTGCCGGGCGCCTTTCTGCGCCTTCTTGACGTTCTTTCGCGCCGCCTCACGCTGCTTCTGCGTCGCCATGTTCAGGTCTCCACCCGGTCCCGCGCGTCGCTCACCCCGCTCTGGGAAGCACAGCTCGCGCAACAGAACATCCGACCATCCGCTTCGACGCCGTGCCCGATGATGCGACAGCCGCAGTGGTCACACGTGGGCGCCACTGCGTGAATCGCGCATTCGAACGAGTCGAAGACGTGCGTCTGGCCGCCGACGGTCAGCTCCATCGCCTTGTCGTAATCGTTTCCGCACACTTCGCAGATAGCCATGTCGCCCGTTTACCCGGCGTCCGGGCGCATACACGAGGTGCGTGTTCAGCCGCGGGGTGGGTAAACGGGTCCTGAACGAAGAGAAGGAGGCAAGAAATGACCAAGGACCACGGTCCCAGCGTGAAGGACGACAAGCAGTACGAAGGCCTGCGGAAGAAGGGCATGAGCAAGTCGCGTGCGGCCGCGATCGCCAACGCGGAGGGGTCCTCCAGCCACGGCGGCAAGAGCTCCGGCAGCAGCCGGAGCCGGCGCAGCAGCGGTGGCGGCAGCGGCGGCAACACGGCGCAGAAGAAGGCCGCCGGCCGCAAGGGCGGAAAGAAGTCGAGCTGACGCCCATGGAGACTTCTCGACTCAAGAGGTTCGACCTCTTCGCGTCCCTCTCGGACGAGGAGCTCGAGCGCCTGGCAGGGGTGATCGGCGAGATCTCCGTCGATGACGGCGCGGAGCTGCTGCATGCGGGCACGCCGCCGTACCAGCTCTTCGCGATCGAGGAGGGCTCCGTCCAGGTGCAGCGAGACGGCGAGACGCTGGCGACGATCGGCGAGGGCGAGGTCGTGGGCGAGCGCGGGATCGTCACCCGCGGGCTGCGCAACGCGACCGCGGTCGCCGACGGCCCGGTGAAGGCGGTCTACCTCACCGAGGACCAGATCCGGCGGCTACAGCGAGAGCATCCGGAGGTCGGCGAGCGGCTGCAGGCGGTACTGGAAGAGCGCGGCGAGTAGCCCGCGTCAGGGGTCGATGCGCTTGGCGCGCAGCTCCGCGCGGGCGCTGGCCGTCTTGCCGAGGCCTTCGAGGCCCATCGCCCGCAGCACGGCCTCGCTCTTGAGGAACTGGATCTCGTCGTACTGGACGACCTCGACGTTGTTGCCCCAGGGATCGACGAATCGGAGTCCTCGAGTCGGCACGATCTCGGCCCCGGCGTCGTCGAGAGCTCGCCGAACGGCCTCCTTGTCGTCGACGACCAGCCCGAAGTGCCGGTCGCCGTCGCCGGGCTGCCGCCGCGGCGCGCTGAGGGCCAGAAATTGGTCCCCCATGTCGACGAACGCCATGTGGCGGCCCACCCGGCCCCGCAGCTCGAAGCGAAAGACGCGCCCGTACCACTCGAGTGCCTGATCCACGTCCCCGACCTCTAGAGCCACGTGGTTGATGCCGACGAGGCGAGCGGGAGGCACGGGTGCAAACTACAGCGGCCACGGCGAAGCGCCATCCACCGCCACACCGGCGCGGAGCTTGTGGCGTCGACGACTGATGCAGGACCGCCGGCCCCGGGTTAGGCTGGTTCGAGTAGTGCCCGGGCGCAGCGTCGAATCGGATGTCTACGAACGTCTCTACGGTCGCTCGGAGACCGCATGGCGCGGCCGCCGACGGGCGAGCGAGGAGCGGCAGGTGCTCGTCGACACGGCCCTACTGCCCGCGCCTGAGCTAGAGCCAACGGAGTCTCCAGCCACCCCGCGCCGGAGCCAGCCCCCGATCGTCCTGCCCGCGGCGGGAGCCGGTTTCGTGCTAGGCGTGGCGCTGCTCCTCCTGCTCGGCTCCGATGGTGGCTCGGAGTCCCGCTCGGGAGCGGTTGTTCCGGCCCCCCCGCCCCGCCAGCACGTCAGCTCCAATGAGCGGAGCCACCACCGGCCGCACCGGAAGCGTCGGGCGTCCCGCAAGCGGCGGGCCGCGATCGGGACCGGCGCCGGATCCCCTCGACCCCTGACCGCGAGCGTCCCGGCAGCGCCGGCTCGGCATCCCTCCGCCCGCAGGGACTCGAAGCGCGCGCAGCCCAAGAAGCGGCCGCGGCCGCATGACCCCTCGCCGCCGCGCCGCAGCCCCACGTCCCCGACCACCACGCCGCCCCCACCGCCGTCGGGCGGAGAAGCCGCTCCGCCAACGACCCAACCGGCGCCGCCGACCGACACGGCACCACCGCCGCCAACAGCTCCGGACGATCCCGAGCGCTGACGCCGCAGCCCGCCTCCGCGCGGGCTCACCTAGGGGACAGCGAGCCCGTCCCTACCGATCGCGACCAGGTCGCCGACTGCGCCGCGGGCGCCCATGACTAGATCCCGCGCCTTCGCGCGTCTTCGTTCAACGCCCGCGCGATCTCGCTCGCCTGCGTCTTTCGCTCGAGCTGCGCGGTCTTCGCCTCATGGCGCACCCACTCGCGGTGAACGGCGTCCTGAAGCGCCTCGAGCATGCGTTCCAGGTCGGCCACCCGCCGCTCCAAGCCCTCGACTCGGTCGGCCGGCGGCTGATCCAGCGATCGCCGCCGGCGACCACGAAGGCGATTCAGCATCGCCCTCTTCTGTCCCGCCCGGCTAGGGCGCGCCGACGCTTAGGCGATCGGCCGAACGTTGACGGCCTTTGGGCCCTTGTCGCCGGCTTCGGCGTCGTAGCTGACCTTGGCGCCCTCGGCGAGCGACCTGAAGCCGCCGCCGTCGATACCGGTGTGATGGACGAACAGGTCCTTCCCGGCCTCATCGGGCGTGATGAAGCCGAAGCCCTTGTCGTCGTTGAACCACTTGACGGTTCCTGTTGCCATGTTTCCTCCACGGCTTGTGTGCTGCGTACGCGGAGGATGCTGAGAGCAACGACTGCGGGCGCTCGCACTACTTTGCCGCGCTTGATCGCGCGGCCTAACGCTCCCGACGGTAGCAGCGATCACCTTGGAGTAGTCTCAAAGTGACGTTTCCACCGTCGGGTGTTGCGCTCCCCGCATCCCCCTGTGGCGAGAAAATCGGGGGGCAGCGAGGAGCAGGTCAAGTGAGCGATCCGGCGGATGAGCAGGAGCAGCCGACCGGCCGCCGAGGAGAGGCGGCTTGGAAGGAGCACATGGAGCGCATTACGGCCCGCAACGACCGTGCGCGCAAGGAGGGCCGTGCGAGGCGCGACGCCGCCGAGCGTGCGAAGGACCAGGCGCGGCGAGAGCGCGAACGGCACGAGCTGGCGGCCCTCGTCGGCAAGCGGGGCAGGCGCTAGACGTCCGGTCTGGCCGCCGACCGCGGCGCGGGCAGGTGTAGGTCGGCGCGGATCCATCTCCTTCCTGCCGTCGCCCTTCTCGATCACGGCGGCATCGCAAGTGCCGACCATCCCCGCGGCATGGAGGTCCGCGACGCCCAGGTAATCGGCCTCCGCGTCCGCATGGTTGTCGTAGACGGCGGCATCGAGGAAGACCGGTCGATCGGCCATGGCTCACTCCTTGCGGTCGAAACGTCCAGACCCACCCAGGCGGCGCACCGTGCCAACGAGGCGCGTCGGTCCGCGTGTTGGATCGATGCTGGCGCGCGCTTACCGAGCCATGGCCCAGCGCTTACCGCCGACCCGGAGCTCGCCCGGCAGAGATCGCCGGCAGACGGTCGTCCGCCTGAACCCTGAGCACACGGGCCAGCAACCAGAGTCCCCGCACATGGCCGTACACCGGGATCTCATGCCGATCGGCCCAACCGCTCGCGCGGCGAACCAGTGCGCGGGGGATGACGCTGCGTCCGACGCGAGGGCGGTGGTGTGCCGGGACCGGTTCACCGCGGCGTCCCTTCCGCTGGGCGGGCTCAGCGGCGGCCTTCGCGCGATCGGGCCGCTCGCAGACACGTGACCCGCGCTCCCCCCGGCAACAGGTGGGGGACGGCCTCGACCGGCCCCGCCGGATGGACCTCACGCTGCCGCAAAAAGCAATCATCCGCGACGCGAACGCTGGCCGCGTCTCGCCCACATCATTAATGCGGGTATACCCGAATCGTTTGCCGGGTATACCATGAAGTTCATAAGAGAAACTAATGCGTGAGCACCGCTACCAGCAGTACTGCGCCCTGGCGCGCACGCTCGACGTCGCCGGCGATCGGTGGACACTGCTGATCGTGCGCGAGCTCGTGCCGGGCCCGCGGCGGTTCACCGACCTGATCGACGGTCTCCCCGGAGTAAGCCGAAAGCTCCTCACCGACCGGCTGCGCGCGCTCGAACGCGACGGCATCATCGCCCGGAAAGAGCTGCCGCCTCCCGCCGCGCGTCAGGTCTACGAGCTCACTGACGACGGCCGCGATCTGGGCACCGCGATGGCCCCGCTGATCGCCTGGGGCGCCAGGCGGATCGGCGACCGCAAGCCAGGAGAAAGCTTCCGCGCGCGGTGGCCGGCGGTGGCAATGGCGGGCCTCGCCGACCGCGAAGCCGCCAAGGGCGTCAGCGAGGTCTACCAGTTCCTGATCGGCGACTCGGCCTTTCACTTCACGGTCGACGACGGTTCGATCGAGGTTCATGACGGCCAGGTTCGCGAGCCCGCTGTCGTCGTGAGCACCGACGAGGAGACGTGGGCGGAGGTGGCGTCGGGGAAGATCAGATTTTCCTCGGCCGCCGCCACGGGCGCCCTGACCACCACTGGCGATCGGCGGGCTGTGAAGCGCTTCAGAGAGATCTTTTCGCGCAAGCAGGTGCTCGCCCAGGCGGAAGCGACCACCGATGACTCGAGGCGGCAAGGATGAGCGCAGGGCGCCTGGGCGAGAACCTCCTGGCTGGACAATGCTCGGCTCCGGCCGGCCACTAGCTACGCCAAGAGCGGTGACGCGAGCATCGCCTACCAGGTGTTCGGAGAGGGCGACTGCAACCTGGTCCTGGTGGGCGGCCCCGCCTCGCACCTCGATCTCGAGTGGGAGAACCCGATCGCCGAGCGCGCTTTGCTGCGCCTCGGCTCGTTCGCGAATGTGATCCGCTTCGACCGCCGCGGGACCGGCCTCTCCGACCCGGTGGTCGAGCCGCCGACGCTCGAGCAGCAGATGGACGACTTGCGCGCAGTGATGGAGGACTTCGGCGTGGAACGGGTGGCGATCTGGAGCGGAAGCGACGCTGGGCTCGGGGCGATGTTCGCGGCGACCCACCCGAAGCGGGTGAGCGAGCTGGTCCTGTGGGGTGTCGCCATTCGCGGCGCCGACCTGGCCACGCCCGAGCTCGAGAGGTTCATGCTCGAAGGGCTCAAGCACTACGGCGAGGGGCGCTTCATCGAGATCTACGCGCCGAGCCAGGTCGGCAACGAGCAGTTCGAGGACTGGTTTGCCCGGTACGAACGCGCTGTGCTCAGCCCGGGCATGGCACGCAAGGTCTACGAGCTGCGGCTCCAGAGCGATCTCAGCGGCATCCTCGCCGCGATCCGTGTGCCGACCCTCGTCCTGCATCGCAGCGACGACGTCATCCCGATCGAGCGCGGCCGCGAGCTCGCGAGCCGCGTCCCCGGCGCCAGATTCGTCGAGCTGCCCGGCACCGACAACTACCCCTGGAGCGGCGACTGGAAGCGCGAGTGCGAGCCGCTGCTCGACGCGGTCGAGGAGTTCCTCACCGGAGAGCGTCGCTCCCGCGAACCGGACCGGGTTCTCTCCACGGTCCTCTTCACGGACATCGTCGGCTCCACCGAGCACGCCGCGCGCGTCGGTGACGAAGCCTGGCGCGAACTGCTCACCCGCCACGACGCGCTGGTTCGCGCCGAGCTCGACCGCTGGCGCGGGCGCGAGGTCAAGACGGTCGGCGACGGATTCCTCGCCACCTTCGACGGCCCGGCTCGGGCGGTCCGGTGCGCGGAAGCCATCGTGCGCGGCGTCGAACCCCACGGCCTGCGGGTGCGGGCCGGTGTCCACACGGGCGAGTGCGAGCGCATCGGCGACGATGTCGGCGGCATCGCGGTGCACATCGGCGCGCGCGTCACCGATCTCGCCGAGGGCGGCGAGGTGCTCCTGTCGAGCACGGTGAAGGACTTGGTGGCGGGTTCGGGCCTGAGCTTCGGCGAGCGCGGCCAGCACGAGCTCCGGGGAGTGCCCGGCGAGTGGCGGCTGTTCGCGCTCGAGAACGGGTCGATGGCGTGATCGAGATTCGGTGTCCCGGCCTGTACGTGGGGCTCAGGCTCACGGCAGCCGAAGCGTGAGCGACCTCACACAGCGACGGATCGCTCTGGGAACACCCACATATGAACCATCACAAGGGAGGCCGTCATGGCACTCGCCGGAGGATCACTTCCATTTCTCGCTGTCCTAATCATCTTTGTCATTGGTGCGGTTATTGCCCTGTACACGCGCCGGGGAAGCGGGATGGACCACCACCCGTATGGCCGCGTCTCTGGAGGAGCTCCGGCCGCCGCCCTGCCCTGTGACGACTACTCCGGCTCGGACCGGACATCCGTAACCGAGCGGGACATCGTCAGGGTGTGGCGGCGGCGCCGAGTCGCTCGGGGTCCGGCCTCAGTCGCCGCTCAGGTGGCCGAGGCCCGGGCGCTGAGGCTCCGCCAGCGCCCACGGGCGGACAGGGCGAACGGACTGCCCATTCGCTCTCCCGTCGCCCGGGTGCGCTAGCGCTGAACAGCCAGTATGTACACGCTCTACGTGATCCCCGGTTCGCACGCCTGCGGCGCGGCGATGCTCATGCTCGAGCACAAGCAGGTGTCCTACCGGCGCGTCGAGGTGATCACGCTCACCCATCCGCTGGTGGTTCGGCTACGCGGGTTCGACGCGGGTGGCGAAAGGCGCGTGGCAGGCGGTCGGCGCCCGCGCCCACTCCGCGCCGGCGATCGCTACGGGACCGTGCCGGCGCTTGCCGTCGACGGCCAACGAGTCTCGACCAACCGCCAGATCGCGCGTTTCCTGGACGATCGCTACCCCGAGCCTTCGCTGTTCCCCGCCGATCCCGGGCAGCGGCGGGCGGTCGAGGAGGCGGAGCGCTGGGCGAACGACACGCTTCAGATGGCCGCCCGCCGGATCGCCTTGGCGTGGGCGGCGCGTGACCCGTTGGCGATGAGCCGCGCAACCGCCGACGGACGGATGGGCTATCTCCTCTACCAGCGCGCGCTCACGCGGCGCCTGATCATCCCGCTGATCGGCCGCTTTGTGTTCGCCGTCGACCGGGCGGACCCCGATCTCCTCACCGGCCTTCCCTCGATGCTCGACCGGATTGATGCCTGGATCGCCGACGGGGTCCTCGGCGGAGAGCAGCTGAACGCCGCGGACTTCATGGTCGCGCCCAGCCTGGCGCTGATCCTCTACCGCCCCGACGTCGTGGCCCTGTTCGAGGGCCGCCCGGCCCGCGAGCTCGTAGACCGGCTCCTGCCCGAGCCGGCGTAGCCGCGGGCAACGCCCCCGCGCCCTCCCGCCGCGCGCGGCGGGACTCTGCGGGAGCCGGCTCGCTCAGCCTGGGAGCCCGGTCCGCCACGCGGCTTACCCGCGTCGGCCATGTCCGCCCATTGCACCCGAAGGCGGTCACTTCGGGGGACGCGGGTGTCTCGCGGCGGGCTACGAGTCCAGGCCGGTGGTTGATGCTGGGCAGCCGGCCAGGAATGGGTCGATTTGCAGGAGTGGCGAGGGCCAGAATCGAACTGGCGACACCACGATTTTCAGTCGTGTGCTCTACCAACTGAGCTACCTCGCCGTGGTCACGCGATGGTAGCGGCGACCACCACGTAGCCGGCGTACAGAACGAGGAGCAGCGCGCCCACTCCCCGGCCGAGCCCGCGGCCGGCGGCGACGAGCGCGCAGAGCAGGACCGGCGCGGCCGCGGCCGCCGGCAGGTGGAGGTGCAGCGTGTCGGCGTCGAGCCGCAGTGGCTTGACCAAAGCGATGACGCCGGCGTTGAGGCCCACGAAGTGGACGATCGTGCCGAGGACGTTGGCGAGGGCGACGTCGCCGCGCGCGCGTCGCGCCGGCACCACGACGCGTGCGACCTCTTCGCCTTCGACGCTGGCGGCCAGGACAGTGTTGCCGAGCAGGGTGCCGGAGACGTCGAAGCGCTCGATCACGTCGCGGAGGCCGCGGCCGAGGAGGTCGCCGCCGACGGTCAGGAGGCCGAGCCCCGCGACGAGGCGGAGCAGCGGCCGCGAGTGCGGGGAGGGCTCGGCCTCGAGCAGTCTGCGTCCCGAGCGCGCGAGCCCGGTGAGAGCCACCGCGAACCACCCGATCAGCGCCGCACCCTCGATACGCGAGATCCGGCCGTCGGCCGCGAAGGCGGCGAGCGGCAGTGGCGAGGCGGCGGTCCAAGCGAGCGCCGCGGGCGCCAGCCGCGCGCGGATGGGGGCGATCACGGCGGCGAGGCCGGCTACCCCGAGCGCGAGGAAGGTGGTCCCGCCGAGGAACGTTCCGGCGGCGGCGCCGTCGAGCCCGCGCGCGTTGGCCGCGATGCCCGCCGCCAGGTTCTCCAGCTCGAACCCGGAGACGACCGCGGTCAGGGCGAATGCCGAGACGCCGAGGCGGCTCGCGACCGCCAGGACGCCGTCGAAGAACAGCTCCGCGCCCCCGACCACGAGCACGATGCCGCCGGCGAGCACCAGTAGGGCGGGCACCTCCGACATGCCCGCCGGAGAATGGCAGGGGCGCGTGTCGCTTTATCCGCCTATATCGCGGCTAACGCGACATGCCGGCGGGTCCGGCCCGCGTTAGGCCAGGCCCTCGGCCTCGAACTCGCGCAGGTAACCCTCGAACAGGCGGCGGTGCCCCTCTTCGTCACGCAGGATCGCGATGACCATGTCCTGAGTCACGAGGTCCTTGTCGTCGCAGAACTCGATGATCTTGTTGTAGTGCTCGATCGCGCCGGTCTCGGCCTCGATCACACCCTTGATCACGTGGACGATGTCGGTCTGTTCCGAGGGTGGTTGGAGATATGACTGCTCGGCGTCGAAGTCGAGCGAGCCGGGCACCACGCCGTAGAGCTCCTTGATGCGCTCGCCGAACTGGCGGGCGTGGCCGAGCTCCTCCTGGATGTCCTCCTCCAACGACTCGACGATCTCCTGGGCGCGGACGCCGTCGGGATTGATCGAGTTGGCGATGTAGCTCATCACCGTCTCGATCTCCATCCAATAGGCCTTCGCCAGCAGCGCGATCAGCTGATCGCGCTCATCCGCCATCTCCTCGCTGAGGATGCCTTGCCGTGGGTGGGTGGTTGGCGTTGCCATGCCTAACTGATACCGCAGGCCAATGCCCGCCAAACTGCCCCCAGTGGAGATCACCGACGCCCCGAGGGTCCCGGACTCGTTGTGGAAGCGGATCCGCGCGGAGCCCGAGCGGGCCCCCGAGCACATCGCGCTCGCGGCCGCGGACCGCTTCGCCCCCCAGGCGGTGCGCTGGGTCCAGGTCGCGGGGCCCGGCCACACGTCCGACAGCCTGGCGAAGACCGCGCTCAAGAAGCACGTGCGCGTGTCGCGACTCGAAGGGGCGGCGCTGGGGATAGGCGGGTTCACGACGGCCGCCGCAGATCTCGTAGCGCTCGGCTGGATCCAGAGCCGGATGGTCTTCTACATCGGCGCGGCGTACGGCTTCGACCCCGGGGATCCGATGCGTCCGGCCGAGCTGCTGGCGCTGACGGGCTTCTACCCCACCCCCGCCGACGCCCGGGCCGCACTCGACGGGATGGGGAAGCACCTGGCGCAGGCGGCGGTGGAGCGAACTCTGTTCGGCGGACGAGAGCGCAGCATCTACGAGCGTCTTCTGGTCTACGCCGGCAAGCGCGTGACGCGGAGGGCCGCGGGGCGCCTCGTCCCGTTCATCGCCGCGCCGATTGGCGCGGTCCAGAACGCGAGCGGGACCAAGGACCTCGGTCGCCGCGCGATCGCTTATTACCGGAGGCCGGAGGCCGAGACCTGATCAAGCCGCGGGCAGGATGCCCGCGGAGGCAACCATCAGGCGCGGCCGTACACGGGAATCCCGGCGCCGGAGGTCGGCGCCGAGTCGTCCGACACGAGGAACCGCACCACGCCCGCGATCTCCTCGGGCGCGACCCATTTGGACCAGTCCGCGTCCGGCTGGCCCTCGCGGTTGGCGGGGGTGTCGATGACGCTCGGCAGGATCGCGTTGCAGCGCACGCCGTCGTTCTTGTACTCGGCGTCGAGCGCCTGCGCGAACGCCAGGACCGCCGCCTTGGCCGTGACGTAGCCGGCGGCACCCGGGAACGGCCGCAGCCCGGCGCGAGCCGACACGCCGACGTAGGCGCCCCCGCCGCGCTCCACCAGTTTCGGCATCGCGGCGCGGGCCAGGTTGAACCCCGGCACCAGATTGAGCCGGAGCATGCGCTCGAAGTCGTCGAGCTCGGACTCGTGGACCTTCGGCCCCGCGGCGAAGCCCCCCACCAGATTGACCACGGCCTCGAGCTCCCCGACGGCGGCGACGGCCGCGGCCGCCTCGTCCGGGTCGAACAGATCCGCCTGCACGAGGGTTACGGAGTGGGCAAACGCCTCCTCCATCCGGTCACGCTCGGCCTCGACGATCCAGGTGGCCGTGACCTCGTGGCCCGACCCCGACAGCTCGCGCACCACCGCCCCACCGAGGGCGCCCGTACCGCCGGCGACGAGAACGCCCATGTCAGGACCGCGGTGCGGGGGGCGACTCCATGAGCGTGCAGGCTATCCCGTCCGAAACCCGTTCTAGCGTGGCAGGCCCGATGGATCAGACCCAGCTGACGACCGGCAAGCAGTTCGTTCGGGACCTCGTCGACGGCCAGGAGGTCGATTCGGTCTTCTTCGTGCGCGAGCGCGCGCGGAAGGAGAGCCGCAACGGGTCGCACTACCTGCGGCTGCAGCTGGGGGACGTGACCGGCTCGCTCACCGCCATGATCTGGGACGACGTCGAGGAGATGGATCCCGACTGCGTGCCCGGCGGGGTGGTCCGGGTTGCCGGCCGCTATTCGGTGCACGAGCGCTACGGCCCGCAGCTCGTAGTCAAGGCGCTGCGCGCAGCCACCGACGCCGAATTCGACCCGGCGGACCTCCAGCAGGGCCCGGCCACGCCGCTGGAGCAGATGGCGGCCGATCTCGACGAGCTGATCGACACGGTCCAGCGTCCTCACCTGCGCTCGCTCCTGCGGCAGCTGCTGGGGCCCGAGAGCAAGGTCGGCCGGCGCTGGCACGAGGCTCCCGCGGCCAAGCACTACCATCAGGCCTACCGCCACGGGCTGCTCGAGCACTCGCTGTCCGTGGCCCAGGGCGTGGGCGCGATGGCCATCACCTTTCCGGGCATCGACCGCGACGTAGCGGTGACGGGGGCGTTGCTGCACGACATCGGCAAGGTCTGGGCCTACGCCACCACCGGCGAGGCCATCGAGCTCACCGACCAGGGCAAGCTGCTCGGCGAGATTCCGATCGGCTACTACGTCGTCCGCCGCACGATCGAGAAGATCGAGGGCTTTCCGCCGGAGGAAGCGCAGGCGGTGCTCCACATCATCCTCAGCCACCATGGCCTTCTCGAGCACGGCAGTCCGGTGGTGCCCTGTACCCGCGAGGCCACGCTGGTGCACACGATCGACAAGCTCGGCGGCACGCTCGGCAGCTTCGACCGGCTCGAGAAGGGCCTGGCCGACGGAGAGCGCTGGTCCGGATTCGACCGCGGCATCTCCACGTCCGCGTACTTCGGCCGTCCCGCGGCCGAGGCCGGTCGCGAGGCCGCCTGAGCGCGGCCCGACCTCGCAAATAGCGGGTAAGGGGGGAGCGACCGGCGCGGGTTCGTGCTTATCCTCGAAGCTGCCGTGGCGAAAGACACCGAGAAGCTCATCCGCCAGCTCTCGCTGATCTCGTTCCTGATGGCGGAGCGGCGACCGGTGTCGGCACTCGAGATCAAGCAGGACGTCGAGGGCTACTCGCAGATGAACGACGAGGCCTTCGCCCGGCGCTTCTACGCCGACAGGGCGGAGCTCGACGCGCTCGGGATCCAGCTCAAGGTCGACAAGCCGGCCGAGGGCTACTACGAGGCCGAGAACTACTCGCTGCCGCCGGAGAACTTCTACCTGCCGGCGATCGAGTTCACGAGCAAGGAGCTCGGCGCGCTGCAAGCGGCGCTGTCGCTGCTCGACGGGGAGTTCGCCTACGCCGAGCCGCTGCGGCTGGCCCTGCAGCAGCTGTCCTGGGGCAAGGCGTCGCCGCTCGCCGCTCCCGAGGAGCGCTCGGTGGCGCTGGCCGTCACCGCCAGCCCGGGCGGGCGCGACCTCTCGCAGCGGCTGACCAAGCTCGAGACCGCGATCTTCCGCCGCAAGACGATCGTCTTCGACTACTACACGATCGGCCGCGACGCGACCGAGTCGCGCAAGGTGGACCCCTACCACCTGCTCTACCGCGGCGGGCAGTTCTACCTGATCGGCTTCTCCCACGAGCGCGGGGACATCCGCGTCTTTCGCGTCTCGCGCATCCGCGGCAAGGTCGGCTACGCGTCCAAGGCCGAGCACGACTTCTCCCGCCCCGACGACTTCGACCCGCGCCAGTACGCCGACCGGACCGACTGGCAGCTCGGCGACCCCGTGGGCACCGCTCGGATCTGGATCTCCGAGCGGATCGACTGGCTCGTCCTGCGCCACTTCGGCGAGGCGGGCGAGGTGACCGAGTCCGAGGAGGACGACGGCGTCGTCTTCGAGACCGAATACGCGGACCCGCGCCAGATGGTCTCCTGGGTGCTCGGCCTGGGGCCCCGCGCGCGGATCCTCGACCCGCCCGAGCTCGTGGAGGAGGCCGAGGAGCGCGTGCGGCTCGTGGTGGAGCGCCACAGCGGCGACTTCGAGACCGCGTCTCCGGCCCGGCGCCGCAAGCCGGCGCGGGCCGAGGAGAGCGCGGAGGACAACGGCCGCGGCGAGTCGCCGATCCGCCCCGAGCGCTTCGCCCGCCTCGTCACCCTCGCCGGGATCCTGATCGACGCGGCGCGCGACGCCCGCAAGCTGGACGTGGCCGATCTCTGCGAGCGGCTGCACCTGTCCGAGCAGGAGCTCCGGCAGGACATCGACGTGCTCAACGTCGTCAACTTCGGCGGGGGCAGCTACGTCCTCTACGCCGAGGTCCAGGGCGACACGATCGAGGTCGACCCCGAGCCCTACGGCGACAACTTCGCCCGCCCCGCGCGGCTGCTTCCCCTCGAGGCCAAGGCGCTCGTGGCCGCCATCGACCTGCTCGGCGAGCACCTGCCCGAGGGCTCGCTCGAATCCGCGCGCAAGAAGATCGTCAAGGCGCTCGGCCAGGACCCCGCCGAGGAGGGCCTCCAGATCACGACCGCCAGGGGCGACGACTCCGAGATCGCCAAGGTGGTTACGAGCGCGATCACCCGGCGGCGTCTGGTCGAGCTCGAGCACTACAAGGAGGAGCTCGACGAGTTCACGACGCGGCGGGTCGAGCCCTACAAGCTGATGAACGGGCGCGAAGGCTGGTACGTGCACTGCTGGGACCCGGAGAAGGACCAGCCGCGCTCCTTCCGCCTCGACCGCATCCGCGAGGCGACCGTGCTGGACGAGAAGTTCGAGCCGCGCGAGGGCGTCGAGCCTGACATCCAGGGCTGGCCGAGCACCGGCGAGGTGCCCGATTCGCGCCTCGCGCGCGTGTGGATATCGCCGGAGCGCGCGCGCTGGGCGCGCGAGGACCAGCGCGTCGTCCAGGAGCTCTCGGACGGAGCTGTGACCGTCGAGTTTCCCTACGCCGGGCACGACTACCTCGGCCGCGAGATCCTCAAGGAGGCCGGTGACGCCGTGGTCCTCGAGCCCGAGGAGGCACGCGAGGCGGTTCTGCACGTCGCCGAGGAGCTGGCGGGCGCCGCGAGGTCATAGCTCCGCGGGCGTCCCCTGCCGGCGTTCTGGTGGCCTCCGGTAGCGGGGAAGAAAACCCGTGTCGAGGCGTCCTCGATGGCAAAGGCAACCATCGAGGAGGTCCAGAATGGAACTGTTCGAACGTGCGGCGCTCTCGCCCTTGACGGCGGCCCGTGTCCTCGGCGCGCTGGCGCTGATGTGCGCCGGGGTCGTCCACCTACAGCAATTCTTCAGCCTCTACTCCGCGGTCCCGACGATCGGCACGCTGTTCGTGCTGAACTTCCTGGGCGCGATGGCAATCGGCCTGGGCCTGCTGGCCCCGCTCGAGCGGATCCTCGGGCGCCGGGGGGACGCGGCAGTCTCGCTGTTGGCACTTGCCGGAACCGCCATGGCGGGCACGGCCTTCGCGTTCCTGCTGATCGCCGAGCACGCGACGCTATTCGGGTGGACGGAGGCGGGCTACTACTCCACGGCCGTCGTGCTCGCTCTGACCACCGAGGCGATCACCGTCGTGCTGCTAGGAGCGTTCCTGGTGGTCAGGCTCGCGCGGAGGGCATCCCCCCAGAGCGCCTAGGCGGCTGTGCTATCCAAGAGACATGAGCGATGTGGTCTCCCGATTGAGTGAGCGGGACATCGCCGACCTCTGCGCGCTGGCCGACGGAACGCTTCCCGAGGACCGGCGCACGGAGGTCGAGGCGCGCGTCGCCGCTTCCGCCGAGCTCCAGGAGCTCGTCGCTCGCCAGCGCCGGTCGCTCGCTCGGACCGGGGCGCTGGAAAGCGAGCCGGTGCCGGAGTCCCTGCGTGAGGCCGTGGAGGGACAGCGCCGCGCTGGCGGCGGCCGCCGGCGATCCCGCTCCGGGCTGGTTCCGCGCCTGGGGTTGGCCGGCGGCCTCGCCACGGCGGCGGCCGCTCTGGTCATCGTTCTCGGCGGGGGGTCCGCGGCGCCGACGGTCGCCGACGCGGCCGATCTGACCACGCAACCACCGCTTCAGCCCGCCCCGCGGCCCGCGGGCGACCGGACGGAGCTGACCGAGGACCTCGAGGGAGTGGCGTTCCCCAACCTGCGCCCGCCCTACGGGTGGCGGGCCGTCGGCGTGCGCCAGGACAAGGTCGACGGCCGCAAGGCCACCGTCGTCTACTACGCGAGGGGAGCCCGCCGAGTCGCGTACGTGATTGTCGGTGGCTCGGCGCTCGACCGGCCCGATGAGGGCCGGAGCGTCGTGCAGGGAGGCGTTCGCTACCAGACGCTGCGGCTGCACGGCCGGGCCGCCGTGACGTGGCGCCGCGGCGGGCACACCTGCGTAATCACCGGCCGGGCGTCGGGCGGCGAGTTGCTCGCCCTGGCGAGCTACTGAACGGCCGGATCCTCGAGGCGGCTCGCGACCCGGTCGCGGGCGCGGAACAGCCGACTCGTCAGCGTTCCCTCGGACACCGCGAGGGTTCGCGCCGCCTCGGCGTAGGAGAGCCCGGCCAGGTCCACCGCCACGAGCGCGTCGCGAAACTCGTCCGGGAGCTCGCGGATGACGGCGTAGACCTCGCGATTCGCTACCACCTCGACGGGATCGTCGCTCGCCCGCGAGCCGCCGCCCCACTCCTCGGCCATGGGGGCCGTCACCGGACGGCGGGTCTTTGCCCGGTGCTCGCTCGTCAGCGTGTTGCGGAGGGCCCGCAGCAGGTAGCCGAGCTCGTCGTCGCCCCGTAGCCAGCGCGGGCGCGCCAGCACACGCGCGCAGGTCTCCTGGACGAGATCCTCGGCTTCCTCCGGCGAGCGGGTCCAGGCACGCGCCGCGCGATAGAGCCGCGGCAGGTGCTCTACGACCTGGTCGGGATCGAGCCTTCGGGGAGCGCGCATCAGCCGTCGGGAAGGATCTCGGCCGAACGGCGTCTGAACCGGATGAAGGCCAACCGCATCCGACTACCGGAGGTCATCCATGAAGGGACTACTGGTCACAGGCGCCGTTCTGGCAAGCGTGGCGCTGGCAGCCTGCGGCGGCAGCTCGGGCTCGTCCGCCGGCGGAAGCATGGCCGGCAGCGGCAGCAGCAGGGCCGTGTCGGTCGAGCACATCGGCAGCTCGGGCAACGTGTTCGTGGACGCCAAGGGGCGGGCGCTGTACGCGCCCGACCAGGAGATGAACGGCAAGGCTCTCTGCACCGGCTCGTGCACCTCCATCTGGATGCCGGCGACGGTGAGCAAGGCCGGCGCCAGCTCGCTCAACGGCAACTTCAGCGTCGTCAACCGGCCCGACGGGAAGCAGCAGGTCGCCTACAAGGGCCACCCGCTCTACTCGTTCGCCGAGGACACCCCCGGCCGGGTCACCGGCGACGGCGCGATGGACGCGTTCGGCGGCCGGCACTTCACCTGGCACGTCGTGACGACTGGGAAGCCGTCCAAGTCGTCCAGCTCGTCCAGCGGCGGTGGCAGCAGCGCCGGCAAGGGAAGCTACGGGTATTAGGCCGGCTACGCCGGTCATGCCTGACAGCGGAGGCTAGACGGGCGGGCCCGAACGGCCCGCCCGTGCCGCCGCCCGGCGGGGGTCTGAGAAAATCGGCCGCCGGTGCTCGCGCCACGGCTTCCACACGTCGCGCTGGCCGGCGGCTTGGCGGCGGCCGGCGGGCTCGCGACGGCCTGGCGCCGGCTGCTTCGCAGACCGCTCCCCAAGACTGAGGGAACGCTCCGCGTCGAGGGCCTAGAAGCGCCGCTCGAGATCGGCCGCGACCGCTTCGGCGTGCCGCGCGTGACAGCGCGCTCGCCGGTCGATCTCTGCTTCGGGCATGGCTTCTGCCACGGCCAGGACAGGCTCTGGCAGCTCGAGCTCTACCGGCGCTTCGCGGCCGGGCGCGTCTGCGAGTTCGCCGGGGCCGAGGCCCTCGACACGGACATCCTGATGCGGACGCTCGGATTCCGGCGCACGGCGGAGACCGAGGTCGGGCGGATCGGCGACAGCGCGCGCGACTACCTGACGGCCTACGGCCTCGGCGTCGATGCCGCGGTCGCCGCCACGCGGGCGCTGCCGCTGGAGCTCCAGCTCCTCGGGGTGGAGCCGGAGCCGTGGACCCCGGCGGACACCTTGGCAGTCGGCAAGATCGTCGCGCTCGGCTTCTCGACCAACATGGAGACGGAGCTCTTCCGCTCCGAGCTGATTCGCAAGATCGGCGTGGCGCGGGCTGAGCGCCTGGAGCCGGCGTACCCACGGGGCAACCCGCTCGTCGTGGGCGGCGAATGGTCCGGCGACGGGCTCGCCCTGGCCGCCCAGCTGGAGCGCGTCCGCGAAGCGCTCGGGATCGGCATCCAACAGGCGGCGTCCAACAACTGGGCCGTGTCCGGTCAGCGCTCGCTGACCGGCAAGCCGCTGCTCGCCAGCGACCCCCACATCACCACGTCGATCCCGGACGTCTGGTACCAGATCGAGCTCTCCGCGCCCGGCTACGAGCTCTGGGGCGGCTCGATGCCGACGTTCCCGGGCATCGTGATCGGCCAGACGCCGCAGCTCGCCTGGGGCTTCACGAATGCCATGGCCGACGTGCAGGACCTCTTCGTCGAGCGGATCGTGGAGGGGCACTACGAGTTCGAGGGCTCGCTGCGCGCGCTGACCGTGCACCGTGAGGAAATCCGCATCCGGGGACGGGCCGAGCCGCACGTGCTCGAGGTGGAGGAAACCCACCACGGTCCCGTCGTGACCGGGCCGCTGGGCGCCGAGGGCGACGAGCCCCTTGCGCTCGCCTGGACAGGCCTGCGCGAGCCCTTCTACACCTCGCTCGGCGTGGAAATCGGAGCGATGCGGAGCGGAGCGGAGGCGATCGAGCGCTTCGATGAGTTCTCCGTGCCGGCGATGAACATGGTCTGGGCCGACAGCGGCGGCAATATCGGCTACAAGCTCATCGGCAAGCTGCCGCAACGGCGCGGCGACTGCCCGGACCTCCCCAAGCCGGGCTGGACGGGTGAGCACGAGTGGGACGGCTACGTGCCCTACGAAGACCTGCCGGCCGTGGTGAACCCTCCGAGCGGCACGATCGTCACCGCCAACAACCGGGTTGCGCCCCACGACTACCCCCACCACATCACGAGCGAATACCTGGACGGCTACCGGGCGGCGCGGATCGAGCAGCTGCTTGCCGAGAAGGAGCGGCATTCGCTCGATGACTTCGCCCGGATCCAGACCGATCTCCATTCGATCCCCGGACGGGAGACCGCGCGCCGCCTGCTCGAGCTGGAGCCGCGCGACCCACGGGAGGAGCGCGCGCTCGAGCTTTTGAGCGGCTGGGACCACCGGCTCGACCCCGATAGCGAGGCGGCGTCGGTCTACAAGGCGTTCGTCGTCCATTTCGCCCGACTCGTCTCGGAGGCGGCCATCGGCGATCGCGACTACGCCGAGCGCTGGCGCTCCAAGTCGCTCCTCGGCTTCACCGCGATGACCTCCTCCCCCTGGCGCTTCCACGCCCACCTGCTCGACCTCTGGGAGGAGGCCGACCCGGAGCTGGTGGGCGGGAACTCGTGGGACGAGCTGGTCCGAGAGGCGCTGCGCTCGGCGGTCGACGAGCTCGAGGGCGAGCACCGCGACCGGCGCTGGGGAGTTGTTCACGGCCTGCGCTTCCCGCACGCGCTCGGAGAGGGTCGCGGAAGGATCTCCAAGGTCCTCGACCGCTTTCTCTCCCGGCGGCTCCCCGCGGGCGGCGGGCAGGAGACGGTCAGCCAGATCGGTTTCGTCCCGCACGAGGGCGACTACACGGGATCGTGGGCCCCGTCTTACAGGCTCCTCGCCGACGTCGGCGAGCCGGCACGCACGCGCTGGCAGCACATGACCGGGCAATCCGGGCACCCGGGCAGCCCCCACTACGACGATCTGCTGCAGCCGTGGCTGGAGGGCCGCTCCAATTCGATTGCCCAGCCGCCGGTCGCCAGGCTCGCCCTCGAGCCGTGCTGATGCCCTCCAAGCGCGATCAGATCAAGATGAGTGAGAAGGAGGTTGCCGCCTTCCTGGCCGAGCGAATGGTGATGCAGTGCGCAACCATCGGGCCCGGCGGGCGTCCGCACATGGTCGCCCTTTGGTACGCGCCCGACGGCCTCGAGCTGCGTAGCTGGACCTACGCCAAGTCGCAGAAGGCGAAGAACCTGGAGCGCGACCCGCGTGCCACGGTGGGGGTCGAGGACGGGGTCCAGTATCACGAGCTGCGCGGCGTGATGATGGAGTGCGACGTGGAGGTCGAGAGCGAGACCGAGCGCGTGGCCGAGTACGGCCTTGCGCTCGTGGACCGCTACGCGGGCGGCGTGGACGAGGCCAGGGAGGCCTTCCGCCGCCAGGCGCGAAAGCGAGTGGGACTCAGGTTCGTTCCCACGCGGGTGGTCTCGTGGGACCACCGGAAGCTCGGCGGCGCTTACTGATGGAAACTCTGAAGGGCCTCATACTCTCCGGCGGCAAGGGAACGCGGCTGCGGCCGATCACGCACACCAGCGCCAAGCAACTCGTGCCGGTGGCGAACAAGCCGGTGCTCTTCTACGGGCTCGAGGCGATGGCGGACGCCGGCATCGGCGAGGTCGGAATCATCATCGCACCCGAGACCGGCGACGAGATCCGCGCGGCCGCCGGGGACGGCTCCGCGTTCGGCATACGGATCACCTACATCGAGCAGGACACACCGGCCGGGCTCGCCCACGCGGTGCTGACGGCCGAGAACTTCCTCGGCGACTCGCCGTTCGTGATGTACCTCGGCGACAACCTGCTGCGCGACGGCATCCACGACCTCGTCGAGACCTTCCGCTCCGACGCGCCCGACGCCCTGATCCTGCTCACGCCGGTGCCCGACCCCGAGAACTACGGCGTCGCCGAGCTGGACGACGGTCGCGTCGCCCAGCTCGTCGAGAAGCCCCGGGAGCCCAAGACCGACTTGGCGCTGGTCGGCGTCTACATGTTCACCGCGGCGATCTTCGACGCCGCGCGCGCGATCGAGCCGAGCTGGCGCAACGAGCTCGAGATCACCGACGCCATCCAGACCCTGGTCGACCGGGGCATGCGGGTGGACCCGCACATCGTCCACGGCTGGTGGAAGGACACGGGCCGGGTCCAGGACATGCTCGAGGCCAACCGGCTGATCCTCGACGACCTGGCCGAGCGCGTGGAGGGCGAGCTCGCCGACTCGCGGGTCGAGGGTCGCGTGGTGATCGAGAAGGGCGCGCGGCTGGAGCGCTCGACCGTGCGCGGCCCGGCGATCGTCGGCCGCGGCAGCAGGATCACCGACGCCTACATCGGGCCCTACACCGCCATCGGGGAGGACGTGGAGATCACGGGCGCCGAGCTCGAGCACTCGATCGTGCTCTCGGGCTCGGCAATCCGGCACCTGGAGTACCGCGTCGAGGCCAGCCTGATCGGCAAGAACGTGGAGATAAGGCGCGGCCCCGCGCTGCCGAAGGCCTACCGTTTCGTGGTCGGGGACAACGCGGACGTTCAGATCCTCTAGCCGCGAGAGATGCCGGTCCGAGGAGGCGGAGGAGACGGAGCGCATAGACGCCTAGCCGCCACCCAAGTGATCCATCTAGATCTCGCATAGCGAGACGAGGGCGGGATAGTCCGCAGCCCCGCGGGGCCCCTACCTCAGCACCGCCGCCGCCAGGCGGCGTCTACGCTGACCCGATGAAGATCCTCGTCTGCGGCGCGGGCGGCATGCTCGGCCGCGATCTCGTGCGAGCCGGCGCGGCGGCGGGGCACGAGGTCTCCGGGCTGACGCGCGCCGAGCTCGACGTGACCGACCGCGGCGCCGTGCGCAGGGCGTTGGCCGACGCCCGCCCGGACGCGCTGCTCAACTGCGCCGGCTGGACGGACGTCGACGGAGCCGAGGAGCACGAGGCCGAGGCCACGCGGGTGAACGGTGACGGCGCCGGCAACGTGGCGGGGGAGGCGGCCGAGGCGGGCGCCCGCGTGCTCTACGTCTCGAGTGACTACGTCTTCGACGGGGCGAAGGCGGAGCCGTACCTGGAGTCGGACGCCACGGCTCCGCTGTCCGCCTACGGGCGCTCCAAGCTGGCGGGCGAGACCGCCACCGCTGCGGCCAACCGGCGCCACTTCGTCGTGCGCTCCTCGTGGCTGTTCGGGGCGGGCGGCGGCAACTTCGTCGTCACGATGCTTCGGCTCGGCCGGGAGCGCGACGAGCTCCGGGTAGTCCACGACCAGGTCGGCTGCCCAACCTGGACCGGCCACCTGGCCGAAGGGCTGCTCGGCGTCGTGACCCGTGAGGAGTATGGAGTCCACCACCTCGCCGGCGGCGGTCAGTGCTCCTGGTGCGACTTCGCCAGGGAGATCTTCAAGCAGGCAGGCCTGAGCTGCGAGGTGCACCCCATAACCACAGCCGAGTACCCGCTGCCGGCAACCCGGCCGGCGTATTCGGTGCTGCGCTCGGGCCGCGGCCTCGAGCTACCCGCGTGGCAGGACGGCCTCGAGCGTTACCTCGCCGAGCAGAAGGCCCCGGCGCCATGAGGTTGCTCGTAACGGGCGCCTGCGGGTTCATCGGCTCCTCCTACGTGCGGCTTGCTTGCGAGGACCACCAGGTGGTCGTGCTCGACAAGCTCACCTACGCCGGCCGCCAGGAGAACCTCGAGGGGCTCGACGTGGAGCTGGTGGTGGGCGCGATCGAGGACGTGGACAAGGTTCGCGCGGTGATGGAGGGCTGCGATGCCGTCGTCAACTTCGCCGCCGAGTCGCACGTCGACCGCTCGATCTCGGACCAGGAGGCGTTCGCCCGCACGCACGTGATCGGCACCAGCGTGCTGCTCGACGTGGCCCGTGACCTCGGCGTCGGTCGCTACCTGCAGGTCTCCACCGATGAGGTCTACGGCTCGATCGAGTCGGGCTCGTTCACCGAAGAGTCGCCGCTCGACCCGTCATCTCCGTACTCGGCCACCAAGGCCGCCGGCGACCTCCTGGTGTCGGCACACGCGCACACGTACGGGATCGACGCCGTGATCTGCCGCGGATCCAACAACTACGGCCCGCGCCAGTACCCCGAGAAGCTGATCCCGCTGATGATCCTCAACGCCCTCCACGGCGACCACCTCCCCGTCTACGGCGACGGCCGCAATGTCCGCAACTGGCTCTACGTCGAGGACTTCTGCCGGGCCATCCACACGGTCCTGCTCGAGGGCCGGCCGGGCGAGGCCTACAACGCCGGCGGACCGGACGAGATGGAGAACGTCGAGGTGGTCAAGCGCGTGCTCGCGCTGACGGGCAGGGACGAGTCGCTGATCGAGTACGTCACCGACCGCCCCGGCCACGACCGCCGCTACTCGCTGTCGTCCGAGAAGCTCCGCTCGGAGCTCGGCTGGGAGCCCGAGGTGCGCTTCGAGGACGGCCTGGAGCGAACGGTCGCCTGGTATCGCGAAAACGCCTGGTGGTGGGAGCCGATTCGGAGTGGGGAGTATCGGCAGTACTACGAGCGGCATTACGGGCGAGCCCTCGGCTAGGTGGGGCGGTAGGCGGTAGGGGCTCGGGTCCGGACCTACGACCTACAGTCTTTAGAAGCTGGTCACACTTGGGGCTGATGGGGCTCCGCGCGCTGGCATCCCTGGCGGTCGTCCTCGCCAGCCTGGCGAGCGCCGGCGCCGTGTGGGCCGCCACCGGCGGACCCGCGCCGCTTCCCCCCACCACGGCGCCGCCGGCCGCTACCCCGCTCTACCCGCCGATCGAGTACCGCCGCTGCCGCTCGGTCGGGAAGCCGTTCGCGGGGCGGCTGGTCAACGGCACCAGGCTGCCCAAGGAGGGCCTCGACTTCTTCACCTGGGACCCGGTGAAGCGGCGCAGGCCCAACCGCGGGTGGCGCCGCTACGGCTGCGACTTCGCGATAGAGAAGGTTCTGCGGGTGGTCGCGACGCTGCGTGCCGAGTTCCCGGACGCACCGCGCATCGGGATCGCCGACATCAGCCGGCCGCGCGGCGGCCGCTTCGGCAGGCGCTTCGGCGGGCTCGGCCATGCCTCGCACCAGAGCGGCATCGACCTCGACATCCTCTACCCGCGCTGGGACGGCCTCGAGCGGGCTCCCGACACGGTGGATGACATCGACGACGATCTGGCCCAGGCGCTCGTCGACGGCCTGGTCCGGGCCGGCGCGAGGTACGCCTTCGTGGGCCCGCACACCCGCCTCAAGGGGCCGCGCAGGGTGGTGCAGAAGCTCGTCCACCATGACGATCACGTGCATGTGCGCTTCCGCGTGCCTCGCGGCCGTCGCTAACTTCGAGGGGGTGTTCAAGGACACCGCCCCCGCGCTCGAGCTGCGCGGCCTCACCAAGCGCTACGACGACGGGACCCTCGCCCTCGAGAACTTCGACCTCGAGATTCCCGCGGGGTCCTTCTTCGGCCTGCTGGGGCCCAACGGCGCCGGCAAGACGACGCTGATCTCCGCTGTCTGCAACCTGATCCGCGTGACCTCGGGCGACGTGCTCGTCTTCGGCGAGCCGGCCGACACGCTCGTCGCCCGCTCCTGGATCGGGCTCGCGGAGCAGGACATCAACCTGGACCGCTTCCTCACGGTGCGCGAGACGCTGGTCTACCACGGCGGCTACTTCGGCATGGAGGGAGACGAGGCCGAGGCCCGCGCCGAGGAGATGATCGACGTGTTCGGGCTGCGCCCGAAGCGCGACGTGCGCGCGCCGCGGCTCTCGGGCGGCCAGCGCCGGCGCCTGCTCCTGGCCCGTGCGCTGATGCACCGGCCGCGCCTCGTGATCCTTGACGAGCCCACGGCGGGGGTCGACTACGAGCTGCGCCTGGAGCTGTGGCGCTACATCCGCCGCCTCCACAGCGAGGGCACCACGATCCTTCTCACCACCCACTACCTCGACGAGGCCGAGGAGCTGTGCGAGGAGATCGGCCTGATCCGCGGCGGCCGCCTGATCGCCCGCGACACCGCCGCGGGCCTGCGCGACCACTTCGGCGTCGACCGCCTCACGGACGTCTACGTCAAGGCCATGGAGGTGTCGTCGTGAGCGGGGCCACCGGGCTCAAGTGGCTGTCCAAGCGGGAGACGCTGCGCGTCTCGAAGCTCTGGACCCAGACCATCCTCGCCCCGGTGATCAGCTCGTTGCTATTCATCCTCGTCTTCGGCCTGTCGCTGGGCGGCCGGATCAAGCACATCGAGGGCGTCGACTACGACATCTTCATCGTCCCCGGGCTGATCACGATGGCGATGGTCCAGGCGGCGTACTCGAACAACGCCTCCACCATCTTCCAGGCCCGCTTCGACCGCTACGTGAACGACGTCCTCTCCGCCCCGATGCACCCGTGGCAGATGACGCTCGGCTTCAACGTGGGCGGCATCTTCCGCGCGCTGGCGATCGGCGCCTCGCTCGCCGTGCTGGCGGTGCCGCTCGTAGGGGTGCCCGTGGAGCGGCCGTTCGCACTGGTGGCGATCGTCATGCTCGGCCTCGTCCTTTTCAGCGCGCTCGGCCTCGTGGTGGGGATCTACGCCGAGCAGTGGGACCACACCACCTTCATCCAGAACATCGTGATCCTGCCGCTGGCGTTCGTGGGCGGCGTCTTCTACTCGGTGAGCATCCTGCCCTCCCCGTGGCACGAGCTGTCGCACGTCAACCCGATCTTCTACCTGGTGAACGGCCTCCGCTTCGGCTTCCTCGGCCACAGCGACGTGAGCATCTGGCTCTCGCTGGCCGTGACCGCGGCCTTCGCGATCCCGGCCTACCTCTGGGCGCAGTACCTGTTCACGAGCGGGAGGCGGCTCAAGCCCTAACGCGCGGCTCCGGCGCCGCGGTCCCGCCTAGGCCCTCCTGCCCGCCATGATGATGAACGGCAGGTCGAACACGAGCAGCACCAGCAGCACTGCGAAGCCGGCCAGTACGGCGCCCAGCGCCCGCGACCCGAGCGGGTTCCAGAGCTCAGGCCCCGCGGTGATCTCACCGCCGGCGCTGGCCTCCTCCGCCGTGGTCCGCACGCCGTAGCGACCGCGCTCCGGCACGTCGACCTTGCCGAACGGCTCGTGCCCGCGGCCGCCGGAGAAGACGCCGTAGAGAGAGGAGGAGACTTCGTCGACGTCGAGCTCGCGGCCGTTCCTCGCGCGAACCCGCACGCGCAAGCCGGGCGGCGGGTCCTCGAGCGTCCGCGTCTGGGTGCCGCCGCTCACTTCGCCCTCGAAGTCGAGCCGCACCTCCCCCTGGGGAAGCTCAAGCGTGCGCTGGCCAGGGATCGGGACCGTCCCGTAGCGGTCGTGATCGCGGGGCCAGCCGCCGATCACGTACCAGAGCAAGCCAACAGCGATCGCGACCACGACGGTCGTGACGATCACCAGCGGTGCGACCCACCTGGGCACCCGACCGCGATCCTATGCGGCGTGTCGGAGCTAGCGCAGCTGGAGCGGCGGATCGTCCGCTGCCGCAAGTGCCCGCGGCTCGTCGAGTGGCGGGAGAGGGTGGCCCGCGAGAAGCGAGCCGCGTTCCGCGACGAGGACTACTGGGGCCGCCCGGTCCCGGGATTCGGTGATGCCGACGCGGGCGTCTACGTGCTCGGTCTCGCGCCGGCGGCCCATGGCGGCAATCGAACCGGCCGGGTGTTCACGGGCGACCGCTCGGGCGACTGGCTGTTCGGCTCGCTCTACCGGACGGGGTTCGCCAACCAGCCCATCTCGCGCACGCGGGACGACGGCCTCCGCCTCGACGGAGCGTTCGTCGCCGCCGCGGTGCGCTGCGCGCCCCCCGCCAACAAGCCGCTCCCCGCCGAGCGCGACAACTGCCTGCCCTACGCGGCGAAGGAGCTCGAGCTGATCCGGCCGGCGGTGATCGTCTGCCTGGGGAAGTTCGCCTGGGACGTGGCCT
>Ga0126312_10000126_pt1 | contig 34795 bp, 35 predicted proteins | sample Plot104A_FD_92537 | JGI IMG/M metagenome (GOLD analysis project Ga0126312, IMG submission 92537) | Serpentine soil microbial communities from UC McLaughlin Reserve, CA, USA - Plot104A | ecosystem: Environmental > Terrestrial > Soil > Grasslands | place: USA: UC McLaughlin Reserve, Lake County... | reverse complement strand
CGTGGCGTACCCCCGATCGGTGCGCTGCGGGCGGCGGTGGTCGGCGGGCTGACCGCTGGCCGAGGCGTTGGGCGTTGGGCGTTGGGCATCAGGCATCAGGCCCAGGCCGGGCCCGGGCCCGGGCCGTGCAGCTACCCCTGTAGCCCCGCGGTATGGAGTGCCTCGCCGTGGTCGAGGTATTGCTCCTCGCGGACCGCTCTGCCGCCCCTCAGTGTGGAGACCGTCGCGTAGCTCCGAGAGAGCGCGACGCCGCTGGCCTTCGCACGCCCGTGCAGCTCCGCGAGCGACACGATCCGCGTCCCGAGATCGATGACTTCGACCGTCTCCACGCGGATGTCCCCGACGACATCAGACCAGTTCGACACGTACTCGCGATACTCGGCCGGACCGCGATAGCACGCCTTGAAGAAGCCTGCTTCCACGAATTCGCGCGGCGGGTACCACTCGCAATCAGGTCGGCGGTTGAGGAGGAACGCTTCCACGTCGCGGCGGTTGAACGCCTCGCCCGATTGGCGGACGGCTCGACGTAGCAGCGCTTGGCGGAGCCGCGACGCCGGCGGCAGTCGACCAATCAGCCGACCGTATGCGGCGGTCAGGCGAGGGAACCGCAGGCCAAGACGCTGGTCGAGGGTGCGGGTCGAGCGCTCAGGAAGCACGACCGGCTGGCGGACGATCTGACCGCTCGACATCGGCCCGCGCAGTATGCGCCACTGAAGCGTCGTGTCCAGTCGCGGCGGCGGCGATGCCGCCAGGACGACGGCATCGACGTCACCGATCGCTTGACCACGGAAGCGGCCGCATGGCCACGCTCGAGGAGACGTCTGTGAGTGCTCCGCGCCGGCGATCGAGCCGCGCCACACTGATTGGAGGGCCTTCCTCAGACAACGCTTCGAGTTGTCTGAGCAGGCGCGCCGCCTGCTCGAGGCTCGGGAGCTCCGCGATCACGGTGCCGTCCCGGTCATCCACCAATACGTATTGGTGATGGGCCATCGTAAGAGCAGTCTGCCCGCGGTTGGCGACCGCGGCACGTGGGATCGCGGGACGGTCGGTCTGGTCCCTGGATCCAGAAACCCCCCGCTTCCACGCGGGCTTCTTTGCATCGGGGCGCCCGGATTTGAACCGGGGACCTCACCGACCCGAACGGTGCGCGCTACCAGGCTGCGCCACGCCCCGAGAAATTCGAGTCTAGCCAAGCGATGAATTTCCGATTGCTCGCTGGTCGTAAGGGCAATGCCTGCGACCTGAGAGGAGCCGACACCGAGATGACACCCGCCAACTCGACCCCCCGATCGCGCTGGATCGCGCTGATCGTCCTGTGCACCGGGATGCTGATGATCGTCCTCGACGCGACCGTCGTGAATGTCGCGCTGCCGTCGATTCAGCGCGATCTCGGCTTCTCCCAGTCGAGCCTGGCCTGGGTCGTCAACGCTTACCTGATCGCGTTCGGCGGTCTGCTGCTGCTGGCCGGTCGGCTCGGCGACCTGATCTCGCGCCGCGGCGTGTTCCTGGTCGGCCTCGCGATCTTCACCGCCGCCTCGGTGCTGTGCGGCGTTGCCGGCAGCCAGGAGATCCTGGTCGGCGCGCGCTTCGTCCAGGGCGTCGGCGGCGCGATGACCTCCGCCGTGATCCTCGGCATGATCGTCACGATGTTCCCCGAGCCGCGGGAGCAGGCGAAGGCGATCGGCGTCTTCTCCTTCGTCGCCTCCGCCGGCGGCTCCATCGGCCTGCTGGCCGGCGGCGTGATCACCCAGTCCATCAACTGGCACTGGATCTTCTTCGTGAACATCCCGATCGGGATCGCGACCGCCGCGATGGCGCTGCGCTACGTCGCCCGCGACCGCGGCATCGGGTTCGGCCAGGGCGCCGACGTGCTCGGGGCCGTGCTGGTCACCGCCGCCCTGATGCTGGGCGTGTACACGATCGTCAAGCCGGCCGCCGACTACGGCTGGGGCTCGAGCCGCACCCTCCTGCTGGGCGGGATGGCCGTGGCGCTGCTGGTCGTGTTCGTCATCCGCGAGGCGACGGCCCGCAATCCGCTCATCCCGCTGCGGATCTTCCGTTCGCGCAATGTCTCGGGCGCGAACGCGATCCAGGCGCTCACGGTCGCCGGCATGTTCGGGATGTTCTTCATGGGCGCCCTGTTCCTCCAGAAGGTGCTCGGATACGACGCGCTGGAGATCGGCCTTGCGTTTCTGCCGACCACCCTGGTCATGGGCACGCTGTCGCTGCGCTACTCGGAGCGGTTCATCACCCGCTTCGGCGCCCGCCGGACACTGGTGCCGGGGCTCGTGCTGATCGCCGCGGGCCTCGGGCTGTTCACGCGGGTGCCGACCGACGCGGACTACGTGACCGACCTGCTCCCGACGATGCTGCTGATCGGCGCGGGCGTCGGCACCGCCTTCCCGGCGCTGATGACGCTGGCCATGTCGGGCGCGACTCAGAGCGACGCCGGCCTGGCGTCGGGCCTGGTCAACACCACCGTGCAGGTCGGCGGCGCGCTGGGGCTGGCCGTCCTGGCGACGCTGGCGACCACCCGCACCGAGACCCTGCTTGGCCACGGCGACCATCCTGCGGCGGCGCTGACCGGCGGCTACCGGCTGGCGTTCGTGGTCGCGGCGGCGCTGGTGCTGGCCGCCATCGTCGTGGCGGTCACCGTGCTGCAGACGGATCGCAAGAGCGCGCCGGCCGGCAAGCCGGCATACGCCGAGAGCTGACATCGGGGGCTGCCACAGACCACGGCCCGGATTGCGCGCCCGCGCGATCCGGGCCGTTGGCCACAGGCGTCCAGATCTTGCCCTCCACCCGGTGGTCGGGCGCGTCGGGAAGGGCGGCGAAGCCATGGGCGACGCGCGCCATCGCCAGCGCCGAGACCGCCGCGTCGAACGCATCGTCGCTCGCCGCGGCGAGCGCCTTGAGGTCGGGTCGCATCGGCTGAGTCGCGAGGTAGTCCGTTCGGGCCGATGCGCTGCTCTTGACCACCGGACCGGTGAGCGCCCGCGGAAAGATCTCGACGACCAGGGGGAAGCCCGCCGGCGCGAACGGCCAGACGTGGAAGCCAGCGGCGGCGAGCCGATGCAGGGCCTTCATGCCATAGAGCGAGCCGCGGCCCACCTGGCCCGCCCCGACGAGCTGGAAGACGGACTTCGGTGAGATGCCGGGGGAGCGGGTCTCGAGCTCGGTGCGCCGGAACGGCTGCCGGCCGGCCTGCAGCGCGTGGCCTTCGCGCGTCGTCCAGAACGGCGGCTCCGGGAGGTTCATCCATGCCGCGAGGCCGGCTCGGCGCATCGCCGGCGTCAGCGCTTCGGCCGCCAGCGCCGACCACAGCGTCCGGGTCGAGAGGCCGCGCTCCCGCAGGTACCAGGCCGGCAACGAGAAGGCGAAGTCGAGGCCGACGACGAGGTGGGAGTCGCGCTCGGCCTCGCCGATCAGGAAGGCGACGATCTCGTCGCGGGTGCGCCCACTCTCGAGCCCCACGAGCTCGCCATCGCGCGCGTCGCCCAGCCAGAGTGCGCGTCGCTGCGTGGGGCCGGTTCGGCCCGACCAGTCGATCGCGACGACCCGCGGAGCTGCCACCCGGTCAGGAGAGCTCCCAGCCGAAATAGACCTCCGTTCGCGCGAGCTTCTCGCCCGCGAAGGTCAGGACCTCGGTGTTGCGAAAGCGGGTCCCGTCGGTTCGCGTGGCCTCGTAGGTGACCACCACCTCGTCGCCGGACTCGATCAGCCGCACGAAATCGAATGCCTCGACGCCGCCGGCGCCCGGCCAGCAGCGCTCGAAGTAGCCGGCGCGGTCCAAGCTCGGATCCGGCGGGCTGGAGAAGGCGAAGTCGTCGGCGAGGATCCGCTCGACCGCGGCCCGATCGGCGGCCGCGAAGGCCCGGTACATGGCGCGGGCGAGCTCGGACCGGTCAGTCGCCAAGGCCGATCCGGCGGTCGAAGCCAGCCGGGGCGTGGATGTTGAGCATGCGGACGGGGCGGTCGCCCTCGTTGCGGAACCCGTGCACGACCCCGGGCGGCACGAGCACGAAGGTCCCCGGCGGCGCGGGCACGTCGCGGTCGCCGAACGTGAACGTCATATCGCCCTCGAGGACGTAGAACGCGTCGTCCTCACCGTCGTGGACGTGATCCTCGAGGACGCGCCCGGGCGCGATCTCGATGATCCCGAAGTTGAATCGGGGCGTGTCGGCGGTCCGCGCGAGGAACTCGACGTTGCCGAGCCGATGTCCCTGCCCGGGAGGGATGACGACGGGATCCACCGGAGCGGATCCTGCCAGAGTCAGGCCGTCCGAACCGCCCTCTCGCGGCGCCTGCGTGCCCTCAAGAGGCGGTGGAAGGCCCCGGCCCCGTGGGGCCCGCGCGGCGACGTCGGCGTGTCACCAGCGCCGCGGCGAGCCCCAAGCCCGCCACCACGGCGGCCGTGATGCCGCCGATCAGGCCCCACGACGTGCCGCCGGTGGGTTGCGTCGACGGCACCGGCGCGGCGGTGGAGGTGTGCGGTGGGAGGAGCGCCGACGGTTCGAACGGACGGACGCCGCGGGCGACGTCGCGCCAGGCGTTGGCGGCGCGCTGGGGCAGCGCGAACCAGGTGCCATCGGCCCCTCGGACCCGGCCGATCGCCGGCGCGACGAGCAGGCGGAGGGGCTCGGGGTCGCCCTTGATGTTGACGGTGATGCGGTAGAACGCGGCACCGTGGCGGGGCGGGGTCGTCGGCGGCCCGCCGTTCTCAACGCCCGCGGCCACGGCGGCCTTGTCGTCAGAGCTCGTGCAGCCGGCCGCGCCGCAGATGGTGGCGGAGGTGACCTCCTTGGCCGGCGCGGCGGTCGGCGCCGCAACGAGCGGCGCCAGGGCGATGAGAGCTACGAGCGGTCTGGTCATGTTCCCGATACATCCCTCGCGCCCGAGCGGTTCCCACTCACGCTCCATCTTGGTTTGTTCGATGAGTGTCGTACCATCCTTGGACGAGGATGGCACCGGAGATTGGACGCATCGGCACCTGGACGCCCTCGTCGATCTGGGAGAACGCCCGCGACCGGGACGAGGCGATCGCGGAGCTCGAGGAGCTCGGCTTCGGAGCGGTCTGGCTCGGCAGCCCGCGCGGCGACCTCGAGCTGCCGGACGCGCTGCTCGGCGCGAGCGGGCGGATGGCGGTCGTCCCCGCCATCGTCAACATCTGGAAGTACCCGCCCGCGGACGTCGTCGCCGCCTCCCATCGCATCGATCCGCAGCGGAGGGAGCGGCTGCTCGTCGGCCTCGGGTCGAGCCATCGCCCCCAGGTCGAGTCGGCCGGCATCCGCTACGACAAGCCTGTCACGCGCCTCGAGCAGTACCTCGACGAGCTCGACGCGCTGCCCGCGACGATCTCGCCCGGCGATCGCATTCTCGCCGCCCTCGGGCCGCGCGCGCTCCGGCTCGCCGCCGCCCGCAGCGCCGGCGCGCATCCGTATCTCGTCACGCCCGAGCACACGCGCACTGCACGCGAGATCGTCGGTCCGGACGCGGTGCTCGCGCCCGAGCAGAAGGTCGTCGTCGAGACCGACCCGGCGTCGGCGCGGGCGAAGGCGCGTCCGACGCTCGACATCTACTTCTCGCTGCCCAACTACACGAACAACCTGCGGCGCCTGGGCTTCACGGACGCCGACTTCGTGGAGGGCGGCAGCGATCGGCTCGTCGACGCCATCGTCGCCTGGGGCGATCCCGAGCAGGTCCTCGCCCGGGTCGCCGAGCACCACGCCGCCGGTGCCGACCACGTGAGCATCCAGGTGCTGACCGGCGGCCAGCGCACGGACAAGCCGCTCCCGCGCGAGGAGTGGCGCGCGATCGGCGAGGCGCTCGACACGGCGGGCTCGCCGGCGTAGGCGACCGGACCCGCCGGCGATCCCGCGCATGGAAACCGAGATTTCAATTAGGGTCGGGTCAGCGTGCGGACGATCGGCAACATCATCTGGTTCGTCCTCTGCGGCCTGTGGATGGCGATCGGCTACGCCCTCGCGGCGCTGGTCATGTTCATCCTCATCATCACGATTCCCTTCGGGATCGCATCGCTGCGGATCGCAGGCTTCTGCCTGTGGCCGTTCGGGCGGGTGATCGTACACCGCGGCGACGCCGGCGCGGCGTCGGTCATCGGCAACGTGATCTGGGTCATCCTCGCCGGCTGGTGGCTCGCCCTCGGCCACCTGATCACCGGCGTCCTGCTGTGCATCACGATCATTGGGATCCCGCTGGGACTTGCCAACTTCAAGCTGATCCCGGTCTCGCTGACGCCCTTCGGCCGCGAGATCGTCGACGTCGATTCGCCCGCCGCGACGGCGGGAGTCGCCGTCGCACCGCGCGACGCCTAAGCGATCCTGATCAGCCCTTCGCCTGTGCCACGAACCCGCGCACCTCGGAGGCCGGCTCCGTGTACGCGTCGCCGAGCGTCGACTCCATCCGCTGCAGGTACTCGGTCGCCCACGTGGGAAACGCGTAGTCGATGCCGTGCAGGAACTCCAGCGTGGCGGCGAAGCGGATGTCGGCGATCGACGGCCGCTCGCCACCGATGAACGGCTTGCCGGCCAGGAAGAACGTGTTGTAGACCTCGAGCGGCTCGGCCAGCGCGGCCTCGGCGTCCTTGCGCGCCTGCTCCTTCATCTCGTCGCTGGCGTCGGGCGCCGTGGCCACCTCGCCCGGGTATTGCGGGAAGCCGAGCCTGGGGTACGTCGCCCGCGCCACGAGCGGATAGACCGTCCCGATCAGGTAGAACATCGCGTTGTCGACCATCGCCCGCTGGGCGGGGTCGGTGGGGTAGAGCTCGTCGAACCCGTGCTTGTTGCACAGATAGGCCATGATCGCGCAGCTCTCGCCCACGATCCCCCGCGGCAGGCCCTCCTCCTCGAGCGTCGGCGTGAGGCGGGCCGGGTACTTCGCCCCGTACTCGGGGCCGGTGCTCTTGCCCCACACGTCGACCTCCTCGAAGTCGAGGCCGGCCGTGCGCACGAAGATGCGGGCGGTGAGGTTGTTGACGCTCGGGGTGAGGATGTTCAGCGTGTTTGCGGCCATGGCTCCTCCGCTTCCTCCGACAGGGACGCTCGCGATCGCCTGACGAGCGCCTCGATGGCATCGGCCAGGTGGATCGGGGCGATGTTGTAGTCCCCTCGCTCGACCCGGATCTTGTGCGCCTCGAGCAGCACGTCGGCGTGGGTGAAGCCGTGGGGCGCCTCGAAGCGGTACGACGCGAGCTCGATCAGTAGTCCGAGCGGGTCCTCGAAGTAGATCGAGTCCATGAACCCGCGGTCCTTGATCTCGCTGTGGCGGACGCCGCGCTCGTCGAGGCGCTCGACCGCCTGGTCGAAGGACGCCTTCGAGACCGCGAACGCGATGTGGTGCACGCAGCCCACGTCGGTCGGGGTGCGCTCGGGTTCGACCGCGCGGTCCTCGTTCGTGAAGACCGTGATCAGGCGCCCGTCGCCGGGATCGAAGTACAGGTGGCTCTCGGACGCGTTGTCGAGGTTCGGCTGCTCGAAGACGAACGGCATGCCCAGCAGCCCCTCCCAGAAGTCGATCGAAGTCTGCCGGTCGGCTCCGACGATCGTGATGTGGTGGATGCCCTGGCTCTGAAGCTTGCGCATGCGCGCGACCCTAGTCGTGATCGGGCGACTTTCCCCGATCACCCTGACAACGCTCGACCAACCGTGATTTGTACTCGCTTCGCGGCAGGCTGCCGAACGGGACGAGATCGACGCGCGCGTTCACCACCAGGACCTCGCGCAGCCGCCCCCCGATGGCCTCGGCAAGCGCCGGATCGGCGGGCGCGTCCCGCGCGAGCTCGACGCTGACCGGGAGCGGCGGATCCTGCCTGGGCCCGGGCCCCTGCGGCCGCACGAGCACGTTGCCGCTGACCCGCGGGGCGAACTCGCCGACCACCTCGCGCACCGCCGAGGGGAACACGTTGACGCCGCGGACGACGAGCATGTCGTCGGTGCGGCCGATGCAGCGGATGCGTGGGCCGGTCCGCGCGCACGGGCAGGCGCCGATCCGCACCCGTACGTGGTCGCGGGTGCGAAAGCGCAGCAGCGGCGCGGCGCGGTGGCGCAGGTGGGTGAGCACGAGCTCGCCGGTGGCGCCGTCCTCCAGCGGGATGGCTTCCGTCGTGTCCGGGTCGATCAGCTCGGGCGCGACGAACCCCCGAGCGCCCAGGTGCATGCCGTCCTGGTGCTCGCACTCGCCCCAGAGCGAGACGCCGATGTCGCCGACGCCCATGGCCTCGGTGACCCGGGCGCCCCACCCCTCCTCGAGCTGCCTGCGCAACGCGGGCTCACCGCCGCCCGGCTCGCCCGCGACCAGGACGCGAGCGACGCTGCTGTCGCGAAGGTCGTGGTTCTCGGCAAGGTAGGCGGCATACGAGGGCGTCAGCACGGCGGCATGGGGCCGCAGCAGCTCGATCGCGCGCACCAGCCGCTCGGTGTTGCCGGTCCCGACCGGGATGTGGCAGAGGCCGATGCGGTCAAACGACGCCAGCGCCGCGCCCGCCACGAACGGCCCGGCGTTGTAGGTGGAGATGATGCGCTGGCCGGCGGCGACGCCCGAAGCGGCGTAGCTGCGCGCCGAGCCGGTCACCCAGTTGTCGAGGTCGGGCGCGGTCAGCGGGATGTAGCTGGGCGTGCCCGTGGTCCCGCTGGTCGAGTAGATCCGGACGATCTCCTCCGGGGCGGCGCACAGGTGGGCGCCGATCGGGTTGTCGGACGTGACCGTGGCCCGGAGCTCGCGCTTGTCGGTCAGCGGCAGCTGCCCGAGGTCGCCCGCGAGATCCGCGCCCGCAAGCTTGTCGCGGTAGAAGGGCGAGCGCTCGACGAGGTATCGCAGCTGCGCGCGGAGCCTGGCCTCGTCGAGGGCGAGCTGCTCCTCCCAGGGGCGGGTCTCGACCCCGTCAGGGCTCGTACTCGATCGCCTCCTCGGCGACGCCGGCCATGAGGAAGCCGATCGGCTGCTGCTGCTCCTCGGCCAGGTGGGCGAGGAGGCCGGCGGTGCGGGCGAGGATCGGCACCGCCTTGACGGCGGACGCCGGAAAGCCGAGGTCGAGCATGACCGCCGCGATCGGCATCGAGACGTTCATCGTCAGCGGCCTGCCCCAGCCCTTGGCCACAGCGTCGCGCAGCCCCCGTGCGAGCGCCACGTGCGGGCCGCTCACGCCGCGCGCGTCCGCGAGCTCGAGGATGCGCTCGGCGCGCGGGTCGAGCGGCCGGTGCACCGGGTGCCCGAAGCCGGGCGCCTTCGCGCCGGCGGCATGGAGCTCGTCCGCGATGGCGGCGGGATCCGACCCCTGGGCAACGCCGCCCTCCAGCAGTCGGGCGCACTCCTCGGCGGTGCCGAGGATGACCGGGCCGCAGCCCAGGATCCCCGCCGCGACGGCGCCCTGCAGGGAGCCGGGATCGGCGTCCAGCGTCATGCGCGCCGCGACGTTCGTCGGCATCATCCCGTGCTCCGCGATCGCCACCAGCAACAGGTCGAGGAAGAAGCGCTGCTCCTCGGTGGGCTCCTCGCCGGTGAGTAGGAGATGGAAGTAGGCGGTGAAGGACAGCCGCCCCATGACGTCGTCGGTGAGCGAGCGACCCCGCACCTCAACCCGGTCCGGATAGGCCTGGCTGATGTGGCTGACCGGCGTCCCGGCCTTGCCGATCGGCATGGGCCGGACTCTACGGATTCGAGGCAGAGACGTGCCTCAGGCCAGCGCGCGGGGCCCGTGGAGGAACTGTCCGATGGCGTCGGCGACGAGCCCGTCGATCTGGTCGGTGTCGACGAGGCCGCCGGTGACCAGCGCGGCGATGCCCTGCATGGTCGCGAACAGCAGCAGGCCGACGCGCTCGGGCTGGCCGCGCTCGAGCATGCCGCCGGCCTGGCCCTGCTGGATGAGCTCGAGGATGACCGAGAAGGCTCGGTCGGCGGCCTCGTGCAGCGCTGCGGACTGCTGCTCCCGGCGCTTGCCGGCGAACATCAGCTCGAGCAGCGCGGCGTCGTGGATGGCGAAGCGGACGTAGGCCGCGGCGATCGCGCGCAGGCGCGCCTCGTAGTCCTCGCCGGCGCCGTCGACCGCCTCCTGCAGCTCCGCTCCCAGGCGCGCGAACCCTGCCTCCGCCAGCGCGTCGAGCAGCGCTTGGCGGTCGGCGAAGTGGCGGCGGGGAGCGCCGTGGCTGACGCCGACCTGGCGGGCAAGCTCGCGCAGCGACAGCTGATCGAGGCTCTGGTCGCGCAGCATGCGCTCGGCCTGCCGCAGCAGGGCGGCCCGCAGGTTGCCGTGGTGGTAGGGACGGTCGGCCACCGTGCATGCAGCGTACCGGACGGTGTTGTCGGTGACAGCTTTGTTGCCGGCGCCTACATGCCATCCGTCATGATCTGTCCATGCCTCCCATCTCCCGCGGCTTTCGCCGCCGCCACGCCGTCGACCCCGCGCAGGAAGGCCGCGTGCCGCCCGGCCAGCACGTGGTCTCCGACTTCCCCGTGCTGTCCGCCGGCCCGACGCCGCACACGCCCCTGGACGAATGGAGCTTCCAGCTCGTGGGGGCGATCGACGAGCCCCGGTCGTGGACATGGGAGGAGTTCCGCGCCCTGCCCGCCGAGACGGTCACCAAGGACATCCACTGTGTCACGTCCTGGTCCAAGCTCGACACCACCTGGGAGGGCGTGTCGGTCGACACGCTGCTGGACGGCGTCGTGACGGAGGCCGAGTACGTCGTCGCGGTCTGCGACGGCGGCTACGAGACCAACCTGCCGCTCGACGACGTCACCGGCGGCAATGCCTGGGTCGCGTACGCGTACGCGGGCGAGCCGCTCGAGGCCGAGCACGGCGGGCCGGCGCGCCTGCTGGTGCCCCACCTGTACTTCTGGAAGAGCGCGAAGTGGATCCGCGGCCTGGTGCTCACCGAGGAGGACCGCCCCGGGTTCTGGGAGCAGAACGGCTACCACAACTACGGCGACCCCTGGCGCGAGCAGCGGTACTGGAACGACTAGCACCATGGCCGTCTGGCAGGCCCTCGAGCTCGTGGCCAAGCAGCCGGAGACGCCGACCGCGGCGACGCTGCGCTTCGCCCCCGACCGCTGGCCCGGCCACCGCGCCGGCCAGCACGTCGACGTGCGGCTGACCGCCGACGACGGCTATCAGGCCCAGCGCAGCTACTCGATCGCCTCGGCCCCGGAGGACGGCGCGCTGGCGCTGACCGTCGAGCGCCTGGACGACGGCGAGGTCTCGCCCTACCTGGTCGACGACATGGCCCTCGGCGACGCGCTCGAGCTGCGGGGCCCGATCGGCGGATGGTTCGTCTGGGACGTCGCCGACGGCGGCCCGCTGCTGCTCGTCGGCGGCGGCTCGGGGGTCGTGCCGCTCATGGCCATGCTGCGCCACCGCCGCGCCGCCGGCGCCGCGGTGCCGGCACGGCTGCTGCTCTCCGCCCGCACCGTGCAGGACATCCTGTATGCCGACGAGCTGCACGCCCTGGGCGCCGGCGACGACGGCCCCGAGGTCACCATCACGCTCACACGCGGGGCGCCGCCCGGCTGGAGCGGCTACGACCGCCGCGTGGACCAGGAGCTGCTCGCCGCGGTCGCGTGGCCGCCTCCTCAGCGGCCGCGCGTCTACGTCTGCGGGCCGACGGCATTCGTCGAGGAGGTGGCGGCCGACCTGGTCGCGCTGGGACACGACCCGGGCCTGGTCAAGACCGAGCGCTTCGGCCCGACCGGAGGTGGCTGATGGAGCGACTGGACGGAAACGCCGCTGCTGGCCTCCTGCAGGAGGTCTTCGCCCGCGAGATGACGGTGGCGATCGAGACCTGCGCCGGTTGCGGGACGAGCGAGGCGCTCGGGGCCGTGCACGTCTACATGGGCGGCCCCGGCACCGTGCTCCGCTGCCCCCATTGCAGCACGATCCTGATGTGCATCGTCCGCGTCGGCGAAGAGCTGCGCGTCGACCTCGGCGGGCTCCGCAGGATCGAGCTTCGCTAGGTTCCCCCGCCGGTGAACCGGACGCTCACCCGCCGCCGCTTCGTCGCCGGCGCCGCCGGCATGGCGGCGACGGTGGCGCTGCCGCGCACCGCGGCGGCCCGCCGGCGCCGTCGGCGCACCGCCGACGTCTGCATCGTCGGCGCCGGCCTCGCCGGCCTGACGGCCGCGCGGAACATCGCCCGCTCGGGGCGCGACGTCATCGTGCTCGAGGCCCGCGACCGGGTGGGCGGGCGGATCCAGAACCGCACGGTCGCCTCCGGCGTCATCACCGAGCTGGGCGCCGAATACGTGGGGCCGACGCAGGACCGCATCCTGGCACTCGCCAAGGCGGTCGGCGTCGACACCTTCCCGACCTACAACGAGGGCAGCAACGTCCTCATCCTCGACGGGCAGCGCTCGCTCTATCCCGCGAGCACCGGCCTGTCCGAGCACCCCGACTTTCTGTCAGCGCTCGGCACTCTCCCGGTGCTCGACCAGATGGCGGCCGAGGTCTCGGTTGCGGCGCCGTGGAAGGCGCCGCGCGCGGACGAGTGGGACAACCAGACGCTCGCGCAGTTCCGTGACCAGCAGCTCTCGTCCCCGGGTGCTGTCCAGGCGTTCAACGTGGCGACGCGGGCGATCTTTGGCGCCGAGGCCGAGCAACTCTCGCTCCTATTCGCCCTCTTCTACGGCGCCTCGGCCGGGAACCCGCAGACGCCGGGGTCGTTCTTGCGGCTGGCCACGACTCCCGGCGGCGCCCAGGAGGCGCGCTTCGTCGGCGGCTCGCAGCTCGTCCCGATCGAGGTCGCCAAGCGGCTGGGCTCGCGCGTCGTGCTCGAGGCGCCGGTCCGGCGCATCGAACGGTCCGGCAAGACGGTGACGGTGATCGCCGACGACCACGAGGTCAGCGCCCGACAGGTGATCGTGGCGGTGCCGCCGGTCGTCGCGCTCGACATCGACTACGCCCCGGCGCTGCCGCGCGCAAAGACCAGGCTGCTCCGGCGGATCGTGCCCGGCAACGAGCGCAAGTGGGCCGCCGTCTACGACCGCCCGTTCTGGCGCGACGCCGGGCTCAGCGGCCAGGGCGTCGGCGGCGCGGGCCCGGCCGACACCACCTTCGACAACACGCCCCCGCAGGGCGCCCCGGGCATCATGTTCGGCTTCGTGGGCGGGGCCGGCTCGGCGGCCGCCAAGGGCCAGAGCCGGTCCACGCACCGGGCGGCGCTGACCGAGAACCTGGTGGCGTTCTACGGCGACGAGGCCCGCAACATGACCCGCTACATCGAGAGCCGGTGGTCCGAGGACCGGTGGACCAAGGGCTGCCCGGTCGGGCACGCCGGCCGCAACGTGCTCGCGACGCTGGGCCCGCAGCTGCGCAAGCCCGTCGGCGCGATCCACTTCGCCGGCACCGAGACCGCCGACTACTGGTTCGGCTACATGGACGGCGCCGTGCGCTCGGGCGAGCGCGCCGCGCGCGAGGTGCTGAGGAGCCTCTGACTAGCCGGGGCGGATCCCGTCGACCTGCACCCCCAGGTGGCGCGGGCCGCGCAGGATCGGGCTCGGCCGGTACGGCGGCGGGTCGTCGAGCAGGCGGGGGTTATCGAGCCGCCGCGCCAGGGTGCGCAGCGCGAGCTGCACCTCGAGGCGCGCCAGCGGCGCCCCGAAGCAGTAGTGGACGCCGCCGCCGAGGCTGAGGTGCTCGCGCTCGGCCCGGTCGGGGTCGAAGCGGTCCGGGTCGGCGTAGCGCCGCTCGTCGCGATTGCCGGAAGCGGTCACGAGCACGATGTGCGATTCCTTGGGGATCGTCGTGTCGCCGAGCTCGATGTCCGCCAGCGCAACGCGGTTGGGGACAACCTGTACCGGCGGCTCGAAGCGCAGCAGCTCCTCGATCATCGGGATGGCATAGCCCGGCTCGTTGCGCAGCCGCTCGAGCTGCGCGGGATGGCGAAGAAGCGTGAGCATGCCGTTGGCCATCAGGTTCACGGTGGTCTCGTGGCCGGCGATCAGGAGCAGCCGCCCCGTGGCAACGACGTCCTCGTCAGCCATGCGCCCGTCGGGCCCGTCGTCGGTGACGAGTCCGGAGATGATGTCGTCTCCGGGGTCCTTGCGGTGGGCGTCGGCGAGGCCGGCGAGGTACTCGCCCAGCTCGTTCGCGGCCTGTATGGCCCGCTGGAAGACCGCGCTGTGGTCGCCGGGCGAGAAGCGCGCGCCGAGCGCCTCGATCATGTCCTCCGACCAGGTATGGAACTTCGGCTCGTCGTCGCGCGGCACGCCGAGGATGCGGCAGATGGCGCTGACCGGGAACGGGTAGGCGAAGTCGTCGACGACGTCGATCTCGCTCTTGCCATCGATCGTGTCGATGAGCCCATCGACCGTCTCCTGCAGCCAGGGCTCGAGCTCGGCGACGAGGTTGGGCCGGTGCGGCGGGCCGAAGTGGCTCGTGGCGAGGCGGCGCAGGCGGTCGTGCTCGGGCGGGTCGCGATTGATGAACGGCGCGTTGGCGCTCTTCCCCAACGGTCCACCCGAGGAGCTGATGCGCGGGTCGTGCAGCAGGGCGACGATCTCGTCATAGGTCGAGACGACGTACGTTCCGTCGGGCTGGGGCGCCACCGGCATCTTGCGCATCTCGGCGAAGATCGGGTACGGGTTGGCGCGGCTCTCCTGCTCGAAGGCCTGCTGCAGGAGGGTGAGCTCGGTCATCGGTTGCCTCCGTCGACGGTGCGCTGCACGTGCAGATCGGTGGGCGAGTGCCCGGTGATGAGGACCGTCGGCTGGTTGGTCATCGGGTGGGGCGCGGGAAAGTCTGCGGGCACCGGGGTGGCACCGGTGGCCTGCTCGGCCTCGCCGAGGTCGGGCGGGAACGGCGCCGTCGAGGCGATCAGCCGCTCGTAGTGCTCGAGCCAGCGCGCCCCGTTGAAGGTGGCGGCGCCGACCAGCTGCCCCCGCCTGCCATAGGCGGCCGCGAACCGCCGCTGCTCGGCCGAGCCCTGAATGATCACGACGTGGTCGGCGATGCTCGGGACGCCGACCGACTTGATGTTGACCCCGAACTGGATCGACCAGAACGAGGGCACGCCGACGTGCGGCCGCCGGTCCTTCTCGGGGCACAGCATGTTGTGGGCGGCGATCCCGGCGCTCACGACCGCGTGCTTCCAGTGCTCGAGCGTGACGCGGTCGTACGCGTAGAGGACATGTGGGAAGACGGCGACGTCGCCGGCGACGAAGACGTCATCGGTGGCCATGGCGCTCATCGTGCCCGCCCGCATGCCGGCGTCGCAGCCGACGCCGAGCGGGCCGGCGGCCAGGCCGGAGTCGTAGAGCCACTCGGTGTTGCGGATCCCGCCGAGGGCGACGACCGCGAGGTCGGCCTCCACCTCGGCCCCGTCGCTCAGGCGCGCGCCGGTCAAGCTGCCGCCGTCGCCGAGCAACGCGTCCATGCTCACCCCGCAACGCAGGTCGACGCCCTCACCGCGCTGCATCTCGGCCGCCACCGAGCCGACCATGCCGCCCAGCGCGCCCGACAGCGGCGAGGGCCCGCGCTCGACCAGCGTGACGTCGACGCCGAGCATGCGGCACACCGACGCCACCTCCGAGCCCGTGAAGCCGCCGCCGACGACGAGCACGCGCTTGGGCTTGTTCGCGAGCCGCTCGCGCACCTCGCGCGCGTCGTCGATCGCGTGGACCGAGAGGACGCCGTCGAGCGCCGCCTCCTCCTCGTCGGGCCATAGCCGGGCGCGCACGCCGGTGGCGATCAGCACGCGGTCGTAGGGCAGCTCGCGACCGTCGGCCAGGCGCACGACCTTGGCGGCGCGGTCGAGCTGCTTCGCCGGGACGCCCAGCTCCCAATGGACGTCGTCGAGCGGCCGCAGCCGTGGCAGCGCCGTGTGGTCGGGGGCCGCGAAGCCGGTCAGCACCTGCTTGGACAGCGGGGGCCGATCGTAGGGCTGGTGGCGCTCGTCGCCGACGACCGTGAGCGACCCGGTAAAGCCTTCGTCGCGCAGCGTCTCGGCGGCCCGCAGCCCCGCGAGCCCGGCGCCGACGATGACGATCCGACCGCGGGCCTTGTCCATCAGCGGTCGTCGGTGAGGATCGCCTGCACCGGGCAGGCCGCGACGGCACGGCGAACGCGCTCGTCCTGGGACTCGTCGGGCTGCGGGTCGTACATCAACGCCTCCTCGCCCACGAACCGGAACGCGTCCGGCGCGAGGTAGGCGCATTGCGCGTAGCCCTGGCAGAGGGTGAGGTCGACGACCAGGCGCACCCGCCGACCCTAACCGGCTCTAGGCGGACAACGCCAATGCGAGCCCGCGCAGCGCGCGCGGATAGCGGTAGGCGATCCCGCCGTGCTTGCCGTCGAAGAGCTCGAGCGTGTGCGCGGCGCCGATTCCGTCGAGCTCGCGCGACACCGCCTGGGCGCCGAGGTCGAGGTAGTAGTCGTCCGAGCGGCCGGCGTCGAGGTAGATGCGCCGCATCGAGCGCAGCGCGTCGGCGTGGCCGGCGACCATCCGTACGGGATCGACCGCGAGCCAGCGCTCCCACCGCTCGTCGATCAGGCGGCCGGTCTCGACCTCGAACGGCAGCAGCGCCCTGCCCGGGTGCTGGGGGTCGGGGGTGAAGCAGGCCGCGCAGCCGTAGACCATCATCAGGTCGCCCCAGGTCTCGATCTCGAAGTGGTCGGCCTCGGCGACGGTGCGGAAGAACGCGTCGTAGGAGCCGTCGAAGTCGTTGCGCAGGGCGCGCGCGACCTTGGGGAAGAACGGCAGGTAACAGGCCTCGTAGAGCGAGTCACCCGCATGCGAGGCCAGTGCCCCGAACACGTCCGGCCTGACCATGGGCACGACCATCGCGCCGAAGCCGCCCGACGACTTGCCGGTCAGCGCCCGGTGGTCGCGGTCCGCCGCCACCGGATACCGCTCGTCCACGAACGGGACGACCTCGTCGCACAGGTAATCCTGGTACGGGCCGGTGGCGATCGAGTTGACGAACTGGGATCCGCCGTAGGCGGTCCAGGCATCGACGTAGATGACGATGGCGTCCGGGGTGTCGCCGGCGAACAGCGCGTCGACGCGCTCGAGCAGATTGGGCTCGAACGGCTCGCGCCGCTCCCACGCGTCGAGGCGGCCGAAGTAGCCCTGGATGACGTAGATCGCCGGCAGCGGGCGCGGATGGTCGAGCTCGACTCCGGGCGGCCGGTAGATCCACAGCGGCCGGCGGCTGGGATCGCCGAGCGGGTTGTCGGCGAGCAGCTCGGACTCGACCACGAGCTTGTCGAGCGTGCCCGCAAGGGGCCGCTGCCACGGGGCGCCGAGCGCGTCGTCGACCTGGCGCAGTGCCACCTAGCCTGTCACCTCGTCGGGCGCGAGGAGAGCCACTAGCCGAGCGACATCCCGGGCACGACCCGGACCTCCACCACCTCGGGAGCACCCGAGCCGATGGCGTCGCGCAGCGCGCTGCGCAGTTCGCGGCCGCTCTCCACCCGGCGCGAGCGCACCCCGTAGCCCTCGGCCACGCCGGGCACGTCGAGCGCGGGCAGGTCGAGGCCGGGCGCCCCGCGCACCGCCTCCAGCGACGAGAACCACTTGAGGATCGCGTACTCGTCGTTGCGCACGACGAGCACCGTCAACGGCACCTCGTAGGCCGCCGCGCTCCAGAACGCCTGGATCGCATACTGGGCCGAGCCCTCGCCCAGCACACAGACGACGGGGCGCTCGCGCCGCGCGAGCTGCACGCCGACCGCCGCGGCCAGGCCGAAGCCGAGGCCGCCGCCGGCGGCGAAGTAGTAGCTGCCGGGGCGCGAGAGGCGTAGCCGGTGGCGCAGGGCGAGCGTCGCGCTCGGCGCCTCGACGACGGCGACGCCGTCCTCCGGCCACACGTCCGCGAGCGCCGCCATCGCCTCCGAGCCGCTCATCGGATCGCTCTCGGGCATGTCCTCCGGTGCCGGGCGGACCGGCGGCGGCTCGCGGTCGACGGCGGGCAGCGCGGCGCCGAGCGCCTCGAGGGTGAGTCGCACGTCGGCCACGATCGCGTCGCCCATCGGCGCACGGGCGGCCTCATCGGCGTCGTTGGTGAGCTGGACGAGGTCGGCGCCCTCGGGCAGCAGCGGGCCGGGGATGTTCGGGTAGTAGCTGAACACCGATGCGCCGGCGACGAGGATCAGGTCGTGGCCGGCGAGGGTCTCCGAGAGCGGCCCGATCGCCGGCGGCAGGATGCCCTGGAAGGCGGCGTGGCCCTCGGGGAAGCCGATCCGGCCGCCGCCCGGCGCGGGGATCGCCCAGACAGGCAGCCGAGCCGCCTCGACGAGCGCGATAGCGGCGTCCCAGGCGCCGGAGACGTCGACGTCGGGGCCGGCCACGAAGACCGGGTTGCTTGCGCCCGCCAGCCGCCCGGCCAGGTCGCGCAGCACCTCGGGATCGGCGCTAGCGCGCCCGGTCACGGTGCGCGCGAGCGCGTGCTCGACCGTGCCGGCGTCGACCTCGACGCCCCAGTCGTCCATCGGAATCGATACGAAGACCGGGCCGGCCGGGGGGAGGGTCGCGACGTGCGCGGCGCGGGCTAGGGCGAGCGGCACGTCCTGCGCACGGGGCGGCTCGTAGCTCCACTTGACCAGGGGGTGCGGCATGCGGGCGGCGTCCCGGTTTGTCAAATTTGCCTGCAGCGTGATGAGCTCGCGCGCCTGCTGGCCGGCGGTGATCACGAGCGGCGCCTTGTTGGCCTGCGCGTTGAAGATGCCGCCCATCGCATTGCCCACGCCCGGCGCGGTGTGGAGGTTGACCAGCGTGGGGCGGCCGCTGGCCTGCGCATAGCCGTCGGCCATGCCGACCACCACCGCCTCCTGCAGGCCGAGCACGTAGCGGAAGTCCTCGGGAAAGTCGGCGAGGAACGCGAGCTCGGTGCTCCCCGGATTGCCGAACACGGTCGTCATGCCGCGCCGGCGCATGAGGTCGCGAGTGAAATCGAGAACCGTGTTGCCGCCGACCGCGGTCTTCGCTGCAACCTGCTCGACGGTGCTCACGATCGGAACGGTATACCCAGCGCGCGGTCAAGCTCGATCCGCCGGCGGACGCCGAGCTTGCCGAAGATGTTGCGCAAGTGGGCCTCGACGGTCTTGACGCTGAGGACGAGCTCTTCGGCGATCTCGCGATTGGTCCGCCCCGCGGCGGCCAGCTCGGCGATGGTGCGCTCGCGCTCGGTCAGCGCGCCGGGATCACCGGCGCCGCGCCGGTGCACGCGGTGACCGAGGCCGCGCAGCTCGCGCGCCGCCATGCCGCGCCAGCGCTCGGCGCCCATGGCGTCGAACGCCTCGGCGGCGTCGGCGAGGGTGGCGCGCGCAGCGGTGCGATTCCCGGCCGCGGCGAGCGCCTGGCCCTCGACGAGGCGGGCTCGCGCGGCGGCAAGCGGCGCGCCGTCAAGCCGCGCGGCGGCGACGCGCTCGGCCGCGGCGTCCGCGTCCCCGGCGGCGAGGAGCAGCTGCGCCTCCGCCCGTGCCATCAGCGCGTCGCCGATCGCCGAGTGCGCTGCGCCCGCCGACGCGAGGTCGGGCTTCCCGCCCGCGTCGACCAGGTCGGCGATCACCGCCGGTCGCTCGCTCGGCGGCACCTCGTCCAGAGCCCGCGCGAGCGCCTTCGCCCCCTTTGCGGCATGGCCACTCGCGGCCAAGGCGTTCCCGCGCGCCCAGCCGGGCTGGCCGGGGGCCTGGAAGTCGGCGGGCTGGCCGAGAGCGGCCGCCTCGTCGGCCGCGGCCAGCGCCCCGGTCACGTCGCCGCGCTGCAGGCGTGCACACGACAGGACGCTGAGCGCCATGAGCAGCAGCCCGGGCCCACCCATCAGGCGGGCGCGGTCGGCGGCCTCCTCGGCGGCCTCTACCGCCTCGTGCAGCCGGCCGAGCTCGACCAGCACGCATGCCGTCTCCGCGCGCAGCAGCAACAGCACCGCCGGTCGCCCGCTCGACCGGGCCAGGCGCGTGCCCCGCTGAAGCTGCCCGAGCGCGAGCTCGAACCGCCCGAGCGCGCGGTTGGCGCGCGCCAGCATCCACAGCCCGGGGAGCCGGACCAGCGCCCCGGCGTCGCTCAGGGCCGCGAACGCGGCGCCGCCCGTGTCCGCGGCTGCGGGGTCGGCAGGGTGGCGGGAGGTGGCCGCGACCGCCGCGACCGCCAGCGCCGCCGCCTCGAGCACGGGATCGCCGAGGGCCCGGGCATCGTCGCGGGCGTCGGTGGCGTGCGCGGCGCTCTCCTCGAGCTCCTGCGTCATCAGCATGCTGAGGCCGACGCCCAGGTGCAGGCGGACGCGGTCGGCGCTGGGCTCGGCCGGCAGCGACTGAAGGGCGACCTGGAGCCGCCGGCGGGCGTCGTCGTGGCGCCCGAGCCAGTACTCGACGTTGGCGACGCGCACGGAGAGACCGGTGCGCTCCTCGCCCTCCGCGTCGTCCATCAGCGCGAGCAGGGTGCCGCGCGCCCCCTCCGGGTCGCCGGCGGCGTTCTGGGCGTCGGCGAGCGCCACCGTCACGGCGGCACGGCGATCGCGTGCACCGGCGGGGAGAAGCCGCAGCGCCGCCGCGCGCAGGCGCGCCGAGGAGGCGGGGGCGGTGACCCGCAGCTCGGAGGCCGCCGTCTCGAGCAGCGCGATCGCGGCCTCGTCGCCGGGCGCCGCGGCGTGCTCGACATGGTGGGCGAGGGGGACGGCGGTCGCGCCGCGCTCGCGCAGCGCCGCCGCCGCACGGTCGTGCGCCGCCACCCGCCAACCCGGTCGCGTGCCCTCATAGACAGCGCGCCGCACGACCGGGTGGCGGAACGCGAACCGGCCCGGCCCGTCGGGGCGGACCAGCGTGCGCTCGACGAGCTCGTCGAGCGCCGCCGTCGGGTCGTCGAGCTCGGCGACGCGCGCCGCCAGCGGCAGATCGAACGGGTCGCCCGCGACGGCCGCCGCGTCGACCAGCACCCGGGCGGGCGACGACAGCGCGTCGAACTCGGAGGCGAGCGCGGCGACGACGCGATCCGGGACCCCTTCGAGGTGGAAGCCGCCGCCTGCCGACCCGTGCCCGCGCGCGAGCTGCTCGAGATAGAACGGGTTGCCGCCGCTATCGGCGTAGACCGCCTCCGCCGCCGCTCCAACGAGCTTCGCCGCCTGCTCCTCGTCGAGCGGCCGCGGCGCGATGCGCGCGAGCGTGCCGTCGCGCATGGCGGCGGCAACCGCCGCGGCGACCGGCCGCGGCGCCTGCCCTTCGCGCACGGCGAAGGCGACGAGCACGCGGGCCTCGGGCGGGCGGCGCACCAGCGCCGCCAGGGCGTCGGCCGACGCGGGGTCGGTCCACTGCACGTCGTCGAGCCAGAACACAAGCGCGCCCGTCCGGGCGAGCGCCGCGAGCAGGTCGCGCAGCGCGCGGTGGACGCGGTGGCGGTCGGGCGCCTCGTGGCCCGCGAGCGGGTCGAGGACGACCTCGAGCGCGTGGGGATCCTCGAGTCCGAGCCGCTCGATCCGCCGGTCCCGGAGCTTAGGCGCAAGTGCCTCCGCAAAGACGGCGTAGGGCAGGTCGGTCTCGGCCTCCGACGCGCGGGCGCCGGCACTCTCCGCGCGCCGCGCGACCTCGGCCAGCAGACGGCTCTTGCCGATGCCCGGCTCCCCCTCGATCGCCACCGCGCCCGGGACGCGCGCAAGCGCCTCCTCCAGAGCGGCGATCTCGCGCTCGCGCCCGATCAGACCATCCACGCCGCGATTCTCCCCCACGGATAGGTGAACACCCTGATGAAACCCGGGGCGGGCGGGCGGAAACTGCCCCCCATGAGCAACGAACCCGTCCACCCCGCCGTCCGCGTCGGCCATGTCCACCTCCGCGTGGTGGACATCGACCGCTCGCTGGCGTTCTACCGCGACGCCCTCGGCTTCGAGGTCGTCGCCGACGGCCGGTCGAGGGGCCTGCCGGCCGTCTTTTTGGCGGCAGGCGACTACCACCACCACATCGGCCTGAACACGTTCGAGGGCGCCGGGGCGCCGCCCCCCGACCCCGACCACGCCGGGCTCTACCACGTCGCGTTCGTCTACCCGGACCGGCGCGAGCTGGCAAAGGCGATCCGCCGCCTCGTCGACCACGGCTTCCCGCCCGACCATGCCACCGACCACGGCGGCACGGTGTCGGTGTACCTGGACGACCCCGACGGCAACGGCGTCGAGCTCTACTACGACCGGCCGCGCGGGCAGTGGTTCGACGACGACGGCGAGCCGATCCTCAAGGCCGACCACTTCGACTTCCACCACATCCTCGAACACCCTGACAACGGAGGTAGATGAGCCATGTACGCACAGGTCATCGAGGGCGGGACCACGCCCGAGCGCAGGAGCGAGATGGACCGCATCGTCACCGACCAGCTGATCCCGGCGCTCGAGGCCGAGCCCGGCTACGCCGGGGCACTCAACCTGGTCGACCGCGAGAGCGGCGATGCGATGATGGTCGTCCTCTGGGACGAGGAGGCGCAGGCGCGCCGCCCCCTCCCCGACTACGGTTCCGGCTTCCTCAAGGCACTCGCGGCCATCGCCGGGATCTCGACCGGGACGCGCAAGCCGATCGGCGTGTGGGAGGTGAATGCGAAGGCATGAGGACCTCCCTCGCCAGCGTGCTGATCCTGATGGCGTCCGGCGCGACCGGACTGACCATCGGCATCCCACCCAAAACGCAATAGAACGGCTCGGGCTTGTGGTGGTATAAGGGCGAATGGCCACCATCAAGCCCGACCCCACTTTCTATCCGACGCCCGCCAGCGCCGCCGCCGGGCCCCCCGAGGACCTGGCCTACATCGTCACGCTGAACACGGACGGGCAGCGGCCGGATGCCCTCAACGTCGTCGACGTCTCAAGGCGCGAGCGCGTCGGTCGGCTGGACATGCCGAACATCGGCGACGAGCTCCATCACTTCGGCTGGAACGCGTGCTCGTCGGCGCTGTGCCCGTGGGCGCCCCATCCACATGTGGAGCGGCGCTACTTCCTCGTCCCCGGCATCCGCTCGTCGCGCATCCACGTCGTCGACGTCGGCGACGACCCGCGCGCACCAAGGCTCGCCAAGGTCATCGAACCCGACGAGCTCGCGGCCAAGACCGGCTACTCGCGCCCGCACACCTTCCACTGCGGGCCCGACGCGCTGTACGCCAGCGCGCTCGGCAACCCCGAGGGCGACGGACCCGGCGGCGTCTTCCTGCTCGACCACGAGGACTTCTCGGTCAAGGGCCCCTGGGAGGCCGATCGCGGCCCCCAGGAGCTGGCCTACGACGTGTGGTGGAACATCGGCTACGACCGCATCGTCACGAGCGAGTGGGGCACCCCGAACATGATCGAGGGCGGCGTCAACCCCGAGCTTCTGCTCGGCGGCAAGTACGGGCACCACCTGCACATCTGGGACATGAAGTCGCGACGGCATCGCCAGGCCATCGATCTGGGACCGGAGCAGCAGATGGTGCTCGAGCTGCGCCCGGCGCACGATCCCGACAGGCCCTGGGGCTTCGTGGGCGTGGTCGTCTCTACGGCGGACCTCTCGGCCAGCGTGTGGCTGTGGCACCCGGTGGAGGGCAACGGCCAGATCACGGCGACGAAGGTCATCGAGATCCCGGCCGAGCCGGCCGAGACCGAGCAGCTGCCGCCGGCGCTGCAGCCGTTCGGCGCCGTGCCGCCGCTCGTAACCGACCTCGCGCTGAGCGTCGACGACCGGTCGCTGTACGTATCGTGCTGGGGCACGGGCGACCTCAAGCGCTACGACGTCACCGACCCGTTCCATCCCCGCGAGACCGGCTCGGTCCGCATCGGCGGCATCGTCGGGCGGTCGCCGCACCCGGCGGCGGGCACGGTCAACGGCGGGCCCCAGATGGTCGAGGTCTCCCGCGACGGCCGGCGGGTGTACCTGACCAACTCCCTCTACGCGAGCTGGGACGCGCAGTTCTACCCCGAGGGGATCGACGGCTGGATGGTCAAGTTCGACTCGGGTCAGGAGCTCACGCTCGACTCCGAGTTCTTCATCCCGTTCGAGGGCGAGCGGCCGCACCAGGTCCGGCTGGCCGGCGGTGATGGGAGCTCGGACTCGTACTGCTTCCCGAACCCCTGATGGACATCTGGCCCTGGGTCACGCTCGTCGCGCTCGGCGCCTACCACGGGCTCAACCCGGCCATGGGCTGGCTGTTCGCCGTCTCGCGCGGCATGCAGGAGCGCAGCCGCCGTGCGGTGGTGCGCTCGCTCCTGCCGATCGCCATCGGGCACGAGCTGGCGCTGGTGGTGGTCGCCGCCGTGGTGCTGCTGGCGGCTGAAGTGGTGGATCCGGGGGCGCTGCACGTCGCCGCGGCGGCGGTGCTGCTCGCCTTCGGCATCTTCCGCTTCGTCCGCCCGCGCGCCCACCCGCGCTGGACGACGATGCGGGTCAACGGCCGCGAGCTGACCCTGTGGTCGTTTCTGATGTCGAGCGCCCATGGCGCGGGCCTGATCGTCGCGCCCGTACTGATCGGGATCGGCAGCGCGAGCGCGTCGACCGACGCCGAGGACCACGTGCACGCCGGCGCCGACGTCGCCTCGCTGGCGGCCGACGGCGTCGGCCTGGCACTGCACGTGGCGGCGATGGTGCTGGTGATGGGCGTGGTGGCCGTGCTCGTCTACGACCGGCTCGGCGTGGCGGTGCTGCGCAAGGCATGGCTGAACACCGACCAGCTGTGGGCGGCGGCATTCGTCGTCGCGGCGGTGATCACGCTCTTTACCTGAACGCGGCCAGGTTGCCGAACATGCCAGTCGCTCCGGAAACGAGGATGACCGGGGCGACCCTACCCTTGCGTAGGTGCGCTTCATTCCCCTCCTTTGCCTGCTGCTCGCCGGCTGTGGAAGCTCCGAACGGGCGCCCTCGGAGATGAAACGGGCGGACGCGTCATCGGCGCGGCCGGCCGCAACGGGGGTTCGCCTGCGCTCGATCGGGCGCTTCTCGGCGCCCATCTACGTCGCCGCTGCGCCCGGCGACACCCGCCGGCTCTTCGTCGTCCAGCGCGGCGGCAGCGTCGTCGTGCTGCGCGACGGTCGGCGGTCGGGCACGTTCTTGCGCGTCGCGACCACCACCGACGGCGAGCGCGGCCTGCTGTCGGTCGCCTTCCCACCCGACTACGCCCAGTCCGGACTTGTCTACGCGTACTCCACCGCCCCCAGCGGCGACGTCCGCATCGACGAGTTCCACGCCGCTCCCGGCGTCGACCGGGTCGACGCCGGCTCGCGCCGGCGGGTGCTCTCGATCTCCCACCCCGAGTCCAACCACAACGGCGGCCAGCTCCAGTTCGGACCCGATGGCCTCCTCTACGCGGGCATCGGCGACGGCGGCTCGGAGGGCGACCCCCACCGCCACGGCCAGAACCTGGGCGTCCTGTACGGCAAGCTGCTGCGGATCGACCCGCGCGCGAGCGGGAGCCGGCCCTACACCGTGCCGGACTCGAACCCGTTCGTCGGGCGCAACGGCGTCCGGCCGGAGATCTACGCGTACGGACTGCGCAACCCGTGGCGGTTCTCGTTCGACCGCTCGACGGCCGCGATCACGATCGGCGACGTCGGCCAGGAAGCGATCGAGGAGATCGACCACGAGCCCGGCGACGGGGCGGCGGGGGTGAACTTCGGCTGGAGCGCGTTCGAGGGGAGGAGCCGCTACAACGGCGGCAGCGCCCCCGGCGCGGTGCCGCCGGTCATCCAGCACACCCACGCCGCGGGGTGGTGCTCGATCGTCGGCGGTTACGTGATGCGCGACGCGAGCGTGCCGGCGCTCTTGGGCCGCTACGTCTACGGCGACCTGTGCCAGCCGCGGCTCTACGCCGCGCGCCTGCGGAGCCACTCGGCGTCGGACCGGCGGCTCGGCCTGACCGTGCCCGAGCTGGTCTCGTTCGGGGAGGATGCCGCGGGTCACGTGTACGCCGTCTCGCTCAACGGACCGGTCTACCGCATCGATGCCCGCTGACGTCGCCCTCGTCCGCGCGAGCAACCCAGGCCCGCTGACGCTGGAAGGCACGAACACGTGGGTGGTCGGCCGTGATCCCGCATGGGTGGTCGACCCGGGCCCGCTGCTCGACGACCACGTCGAGGCGGTGGTCGACGAGGTGATGGACCGCGGCGGCCTCGAGGGCATCGTGCTCACGCACGACCACGCCGACCACGTAGAGGCCACGCACGCCTTCCGCCTGCGCGCAGCCGAGGCGTGGAAGCGGCGGCGCTACGGCGACGACGTGCGCGGGCGCGCCAACCTCGTGCCGATCTTCGCCGCGCGAGGCGACGTGGACGTCGTGGTCGCCGACGGCGACCCCGCGGGGCCATTCACCGCGCTGCTCACCGCCGGGCACTCGCGCGATCACCTCGCCTACGTCCTCGACGACGTCGCCTTCACCGGCGACGCGGTGCTGGGCAGCGGAAGCGTGTTCGTCGCGACGTCGCTCGGCACGTATCTCGACGCCTTGCGGCGCCTGCGGACGCTCGGCGTCCTCACGCTCTATCCCGGCCACGGTCCGGTGGTGGAGGACGGCCAGGCCAAGCTCGACCAGTACCTCGAGCATCGCCTCGACCGCGAGCGCAGGCTCGTCGCGGCGCTCGACGCTGGTCGGCGGACGGTCGACGAGCTCCTCGACGCCGCGTGGGACGATGCGCCCGCCGAGCTGCGGCCCGTGGCTGCGATGTCGCTGGCCGCCCACCTCGACAAGCTCGAGCAGGAGGGCCGGCTGCCAGACGGCGTCGAGCGTCCGGAGCCTCCCGATTGGGGCGAGCCCTGACGGTCACCGTCAGAGGTACGACCGACAGGCTGGAACCGACTTGGGTATCCGGACGCCGTGGACCTCGACTCCACCGGGGGTTTCGACCACGCCGCTTGGTCGGCGCTGTTCATGCGGGCCGCCGAAGCGCTCGATCAGAGCGCGGCACTCGCAGAATGGGGCGTTCGGTGGCAGGAGCGCGCCGGGCGACACGCCGCGGCCGAAAAGGAAGCGGTCATTGCGGCCCGGGCCCGGAAGGCGGCACGGTGCGCTCGTGCTCATGCGGCGGGCCGGAATTTGCCCTGACCCGCAGGTCAGCCTCGAGCCGGTTGAGTCTGCGGCGCCCGAACCGTCTCCCCGAGCCGCCGCCGTGCCAGCAGCATCGCCGCCGTCAGCGGCGTCGTCCCGGTCCGCTCGGCCTCGTCGAAGATCTCGCGCAGGGTGTCGCCGATCCCGCGCACGCGCTCGCGTGCCCGCTTGACGTCGTATCCGCCGGGCTCCAGCTCGATGGCGACGTTGATCAGACCGCCGGCGTTGGCGACGAAGTCGGGCGCCCACAGGATCCCGTGGGCGCGCAGCAGGTCGCCGAGGGTGTCGTCGGCGAGCTGGTTGTTGGCCGAGCCGGCGATCACCGCGCAGCGCATGCGCGGGATCGACTCGTGGTCGAGGATGCCGCCGAGGGCGCACGGCGAGACGACGTCGACGTCGGCGAACAACGCACGGGCGGGGTCCATCCAGCGCGCCCCGAGCTGTTCGGCAAGCGTCCGCTTGGCCGAGTCGATGTCGGAGACCACGAGCTTCGCTCCGGCGCGCGCGCAGATCTTGGCCAGCCGCCCGCCGACGTGGCCGAGCCCCAGCACGGCGATCGAGCGGCCACGCAGGTCGCCGGTGCCGAAGATGCGCTCGCAGGCGATGCTGATCGCCTCCTGCACCCCCTGCGCGGTGAACGGGCTGGGGTCGCCCGAACCGCCCCGGGCGCGCGAGAGCCCGGTGACGTGCTTGGTGGTCTCGGCGATCACGGTCATGTCGCGCGAGGCGATGCCGACGTCCTCGGCCGTGATGTAGCGGCCGTCGAGCCGCTCGACGGTGTCGCCGAAGTCCAGCAGCGCCGCCCTGCGGCGCCGCGAGGACGGCGTCGGCCCCGACTCCGGCAGCATGATCACGCCCTTGCCGCCCCCGAGCGGCAGCCCCGCGACGGCGGCCTTGTAGGTCATCGCGCGCGAAAGGCGCAAGGCGTCGCGCACCGCCGACCGCGAGTCCGGATAGGCCCACATCCGGCAGCCCCCGAGCGCCGGGCCGCGGGCCGTCGAATGCACGGCGACGATCGAGTAGAGACCGGAACGCTGCCCGCGCCTGACGAGCAGCTCTTCGTGGTCGAGGGTGGCGAGGTAACGCTCGGGGATGCCTGGAGGCTATCCCCCAGCCATCGCCGTGCCCGTCGCGGTCCCGGTCGGGCCGCCGGCGGTGATCGAGCTGCCCTCGCCCTGGCCGGCGGTCGCCGGCGTGCTCGTCGTCCCGGCGGCGGCCGAGGTCGAGCTGGGCTCGGAGGCGGAGCTGCCCGGCTGGGTCTGCGCCGTGGACGGCGCGGTGGTGGTCGGCAGCTGCTTGGTGACGCTCTCGACCGCGCTGGGGACGTCGCGGCCGGCGGGCGCGGTCACGGCGGTCGTGGTGACGGGCGGCGCCGTGGTGGTCGTGGCGCCGACCACTCCAAGCGCGTCGACCGGTCCGGGCGCGAGAACGTCGGGACGGTCGTCGAGCGGATCGGCCACGGCGGCCTTGTGACGCCGCGCGCGGCTCTGCGTCCGCTCCGTCGCCGCGGGGCGGCCGTGGCTCGCCGCCCGGCGACGCTCCGCGGGGATCGCGATGGTCGGTGCCGCCTGCCGGCGCGTCGCCGCCGGGGCGGCGGCCGTCACCACGCGGACCGGGTGGGCGTTGACCGCCCCGGGCGGGGCGAGCTCACTGGGCACCTGCACCGCACCGCCGGCGGTGACCACGGCGGCGCCGACGACGAGCGCCAGCTTGGCGGCGGAGACCGCCGCCGCGCTGCCGCCCACCACCGCACCGCCGCCGGCCACGGCGCCGCCGCCCGCGGCGCCGCCCCCGCCCAGGAGCTGGGCGAGGACCGATACGGGGCCGGCCCCGGCGACGGGGCTCAGCCCGGCGAGCGCGCGCTGGCGCCCGCGAAGCTCTGAGCGATACGCGCGGCAACCCGCGCAGTCCTTGAGGTGGCGGCGCGCCCGCCCGTTCGCGCGCACGCCCCGACCGTGGGCGGCGGCGATGTCGCTGCGGACCTCGCCGCACGCGGCGTCGCGCGCCTCGGCGGCCTGCACGAGCCCCATCCGCGCCCGCACCAGCAGCGACTTGACCGCCGGGATGGTGACGTCGAGAGCGGCGGCGAGGTCGGCGTAGGACAGCCCCTCCATCTCGCGCATGAGGAGGACCGAGCGCTGGTGCTCGGGCAGCCGCTGGACATCCTCGACCAGGCGGCGCAGGTCCTCGCGGCGCTCGGTGGCCGACGAGGGGTCGATCGTCGGGGTGCGCGAGACCTCGAAGACGTCGGCCGCCGGCGGAACCGGCCGGCGCAATTGGTCGATGCAGCGGTTGTGAGCTACCCGGTACAGCCAGGCGCGCAGGGCGATGTCGCGCCCGTCGGCGCGTAGGGCCCCGTAGGCGCGCAGGAAGACGTCCTGGACCGCGTCCTCGGCGTCGGACCTCGAGCCGGCCAGCATCTGGCGCACGTAGGCGAATACACGGGCGCGGTAGCGGTCGTGGATGGTGCGGAAGGCATCCTCGTTGCCCGTGCGGAAGAGCGCGACCAGCTGCGCGTCGGATCGCAGCCGCAGCAGGGGGGCCGAGACCGAGATCTTCAGCCGGTGGGCCTGCTGAGGGGCGGAGAGGGCTGATGCTTCCACGGCCGTGAGGTCCTCCGGCCACTCTAACTGCGCGGAGCGGCCGAAGTTACGCTCTCAGGCGGAAATGTTGACCATCACGTGCTTGACCTCGGTGTAGTCCTCGAGCGCGTACATCGACAGGTCCTTGCCGTAGCCGGACTGCTTGTAGCCGCCGTGCGGCATCTCCGACACGAGCGGGATGTGGTCGTTGACCCACACGCACCCGAAGCGCAGGGCGTTGGCCACCCGCATGGCGCGGCCGACGTCGCGCGTCCACACCGAGCTGGCCAGCCCGTAGGGCGTGCCGTTGGCCCACTCGATCGCGCGGTCCTCGTCGGTGAACGCCTGCACGGTGATCACCGGGCCGAAGATCTCCCGCTGGATCATCTCGTCGGTCTGCTCGAGGCCCGCCACCACGGTCGGCTCGAGGAAGAAGCCGGGCAGCTCCGGCTCGCTGCCCCCCACCACGACCTCGGCCCGGTCGGGCCGCCGCTCGAGGAAGCCCTCGACGCGCTCGCGCTGGCCGGCGGAGTTCAACGGGCCGAGGGTGGTGTCGTCGGCGAGCGTGTCGCCGAGCGTCAGGCCGCGCGCCTGCTCGGAGAGTCCGTTGACGACGTCGTCGAGCACGCGCGAATTCGCCAGCACGCGGGTGGCCGCGGTGCAGTCCTGGCCGGCGTTGTAGAAGCCGGTGCCGGCGATGGTCTCGAGCGCGACCTCCATATCGGCGTCGTCGAAGATCACCACGGGGGCCTTGCCGCCGAGCTCGAGGTGCACGCGCTTGAGCGAGCGCGACGCCACCTCCGCCACGCGCTTGCCCGACTCCACCGAGCCGGTGATCGACACCATGTCGACGTCGTCGTGACTGACCACCATCTCGCCGACGTCGCCGTGGCCGCAGACGACGTTGAGCACGCCGGCGGGCAGGAACTCGGCGGCGATCTCGGCCAGCCGCACCGTGGTCACCGGCGTGGTCTCGGCCGGCTTGAGCACGATCGTGTTGCCGGTGGCGAGCGCCGGGCCGATCTTCCACACCGCCATCATCAACGGGTAGTTCCAGGGCGCGATCTGCCCGATGACGCCGACCGGCTCGCGGCGGATGATCGACGTGTGCCCCTCGAGGTACTCGCCGGCGGCGCGGCCCTCGAGGACACGCCCGGCGCCTGCGAAGAAGCGCAGGTTGTCGACCATGAACGGGAGCTCGTCCTCGCGGAACGCGTTGATCGGCTTGCCGGCGTTGGTGGCCTCGAGCTGGGCAAGCTCCTCGGCCCGCTCCTCGAGCGCGTTCGCGAGCCCGAGGATCGCCTCGGCGCGCTCGCCTGGCGTCTTTGACGCCCAAACGGGAAACGCGGCGCGCGCGGCGGCGACCGCTCGATCGACGTCGTCGGGCGAGGACAGCGGCGCCTCGGCGATCGGCTCGCCCGTGGCCGGGTTGAGCACGGGCTCGTGGTCGCCGGTGCCGGAGGGCTCGCCGGCGATGAAGTTGGTGAGGGAGGAGAGCGCGGTGGACATGCGGCGAACGTAGCTGCCGTTCCTCGCGATGTCCACAGGAGTCACAGATCGAGCACGACGTCGTCACGCGGCTGTGAGCAGCAGATCAGTGCGCTTCCGTCGGCGGGAGGTTCAACCGGGTCGGGAGCGTATTCGACCTTGCCGGCGATGAGGGTGGTCTCGCAGTTGTGGCAGACGCCGGTGCGGCACGACCAACGGACCGGTACGTCGCATGCTTCGGCGAGCTCGAGCAGACTGGCGTAGTCGCTGCTCCACGGGACGGCGAGGTCGCTGCGGGCGAACTCGATCGTCGGGCCGTGTCCGGCCTGGCCGGCGGGCGGGTGAGGCGCCCGCGCGAATGTTGCTGCGATGCCGGGCGTCAGACCGGGTGCGGGCCCGAACGGTTCGGTGTGGATCCGTGCGGCGTCGATGCCCATTGCCGCCAGGCCGGCGCTGATCCCCTCCATGAACGGTGTGGGTCCGCACAGGTAGGCCTCGGCGTCACGGGGTGGCTCGAGCTCCGCGAGCAGCGACGCGGTCAGACGGCCCGCGGCGTCGAAGTCGCGGCCTTCGAGGTCGTCGGGACCGGGACGGCTGTAGGACACGTGCGTGCGCACGTTCGGCAGCGACGCGAGGAGCGCCTGGGCCTCGGCGGCGAACGAGTGATCGCGGCTGCTCCGTGCGCCATGCAGCCACCAGATCTCCCGCTCCGAATGCTCCTCCGCCAGTGCCTGAAGCATGGCGAGCACCGGGGTCGCACCGATGCCGACACTGATCAGGAGCACGGGTGCATGCGTCCGGTCGAGGATGAAGGTGCCACGGGGCGCAGCGATGTCGAGCTCGTCGCCGACGGCGAGCCGGGTGTGCAGATAGCCGCTGGCGGCCCCGTCTTGTTCGCGCTTGACGGTGATGCGGTAGTAGCCGGCGTCGGGCGGTCCGGAGAGGGAGTAGTTGCGGAGCACCGACCGCCGCTGCTCGTCGGGCGTGACTTGGAGCGTGAGGTACTGACCTGGGCGAGCGGCCGGTAGTGGTGCGCCCTTCGGATCCTCGAGGCGGACGGAGATCACCGAGTCGGCTTCGCGCGTGATTGCGGTGACGGTCAGCCGACGGAACCCGGGCCAGGCCGGGGGCGGGCTCGTGACCGCGAGCCCGGCGTTGCCGCTGCCCGGTTCTCGCTCGAGCAGCGCCCGGAACGACGCCTGCCAGCCGGGGCTGAGGGCCGGGATGCGGAGCGCCCGGAGCAGTTGCTGGCGCGTGTGCCCAGGGAGGTAGAGCAGCGCGTCGGCCTCGGCGACGGACATCTGCTCGGGACCGGCGCCGAGCTTGATGATGTCGTCTCCTGCTTGTACGTCGCCCTCTTCGAGCACGCGAAAGTAGAAGCCTGGACGGTGGTGTGAGACGAGCAAGGCTGGGATGCGCGGGTCGTTCATCCGGATCCCGACGCGGTAGCAGGTGACGCGGGGTTGGGTGACCTCGAAGACGGCGGTGCCGATCTGGTAGCGGTCGCCGATGCAGACCTTGTCGTCACCGAGTCCTTCGACGGTGAAGTTCTCGCCGAACTGGCCGTAGGCGAAGTCGTCTCGCCCGAGCTCGCGTTCCCAGTACCGATAGGAGTCGATCTGGTAGACGAACACCGCGCGCTGCTCGCCGCCGTGCCCGCCGAGATCGCCTTGACCGTCGCCGTCGACGTTGAGCCTGCGCACTCGGCGGGGACCGGTGACCGAGTCCTTGAAGACGCCGGTGAAGACGGTCTTCCCCTGCCAGGACACGTCCTTCGGCATGCCGACGTTGACGGACAGCAGGGTTCCCACAGGCTCGGTCTTCTCCTCCGGCATCGTCGGCGCAGTATCTCGCCGCCATGGCCATCGTGCAGGATATGAACGGATAGGGTTGGCCGCCCAGCCAAACGCGCGAGGAGCAACGCCTTGGCCTACTTCAAAGACGATCAAGAGGTCTACGCGTATATCGGCAAGCTGTTTCAGGACCTCTCGGTCGATCCCGAGCTGTCGCCCAAGTTCCGCAAGGCCGACACGATCGTGCAGTACCAGTACCGCAACCCCGAGTCGCAGATCACGGTGCGGATGAAGGAGGCCGAGGAGCCCAAGGTCGATCTCGGGCCCACCGACATGGAGCCCGAGGTGGTCATGACCATGGACGCCGACACCGCGCACAAGTTCTGGCTCGGCAAGATCAACGTCACGGTGGCCCTGGCGCGCGGCCAGATGAAGGCCAAGGGCCCGGTCGCGAAGATCCTCAAGCTGGTCCCGCTGGTCAAGCCGGTCTTCCCCAAGTACCGGCAGCAGCTCGCGGAGTCCGGCCGCGAGGACCTCGTCGACGTCGCGTGAGCGTCGAGGAGGTCGGCGGCGACCTGCACGGTCGCCAGATGAGCGGGTTCAAGGACTTCTACCAGTTCATCGCGCCGACACGGGTGATCGCCGGGCGGGGCCTGATCGAGGGGCTGGGCTTCGAGCTTTCCAAGGAGGGCGCGAGGCGCGTCGCGATCGTCACCGACCAGGTCATCCGCGCCACGGGCCTGATCGACAGGGTCGAGGCGGGCATCGCCGACGGCGGGCTCGAGGTCGCCGCGACCTACGACGGCGTGCCGCCCGACAGCGACTCCGCTGTGGTGGTGGCGGCGGCCGAGCAGGCCAAGGCCGAGGGCGCCGACGCGTTCCTCGCCGTGGGCGGCGGGTCGGTCATGGACACCGCCAAGGCGGCCGACGTGATCTTCACCCACGGCGGCGAGCCGCGCGAGTGGGAGGGCTACTACGGCCTCCCGCGCGCCGATGACGGACTGGGCCGGCCCTACGACCTGGCGCCGCTCGGCTGCCTGCCGACCACGGCCGGCACGGGGTCGGAGGTCTCGTTCGCCGCGGTGATCAAGGACCGCGCGGAGCACATCAAGTTCCAGGTCGCGGACTTCCCGATGTACCCGCGGCTGGCCGTCCTCGACCCCGAGGCCACGCGTACGCTGCCGCCGCGCATCGCGGCCGCCACGGGGATGGACGCGATGACCCACGCCATCGAGGGCTACGTGTCGCGCGAGTGGACGCCGCACGGCGACGCCTACGCGCTGCAGGCGCTGCGGCTGGTCCGCGACAACCTCGAGCGCGCGGTCCAGACGCCCGAGGACGACGACGCGCGCGGCAACATGCTCATCGCCGCCAACCTGGCGATCGCGCCGACGTCGTCCGGTGCGATTGGGATCACCCACTCGATGTCGCACCCGGCCGGCGCGCACTTCGACGTGCCCCACGGCATCGCCAACGCGATCAACCTGCCGTGGGTGATCGAGTACAACGCCGCCGGCGGGACCGACATCGCCAATCGCTACCGCGACGTCGGCGAGCTCTTCGGGCTCGAGGCCCGCGGCGACGACGCCACCGTGGCCCACGCGCTCGCCGAGCATGTGCGCGACTTGGTCTCCAGGCTCGGGCTGCCCGCCCGGCTCAGCGAGGTCGGGGTCCCGGAATCGGCCATCCCGGCCCTGGTGGACGGCGCCATGGGCGACGGCTGCACGCTCGTCAATCCGCGCGAGCCGACGGAGGAGGACTTCGCGCAGCTGTACGAGAAGGCGCTCTGACGACCGTCACATTCGCTGCCACGGCGCGGTCATGGTTGTGCATGACATGTTCGCCGTCCCGTTTGACGAGATCGCCCCCATCGTGGGCCGCTCGTCGGCTGCGACGAGGCAGCTGGCGAGCCGCGCGCGCCGCCGCGTCCAGGGCACCGCCCCGGCTTCCG
>Ga0126312_10000125_pt1 | contig 34832 bp, 33 predicted proteins | sample Plot104A_FD_92537 | JGI IMG/M metagenome (GOLD analysis project Ga0126312, IMG submission 92537) | Serpentine soil microbial communities from UC McLaughlin Reserve, CA, USA - Plot104A | ecosystem: Environmental > Terrestrial > Soil > Grasslands | place: USA: UC McLaughlin Reserve, Lake County... | reverse complement strand
CCTTGCTCGAGGACCTAGCTGAGCAGTCCAGGAGGCAGCGAGAGATCCTTGAGAACCTGCTCCAGGAGACGACCAACGCGTACGTAAACGTTCTTTGGGCCCCGTTCTCCTATTACCAGGAGGTTCTGGAGGCCATGACCCCTACCGGAAGGAGATCTCCTCGAAGCCAGGAGAGTAGCTTGCCAATCGGGATTGTCACTTTGATGCCAGGTAGCTGCTGCCTCGGTATACTTTTGGGGTGTTCACAAAGTTGCGTCGCTTCGGTCCGCTGGTTGCTGCGTTATTGGGCCTACCCAGCGACCTTTTCTTCATCCTTACCAGTCTTGGTCTCGGGGGAGTGGTAACGGTGGTGGGAGGATATTTTCTCAGTTTCTACCAGCAGCTACCTACTCCCTTATTTTGGCTGCTCGTTGCTAGTAACTTCATCCTTGCTTTCGTCGGCTTGAATCATGCTCGGCTTCGGTATCGGAAGTGGCGCTCCTCTCGCCAGGAAGAGACACCTACAGGCCACAGCTCCAGCTATAAGGGGGTTACTTTACTTAAAGCAGATGGAATGCACTTCATAAACTCAGAAATCAGCCGCAATAGAATGTACGGTCCTGGGCGTTTTTCTGATTTGAAGGACACTACCTTTACTGATTCACGCATGAAGGACAATCTGCACGATGTAACCGGAGAAACCCTCAAACCCGATAAAGACGACAATGAAGAGCCTGACAAAGACTGGAGTATTCGTTAAGGAGGGTTCTTCGTAGGAGGCGCCGCCATACCCTAGAAGAACTCTGGCGGAGCGGAATCGCTTAGCGTGATGGAACTTAACTTTCATCCGCATCTTCTTTGTCTTAAGCCTAGCCTTTAGCCTGAGAAGAGGACGATTACGCTGCAGGCGGCGCCGTTTGCGTGCTCCCCGGAGCGGGTACGCGTCGAAGGGGAAGAGAAGGTAAGACCAGAGCTAGCGGTAGGAGGGAAAATGGATCCCAGCGAGCGGGCAACAGGCACCCGTGAGGAGCACTACGATCTCATAAGCGTGCTCTACTATGCCCTGCACGGAGCCGAGACCGCCGAGGTGTACGCCGCGGACGCCGAGGTCGCCGGCGACGAGCGGCTCGCCGCCTTTTTCCGAGAGGCGCAGGGGGTGCACGTGGGGGTGGCCGAACAAGCGAAGGGGCTGCTCGGCATCCTCGTGGGTGCGCCGGAGGAGGGAAGATATTCTGCGGGGACCGAATCGGCTGGCGGAGGGATACCTATGGGGGAGGTACCACCACGGACGGCCCAGTCGGGGTGGAAGACCTCGCCACCCGGACCGAGGCGAGCGTCCCCTGCCGAGGCCTCGCCGCCCGGCGAAGACGTCACGCCGGAGGGAGAGACAGTCCCGCCCAACGCCCCGGCACAAGGCGAAGACAGGGCGTCACCGGAGAGGACACCAAGGAGGGCAGTCCCGCCCGATGCTCCGAGGACGGAAGAGCCCCCGCCCAGGTCAGGAGATGCTCCGCCCAGCCCGAGCGAGCAGCCGCCGAGGTAACCCCTGAGCGTCTCCGGCCTAGTCACGGGGCACATTGTCTGTAGCTTTCTTGTTGGGGCTAGGCGGACCTTTCGCGGGCAGTCTCCTCTTCGGAGGTGACGAAGCGAGGCTCTCTGCACTCGTCGTGCAGAGCCTCGCTGGCTTCCTTAACATCGCGCCACGTCTCGGCGAGAGCGTGCTCGAGAGTCTCCTCGATAACGCCGATCCGGAGGTCTGCCTTTTCTCGCACCGCTTCCGCCTTCTCCATCAGGGCGGCCCCCTCCGCAACCTCGTCGAAGTCGACCTTCTCGAAGTTTACGCGAGCTTTCTCGAGAGCCTTCTCCGCCTTCTTCACGGCACGCTCGAGGGAACCGAGCGTGGAACCGATCTCGGAGAGGGCGTCCTCATCCTTCCCGTAATATGCTTTCCAGAACCGTTTCTTGAGCGCGATCCTGTCGTTATGCACTCTCCTCGCCTCGGCCTCTGCCCTCTCGAGCGTATCTCGGGCTGTCTCCTTGAGCTTCGACCGACGGCGGAACTCCTGGAGGTTCCTCTCCAAGTCCGCGATCGAACCCGCAAACTCCGCCCTTATCGCCGCGCCGATTCTTTCCTCTAACACCTTCTTCCTAACGAACATCGTCCCCTTCTCCCTACGGTCCCGCACCGTGACTACCTAAAAGCCCCAGCGCTGCCTCTGCGCTGTTTCCTTTTTCACCACTCTTTACGCGCTACTAGCTCTCTGGAGAGCCTATAGTGGTCAGGTCCGGTCTTGCACAAAAAGTCTGTTCAAGCGCTATGTGTAGAGTCTTCCTTATACTGATAACCCAATCTCTGGTACTTGCAGGCTTTCTGTGCAAAGCCGGTTAGGCCCAGATTCACGCACGTCTAGGCGTCATGTACAACGTGAACTAACCTTAAGTTAACATTGGTTGTGCTTGACCCTAAGTTTTAAGAAAAGGTCATATGAACGTCTGGTCGAGGTTTAGTCTTTCTGCTAGCCGGCGCAGCGTAGAAGCAGGGGGTTGGGATTGATGGCCGAGGTGCTGGGGGCGAGGGGCTCCGTCGTTCTCCTAACGGTTGGCATCGTGGCAACGGTGCTTTGTTCCACGTCCGAACGCCAAGGTTTCTGGGGGCAGAGTACCCGGCGCTGGGGAGGGGAATGGGTGGGGCCGGAGTGCGCCCTCTAAGGTTGGCGTCCATTGCTTTCCCATGGCCTTCTTCCTACGGGGCTGGCGCGGTCGTCTCGCCTCCGGTCGTCCCGCTGCCTGGCGGCTGTTCGCTGGGGCTCCACCTGACGCCTGCGGCCCCGTAGTCTTTGGTGGTGGTGCTTTCCTTTAGCACTCTGCCGCCATCCAGGATCTGCACCTTCAGTTCTTTGCGGTCGTCGGTGGTCTTCCACGCCGTAGCGGAGACGTAGTCCCCGGAGCTGGGGTCTGTGTGCACCTCCACCTCGTAGTTGGCGGGGATGACCCCTTCGACCGAGCGGCTCGAGCGGAGGTTGCCGAAGTTGGCGCCGAACTGCTCGCCGCTCGAGCCTGTCACCCGGACGGTTACCTTTTTCGTGGTGCCGTTCGAAGTCGCCAGGTCTGTTCGCTGCTCCGTTTCGCCTCGCTGCGAGCCCTCATCTCGGGTCTGTTCTGCCGCTTCGCGGATCTGGGGCGCGTAAGCCAGGGCATAGTAGACCGCGACGTAGCACACGGCCAGCCCGACCAGGAGCCCCAAAATCTCACGCCAGCTTATCCTCAACTTCGTAACCCTGCCTTAGAGCGCGTTTCAAAACCTGTCGGCCACCCCTCGGGTTGCGGGTACCGATTGGGCAACTTGGCTTCCCGATAGGCCAACCGAGGTTCCCGCTACAATACCAGCTCCCAGCCAAGCGGTTCTGAAAACACGCTCTTAATACGGGTTTGCTTTGCGACGCAATCATAACGGGGCGCTTTGCATTTCGCGCCGTTCGAACTTGCGGAGGGCGGTGGACGGGACCGGAGTGTAACCGACCAGGCCTTTTCCGTGTCTACTTCCGTGTCTACCGAGGTAGACCGGGCTGGCAACGATTATCCCCTCCAATATAAGTCCAGCCCTGCTTTCCTTCGCACCGTGGCGCGACGGTCCTGGCCTCCTGTCTAGTATGGTAGGAGGCTTCGTCGGCGACGGTTGAGAGTTGCCCGAGTAAGGGCCGCGAAGTGAGTCAGGGCCGCGCTTACCGCCCTGTTCCTTGCGGTGTTCGTGGCCGCGTATCTGCTTTCGGATGCTTCTCGGGGCGAGACGAACCGGGCGATCGGGGTGCTCACGAGCGGAGACATCGAAGTCGTCCGGGACTACCTCCTCTCCTACGGCGCGTGGACGGCGTTGATCTCCGCGACGCTTATGGCCTTGCAGGCTATTCTGGCGTTACTGCCGTCCTTCATACTGGACTTCGCCAACGGCTTGCCTTCGGTGCATTCTAGGGCGCATTGTTGAGCCTCGTGAGGAGCGCTTTAGCGGCGGCCATCTCGTTCGGGATCGCGCACGCTCTATGCCCGGCGCCGGTCGAGATGGTGGTCGCAAAGCAGAGCCACGGCGGCGCCGACAGCTGGTTCTCCCGGTACGGGGCGTACGCGGTGCTGACCGAGGCCTCGTGTCCGTGGTCTCCTTCGATGCCATCTCTTACATCGGGCTCACGAGGATGGGCTTCTGGCGCTTCCTCGTCGCCACTACCGTCGTCATGGCGTCCGCCTGCTTCATCTCTACGCCTACCTCGGCGAGCACGCCCCGCATTCACGACGCTGCTGCTCGTCCTCTTCGGCCTCATTATCGCCGGCGTGGTTGTCGCTGCCGCGGTCCGGCGTCCCCGGTGAGAGAGGCCGGTGCCGTAGCTTTTAGTGGGCGGCTATCAGCTTCTGGTCGATCGCGGAGACCAACTCCTTGAGGTTTCGCCCGTTCTGGCCGAAGTCCCACAACCCGAGGCGGGAGGCGCTCCTGAAGTCGGCCCGGGTGTTCCGGGAGATCCCGCTGTCCCTCATCTCCCAGATTCGGATCGACACGTCGTCCTCGAAGCCGAAGAGCCGGGTTCTGCGGACCACCCGGATCTCCGCCTCGGACAAACCCGCGAGCGACCACCCAGGTGACTCCCCGACGACACTCTCGATGGCGTAACGAAGCTCCTCTGCTCCGATGGGGTAAGTGCGGGCGGTAGCCGCGGAGCGCAAACTCTTGAGGTCGAAGCGTTGCATGGCACTCTCATTGTAGGCGGGTGACGGCTAAAAGCTGATAGTTGATCTCCGACGGCTTTATCATACCCACGTGAAGTTGAGCTCGGAGATCCTCGAAGCCTGCTATCGTGCCGGCGCCTTCCCGATGGCCGACCGGTGGGGGAGGATCGCGTTCTACCGCTCTGACCCCCGGTCCGTGCTGGAGCTAGACGCGCTGCACGTCTCCAAATCGCTCGCGCGCGTCGTCCGCAAGGGCGTCTACGACGTCCGGGTAGACCGCGACTTCGAGGGTGTCATATGCGCGTGCGCCCGGCGTCCCGAGACTTGGATCAACCAGGAGATCATAAGAGGGTTCGTCGCGCTCCACAAGGAAGGAAAGGCACACAGCGTCGAGGCATACAAGGACGACGAGCTCGCGGGTGGGCTCTACGGCGTTACTTTGGGTGGCGCGTTCATGGGTGAGTCCATGTTCGCCCGGATACGCGACGCCTCGAAGGTCTGTCTCGTGTACCTTGTAGAACGCCTCAAAGAGCGAGGGTACGTCTTACTCGACTGCCAGATCCAGAACGATCACCTAGCGAGGCTCGGCGCTACGGAGATCCCCGAGAAGGAGTACCTTCAGCGGCTCAAGGAAGCCTTGGAGCTACGGCGAAGCTTCTCGTAACATCTCCGAAGGGGAAAGATCGGATCTATCGCGTCCCGGCCTAGATCATCTTACGTAGCGCAAGGGTTCGCGGTTCCCGATCGTGTAAGGTCATCGGGCGAGATTTCGATATCCTTCTGCTAGCTGACTGAACGCTCTGTCGCCATGTCCGTATACATTTGCAAGTTCTCGCTGTGTGTGGGATCTACGAGGATTCGAGAACGCCAACCACTGCCACTACGCCCCGGACAAACGGTGGCTCCGCGAAACGGCGGGCGTGTTAAGCTTGCAGCATGACTGAATTCATAAACCTGGAGTGGCGGCCGGAGCTAGAGCGTCCGGTGCTCATAGCCGGGTTCACGGGCTGGAACGACGCGGCGGAGGCGGCGAGCTTCGCGGTGAGCACCATCGGGGAGGCGAGCGAGGCGAAGCGGTTCGGTAGCTTCGACGGTGAGGAGTTCTTCGACTACCAGTCCACGCGGCCCCAGATCAGGCTGGTAGAAGGCGTTACCCGCACGGTCGAGTGGCCGGAGAACCCACTCTCGGCCACGGGGGCGAGGGTCGAGACTTTAGGAGGGCGGGGCGCCGTCTTGCTCTCGGGCCCCGAGCCAAACTTCCGGTGGCGGGCGTTCTCGCAAGGAGTCGTGGAGCTTGGCCGCGAGCTCGACGTGAGGCTCGTAATCACGCTCGGCGCCCTGCTGGCAGACGTGCCGCATTCAAGGCCGGTCTCGATCGCCGCGAACGCCCAGGACCCCTCTCTCGTCGAAAACCTGGGGCTTTCGGCCTCTCGCTACGAGGGCCCGACAGGCATCACCGGCGTACTGCACCGCTACTGCGCGAGCGAGGGTCTCCCGGCGGTGAGCTTCTGGGCCTCGGTACCCCACTACCTGCCTTCGGTGCCTTCGGCCCCCGCCGCCCTCGCGTTGCTCACAAACCTCCAAACCCTGCTCGGCGGCAGCTTCGACGCCTCACACCTCGAGCGCAGCTCGGAGGACTACCAGCGGCAGGTCTCGGCCGCCGTCGCCCAGGACCAGGATCTCGCCTCCTACGTCCGCATGCTCGAGGAGCGCTACGACGAGCAGGCCGAAGGGAGCGAAAGGAATCTCCCCTCAGGGGACGATCTCGCGAAGGAGCTCGAACATTTCCTGCGTGAGAAGGGCGAGGAAGAGTAACTTTTAGCCGACAGCAAGAAGACGACCGCTCTAATTAAACAGCGCTACCACGAAGACGATCACGCTTAGCAGCCCTAGGATGCCCTGCGCTACAGTGCTGAAGAGGTAGCCGACGAGGACCCCGCCCGCGGCCCTCGAAACTCGCTGCCAGTCCCCGCGCCCGGACCGGACGCTTCTCACCCGCGGCCTCGCGCCTTCTCCAGCGGAGGATGTTCGTTCGCGTCGCCGGAGGTACTCACCGGCGAAGATGCCGGCGACGGAGCCGACGAGGAGGCCGAAAAGGGCTCCGACGCCGAAGAACAGGGCACCCAGCAAGGCGCCGACAAAGCCTCCTATGGAACCGCCGATCGTGCCCCAGTTGCTCGCCCCGAAACGTCGCGCCCCATAGGCCGTGAAGAGCAGATCCGCAACGAAGGCGAGGAGGGCGAAGAGCCCGAGAAGGACCAGTACGAGGGCGCCTACGACCTCGAAGCCCGTCACGTAGGCGTAGATGAGAACCGCGGCAAAGATCAGAGGAACACCCGGCAGACCCGGCAGAACGCTACCCAAAAGGCCGAGGAGCATGACCAAGAGCGTGACCCAGAGTATGGCCTCGTTCGTGGCCTCCACGAAGGCTACCCGACTACGGGCAGCGTCTTCTTGGCCTTCTTGCCGGGCGGACCGAGGACGGCGTTCAAGGAGCCGGACCTGTACCCGTCGAGATCCAGCGTCACGTAGAGGAAACCCGCGGTCTTCAGCTCGGCGGAGATCCCCTCCCTCTCGGCGAAAGCGCGCTCCAGTTCCTCGGAACCGACTTCTAGCCTTGCGATCTCGCCGTGGTGCCTCACTCGCACCTGCTCGTAGCCCCGAGAGCGCAAAAACTCTTCGGCCGTCGCCACCTGGGCAAGCTTCTCTGGGGTAATCTCCTGCCCATAGGGGAACCGGCTCGACAGGCACGCGAGCGCCGGCTTGTCCCAGGTCGAAAGCCCAAGGTACTTTGCAAGCTCCCGCACCTCGACCTTGCCCATCCCCGCCAGGACCAGCGGCGAGACGACCCCGAGCTCCTTCGCCGCCTTCCTGCCGGGCCTGTGGTCTCCTTCGTCGTCCTTGTTCGCCCCGTCTATTACGCACTGAAAGCCCTTCTCCCGGGCCATCTCGGCCAGGTCTGAATAGAGCGTGCTCTTGCAGAAGTAGCAGCGGTTGGTCGGGTTCTTCGCGTAGTTCGGGTCGTCCAACTCCCGCGTGTTCACCACGAGGTGCTCTACCCCTAGAGAACGGGCGAACTCCTCTGCCTGACCTAGCTCGCTGGGCAGGTAGGTCTCGTTGTTGGAGGTAACGGCGAGCACCTTCTCCTTGGGCAGTGTCCTTGCTGCGACCGCCAGGGTCAGCGAGGAGTCCACCCCGCCCGAAAACGCCACCAACGCGCTGCCGAAAGGCGCGACTATGGCTTCGAGTTCTTCCAAACGTACTTTTTGAACGTTCACGGAAACGTGTCCCATCTCGTCCTCCCTAAGCCTGCTCCAGTACGACCGCTGCGTTGTGGCCACCGACTCCGAGGTTCGCGCAGAGCGCCACCTCGAGGTTCGGGGCCTCGCGTGGTTTGTTCACCACGTAGTCTAGCTCGGCGCACTCCTCGGCCAGGGTTTCGAGGTTCCGCATCGGAGGGACCTTCTTCTCCTTTATCGCTAGGGCGCAGATGGCAGTTTCTACGGCCCCGGTCGCGCCCATGGAGTGTCCTAAAGTGGACTTCGTGGCGGAAACCGTTACGTCCGGGTTGATGGCGTGCATGGCCTGGGACTCGGGACCGTCGCCCGCGGCGGTACCGGTGCCGTGGGGGCTTATGAAGCCGACCCGCTCTCCTTCGACTCCCGCCTCTTTGAGGGCGAGCTGCATGGCGCGCAGGAGGCCGCGGCCCTCGGGGTCAGGGTCGGTCAGGTTGTAGGCGTCGGTGGAGCGGCCCGCGCCGAGGATCCGAGCGTAGGGCTCGGCACCGCGGCGTTCGACTGAGTCCGCGCTCTCCAGGATGAGGACGGCGCTGGCCTCACCGATGACGAAGCCCCCGTGGTCCTTGTCATAGGGTCTACATGCTCCTTCGGGGTCGTCGTTGCGGCGACTCATGGCACGCATCGCGATAAAGCTCGCGACGATGAGCGGCGAGATCACGGCCTCGGAAGCACCGCAGACGACCATATCCGCGTCCCCGCGACGGATGAGGTCGAAACCCAGACCCATAGTGTCCGTGCCAGAAGTGCAGGCCAGCGCGGGGGTCGCCGACGGTCCCTGCATGCCGAGCTGGATGTTCACGTGGGCGGTGGCCGCGTTGGGCATGATCTTGGTCACGGCGAAGGGGTTCACGCGGCGAGGGCCTTTGTTGTCCATCTCCTGTTGGGTACGCTCTATGCTCGTTACCCCGCCGATACCGGTGCCTAGTAGCAACCCCACCCTCTCCGGGTGCTTTTCGAGAAACCCCCAAGCCCCTGCGTCCTCCAGAGCGAGCTTCGAGGCGGCCAAGCCCATCTGTACGAAACGGTCCGTCCTTTGGGTCACCTTGCGGTCCATGAAGTCCTTCGGCTCGAAGCCCGTGCACTCGGCGGCGATCTTGACCTCGAACTCGTCGGGGTCGAAGAGCGTGATTGGACCGACCCCGCTCTCGTTGGCCAGGAGCGAACTCCAGAACGCTTTCCGACCAACCCCGACGGGGCTGACTACCCCGACCCCAGTGATGTAAGCAGCTGGGCGGTCGTTCTTCATCTCGCCCTCCACTAACGCAGCCTCAACTCTCGTCCAGTAAGGCTGCATCTTAGCATCACCGTCCCGTTTCAACTTGCCCGACGGCGCCTCCGTACTCACCAGGGCTTCGGAAGAAGCGGTTTGGTGCTTGGGAATCGCGTGTTGGTAATAACCTTCGAACATAAAAACTTAACTAGCGACGGGGAGGTTTTACTCGTGCATCGCAACGTCTATACCATCGAGATCGAACGTCCTGCATCGTGGGTGTTTCTTGTCTCGTGGAGGAAGAGAGACTCGTACGGAAGATGAGCGGGCTCGTCGGGTCAACGACCTTCACTGCCGGCGAGGTCGAGGTTGGCTCCCGCTCCCGCGAGGTGATAGAGATGGGCTGGGCGAGGACGGAGGTGGAGACGGAGATCAACGATTTCAACCCGACGAGCTTCTGTAAGCCCATAGCACCTCGAAGGACTTCGAGACGATGAACACTTACCGCTTTCAAGAGGCGGAGGGACGCTGGTTAACAGCGTCGTCGAGTCGAAGGACGAGACGTTTCTCGTCCGGGTGTTGGCTCCCCCGATCACCATACAAGCCCGAAAGAAGCTCGAGGCGGATCTCACGAAGCTCAAGCAGCTCGTGGAGGAGAAAAGCCTAGCGGGCTTAACCAGGCATCGGCCCCCATCCTCATACGGCAATATAATACGGGCGTGAAGAGAGCGCGGCCCGGTGGACGAGTTCGCTACCGGTACTCGGCTCGTGATGGGTAGTGCTCCTGTGAGCCCAATGGGCAGAAGGCGACTTTGCGCATGCTGACGGAAAACCTAAATACCTGAAAGACTTGGCAACCTTAACCTTCTACGCAGCCGCGATCCTGTTCCTCCTTAACTTCGCGTTGGGTTTGCTCGTCCAGTTCCGCATCGTAGATACGAAACCGTTTCGTTGGCTCCATCACGCCCTTTTCTTCGCTGTCTTCGTCACCGCCGCTGTTGCCGTGCTCGCCGGCTTCGTCTCAGGGGAGCCCTACCGCTGGCCGCTCCTACCTGTGCTCGTCCTCTACGCCGTTCTGCCCTACGTCCGTGCCGGCACGATGGGCCATGCCGGCCTCGCCTGCGGCGCCCTGGCCTTCTACGCAGCGGGATTCCTCCAAACACAGTAGGTTCCCCAATCACTATCTTGGGCTTCTCCGGCCCCGGTGTGTCAGCGGTTTTCGAGCTCGCCACACGGGGAGCATAACGGCGAGTTCGTTACAACCGTTTTACTCAACCCTTCCTAACGACAAGCTCTGTTAAACCCCGATGAAATCTTATAGAATCGCCGCGTTTCTTCGCCAGGGGGAGTGACGAATTTGAAGGTTTTGGGCTTTTTGGGCATGCTTCTGAGCCGCAGGGATTGGGTTTACCTGCTTAGCCTCCTGGTGCCCTTCGCCGTCTACAACCTTGCGCTGAAGGCCGCCAGCGCGGTTTCGCGACCCGGCGACGACGGTGGGATCGTTCGGACCCTGGATCTGATGCAGTCGGACGTGTTCTTCAACCTGGCTTACGCGTTGCTCTGGATCGGGCTTTTCGCCGTGGCATGCCGGGGGCTTTTGCGCCGGGTAGTGGTCGTCCTCTTTCACGTCGTGACGGTGCTCGTGCTGGTAGTGACCACGTGTGCCCACGAGTACCTCCGGCAGAACGGCACCACGCTCGACTATGGCACCGTCGCCGAGTGGATCCCCAAGTTCGAGGAGATAAAGCCGATCCTCACCACCGACGTCCCGCTGTTTGCTTGGATCGTCCTCGCGGGCGCCCTATTCTATGCAACCTTGGGTCCCTGGCTCCTGACGCGGGCCGTCAAGAGGTGGCGGGGACGGTTTCCGGCCGAAACGCCCAATGTTTCCTTCTTGGGCCCTCTTGGGTCATGGATCTTGGCGCTTGGGTTCGGCTCGCTCGCGCTGCTGACCGGTGCCACCACCCTGGAGAGGGACCCGGTCACGAACATGATCCGGACGGGGATCGAATATGCGACCTTCGAGGAAGAAGCCTACGCCGCCGTCCCGCCCGGCGAACACCCAGCCGCGCGTGCCAGCCTCACGCAGACGCCCGGGACCGAGAAGCGCAACGTCGTCCTGATACACCTGGAGTCCACTCGCGCGCGGTCTGTGACACCCTACAACGAGTACCTCGATACCACGCCCTTTTTGGACGAGCTGGCCGAAAGCAGCCTCCTCGTCGAGCAGGCGTACACGACCGTGCCCCGTTCCTCGAAGGCGAGCGTAGAGGTCAACTGCGGCGTCGAGCCGCCCCTCTACCCGGGGCCGGAGTTCGAGCCGGATGGTATCCCCGCCCGTTGCCTCGCCGAGCTTCTGAAAGCGCAGGGCTACGGTACCGTCTTCTTCGCGTCGACGTCCTCCGACATGGACAACTTCGGGGCCGTAGCGGACGGTTTCGGCTACGAAGAGTTCTACCCGTCGGAGACCATGGATACGACAGGTTTCCAGGTGACGAACACCTTCGGCTACGAGGACGACATCATGCTCGAGCCGAGCCGCGAGTGGCTCGAAAACCGCGACAAGAGCAGGCCTTTCCTGGCCGAGTACTTTACGGGCACGGGGCACTACGCTTACGAATGCTCCTCCCTGCGCACCGGCTTTGAGGACTACGGCGAGCCCGACGAGGTCAACCGCTACCTCAACTGCCTGCGCTACCTGGACTCCTTCGTGGAGCTCCTCGTAAACCAATATAAGGAGCTCGGGATCTACGAGGAGACGATCTTCGTCATCTACGGCGACCATGGCGAAGGCTTCGGCGAGCACGGCCGCCTCTTGCATGGCGACACCATCTACGAGGAGGGCCTCCATGTCCCGCTCCTCATCCACGCCCCGGGGTGGTTCGAGGGCGGCGAGCGGGTAGAGGGTCTCTCGAAGCAAGTCGACATCTTGCCCACCGTGCTGGACATGCTCGGTTACGAGGTGGAGAACGGGGAGTACCCAGGCTACTCTCTCTTGCGCCCCATACCAGAGGACCGCCGCCTGATGTTCAGCTGCATCACCGAGCGCAAGTGCCTGGCGAGCATAGACGGCTCGGAGAAGTACATCCACCACTACGGCAACCAGCCCGACGAGCTCTTCGACCTGTCGGAGGACGCTGGCGAGAGGCACAACCTCGCGAGCGAACGAGACAAGAAAGAGCTGGACGAGCGGCGCGAGGACTTATTCAGGTGGCGTTCGGAGGTCAACGCCCAGTACGGTGGCGAGTAGGCGGGGATCGTCAGATCCGCGCGAAGTAGCCGGAATGGTCAGACTGTTAGGGGGAAAGGCATATGCTATAACCTCTACCGATGCCCGATCTGCGATCGTATCTAGACCCGTTGCGTGGGTCCTGCGCTGACGAGTTAGGAGAACGCCGTGGAGCTTTTTGAGGCCATCCGGCGCCGGAGGACCACGAACGGGCCATTCCTTTCCGAGCCGGTGAGCGCCGAGCACCAGCGGATGCTCGTGGAGTTGGCCGCGATGGCGCCGTCGCACTTCAACAGCCAGCCCTGGCGCTTCGTCCTGGTGGACGACAAAAAGGTCATCGAGGAGATCGCACGCATCAGCGGTGAGTCTATGCGCCGTCTCATGGAGGAGGGCACCTTCTGGAAGCGCTACCGGCCCTACTTCCGCTTCTCCGAGGAGGAGATGGAGGAACGCCGGGACGGCATCCACATCGACCAACTGCCCAAAGTCTTGAAGCCTTTCCGCCGTCAGATCTTCTCGGACACCGGCCAGGCTATCATGAACCGTTTCGGCGTTCCCAAAACCTTGGCCGAGGACAACCGAAAGCTGGTTGCGGGTTCGCCTTTGCTCTTGGCGGTTCTTCTCGATAAGACCGAGTACCGGCCCGGCGAGCTCTCGGGCTTCTACTCTATCTTTGGGATGGGCGCCGCCGTCGAGAACGTCTGGCTCGCCACCATCGAGCTCGGCATGGGTATCCAGTTCATCAGCGTGCCGATGGAGATCCCCGAGAAGTGGGAAGAGATTCGGCGCCTGCTGGAGGTACCCGAAGACCTCGAGCTTATGGCGGTCTACCGCCTGGGCTACCTGCCCGCGGAGAAGCAGCGGCCGTCGATAGACTGGACGAGCACCCAGCGCAAGCGCCTCTCCCAGTACGTATTCCGCAACACTTGCAGGTCGCCGGAAGCCGATACCTTGGGAGTGGCCGGCAACGGACAGAGGTCCTGAACGCTTCGGTGCCCTCAACGAACCCGAAAGTCCTCTCCGTAGCGACGGCCGTGCCGCAGCACCGTGTTCCCCAAAGCATGGCAAAGGACTTCGCGTGTGCCTTGTTCTCCGAGGTCTACAAGGACGTGGAGCGACTCCTGCCCGTCTTCGACAACGTGGAGGTAGACGGCCGCTACTTCTGCGTGCCGCCCGAGTGGTTCTACGAGGACCACTCGTTCCCCGAGAAGAACGCCCTCTACGTCGAACACGCCCTCGGCCTCTCCGAGAAGGCCGCCCGCCGCGCCCTGGATAAGGTCGGCGCCGACCCTTCGGACGTCGGGGCTATCTTTTTCGTTTCGACTTCGGGCCTTTCGACGCCGTCGATAGATTCCCAACTCCTCCCACACTTGGGCCTCTCGGAGCACACGAGGCGCGTCCCCATCTGGGGACTGGGCTGCGCCGCTGGGGTGGGAGGGCTGGCGCTGGCTGCGGACTACGCCCGGGTTTACCCGGAGGAGCTCGTGCTGCTCGTCGGGGTCGAGCTGTGCGGCCTGACCTTTCAGAAGGGCGACCGCTCCAAAGCAAACCTCGTCTCCACGGCCCTCTTCGCCGATGGCGCGGCCGCCGTGGTCCTTGGCTGCGCACCGATGGACGGCCTGGAGCTTTTCGCGAGCCACAGCACCACCTGGCCGGGCACCGAAGGCGTTATGGGCTTCGACGTGACTGAGGGCGGCTTGAGGGTGCAGCTCTCCCAAAGCGTCCCGAGGATCGTGCGCGAACGGATGCCCGAGAACCTGCGGACGGCCTGCTCCTCGGCGGGGATCTCGCTTGAGGATCTAGAGCACTTCGTTACCCATCCCGGCGGCGCCAAGGTCCTTGACGCCTTCGAGGAGGTTTTGGAACTAGAGTCTGGCGGCCTCGTCCTTCCGAGGGAGATACTTCGGGACTACGGCAACATGTCGAGCGTAACGGTGCTGTTCATCCTCGAACGCTTCCTCGAAGGACAGGACTACTCGGCGAGGGATTACGGCGTCCTCTCGGCGATGGGACCGGGCTTCTCCGCAGAGCACGTCTTTTTCCGGTGCTGACGCTACTCGTCCTCGGCGTCGCCCTCGTCGCCACCCAACGCCTCCTCGAGCTCGTCCTCTCTCGCAGGAACGAGCGACGGGTACGGGCGAGGGGCGCGGTCGAGCGGGGGAGGGAACATTACACTCTCATGGTCGCCCTGCACGCTCTATGGATCGCCTCTACCCTTGTCGAGGGTATCTTGCGCGGTCCGGAAGTCCCCGCCCTTTGGCCGGTCCCGCTCGCGTTGTTCCTGCTCGCGCAGGCATTGCGCTACTGGGCGGTCTTCTCCTTGGGCGAGAGCTGGAACACGAGGATACTGGTCGTGCCCGACGCGAAGCTCGTCAGACGCGGGCCGTACAAGTACCTCGATCATCCCAACTACGTGGTGGTGGTCGTGGAGATCCTGGCCTTCCCCTTAATCTTCGGGGCGTGGGTGACGGCGCTCGTCTTCACGGCCCTGAACGCGGCGCTCCTCTACGTGAGGATCCGCGAAGAGGATCGCGCCCTGGACGAACTCTCCGGATGATATAAGCTAGTCGGCGTTCAGCAAGAACAGTAGCTGATACCTAATAGCCGCCGACCGGAGGGAGGCAACTCATGCTAGATCTCAGATTCGTTCGCGAGAACCCCGAAGCTGTCAAGGAGAACTGCGCGAACCGGGGCGTCGAGGTGGACGTGGACTTGGTTGTTAACCTCGCCGACAGGCGCTCGGAGCTTATACAAGAGCTGAATCAACTCAGGCGGCGCCAGAACGAGATGGCGAGGAGTGTAGGCCAGGAGAGAGACCTCGAGAAGCGCGAGGGGCTTATAGCCGAATCGCGGCGGATGAAGAAACTCATCCCCGAAAGCGAGGCCGAACTCGCCGCCGTCGAGGGCCGCTTGAGGGAGGAGATGCTCAAGATCCCGAACATGACCCACTCGGACGCGCCCATCGGCAAGGACGACACGGAGAACGTCGAGATAAGGCGTGAGGGCGAAATCCCTAACTTCGGCTTCGAACCGAAGGACCACGTCGAGCTCGGCGAGCTATCGGGCACCATAGATTTCGAGGCGGGCACGAAGGTAGCGGGGAGCAAGTTCTACTTCCTGCGAGGGGATGCGGTGCTCCTGGAGCTCGGGCTTGTTCGTTATGCTTTAGACAACCTCACCGAGCGTAGCTACGAGCCGATGATCACGCCGGACCTGGCGCGAGACGAGGTGCTCGTCGGGACAGGATTTATCCCGCGGGGACCGGAGACCCAGATCTACTCCATAGAAGACTCGGACCTCTCGCTCATCGCCACCGCCGAGATCACGCTCGCGGGCTCCCTCGCCGGCGAGATCCTGAACGAAGATCGCCTCCCCATCCGGCTCGCCGGGCTCTCCCACTGCTTCCGCACCGAGGCTGGCTCCCACGGTCGCGCGAGTCGCGGCCTCTACCGCGTCCACCAGTTCACAAAGGTCGAGATGTTCGCCTTCACGACTCCTGAACAGTCCGAGGCGATGCACGAAGAGATGCTAGGCATAGAAGAAGAGATCTTTCAGGGCTTAGGCCTCCCGTACCGGGTCGTGGAAATCTGCACCGGAGACCTAGGCGGCGCCGCCTATCGCAAGTTCGACCTTGAAGCCTGGATGCCCGGCCGCGACGCCTACGGTGAGGTCACCAGCACCTCCAACACCACCGATTACCAGGCGAGGCGGCTACAGATCCGGTACCGCAAAAACGGAGGGCGCCCCCATCTCCTCTACACCCTCAACGGCACCGCCATAGCAGTAAGCCGCGCCCTCATCCCCATCTTGGAGAACTACCAGCAAGAAGACGGCTCTATCCAGATCCCCGAAGCCCTAATTCCCTACGTCGGCAAGAAGGTGCTCGAGCCCGCTGGCTAAAACTCGAGTCTCCGTCCCACAGCACTCAATAACGACGACGCCTCGCTCCAGTCTTTCGGCCCCGGACGCTATACTCTCACCTCAGTTTGTATATGGAGAGGAGCGTCGGATGGTCGAGGCGGTCGAGAAGCTCACGAAGAAGAGCGAGGACCCGAGCAAGTGGTACCTGCAGCTCGTCCGGATGGCGAAGCTCGCCGACTACGGGCCCGTGCGAGGAACGTTCGCCATAAGGCCGTACGGCTTCGCGATCTGGGAGCGCATCCAGCGCGACCTCGACGGACGCTTTAAGGCTACCGGCCACCAGAACGCCTACTTCCCACTCCTCATCCCCGAGAGCTACCTCAAAAAGGAGGCTGCACACGTTGAGGGTTTCGATCCCGAGCTCGCCTGGGTGACTGTTGGGGGACGCGAGGAGCTCGAAGAGAGGCTCGCCATCCGGCCGACCTCCGAGAGTATCATCTGCGACTTTTACAGGAACTGGATCCAGAGCTACCGCGACCTGCCGATCCTCGTCAACCAGTGGTGTAACGTCTTGCGCTGGGAGAAGGTGACCCGTCCCTTCCTGCGTACCGCCGAGTTCCTCTGGCAGGAGGGACATACCGTCCACGCCACCGCCGAAGAAGCCCGGGAAGAGGCCCTGAGGATGTTGAACGTCTATCGCGACTGCTTCTACGAGACGCTGGCGATCCCCGTCCTAACAGGCGTCAAAAGCCCTTCGGAACGCTTCGCAGGGGCGCTCGAGACCTATACCTGCGAGGGTCTGATGGGCGACGGTCGGGCGCTGCAGGCGGCGACGAGCCACGATCTGGGGCAGAACTTCGCCCGGGCCTTCGACATCACGTTCCTCGACGAGGATCAGGATCGGGTGTACGCCTACCAGACCTCCTGGGGCTTCTCGACGCGCACGATCGGAGGCCTCATCCTCGTGCACGGGGATGATCGAGGGCTGAAGCTACCGCCGAAGCTCGCGCCCACACAGGCGGTGATAGTCCCGATCTGGCGCGGCAAGAACAAGGGCGAGGTCAGGCGCGAGGCCGAGAAGCTGTACGTCGAGCTCAATGGTGAAGCGGGGGTCCGGATGGAGGTAGACCTCGACGAGGAGCACTCGCCAGGCTGGAAGTTCAACGAGCACGAGCTCAGGGGCGTGCCGGTGCGGGTCGAGATCGGCCCGAAGGACATCGAGAAAAACCAGGTCGTACTCGTCCGGCGCGACACGGGGGAGAAAGAGTTCGTCGGGCGCGAGGAGCTCGCGGGTCGGCTACAGGCGTTGCTGTCGGAGGTTCAGGAGAACATGCTTCGTCAGGCCGAGGAGTTCCGCGAGACGAACACGAGGAGGGCTGAGAGCTACGGGGAGTTCAAGGAGATCGTCGAGGAGAAGCGGGGCTTCGTCTTGGCCCCCTGGGACGGCACCGAAGAGACCGAGCAGAAGATCAAAGAAGAGACGAAGGCCACCATCCGGCTTTTGCCCTTCGAACGCGAAGTAGGGAAGGACCTCGTCTCCGGCAAGCCCGGCCAGACCGCCTTCTTCGCTCGGGCATACTGAGTAGGCCCTGTGGGACGTCGGGCGGGGGGTAGCGAACGGACGAGCACGTCACCGCCGGGCGTGTTCTTCTAGGGGTACGGTGGAGTAGGTGGAGTTTCTCGTCCTGTTTGTCGCGGTGGGGTTGGGGGCAGTGGTGCAGGGTTCGGTGGGTTTCGGCCTCGCCCTAGTGGTAGCGCCGGCGATGACGCTCGTTAGCCCTGAGGCTCTGCCGGCCACGGTGCTATTGCTCACCATGCCTATGGCGTCGGTCATGGCCGCCAGAGAGAGGCGTGCGATCTACGCCCCCGGCTGGTGTATCTGCTCTCGGGTCATCTGTTGAGACGCTCGGGGGCGTGGGGCTACTCTTTTGCTGGTGCCGGACGACTACCTCTCGGTGCTATTCGGTAGCCTCGTCGTGGTGGCCGCGCTCGCGAGCTCGTCCAACCCCAAGATAGACTTGAGCAACCGGACACGGGTAACGGGCGGGATCGTTTCGGAGGTAATGGGCACCGCCGCCGGGATCGGGGGACCGCCGCTCGCCCTGATCTACCAAAACCGAGAGGGGCAGGAGATTAGGGCCACGCTCGCGGTCGCCTTCGCGATGGACAGCGATCTCACTTCTGGACCTTACTCTCGTCGAGAGGGTCGGCCTGGACCATCTTCTCCTCGCGCTCGAGCTATTGCCCGCGCTCCTCCTCGGGCTGTGGGGCGCAGGATTCTTTGCCAGTCCTCCTGTTCGCCGCCGTCTTCGGGTTTGCGGCGGTGCTCTTCGGTATCGCTGGATAGCAGAAGAGCGGGACACGCAAAAGGCCCTCGACGGCGATACGGAAGTCGCCGCACGATTCCGATGATTTCGTACGGTAGCGGGTCCTAGGGGCATTCGTGCTCAGTCGATGTGAACCTAGCGGTCAAGACGACGAATGTCTCTGCCTCAACCAGGAGACGGTCCGCAACCACATCTCCAACACTTCACCAAGCTCCAGGTCGCGGATAGAGTGCAGGCCTTCATCCGCGCTCGCGAGGCCGGGCTGGGACAGAACCAGGCGTAGGCAGTGTACTCGAGCGCACACTGCGCCAACCGGTAACGGAAAATTGTAAGGGAACTGACCTTCCATTTCGCTTGCCCTTGACGCTGAACCCTAAGGTGTTTTAGCATCCTGTTCTGCGTGGACTCGCATCGAGAGCGGTGGAGGGAACTGGCCCTACGAAACCGCGGCAACCGGCGGCGAGCTAGCAGAGCTAGCCACCGCGAGGTGCCAAGTCCAGCAGGACCGAACGGTCCTGGAAGATGTGGGGAGAGCCGGAGGGCCTCTTCTACGGAGCGGGTTGCGCGAGCGGCGGAAAACCCGACACGGTAGAAGGAGGCTGCATCACCACTGAGTATGACACTAGACCCGGGTGCCGGGGCTAACCGCGCCCCGGCCCGCCCAAACAAGAACTTTCACCATATAGGCTCTTTCGAGCCCGAGCTCGGCGGTTACCTAGAAGAGGTCACGCTCGCCTACGAGACGTGGGGCGAGCTAGACGATGCGGGCGAGAACGCCGTGCTAGTTGCCCACGCCTTAACGGGCGACTCCCACTGCTCCGGCGGGCCCTCCGAGGCTTACAAGCGGGGCGGCTGGTGGGACGCGATGGTCGGGCCGGGGCGCTCCGTAAACACCGACGAGTATTTCGTCGTGTGCTCGAACGTACTGGGCGGCTGCTCGGGGAGTACGGGGCCGGCTTCCGTGGCTCACGAAACCGGATATCCTTACGGGATGAGGTTCCCGGTCATAACCATCCGGGATATCGTACGGACGCAGAAGCGGCTTCTGGACGACCTAGGGGTGCGCAAGATCGAGGTCGTCCTCGGGGGGTCCATAGGGGGGCAGCAAGCCTTGGAGTGGGCTGTCGAGTACCCGGATTTCGTGGAGAAGTCGGTGGTGATAGCGGCGAACGGGGCTCTAGGGCCGCTGGGGCTGGGGATGAGCGAGATCGGACGACGCGCCATCATGGCCGATCCCTTCTGGCGGGGCGGCGATTACTACGGGGAGGAGAAGGGACCGGAGACGGGCCTCGCCATAGCCCGGATGGCCGGGATGTTGACCTACCAGAGCGCCCCCGGCCAGTGGGAGAGGTTCGGCCGCGAACCCGCGAGCCGCCCCGCCTTGTACGAGGAGTTCGGCGGTAGGTTCGAGATAGAGAGCTACCTCCACTACCAGGGCCAAGACCTGGCCGGCCGCTTCGACGCCAACTCCTACCTGTACTTGACGCGCGCGATGGACATCTACGACGTGGGCTTCGGGTATGCTTCGCAGGAGGAGGCCTACGAACGCGTAGATGCAGAAATGCTCTTCGTCGGCATCTCGAGCGACTGGCTTTTCCCGGCGACCGAGGTGCGCGCGTCGGCGGAGAAGGCGAAGGGAGCTGGGGCGGAGGCATACTACGAGGAGATGGAGTCCTTAAACGGGCACGACGCCTTCTTGAAGGACTGGGACGAACTTAGGGCGGCCGTCGAGCCGTTCCTTGATAAGTAGGAGGAAGATATGACGGACACTACTGACCAGAAGATACGGGAGCGCGAGTACGGGTTCGACACCCTGGCGCTGCACGGCGGGCAGGAGGTCGATTCGGGGACCACTGCACGGGCGGTGCCAATCTACCAGTCGACCTCTTACGTCTTCCACGATACTGACCACGCGGCGAACCTCTTCTCGCTCTCCGAAGAGGGCAACATCTACACCCGCATCATGAATCCCACGACGGACGTCTTCGAGAAGCGGATGGCGCTCCTGGAAGGGGGCGTCGGGGCCTTGGCGACCTCCAGTGGGCAGGCGGCGGAGACGTTGGCGCTCTTGAACATCATGGGGGCTGGCGACGCGATAGTCTCGGCCGCCGGCCTCTACGGCGGGACCTACAACCTCTTTCACTACACCCTGCCCAAGATCGGCGTGGACGTGAAGTTCGTGGACGACAGGGACCCAGAGAACTTCCGCGAGGCCATAACAGACAAGACCAAAGCGCTCTTCGCCGAGACCGTCGGCAACCCGTCGCTGAACACTTTGAACATCGAGGCCGTGGCGGAGGTGGCGCACGACGCGGGGATACCCCTCATCATAGACAACACCCTACCCTCGCCGTACCTGGTGCAACCCCTCGAGCACGGGGCCGATATCGTGGTCCACTCGGCGACCAAGTTCATCGGCGGGCACGGGACGAGCATAGGCGGCGTGATCGTGAGCAGCGGCGACTTCCCCTGGGACAACGGGAAGTTCCCCGGGTTCACTGAACCCGACCCCTCTTACCATGGCCTCCAGTTCTACCCCGCTTTGGGCGAGCTGGCGTACATCCTCAAGACCCGCGTCCAGCTCCTGAGGGACTTCGGTCCGGCCCTTAGCCCGTTCAACAGCTTTCTCTTCTTGCAGGGCCTGGAGACCTTACCCTTGAGGATGGAGCGCCACTCGCACAACGCCCTCGCCGTCGCGGAGTTCTTGCAGGGCCACCTGAAGGTCAACTGGGTGAACTACCCGGGACTCCCCGATCACCCGACGCATGACCTGGCGCGCAAGTACCACCGGGGAGAGATGTACGGCGCCATCCTAGGCTTCGGCATAGACGGCGGCCTGGAGGCCGGCAAGCGCTTCATAGACCGCCTTCAGTTGCACAGCCTGCTCGCGAACGTGGGCGACGCGAAGAGCCTGGTTATACACCCGGCCTCGACTACTCACTCACAGCTCTCGGTGGACGAGCAGATGTCCACCGGGGTGACGCCGGATTACGTGAGGCTGTCGGTGGGCCTGGAGTCCATAGACGACATCCTTTACGACCTCGACCAGGCGCTGAACGCGTCGTGAAGCGCGTCGAGCTGGTCCAGCTGGGTTTGGGGAACGTCGGTCGGGCGGTCGCCCAGATCGTATTGGAGGAACGTAAACGCTGGCTCGAGCGGTGGGGCGTGGAGGTCGTGTACCGGGCCGTCGTCGATACCTCGGGCGCTCTGGCGGGCGAGGAGCTCTTGCCCCGGGCCATCCGCCTGAAGGAGGAGGGGAGCAAGCTCTCCGAGTTGGGCGTCGAGCCTTTGGAGGACGTCTTGCGCTCGGAACCCGAGGCGGGGGCGACTCGCGTCGTCGTGGACCTCGCGGTGCACGGGGACACCTCGGATCTCGATCTGCTCGGGGTGGAGAACGGGGCGTACCTAGTGCTCTCCAACAAGGGCCCGCTCTCGGGGACGACGCAGCGCTACGAGCGGCTCGTCGGTACTTTGGGCGACAGGTTGTGGCACGAGGCGACCGTAGGCGCCGGGATGCCCGTCATCTCGACGCTAAAGAGTCTCATCGAGGGCGGAGACGAAGTGTTCGAGATCCAGACAAGCCCGAGTGGTACTTTGGGCTTTATCATGAGCGCCGTCGAAGGCGGGCGATCTTTCTCCGAGGCAGTGAGGGAGGCGGTGGAGCTCCGCTACACCGAGCCCGACCCCCGCGACGACCTCTCGGGGCTGGACGTGGCCCGCAAGGCGATCATACTCGCCCGCACCATGGGCCGGAAGATAGAGCCCGAGGAGATCCCCTACGAGTCCCTCGTGCCTAAAGGTCTCGAGGACGTCCCCCTGAAGGAGTTCATGGAGAGGCTACCCGAGGCCGACGAGGAGTTCGCTGAGCGGCTTCTGGCGGTGGAGGAACATCACATGCTCCGGTACCTGGCTCGCATCCCCGCGCAGGGACCAGTCGAGGTCGGCCTCGTGGACACGCCCGTTGAGAGCCCCTTCGGCCCCATAAACGGCCCCGTGAACGTCTTCGACTTCCGCACCCGACGCTACTCGGATGTCACCCTGACCGTATCGGGCCCCGGGGCTGGCCCCGAGAGGACCGCGAGCGGCGTCGTCTTCGACCTGCTCGACATAACTCACAAGGTCGTAGAGGAAGAGGGTGGTTAGCGTGCAAAACGGATACACGGTCGCGGTGGTGGGCGCCGGGCTCGTCGGCGAACGCCTGGTCGCCGAGCTCAGGCGCCGGGAGTTCCCCCTGAAGGAGCTTCGCGTCCTGGCCCGTAGCGTGCGCCGGGTTACTTTAGCCGGAGAGACCTTCGAGGTCGGGGTGGCGAGGCCCGACGCCTTCGAGGGCGTGGACCTCGCACTCTTCGCCGGGACCGAGGGGGAGAAGGGCGCCGCGGTCCAACTCGCCCACGAGGCCACCGATCGTGGCGCCGTCGTCATAGATAATGGGAGCGACTTCCGGCTCGATCCCGAGGTGCCCCTCGTGGTGCCCGAGGTGAACGTGGATGCTCTAAACGACCACAAGGGCATAATCGCCAACCCAAACTGCTCCACTATACAGCTGGTCGTAACGCTCGCTCCTATAGCCCGCGAACTCGGCCTCAGAAAGGTGGTCGTCTCGACTTACCAGGCCGTCTCGGGCGCTGGGAGGAGCGGCGTCGAGGCTTTGGAGAACGGGCGGGAGGACGCCTTCCCAAAGTCCATCGTCGGGAACGCCATCCCGATCATCGGTGGCGTGGGCGAGGACGGGTACACGACGGAGGAGAACAAGATGAAGGAGGAGTCGCGCAAGATCCTCTCTCTCCCCGATCTCCCGGTCTTCCCGACGGCAGTCCGCATCCCCGTCCATACCGGACACTCAGAGAGCGTCTACGTCGAGACCGAAAGGGACGTAACGCTGCCGGAGGCCTTAGAACTCTTACGTGAGGCGCCCGGCGTCTCGTTCTCGGGCGATGCGGTGGACTTCCCGACGCCGCTCGAAGCTGCAGGCGACCCCGGGGTCTTCGTCGGGAGGGTGCGCGTGGACGAGGGTGCAATAGAGTACTGGTGCGTCTCGGATAACCTCTTGAAGGGAGCCGCGACGAACGCGGTCCAGATCGCCGAGTCGCTCGCCGGGGCGAAGGTGTAGAGCGTAGCTGGTAAGGGTGCGAACCTGGAGATCAGGGCCGCAACGCCGGACGACGTCCCGCTGATCCTCTCGTTCGTAAGGGAGCTCGCCGAGTACGAGCGCCTCTCGCACGAGGTCATCGCCACCGAGTACACCCTGCGGGAGTCGCTCTTCGGGGAACGGCGGGGGGCCGAGGTGGTGATCGGGTATCACGAGGGCACTCCCGCTGGCTTCGCGCTCTTCTTCCACAGCTTCTCGACATTTCTGGGCCGACCCGGGATGTACCTGGAAGACCTCTATGTGAGGCCCGAGTTTCGCAGCCTGGGCATGGGACGCGCTCTGCTCGCCCATCTCGCCAAGCTGGCGAAGGAGCGCAACTGCGGGCGTCTCGAATGGTCCGTTCTCGACTGGAACGAGCCGGCCATTAGGCTGTACAAGGGCGTAGGCGCCGTCCCGATGAACGAGTGGACAGTGTTTCGCGTAGCCGGGGAGGCGCTGGACAAACTAACAGCCCGGGGCTGACCGTCGTGCGCCCCTGTACGAAGGGCCGCCGGCTCGCTACACTTGGGGAAGCCAAGGGCCAAAGGAGGGAGCATGACTGAGGAGAGACGCTCTTTTTGGGACAGGATCTTCAACACCCGGACTAGCAATGAGCGGGAGAGAAAGGTAGTCGAGTACATAGTCCACCGCATAGGTGAGGGGGCGCACCTGGGAGACGTGATGCAGGAAGAGTACGTCCGCCGCAACGCCTCGTCCGAGGAGATCGAGACCATTCTCGACAACCCCAGGCTCGTCGAGACTGCCCGCGAGGAGATGCGCAAGGACTTCTCCTCTGGCGAGCTCGACCCGCACCGGCGCCCGACTTAGCGTCCGAGATTAGCGAGCTGGCAGAGGGAGAATCGTGTCCGAACTCCCGCGCCTCGTGCGGACGTCCTTTCTCGAGGTAGCCTACGACGAGCGCGGGGATCCGGGAGCGCCTCATGTCGTGCTGCTCCCCGATTTTCCCGCCGACGCGCGGACGTATGAGAGGGTCGCCGGCCTTCTGACCGACGCCGGATACCGCCTCCTAGCCCCTTACCTGAGGGGTTTCGGCGCGACCCGGTTCCTCGACGAAGACCCAGCCCGAAGCGGACAACTCGTAGCGCTCGGGCAAGACGCCGTCGAGTTCACCGATGCTTTGAACCTCACCCGGCGTCCTCATCGGCCACGACTGGGGCGCGTGCCGCTTACGTCGTGGCGACCCTGCAACCGGAGCGGGTGCGCATCCTGATCACACTCTCCGTAGGCTACGGCACGAACGACCCTAGTCAACAGCTCTTTTTCGCGCAGGCCCGAGCGTACTGGTATCAATGGTACTTCGGCCTGGAACGCTGCCGAGCGGCGCTGGAAGAGGACCGGCGCGGGTTGTGCCGTCAGCTCTGGGAGACTTGGTCGCTGGGCCGGCTCTTCGACGACGAGGAGTTCGAGGAGATGGCACGCTACTTCGAAAACACGAACTTCGTCGAGGTCTCGATCCACTCGTACCGGCACCGCTGGGGCGACGCCCCCGGCGATCCGGCCTACGGCGCGCTAGAAGCGCGCCTCGCAAGTCCGCCGCACGTAGCCGTTCCGACCACCCTCCTCCACGGGGCCGACGACGGCGCGACGCTGCTCGAGACCTCCGGAGGCAAGGAGAGCTACTTTACGGCCGGGTATACCCGCCACGTCTTTTCCGGCGTCGGGCATTGCGTGCAACGTGAGCGGCCCGAGGCAGTCGTCGACGCCGTCCTCGAACGCGCGACGGCGGGATGAACCGGGTATCGCCCTCGCGATTCCGTACGGTTGTATAATCCTAGAGTCGCTAACCCCTTACATACGCTTTTTGGAGGCTTCGATGCCGATTTACGAATACAAGTGCGAGAACGGACACGTCTTCGACGTAATGCAGAGGTTGTCCGACGATCCTTTGACGGAGTGCACCGTCTGCGGCGCCCCCGTGACGAAGGTTCTCCACCCGGTCGGTATCTCCTTCAAAGGCTCGGGCTTCTACTCCACCGACTACGACAAGAAAGGCCCGAAAGGGGAGCCGAAGGAAGCCGCCGCTACCAGCGGCGACTCTTCGAACGGCGCCTCCGACTCCGGCTCCAAAGCAAAGAAGCCCGAAAAGACCTCAACCGAGAAAAGCACCAAGAAAGAGGATTGAGGTCCGACGTGGCAAACGTTCCCCCCGGACAAACTTTGAGGAGTCCCACTCGACAGGTCGAACAAGGCTCGGGGCGAAAGGCCATCTTCGCCCTTACCTTCCTCTTCGTGCTCGTCTCGGTCTTCGTCTCTGCCGGGCTCGTTGTCTACACCGCCTGGAACCACGACCTCAGAGATGGACTCTTCGCCCTCACCTTCGCTGTCCTGAGCGCCAAGATGGCCTTCTCCTGGGTCCTCTGGCGCGACGACGAAAAGGACCAAGAACTCCCCAAGTAGCACCGCCGGGCACGGAACGTTTCTTGAAAAGTGCTGCAAAACAGACCTCAACTTTTGGTTGAGGTGGTATAGACATACGCTTCTCTTCGTCTTATAGTGGCGCCCGTCTAGGAAGGACGGGGAGAACGGGCGACGGCGGGGCCTAGCGTCTCTAGGTCTCCGCCGGCCGTTCCGCCGGTTGGATGTAGGGGAGGAGCGGTTTGTCGGTCACGCCTTTCGCGCACTTGCACTGCCATTCGGAGTACTCGATGCTCGACGGGGCGAGCCGGATCAAGGACCTCATCTCCTTCGCCAAGGAGCAGAACATGCCCGGCCTCGCGCTCACCGACCACGGCGTAATGTACGGCGCGATCAAGTTCTATAGCGAGGCGAAGAAGGCCGGCATAAAGCCCATCATGGGCTGCGAGGTCTACGTCACCGCCGACATGGGAGCTCGCAGCCGCGCCCCGTACTACCATCTCACGCTCCTCGCTCGCACCCCCGAAGGCTACAAAAACCTCATGAAGCTCTCGACGGTGGGCTACCTCGAAGGCTACTACTACAAGCCGCGGGTAGACGTGCAGACCCTAAAGAAGCACGGCAAGGGCATCATCTGCCTCTCCGGTTGCCTCTCGGCGGAGATGCCGACCCGCATCTTAGAGGGACGTTTAGATGAGGCGCGCAAACTGCTTTTAGAGTACGCGGAGATCTTTGACGCGGTGTTCTTAGAGCTGCAGGACCACGGCATCCCCGAGCAGCGGCGCGTCAACGAGGGGCTCGTCAGGCTGCACAAGGAGACCGGAATACCGCTCGTCGCGACCAACGACTCACACTACACGGCGAAGGGCGACGCCAGGATGCACGACGTACTCCTGTGCATCGGAACCGGCAAGTTCCACGCCGACCCCAACCGGATGAGGTTCTCCGGCGAGGAGTTCTACGTCAAGACGGCCGAGGAGATGGAGAGGCTCTTCCCGCAGCACCCGGAGGCTTTGCAGAACACCCTCGCGGTGGTGGACCTTGTCGAGGACCCAGGGATAGAGCTCGACAAGATGCGCCTGCCCAACTTCCCCAAGCCCGGGGGGTACACAGCCGACGAATACTTGAGGGAGCGGTGCGAAGCGGGGCTGGTAAAGCGGTACGGTGAGATCACACCGGAGATAAGGAGGCGGCTCGACTTCGAGCTTTCGACCATCGGCAAGATGGGGTTTGCCGACTACTTCCTCATCGTCTGGGACTTCGTCAAGTTCGCGAAGGACAGGAAGATAGCGGTGGGGCCGGGGCGGGGATCTGCTGCGGGCTCCATCGTAGCCTACGCGTTGGAGATTACGGACCTCGACCCGCTCGAATACACGCTGCTCTTCGAGCGGTTCTTGAACCCGGACAGGATCAACATGCCCGACGTGGACATAGACTTCTCGGTTTCGGGCCGCGGCGAGGTGATGCGCTACGTCACCGAGAAGTACGGCGGCCTCGAGCACGTCGCCCAGATCATCACCTTCGGTACCCTGGGCGCCAAGGCAGCGATACGCGACGCTGGGCGCGTCTTCCAGTACCCTTACGACGCGACCGACAAGCTCGCCAAATTCATCCCCGAGAAGCCGGTCGGGACGACCCTGACGGACGTGCTAAGGCAGGAGAACGGCTCTTACACGCTGACGGAGAAGCATCCCGGCGCGGGGCGGGAGATGCTCCAGTTCGTCCAGCAGAACGCCGAGGCGAAGAAGATCCTCGACACCGCCTTCGAGATAGAGGGCTTCGCCCGCCACGCCGGGACCCACGCCGCCGGCGTCGTCATCTCTGAAGAGCCACTGACGGATATCGTCCCGCTGCAGTTCACCAAGACGCGAGGAGTTCAGGTGGACGAGGACGAAGAACTTCCCGTCATGGTCCAGCACCCGATGAGCGACGTGGAGGCCCTGGGCCTCTTGAAGGTGGACTTCCTGGGGTTGAGGAACCTCGACGTGATCGAGGAGACCCTGGAGATCGTGCGGGAGACTACTGGCGTAGAGGTAGACATAAGGAACATCCCCCTCGACGACGAGAAAACGCTGAAGCTCTTCGCGAGGGGCGACACGTTCGGGGTGTTCCAGTTCGAGTCGAGCGGGATGCAGCGGATGCTACAGGAGGTCAAGCCAGACCGCTTCGACGACCTCGTGGCCTTGAACGCCCTGTACCGCCCGGGTCCGATGGACTACATCCCCAACTTCAAGCGCGGCAAGCACAACCCCGAGAGCGTGCAGTACTCCGACCCACGCCTGAAGCCCATCTTGGAGCCGACCTACGGCGTTGCGGCGTACCAGGAGCAGCTAATGGAGATCTCCAAATCTTTAGGCGGCTTCACCCCCGGCGAGGCCGACACCCTGCGCAAGGCCATCGGCAAAAAGAACGCTAAGCTCATCGCCACACTCAAGGACAAGTTCGTCGACGGCTGCAAGGCCAACGAGGTCGCTCCAAAAACCGCCGAGGAGCTGTGGAACTGGATGGAGAAGGCCGGCGGCTACTCGTTCAACAAGAGCCACTCGGCATGCTACTCCTTCCTCGCCTTCCAGACGGCGTACCTCAAGGCGCACTACCCCGAGGCGTACATGGCTGCCCTCATGAGCAGTGTGATGAATACCAAGGACCGGGTGCCGCAGTACGTGGCGGAGGCGCGGGCGATGGCAGTAGAGGTCCTGCCGCCGGACGTCAACGAGAGTGGGCACCGGTTCACGGTGGTGGGGGAGACTATCCGCTTCGGGCTCTCGGCGGTAAAGAATGTCGGGAGCAACTTCGTCGAGGAGATCATGGCCGCCAGGGAAGAGGATGGACCGTTCGAGGACCTCTTCGACCTGTGCGAGCGCGTGGACTGCAAGACCTACAACAAGCGCACGATAGAGTCGCTCATAAAGTGCGGCGCCTTCGACTCTTTGGGGCACTCGCGTGCGGCCTTGCTGGAGGTTCACGCCCAGGCCGTCGAGCTCGCTCACAAGGGCGCAAAGAGCGTGGACGACGCCCAGTTTTCGATGTTCGACCCGGCGGAGCTGGCCGAGCTCGCCCCGCCCAGACCGCCGATCCCCGACGTAGAGGATGACCGGCACCATACTTTAGAGTGGGAAAAAGAGACCCTTGGTCTATACGTCTCCGACCATCCCTTGAGGCCCGTCCTGCACAAGCTCAAGAGGCACACCGACACCACCGTCTCCGAGCTCGACGGCTGCCGCGACGGGGCGGTGGTGTGGGTCGGGGGCCTGGCGACCTCCGTGCGGCGCAACACCACGCGCAAGGGCGACGTGATGGCGATGCTCCAGCTCGACGACACGCGTGGCCTCGCCGAGGTAATAGTCTTCCCAAGGGTCTATGTCAAGTGCGCCTCCTGCGTCCGCGATGACGCTATTCTCAAGGTAAAGGGCCGCGTCGAGCGCAAGGAAGGCATCCCGCGCGTCGTGGCCCTGGAGGTAGAAGAGCTAGATCTTCAGCCCGGCCTCGACCCCGTCTACCTCGACGCCAACTCCTTCGTCGGCCTCTCGCGCGCTGCCGTTCAGGAAGCCTTCTCGGTCTTAGCTCGCCATCCCGGCGAGAGCCCGCTCGTCCTCGTCTCCAACGACGGCGTCCCGGAGGAGATCATCTGTACTGTTGAAGAAAGCTCCGACCTCTACGCCGAGCTCAAGCAGCTCCTCGGATCGAAGTGTATAAGCGCTGTCCGCAGGTCCGCAGAGCCGACGATGGAGCACGTGTCCTAATCCCGTGCGCCGAGGAATTCTTCGGATACATGGCAGGCATGCGAACGCCTCGAAGCTGAGCTACGCGAGGCTTGCCGGAAATGGGGGAGACGATTCTTTGGTTTGTAAACGAACGGAGCATTGAGGAAACAAGATGCAAGGATATCTAACCGATCCGGCTTGGTTAGCTGTTTCGTGGCTGTCGTGGCGCTGCCCCGCGGGTCGTGAGGCTGATAATCTGGTTGCGAAAGAAGGATAAAAGCCATTCACACCCAAAACGCAAAGCGGTAAGGACCGCAAGAACTACGCGTTGCTCTTACACAGGTACAGTAGCTGCTTGGTGCTTCTCGAAGGCATGGTCATTCTGAAGGCTCAACTCAACAGAGGGCTGGACGCTCGGACTCCTGAACTAGAACAACCATTTGTGAAAGCTAGTTACAAGGTTTACATCAGCCTTGAGAAACGCAGTGACCGCGAGGAGGAAATGGGTGTTTTCCAGCTTCTAGACATCCTAGAAGACCGAATGGTTAGCATATCGCAAGAACGCAGAGAGCGCGCCGAACTAGAGGAAAGGCAAGCCGTAACAGAAAACCACCCGCATTTCATAAAACGATTCTCTAGCGTAAATCGAGAGAAGGTTAGTGCCGGCTGATCCTATGGCTTTTAGGGAAGCGTGGGGGTCATAGCCGAGGTTGAGTAGTTTGTCGAGCAGTATCCGGTAATGTTCCATACGGCGGAGGACGGTAGCTGGCCGAGCATAAATAGGTGCGGACGACACCTTCCGCCGCATAGCCGACCACCCGCAAGATAAACCCGTTGTCGAGCTGGCCGTGGGCCACGCGGTGCGTAACGTCGCGGACCTCTCCCTCTCCGTCACTCGCTGGCACGGCACGTAGATGTTGGAGGAGGTCTGGAGACATTCCGGCTGACCTTGCGTCCTGCCCTCTGGGCAGACTAGCATTTGGGCTCCTTCAGTGAGAGAAACGGAGACGGAGCCAATGGATGACAGAATCGTCTTTACCCGTGGCGTCCCGCCACCTGAAGCGTTTCCGAGCGACGAGCTCGTCGCGTGCTTCGACGCGGCTATCGGCGACGACACGGCCACCGTGTTGCAGTACGGGCAGCAGCCGGGCTACGCGCCACTGCGCCAGGAGCTTGCGAAAGAGTACGGCGTCTCCGATGCGGAGGTATTAGTAGGCAACGGATCACTGCAGTTGCAGGATCTTGTCTCGGCCTACCTCGTCCGGCCCGGCATGACGGTCTATACTGAGCAGCCAAGCTACGACCGTGCGATCACGACCTTCCGGCGGCGAGGAGCGCGCACCGTCGGTATCCCGCTAGAGGAGGACGGCATCAGTGTCGAGCGGATGGAGGCGGCGCTCACGCGCGAGGTGCCGGCGCTTTTGTACCTCGTGCCGGATTTCCAGAACCCTGCCGGTGCGACGCTCTCGCTCGAGAAGCGGCGAAGAGTAGTCGAGCTAGCGGACGAGTATGGCTTTCCTGTTATCGAGGACGTACCGTATCGCAAGCTGCGTTACCGCGGTGAGGATTTGCCGCTGCTGCGCGAGTTAGGAGTCTCGTCGCGGGTCATCACGATGAGCTCGTTCAGCAAGTTGCTCAGCCCCGGTATCCGGGTAGGGTTCATGATCGCGCCTTCGGACCTGATCGGGGCCGTGACCAGGCTCGGCGAGGACACCTACCTCTCGCCGGTGCTACCTACCCAGGCCGCCGTCGCGGAGTACCTGCGGTGGGGCTGGCTTCAGCCGAACGTCGAGCGGCTGAAGGAGTTGTACCGGCCCCGCTGGCAGACGATGGCGGACGCGGTACGCCGCGAGCTTCCGGAGGCGCACGCCTTCATCCCCGACGGTGGCTTTTTCGTCAGCGTGATGCTGTCGGAGGACGCCAACATCGACAACCTGGTTGGCCGGGCGAGGGACATCGGGCTCGTGCTCACCCCCGGCGCGCCGTTCTTCGCCGAGCCCGACGACGGCGAGGCAGTCCCGGGCGACCGGTTCGTACGGCTGCCGTTCTGCGCTGTCGAACCGGAGCAGATTGACGAGGGCGTGCGGCGGCTGGGGAGCCTGCTCTGACGGACGAGTTCGAGGGCCTCGTATTATATAATGGCGGCATGGTAGAGAAAGTACGGAAGACAGAAGAGGAGTGGCGCAAGGAGCTCTCTCCTCAGCAGTACAGGATAATGCGGGAGAAGGGCACCGAGCAGGCCTTCACGGGCGAGCATTGGGACCGCAAGGAAGAAGGCGTCTATCGCTGCGCTGGCTGCGCCGCGCTGCTCTATAGCTCCGAGACGAAGTACGACTCCGGCACGGGATGGCCTAGCTTCTGGGCGCCCGCAGACGAGGAGAACGTCGAGACCAAAGAGGATCGCAGCATATTCTTTATGCCGCGTACGGAGGTACACTGCGCCGTCTGCGGTGCACACCAGGGTCACGTCTTTGACGATGGCCCTGAGCCGACAGGCAAGCGTTACTGCATCAACTCTGCTTCGCTCGACTTCGATCCGAGAACAAAGTCAGGCGAGTAGCCAGAGCGCTGGGACCTTCTCGCGGGATCGCTCCGTTGCGGTAGACGATCGGACGCGTACGAGTTAGGTGTTCCTCTACTGTTGAGGGCGTCGAGCTTGCGACACTCGGGACGTGAAGGAGAAGCGCGTTTACTCGGCTCGACCTGAGCCGAGAGATTCCAAGATCGAGGCGGTGCGCGAGGCTTTGATCTCCTGGTTCCGCGGCAACGAGCGCGACCGGCTGTGGCGCCGAACATGCGATCCTTACACAGTGCTCGTCTCCGAAGTGATGCTGCAGATCCAGGTGAAGCGCTCCGTACCCTTCTACCTGGCTTCCTGGAGCGGTTCCCGAGGGTTTGTGTGCTCACGGACGCATCGGTCGCTAATGCCATCCGAGTCCGTGTCGACCTGGGACGGTACAAGCGGGTGGTCAGCCTTCACAGGACGGCCCGGATCGTGGTGGAGGAGTACGGTGGTGAGATCCCTTCGGCTACGGTGGTGTTCGTTAGGCTACCCAGTATCGGCCCCTACACCGCGGGCGCGGTGGCCTGTTTCGCCTTCGAGAGACGTAGCTCATGTGGTCGACGTGGTTGAGCACGACGACCGGCTTGCCCGTCTCAGGGGACCTCCTCACCTTCCATGTGTGGGAGTAGATGGCTTTGATCTCGTGGCTCTTGGCCGCCTCTCATTAACACAAAGCGCGGTCGAAATGTTGATTCTTCGACCCCCTTGCAGACAGTTTGTGCAGGAGGTTCTTGGAGGATCCTATGCTCCCCGGCTATGGTTGTCCGGGACGTGAGACAGACGACCGCACCGCCTCAAGCATGCTATCTACGGCTTCTTCCCTGCTCAAGCCGCTTCCTCGTTCGAGCGAGCGCCAGGTGTGGAAGTCGATCGCCAAAGAAAGCATCGCAAGCAGGCGCCTTCCCTCTTTGCCGTGAGCCTCCCAACCCTCGGCAAGCAGCTCGCGGACCGCCCTGAGGTAGGGTACAACTGTACCCTCGAGCAAGGCGGCAAGAGCGGGCATCGTCTCCGCGTCACGTAGAACTTTCGCCCTCATCGGCTCGGTGCGGGCGTAGTAGCCGTAGAGCTCCGCCAGCACCGTCCGTAGCCGCTCTTGCGGGTCGCGGATCTCCGCCCAAGGCGTTAGATCCGGCGCAGGGTGCTGCTCTCTCCAGCGCCTCGAGCACGCCCTAAGGAGATCGGCTATGTCCGGGAAGTGGTTATAGACGGTCAGCCTGTTTACTCCCGCTCGCTGAGCGATCTCTTTTATGGTGGTATGCGAGGGTCCCTGGGTACGGTGCAGCTCGACCGTAGCATCCACGATCCGGCGCCGCGTATCGCGTTGGAGCTCTGCCCTCTTCTTCATGTCGTATTTGCGCTTCTTCACCATTTCGCTAAACACTATATCAAACGATATTGACATGGAGATCAGAGGGGTGTATGGTTCTTGACATTCGATAAGCGCAGCGTTTATCGAATGTCTAGGAGAGGAGGTCGCTGGTGATCGAATCAGGGAACTCGCAGGAGGCGCGCATAGTGCTCTCGCCGGATGAAGGCGAGACGGTGTGGCTCCGGAAGCTCGGCATAAGGTTTATGATCGGGGGACAGCAGACCCAAGGTAACTTCGCGCTCGTCGAACACCCTATCAAGCCGCGAGCCCTCGCTGCGCCGATGCACACGCACAGGCATGAGGACGAGTACACTTACGTGCTGGAGGGCGAGATAGGTATCCAGATAGGTGAGGAGGTCCTTGTTGCCCGACTAGGGGATCTGGTCTTCAAGCCCAGGGGCGTACCGCATGCCTTCTGGAATGCCACAGACGCGCTGGCGCGGGCGCTGGAGATCATCTCCCCTGCGGGCTTCGAGAGCTACTTCGCGGAGCTAGCGCCGCTGTTCCCGCCCGCCAACCAAGGTCCGCTCGACGCGGAAGCGGTCGGCGCTGTGAGGGCCAAGTATGGGCTGGAGATGGACATGTCCTCCATCCCATTACTCGCTGAGCGCTATGGCCTCGTGGTTGACGCACCGCCGCCTTCCGAGCGGTAGCACCGGTGAATAAAGGGTCGGGGTCTTTGGAAATCCGGCCCTTTGTTCACTGAAGTGAGTGGAAAAACCATCTGGAAAGCCTCATCTACTAGCCAGATGTCTCACCATCAGGCGTATCATCGCCACGAGGATGAACGCCTCGCTCGTCTCAGTCAGCCTTTCATAGTTCTTGATCATCCGCCGGTTCCTAGGGTGTAGCCCTTTATTCACCGAGTTGCCGCTAAGGTAGCTTCCCGGAAACCCGTCTAGCCCCCGCTGGGGGTAGGACCGCCGATAACGGAGGGGGTACGACCTGGAGGTCCTGGTGCTTCCGGGATGCGCTGGGTTTTGGTAGGTGGCATCATTCTCGTAGTGTGAGGCATCGGGAACGGAGGAGAAGGGTATGCCCGCTATCAGCACCGCTAGGCTGAGAACTATAGGG